>Ga0181525_10000298_pt1 | contig 43831 bp, 42 predicted proteins | sample PEATcosm2014_Bin_48_FD_121100 | JGI IMG/M metagenome (GOLD analysis project Ga0181525, IMG submission 121100) | Peatland microbial communities from MTU Mesocosm Facility, Houghton, MI, USA - PEATcosm2014_Bin06_10_metaG | ecosystem: Environmental > Terrestrial > Soil > Wetlands > Peat | place... | reverse complement strand
GCGCTTCTCCTTCTGATGCTTGAGGCCGTACACACGGACCTCGTTTCACCATCAGCCTGAAGCGCAGCACCCAAAATCTTCAGCTATCCACAAGAACGCCGGCCGATTACCCCATCTTTACCCTCAATCTCAGACATGATCTTGCGGTGCCGCGAACGACGCGAAGGGCCATGACCGACGTTTCTGCGCTGCGGAAAAACAGCAGAATCCTCTGTCGTGCGGAAAGGCGTCTAACTCGGGGGCCACCGCCACGGCCACAGCGCCGGCGGAACCAGCAAGCGGTAGAATGCCCCCGTTCTTCACACAACATACCGACGGCACGAAATTTGCTCTTGGGCGGAGCGCGAGCGGGGGGAGGGCCGGAGCGGATGCCGGGACCCGCGACGATTTCGGAGCTTGTGGCCGCTCGTCTCCATCCGGCATCATGGGGCCGGACAACATAAGTCTGCTACACAAAGATCTGGGAGGATCTCGTCATGAAAACCAAATCCCGGTCGAACGCCGCCCGCGCGACTCGCCGCACCTTTACCGCCGGCCTCGGCGCCGCCGGTTTCATCGCCAGCGCCGCGCCGTTCAGCATTCTGCGCGCGCAGGGCGGTCCGCTGAAGGTCGGCGTGCTGCTGCCCCGTTCGGGCTTGCAGGCCGGCATCGGCCAGGACTGTCAGCGCGGCGTCGCTATTGCGCCCGCGATCCTGAAGTCGTTGGGCCTGCCGGATCTTGCGATCGTCAACGGTGACACCGAGTCGAACGTCGATACCGCGCGTGCCCGCGCCGAGCAGCTGATCAACGATGGCGTGCAGTTGTTGGTCGGCGCCTTCGATTCCGGCCAGACCACCGCGATCGCCCAGGTCGCCGAGCAGAAGGGCATTCCGCTCGTCATCAACATCGCCGGCGCGCCGCAAATCACCGAGCAGGGTTATAAGTTCGTGTTCAGGAATTTCCCCACCGGGCCGATGATCGTCGGCGATGCCTTCGACAATCAGAAGGAAATTTTCGCCGCCGCCGGCGCGACGCCGAAGACGGTGGTATTCATGCACATCAACGACACCTATGGGACGTCGATCGCAGGCGCGGTCGACCACGTTCTGCCGAAATTCGACATGCCCTACACCATCGCCGAGAAAATCTCCTACGATCCGGCCGCGCGCGACCTCTCCGTCGAAGTGGCGAAGGCGAAGGCCACCAATGCCGACGCGCTGCTCGTGGTCAGCCGCCTCAACGACGCGATGCTGTTGACGCGCGAACTGGTCAAGCAGCGCTGGACGCCGCAGGCGATCCTCAGCATGGGTCCGGGCTGGTACGAGGACCAGTACATCAAGACGCTGGGCAAACTCTCCGACGGCCCGATCAGCTTCGTGCCCTGGTATGACCCGCACAAAAAGCTCACCGGTGTGCTGGAAGCCGCGTTGGCCAAGGCCGATCCGGGCGTCAACCTCAACACCAACCACATTTTCACCTTCGAGGCGCTGCTGGTCGCCGCCGACGCCTACAAGCGCGCCGGCTCGACCGATCCGAAGGCGCTGGCCGAAGCCATCCGTACCGCCAACATCACCGACAATGTCAGCATCGGCCCGGGCATCAGCTTCAACGCCAAGGGCCAGAACGACAAAGTCAAGGACGGCGCGATCCAGAATATCGGCGGCAAGCTTGTGACGCTGGCGCCCAAAGAGGCCGCCAACGCCAAGCCGGAATGGCCGCTGCCGTCCTACCAAAGCCGCGGGTGAGGCGCCGCAGTCTCCCTGGCGTCGTTCCCGCGCCGGCGGGAACAAGACTGCTTGCTCCGGGGCCGATCGGTGCCGTTTGACCTCTATCTAAACGTCGCCATCGGCGGGGTCTTGACCGGGCTCGTCTACGGGCTGATGGCGCTCGGACTATCGGTCATCTTTGGCGTCGTGCGCGTGGTCAACTTCGCCCATGGCGAGATGATGACCATCGCCATGTTCCTCGCGGTGGTGCTCTGCACCGGCCTGCATCTCGATCCGCTGATCCTTCTCGTTCCGATCGCGGCGGTCATGTTCGCGTTCGGCTATGTGCTGCAGCGCGGGCTGATCAATCTGTTCGTGACCCGCCCCGAGCACACCCAGTTCCTGCTGCTGGTGGCGCTCGCCATTGTCATCACCAACACGCTCTTGATCATCTTCGGGCCCGACGCGCGCTCGGTGCAGACCGCGTACGGCTTCGAGAGCTTCCAGTTCGGGCCGGTGCTGGTCGATGCGGCCAAGGTCTATGCCGGCCTGGCCGCGATCGCGTTCGCCGCCGGCCTGTTCGTCTTTTTCCGCTTCACACTGGTCGGCAAGGCGATTCGCGCCTGCGCCGACAATCACACCGGCGCGCTGGTGGTCGGGCTCGACGTCAAGCGGCTTTACGCGCTCACTTTCGGGCTGGGCGCGGCCTGCGTCGGCGCCGCCGGCACCATGCTGACGCTGATCATCGACACCACTCCCACGCTTGGGCCGAGCTACACGTTGCTCGCCTTTGTCATCGTCATCACCGGCGGTCTCGGCTCGATGCCGGGCGCGCTTTTGGGCGGCGTTTTGATCGGCCTCACCGAGGCGCTCGCCGGCCTTATGTTCACGCCGTCGGTCAAAAGCATGTTCGCCTTCGCCATTCTGGTTCTGGTTCTGCTGTTCCGGCCGCAGGGTATCCTCGGCAAGAGGCTGGCATGATCGCGCCGTTGACCGCCACGATGTCGCGACGCGGCGCCGTTCTGCTCGCGTTGTTGTCCGCCGCCTTGCTGGCGGCGCCGTGGGTCGTCAACGATTATCTGCTCACCGTGCTCATCATTATTCTGTACTTCGCCTATGCCGGCCAGGCGTGGAACATCATGATGGGCTTTGCCGGCCAACTTTCGCTCGGCCATGCGATCTATCTGGGGCTCGGCGGCTATGTGGCCGCGACCTTGTTCACGCGGTTCGGCATTGGTCCGTGGCTCGGACTGCTGGCCGCCATTCCGGTCGCCACCGCCTGCGGAGCGATCATCGGATTCCTGGCGTTCCGCTTCCGCGTCGCCGGCGTGTATTTCGTCATCCTCACCATCGCCTTCGCCGAGTTCGCCCGCATCGGCTTCGACAACTGGAGCTTCGTCAGCGCCTCGAGCGGACTGTTCCTGCCGGTCAGGCAATACGCGCACAACGATCTCTGGCGGCTGCGCGGCGATCCGGCGATGTTCTACTACGTCATCTTCGGCGCCACCGCCGCCATCTTCGCGCTCTGCCATGTCCTCCTGAAAAGCCGGATCGGCTATTTCTGGCTGGCCATCCGCGAGGATGAAGTTGCGGCGCGCGCCGCCGGCATCGACACCTTCCGCTACAAGATGATCGCGGTGATGGTATCGGCCGCGGTGACATCGTTTGCCGGCGTGTTCTATGCGTTCTTCTACAACAACTTGTTTCCCGAGCAGGTGTTCAGCATTGCCCGTTCGGTCGAGATCATCCTCGGCCCGATTATCGGCGGCATCGGCACCTTGTTCGGGCCGATCCTCGGCGCGTTCGTGCTCACCGGCCTTGCCGAAGCGCTCAATGCCGCGATGGCGGCTTGCAGCCTCGACCTGCCCGGCGCCAAGCAGGTGTTTTACGGCATCTGTCTCCTGATCGTCATTGTGGCGCTGCCCGACGGTGTCTGGCCGCCGCTGGCGCGGCTTCTCGGCGTGAGCCGGAGCAAGACATGAGCGTGCTCCTGTCGCTCGACGGCGTTAGCAAGCGCTTCCGCGGCCTGGTCGCGGTCGATCAGGTGAGCTTCGCCGTGCCGCAAGGTGCGATCTTCGCCGTTATCGGCCCGAACGGCGCCGGCAAGACAACGTTGTTCAATATGATCGCCGGCGCCATGCCCCCCGACGCCGGCACAATCGTCTTCGCCGGCGAGCCGGTGCAGGGGCTTTCCGCCGATGCGGTCTGCCGGCGCGGCATCGCCCGCACCTTCCAGATCGTGCGGCCGTTTCCGGCGCTCAGCGTCGAGGACAATGTCATCGTCGGTGCGCTGCTGCACCGGCGCGACGTGGCGGCGGCGCGCGCGCTGGCGCATCAGCTCCTCACGCAGCTCGATCTGTTTGACAAGCGCGAGCGCATCGCCTCGACGCTGACGCTGCCGGACCGCAAGCGGCTTGAAGTCGCGCGCGCGCTCGCTACCGGGCCGCGGCTTCTGCTGCTCGACGAGGTGATGGCGGGACTTCGCCCGACCGAGACCGACCGGATGGTCGCGATCCTGCGGGCGCTCAATCGCGGCGGATTGACCATCCTGCTGATCGAGCATGTCATGCGCGCGGTGATGGCGCTCGCTTCCCGCGTACTGGTGCTCGACCACGGCGTTGCGATCGCCGAAGGCGCGCCCGAGCAGGTGGTGCGCGATCCGGCGGTGGTGCAGTCCTATCTCGGAGCGGAGGAGGTGTGATGCTCACGGTCGAAGGCCTCGACGTGTTCTATGGCGACATGCAGGCGCTCGACGCCGTGTCGCTTGAGGTCGAAGAGGGTGCGATCGTCGCCATCGTCGGCGCCAACGGCGCCGGCAAGACCACGCTCATCCGCGCGGTGGCCGGCATGCAGCCGCAAGCGCGCGGACGCGTCACCTTCCGCGGCACCGACATTTCGCGCTGGCCCAGCCATCGGGTCTGCAATCTCGGCCTCGGCCAGGTGGCGGAAGGCCGCCAGGTCTTCCCGACCCTTTCGGTCGCGGAAAATCTCGACATCGGCGCCATGCTGCCGCGCGCCCGCGCGCGGCGCGACAGAAACCGCGAGCGCGTGCTCGCCACGTTTCCCAAGCTCGCCGAGCGAGCGCGCCAGCCGGCCGGCACATTGTCCGGCGGCGAGCAGCAGATGCTCGCGATCGGCCGCTGCCTGATGGGGGCGCCGCAGCTGATCATGTTCGACGAACCTTCGCTGGGCTTAGCCCCGAATATCGTGCGCACCGTGCTCGACACCATCCGCGAGCTCAATGGCGAGGGGATCACCTGCCTGCTGGTCGAACAGAACGTGGCGCTGTCGCTCAAGCTCGCCAGCCGCGCCTATGTGCTGGAAAACGGGCGCGTGACCTCGTCCGGCAGCGGCAGCGAACTGCTCGCCGACGACCGCGTGCGCAGCGCGTATCTCGGGTTGTAGTGGCTAGAACGCGCGCCGCAGCCGTTCCATGATGACCGCGAGCGCTCCCACGCGCGCGCTGAGCGGCGCCGCCGGAAACGTCTGCCGCAGCCGGTCGTAGATTTCGGCCGCGGTCGGCGCTTCGATGTCGGCGAACGCTGCTGCCATCGCGCGTGCCATGTCAGCTTCCGGCCGCCCGCTTAAGCCGGCCGGCACCATGGTGACCTCGCCATACGGGACCGGCGGTTGTACGCGCAAAGTGACATGGCGGGCGCCCATGGTAGCTCCATGAGGGTTAGCGGGGGTTGCGGCTTTCCCTCAACCCGCCAATGTGGCGAAAGTTCCAACGCCAACGTTGCCCGCCGCCCGCCGGTGACTCTATAAAGACACGCCGCGTCCGGCGGCATCTCCCGCGAAAATCCAATATCGGCAAGGAGTTTTTCTGTGACCATGAAGCTTTACTTTGCGCCCGGCGCCTGCTCGCTCGCGCCGCACATCGCAGCGAGCGAACTCGGCATCGACGTCGATCTCGAACAGGTGGATATCCGCGAAAAGAAGACCAAAAGCGGCAAGGATTATTGGTCCATCAATCCAAAGGGTCAGGTGCCGGTGCTGGAACTCGACAACGGCGAGCGCTTCACCGAAGCGCCGGTGATCCTGCAATATCTGTCGGACCAGAAGCCCGCCGCCGGCCTCGCCCCCGCCTCGGGCTCGGCCGAGCGCTACCGCATGATGGAATGGCTGAACTTTGTCGGCTCGGAAATGCACAAGACCTACGGGCCGCTGTTCCGTCCGACCACGCCCGACGAATTCAAGAAGCTCTCGCGCGAAGTGATCGGCCGCCGCCTCGAATGGCTCGATAAGCAGCTTGCCGGCAAGCAATACCTGATGGGCGACAAGTTCACGCTTGCCGACATGTATATGTTCGCGGTGCTGCGCTGGTCGCCTGGCTTGGGCATCGATCTGAGCAAATGGCCGAACGTCAAGGCGTATGCCGACCGTGTGGGCGCTCGTCCGAAGGTGCAGGAGGCGCTCAAAGCGGAAGGGCTACAGTGGCCGCCGGCAGCTTGATCGGGAAAAGAGGCCGCGCTAGCCGCTGAGCGCGACCGGCGCCAGCTCCGGTCCGCGCTGCTCCTTGAGCTGCAGCCGGTAAAACGAAGCGTAGCGGCCGTTCTTGCGCAGCAATTCGTCGTGCCGGCCGGATTCCACCACCTGACCGCTTTCCACCACCAGAATGTTGTCGGCGTGCATGATGGTCGAAAGCCGGTGCGCGATCACCAAAGTGGTGCGCCCTTTGCGCAGCTCGGCGATCGCCTCCTGCACATACTTCTCGGATTCCGAATCGAGCGAAGCGGTCGCCTCATCGAGCAGGATGATCGGCGCGTTCTTGATCAGCGCGCGCGCAATCGCGACGCGCTGGCGCTGTCCGCCAGACAGCTGCATGCCGTGCTCGCCGACCGGCGTATCGTAACCGGCCGGGAAGCCGAGAATGAATTCGTGCGCATGCGCGGCCTTGGCGGCGGCGACGATTTCCGCATCGCTCGCGCCGACGCGGCCGAGACCGATATTTTCGCGGATGCTGCCGCGGAACAGCTGCACGATCTGGCCGACATAGGCGATCTGACGGCGGAGCGAATTGCGCGAAACCGTGGCGATATCCTGGCCGTCGATCAGGATGCGGCCGGAACCGACGCTGTAGAAACGCAAGATCAGATCAAGCACCGTCGATTTGCCGCCGCCGGAAGGGCCGACCAAAGCGGTGAGCTTGCCCGGCTGCGCCACGAAACTCATGCCGCGCAGCACCGGCGTGTCCGGGCGATAGGCGAAGCGCACGTCGGCGAATTCAAGCCGCGCCGAAGCGAGCTTGAGCGGCGGACGGTCGTCGTCGTTCGACTCGCCCGGCGGGCTGTCGATAACCTCGTAGAGCACGCGCACGCCGACCAGATTGTTGTTGAGGTCGATATTGAGGCGCGCAAGCCGCTTGGCCGGCTCATAGGCGAGCAAAAATGCGGCCAGAAACGAAACGAACGCGCCCGGAGAACCGCCTCCCTCGATCGCGCGATAACCGCCGTAGATCATCGCCAGCGCGATGGTAATGCCGCCAAGCGTCTCCATCAGCGGGCTGGCGCGGTTGGCCACGCGGGCGAGCTTGTTCGATTCGCGCTCGACGCCGACAACATCGACGTTGAGACGCCGGCGCATCTCGCCCTCGAGCGAAAACGCCTTCACCATGCGCATGCCCTGCAGCGATTCCTGCATGGTCTCGATGATGCGCGTGCCGCCGGTGAACTGCATGCGGGCGATGCCGCGCACCCGGCGGATGAGCTTGCGCAGGACGAAGAAAGCAGGCGGCGCCATGATGAAGCCGGCAAGCGACATCACCGGATCCTGCGTTACCATCACGATCGACAGCCCGATCAACGACATCAGGTCGCGGCCGATGGCGCCGATCAGGAGATTGATGACCTGCGTTACGGCGGCGGCGCCGGTGGTGAGCCTGGCGATGAATTCGGACGAATGGTGGTCGGCGAAATAGCCGATATTCTGGCTCAGCAACGTGTCGAACATGCGCCGCTGGTTGTCGGCGATGATGCGATTGCCGATGGAGTTGAGCATCACGGCTGCGCAATAGGTCGCGAGCCCCTTGGCCGAAAAGATCACGATCGCCACCATGCCGATGGTGACGATGCTGTGGAAATTGCGCGCGACATAGGCCTCGTTGGTCAGCGTGCCGAGCAGATAAGCGCTGAGCGCCGTGCCGGTGGCGGCCGTGACCATCAGCACGAATGCTACAAGGTAGCGCGGCCAATGCTGCCACGCCTCGTCGACCAATAGCCGGCGCACCAAATCGGGCGTCGAATATTTATCTTCGGCCGTGGATTCTTTCATACGCGATCCGTCAAAATCCCGCTGCGGCCGAACTACGCAAAAGCTTGTCGTCCCACGCCAAGCTTCGGCGGGGCCCTGAAAAACCGGCTCCGCCATTGCCGGTCATGCTCTTGCCCGGAAGGGGCGGCGTTTTCAAGCGATTTTCACGGCCCTATGACCGCTTTGAACCGACGGCCGCAAGTTGCACGCCTTTGTCCTTTTGCGCCGCGCGCCGCTTCATCAAAGCGCGTTCCCAGGAAAGCGCATGGCTGACAATCGTTGCAAGATCGTCATAGCGCGGCTGCCAGCTGAGCAGCGCGCGCGCTTTCGCGGAATCGGCAACGATCCGGGCCGGGTCGCCGTCACGCGGCGGCGCGATCTCGACCTTGAAATCGGCGCCCGATACGCGCTTGACCGTGTCGATCACTTCCAGCACCGAAAAGCCGCGGCCGTAGCCGCAATTGAGCGTCTGCGACGGTGCGCTCGACCGCAAGCAGCGCAGCGCATCCGAATGCGCGCGGGCAAGATCGCTGACGTGGATGTAATCGCGGATGCAGGAACCGTCCGGCGTCGGGTAGTCGGTGCCGAAAACGTCCAGTTTTTCGCGCGCGCCGAGCGCCACCTCCACCGCGACCTTGATCAGATGCGTCGCCGCCTTGCTCGATTGTCCGGTTCGATCGCGCGGATCGGCGCCAGCGACATTGAAGTAACGCAGGATCATGTAATTGAGGCCGTGCGCGCGGCCGGCGTCGCGCAACATCGTCTCCGTCATCAGCTTCGACCAACCGTAAGGCGAAATCGGCTGCGTCGGAGAATCTTCCCGCACCGGAATTTCCACCGGATTGCCGTATACCGCGGCGGTCGAGGAGAAGATGAAGTTGCGTACGCCGTTATTCACCGCGCATTCGATCAGCGCGCGCGAATTGACCGTGTTGTTGCGGTAATAGCCGAGCGGATCGCGCATCGAATCGGGAACGACGACGGAGGCGGCGAAATGGATGATGGCGTCGACGCCATGCTCGCGGATAAGGCGCGCGACCAGCGCCTGGTCGCCGCTGTCGCCGACCGTAAGAGAGACACCCTCGGCGACCGCCCAGGGAAAGCCGGTGGACAGGTTGTCGAGCACGACCACCGGCTCGCCCGCGTCGGCGAGTTCGAAAACCATGTGGCTGCCGATATAGCCGGCTCCGCCCGTGACTAGCGTCGTCATTAGTCTTTGTCCTCTCGACGCTAAACGCCATACGCCGATTTGATGAATACGGCGTTATGCCGGCTACTTTTGCGCTTATTCCGTAAGGACTTGCGGCCGCCGCGCACTTGCAGCGAGCGCATCGCGGGTCGCGGCAAATACCGTCTCCGCGCTGATGTCGCGCAGGCAACGGTGGTGGCCGAGCCGGCAGACATTTTGGTTGCACGGCCGGCAGGATAGCCCGCTGCCGATCTCGATCGCCGCGGCGAGTGGATTGAGCGGCGCCCACAGCGCGGCCGTCATCGGCCCGAAAATCCCGATCGACGGCGTGCCGAGCGCCGCGGCGACATGCAGGAGGCCGGAATCGTTGGCGACCGCGACCGTCGCCGCCGCCAGCGCGAGAATGGCGTCGCGCAAATCGCTGCCGGTGAGGTCGCGCGCGCGGGTGTCGCCGACGATCTCGCGCGCCAGCGCCTTTTCGTTCGGGCCGCCGAGCACGCAAACGTCGCAACCCTGGGCGAGGAGCCGGTGGCTGAGCGCGGCATAGCCATCGCTCGGCCAGCGCCGCGCCGGCGCGACCGAGCCCGGCGCCAGCGCGACCAGCGGCCGCGCGCCGGAAAATCCGTGCGTTTTGAGCCAGTCGGCGCTCGCTTCTGCCGGTACGTTAAGCGCCGGCGGCGGCCACGCGGCCGACAGTTTTGCGTTCTTCGGCAGCGCGAGCGCCGCGCAGCGGTCGACGGTACGCGGTAATTGCCATTCGCCGAAACGCACATCGTTGAGCAGCAGCAAACGCCCTTCGCCGAAAAATCCGGTGCGTTCGGGAATGCCGGCAAGGAACGGCGCGAGCGCCGACTTCCAGGTCCGCGGCATGACGAGAGCGCTGCCGTAGTTTTGCTGTTTGAGCCGCTTGGCCAGCGCGAGCTGCTGCGCAAGCGCGATGCGGCCGCGCGGCAGATCGGCGACGACGGTTTGCCGGACGCCGGGCATGAAGCCGGCGAGCGGGGCGCACAAAGTCGTCGCCAGCATGTCGACCGGCCGATCGGGAAGGCGCTGGCGCAGAAGCGTAACGACCGAGTGGCAGCGGACGAAATCGCCGACCCACATATACGGCACGACCAGGATCGGCGGCTCGTCGCCGCCCGAGTTCGTTTGTAGCTGCGAATCAATATTCATTTATAGTAAAGAACTTAAGTTCATTTCATCGTGCGCTTGCTCGCGGCTTAGCCGGTCGCCGTTCCCCTGTCCAGTGTTGCGCCCCGGGCGAGACTGGGGCTAAACGAAACGACGGCAACCTCAAGCGGTGTTCACGGCGTCGATGTTGTTGGTCACCGGCGGGGCCGGCTTCATCGGATCGAACGTGCTCGCAAGCCTCAACGAGGCCGGGCGGGCCGACATCGCCGTCAACGACATGCTCGGCCGTGACGGCAAGTGGCACAACCTGTCCAGCCGCCAGCTCGCCGAGTTCGTTCCGCCGGCGGATCTGTTGCGCTGGCTCGACGGCCGCAAGCTCGACGCGGTCGTGCATCTCGGCGCCATCTCCTCGACCACGGCGACCGACGCCGATTTGCTGATGGAGACCAATTTCCGGCTGTCGCTGCGCCTGTTCGATTGGTGCTCGGCGACGCGCACGCCCTTCATCTATGCCTCCTCGGCCGCGACCTACGGCGACGGCGCCGCCGGCTTTTCCGACGACTGGTCGCCCGACGCGCTCAAGCGGCTCAAGCCACTCAACCTCTACGGCTGGAGCAAGCACATGTTCGATCTCGCGGTTGCCGAACGCGCCGCGCGTAAGGACAAGCTGCCGCCGCAATGGGCCGGGCTCAAATTCTTCAACGTGTTCGGCCCCAACGAATACCACAAGCGCGACATGATGAGTCTCGTCGCCAGGCGTTTCAACGACGCCAAGGCGGGCGAGCCGGTCCGGCTGTTCAAATCGCACCGCGCCGGCATCGCCGACGGCGAGCAGAAGCGCGATTTCATCTATGTCGACGACGCGGTCGCCGTCGTGCGCTGGCTGATGGATACGCCCGCGGTCTCCGGCATCTTCAATGTCGGCACAGGCAAGGCGCGCAGTTTCCGCGATCTGATCGCGGCCATGTTCGCGGCGCTCGGCCGCCAGCCGAATATCGAATATATCGAGATGCCGGAAGCGATCCGCGCCAGCTACCAGTATTTCACCCAAGCCGAGACGGAAAATCTGCGCCGCGCGGGCTATAACGCGGACTTCACCCCGCTCGAAGACGGCGTGAAGCACTACGTCGATAACTATCTGGATCGCGCCGAGCGTTATCGGTGAAGGGATCGGGGAGCGTTGGCCCCGGGGCAAAAGATGTTCGATTTCGAAGCAGCGCTGCGGCACGTCGCCAGGCAGACCGTCCTGTGCGTCGGCGACCTCATGCTCGACGATTTCGTCTACGGCGAAGTTACGCGCATTTCGCCGGAAGCGCCGACACCGGTGCTCAAGGTCACCCACAATTCCGTCGAGATCGGCGGCGCCGGCAACGTCGCGCGCAACATCGCGGCGCTGGGCGCGAAATGTATTTTCGTCGGTCTGGTCGGCGATGACGCCGCCGCCGCTACGTTAAGGGAATCGCTCGGCGGGCTTCCCGCCATCGCGCCCGAACTGGTGGCCGACAAGAAGCGGCCGACCACGCGCAAGGTACGTTACGTCTCCGAGCATCATTCGGCCCATCTGCTGCGGGCCGATTGGGAAAGCGCGGAGCCGGCGAGCGCGGAGAGCGAAGCCGCGATCATCGCCCGTGCCGAAGCGGCGATGCCGAAGGCCGGCGCCGTGGTGTTGTCCGATTACGCCAAGGGCACGCTCACCGAGCGCGTCATCCGCGCCATTATCGAAAGGGCGCGGGCCCTGCACAAGCCGGTCATCGTCGATCCGAAGCACCACGATTACCGCGTCTATCGCGGCGCGACGCTGATCACGCCGAACGCCAGGGAACTTGCCGCCGCCGTGCATCGTCCGGTCGCCAGCGACGCGGAGATCGCCGCCGCCGCCGCCGAGCTTGCGCGCATGATCGGCAGCGAAGCCGTGCTGGTCACCCGCAGCGAACAGGGCATGAGCCTCCACGTCGAAGGCCAGGCGCCGATCCATATAGAGGCGTATCCGGTCAAAGTGCGCGACGTTTCCGGCGCCGGCGACACGGTCGCCGCGGTGATGGCGATGCTGCTGGCGACGAAGACACCGTACGAATCCGCCATGCGCGCCGCCAATGCCGCCGCCGCCGTCGTAGTCGGCAAGCGCGGTACCGCGACGGTATCGCTCGGCGAATTGCGTCATCGCATCCTGCCGGCGGCCTCCCTCGCGCCCGAGGACAAGATCGTGTTCGACTGGTCGGTGCTCGACGAGCGGCTGGCGGATTGGCGCCGGCACGGGCTGCGCATTGGCTTCACCAACGGCTGCTTCGACCTGCTGCATCGCGGCCACATCCGCTTGCTGGCCGAGGCGCGCGCGGCCTGCGACGTGCTGGTGGTCGGGCTCAACAGTGACGCTTCGACGGCGCGGCTCAAGGGCAAGGGCCGGCCGATTAATCCGGCGGAAGGCCGCGCCGACGTGTTGGCGGCACTGGAAGCGGTCGATCTGGTCGTCATCTTTGAAGAAGACACCCCGCTCGAGCTGATCAAGCGGGTGCGGCCGATCGTGCTGGTCAAGGGCGCGGATTACCGGCTAGCGGACGTGGTCGGCCGGCGTGAAGTCGAGGCTGGCGGCGGCGACGTCATTCTGGTCGATCTCGTGGAAGGGCAATCAACCACCGGCCTGGTGCAGCGCTCGGCCAAATCCGCCGAAACGCCGGCGCCGCCGAAGCGCTCGACCAAGCCGGCGCGAACCTGACCAAAAGAGCGCGCGCGCATGGCCAGCATTCCGATCCCGCCCGGATTCGATCGCGCGCGCTGGCAGACCGCGGCCGATTGGCTCGCGGTCGGCGTCGCCGTCTTTGTGCCATGGTCGACCTCGCTCACCGAAATCTTTGTTGTGCTATGGCTGGTCGCGTTCCTGCCGACCTTGTTTCTGCCCGCTCCAGACCTGGCCGACGTACGGCGCGCATTCAAAAGCGCGGCCGGGTATTTGCCGGTTCTGCTCTGCGTGCTGGCGGCGGCCGGCATGCTGTGGGCGGTTGACGTCTCGTGGGCGGAGCGCTTGGGCGGTTTCGAGAAATTCCCGCGGCTCGTCATCATTCCATTGCTGCTGGCGCATTTTCAGCGTTCGCAGCGGGGTGTCTGGGTGCTTTACGGCTTCTTTGCCGCGACGTTCCTGCTGCTGATCGCGTCGTGGGGTCTGGCGGAGCTGCCTGGTTTGTCGTGGCGCGGCGCGCGCGGGCAGATCGGCGTTCCGGTGAACGATTATTTTCGTCAGGACAGCTGTTTCCTCGTCTGCACCTTTGTGCTGCTCGGGCTGGCGGTCGCCGAAGCGCGGGCAAAGCGATGGGGCCGCGTCCTGATGCTGGTCGCGGCTGCCGCCTTTTTCCTGGCCGACATTTTCTTAGTCGTGACCAGCCGCACCGCGCTGATCGTCGCGCCGGTCCTGTTGCTTGCGCTCGGCTGGCGGGAATTCCGCTGGAAAGGCGTATTGGGAGCCGTGCTATTGGGCGTCATCGTCGGCGGCGCGGTCTGGCTGAGCTCGCCCTATTTGCGCGACCGGCTCGCGACGTCGGTCCGGGAGTGGCAAGCCTATCGCGCAAGCGACGCGCCGAATTCGACCGGACTGCGCGCCGAATTCCTGCGGAAGTCGCTGGCGTTCGTCGAGGCCGCGCCGTTGATTGGCCACGGCACCGGCTCGATTCCGCACGAGTTCCGCCAGGCCGCGACCGGCGAGGGCGCTTCGGCGGCGGCGCCGGCCAATCCGCACAACCAGATCTTTGCCATTGCCATCCAGCTCGGGCTGGTCGGCGCCGCAGTGCTGGTGGCGATGTGGATCGCGCACATCATGCTGTTTACCGGCGGCGGATTCGCCGCGCTGGCCGGCTTCACCGTCGTCGCCGAGAATTTCCTGTCGTCGTTGTTCAACTCGCACCTGTTCGATACCGGCGAAGGCTGGCTCTACATCTTCGGCATCGGCGTCGCCGGCGGCTTGGTGTTGCGCGCGCGCGCGGCGCCGCCGCGGCCAGCTTAAGCCAGCGCGGCGATGCCGGTCCTGGTGTCGTGTGCCGGCTGCCAGCCGGCGGCGAGAAGCTTGCCGGGATCGGCCCGCAGATTGCCGCCCAGCCGCTCCCAGATATCGTCGCGGCGCATCAGCCGCAGCGGAACCTCCAGATAATGCATCGGCATCGGCACCACGAGCGCCCAGCGGCCTTGCGCGGCGCGGATCGTCGCGACGAGGTCGGCAAGCCGCGGCGGAATTCCGGGATCGGCGACGATGTAGGTCTGGCCGAGCGCGGCCGGCGATGACAACACGAAGTCGAGCGCGGAAACGAAGTTGTCGATGCCAAGAAGCGAGCGCCGGTTGACGAAGTTCTTGACCGGCAGCGGCCAGCGCGAGCGTGCCGCGCGCAGAAACAGCGCGAAGTAACCTTTCGCGCCCGCGCCGTAGAACAACACCGGCCGCAGGATCGTGAACGGCAGGCCGGCGGCGCGCACCGCCGCTTCGGCGGCAAGCTTGGAACGGCCATAGGCGTCGGTCGGCCTCGCTTCATCGCGCTCGGTCAGCGCGTGGTCGGCGGTCGCGCCGCTCTGCGAGCGGATCGAAGACACGAAGACGAGTTGGGCGACGCCGGCGCGCGCCGCCGCGCCCGCCAGCTCCGCTGTTGCGCGATGGTTGACCCGGTCGTAGCGTTCGGGCGCGCTGTCGCCGGTATGCGCGATCGCGGCGAGATGGATCACCTGGTTCACGCCGGCGAGCAGCGGCGTCCAGTCGAACGGCTGCGACAAATCGGGATGCTCAACGACTTCGGCGTTTGCGGCGAAGCGCGGCTGCGGCGGCCGCCGCACGGCGGCGCGAACGCTGTGACCCTGCTGCGCCAAAGCGGTGACGACAGCGCGCCCGACGAAGCCGGTCGCGCCGGTCACCAAAATACGCTTAGGTCCGGTCATGCGGGCACCTAGTGAAGCGGCTGCAAGCCGCTGCCGGTCATCAACTCGAACGGGACGTAAGCCTGCCCGTCGCAGCCGTCGGTCTCGACCGCATAACGGCTGGTGTTGATCGTGCTCGATTGCAGGTACAGCGCATGGCTGCGGGGCCGGTTGCGATCCTGGAAGCGAACGCAGATCACCCAGCTCCAGCCCGAGGTCGCGCGCACCCTGCGCGGCTCGGCGATCTGATACTGATCGTAGGATGCGTAGTCCTTGAACTCCGACCGGAGCCGCTCGGCGACGAGTTGTTTGTAATTCGGGTCGAGCACCGGCGACGATTCTTCGTTCGATGCGGCCAGTCCGCTGCACGCCGCCAACGCCGCGGCGAGCAAGAAGAGCAGCGCGCAGGTGGCGCTCTTGCGAACGGGCGCGTCTTGCGGTTTCCCCGGGATCAAGCCAAATCCTATCCGGACAAGCGGGCAACGACCGGCCCCAACCCGGTCTGAAAGCAAAGAAATCGTCCATTAGCAAATCCTTGATGCCGAAAAGATAAAGACTGGGCGGCAGGCGGCGCCGGGATTCCGGGGCAGACACAGTCTCGCCATGAAGGCGCTTCTTCTGGTGCGGGGGCCTCCGCCTGCGGTCGGATACAATGGTCAAAAGCCTGCAAGTTCGTGTCATCGTTGCGCCGGCGCTTGCGCTGTGCGCCTGCTTGGCGCTTGGCGGATGCGCGGGGTTTCCCGGATACGTCTCCGACCATTGGCCGACCTGGGCCGGCGGTCTGCCGCCCGATGTTCCGCCGCGGCCGGGTGCGCCCGGCTACGAGGAGTTCATCAGCCATCAGGAGGCCAAGGACGAGGCGGCGGCCGCCGCCGCCAAGCCTGGCGCCACGCCGGCGATCGCCACGGCTCCCGCACCGCCTGCGGCGACGCCCGCCGTCAACACGACCAACGCGCAGCCGATGCCGCCGGGCCCGCGGCGCATCGACGATCAGGCCGCGGTGCAGGGCGGGCTGTATTAGGGCGCGGAATCCTAATTTTACTTCCGCCGTCGGCGGCATAGCCGACATGACGGGACCTGCTGCTGGCCACGTCCCGGTCGAAAATGACCCAACGCGTCACTTCGCCACCGTCAATTGCGCATTGCGACAGGTTCATTCGATCACCTCGTCAGCGGTTGTGAAGTTGCGCATATAAATCGAATAGGCCGCCACAGTTGGCGGCTTCTTTCATAAGATCGAAGTCAAATATTCTAGCTCAGTCTCGCAGCGAAGCTGGGTGCTGGTCCTAAGTCCGAGCCCTTTGTCCTAAGTAGCGAAATTGAATGTCCTAATCAGCGAGCGAGTAATTACACGCCGCAATTCATAGGGATGTGCTGTACGATTTCGTGCCTATTGCTCGACATGGAACCCGTAGCGGCGCACCATCCGATTCGATTGGTCGCCGTCGCAAGGCGCTCAAGACCCTAACAATCTGGGAGTGTCCTCAATTCGCCGGGGGCGAAAGGAGTTCACCATGTCTCTAGCCCTTCATTCAAACAACCCGTGTCCGAAGTGCGGAAAGGTCAAAATGCAATCGGTTATCGAGGCACATCCAAGTCGCCCCGATCTTGCACTCCACAACTTTTACTGCGCGGGCTGCGGGCCTATAAAAACCGAAGTTCTCTCATTGAAGCCACCGGCGCGCTCGTCTGACGTGGCGGCTGAGAGCCGCTACAAATTCGTATAGGCCGCCTCAGTTGGCGGTCTTGTCATGCAGAGTCGGCTCGATGGCAGCGCGGCTAACTTTTTCGTCGCCGGACCCGTCACCGAGAACCATTGCTGGCACATATCCGAGGTCCGCGTTAAGGCATCAACCAACCCACCCATGGCGTCGCGCTGCGTGGATCGCCGAGTGTCGTTCGGGCGGCGGAGTGCATCGTTCTGATTTCGCCGCATCGGCAGTCAAGCGATTCGACGATCAAAAGAGGCATAAAGTTTATCGAGGATGAGCCGGGATCGGTAACATTCCACGTGTCTTTAGGTGCCGGACTTGAAAAGCGTACAACGCAGAAGAGATTCACATGTCGGTGCGATTCTTGGCTCTCGCATCAGCCGCAGTTCTAGCGGGCTGTTTGGTAGGGGCAGCGACCAATGCGGCTCCCACTCTGGCGGGGAGTGATGCTGTCCCAACATCAAATATTGCGTCCGCAGAACCGAAAATCAGTAACCACCACGGAGACCGAGCGACCACTCGTATGCTCGTTGCACAGTGCGTGCCCGACAATCAGCCCTGTAATGAATTTAAGCCTTGTTGTTCGGGTCACTGTACCGCGCCCGGGGCTGGTGAATACCGCTGTCGTCGCAGTATATAATCTTTCGGTGCGCAGCGCACTTATGCTTGGACGCGGATAACGAAGCCAATAAGCCATTCTGGCAAGGCTTGACTACGTCACTGCCCGGCGGCCTCATCATGCTGCGTCAAATCGGCGACCATTTTCCCCTCGCCGGGGAAAAATAAAAGCGTTGAGGCACCGCACGCCGGCAATCCCCCTCTAGCCGACTCCAACCCGGGTAAATCGGCCGGAGAAAATTTCGGCAGGCGACTTTGCGCTCAAGGGTATCCGCCGTCCCCTAGCCGCTTACAATGTACTGGCCGTCAAACCGTAAATCGAGGCGCGGACAGAGGGCCGCGATGTCGGCTTGTGGCCTTCGCGTCGTTTCGTGACGGCGCAGCAATTCAGTAGCTGCCTGAGCGAAGCGGACGTTTAGCGAGCCGCGCTACAGAATCAAATTTATGAGCACGCGCCCTAATTAAAGATTACGCCACGCCGGCGCGCAACAGATCGTGGAAGTGCACGATGCCGACCGGCCGTCCGGAATCCACCACGATGAGCGCGGTGATTTTCGACGCATTGAGCAATTGCAGCGCCTCGCTCGCCAGCTGGTCGGGCCGCACCGTCTTCGGCGAAGCGGTCATCACCTTTTCGACCGGGGCTTTCAGTAGATCGCCCCGCATGTGGCGGCGCAGATCGCCGTCGGTGACGACGCCGGCGAGCTTGCCCGCGGCGTCGGTGACGGCGACGCAGCCGAAACCTTTGGCCGACATTTCGACAATCGCCTCCGACATCGGCGCGCCAGCGCCGATCAGCGGCACGGCGTTGCCGGGATGCATCACGTCGCGGACCAATTTGAGCGCGGCGCCGAGCTTGCCGCGCGGATGGAACACGCTGAAATCGACCGCCGTGAATCCCCGGCTTTCCAAAAGCGCGATCGCCAGCGCATCGCCGAGCGCGAGCTGCATCAGCGTCGAGGTAGTCGGCGCCAGATTGTGGGGGCACGCCTCGCGCGCCGGCGGCAGCACCAACACGATATCGGCGGCCTTGCCGAGCGTGCTGTCGGCGCTGACCGTGATGGCGATCAGCATGATGGCGAACCGGCGCGAATAATTGATGAGGTCGGTCAGTTCCTCGGTCTCGCCCGACCACGACAGCACCAGCATCACGTCATCCGACGTGATCATACCGAGGTCGCCGTGGCTCGCCTCGCCGGCATGCACGAAGAAGGCCGGCGTTCCCGTCGAGGCCAGCGTCGCGGCGATCTTGCGCGCGACATGGCCCGACTTGCCCATGCCGGTCACGATCACCCGTCCGCGCGCCTCGCGGATGGTGTCGACGGCGGCGACGAACGGCCGTCCCAGACCGTCGCGCATGGCGGCTGCCAGCGCGGCGATCCCCTCGCTGTTGGTGCCGAGCGTCCGGAGCGCGGAAGCAATGGACGCGTGCGGAGCAGGATTGCGCCCTCGCGCCGCTACCGGACTTGCTTTCGCACGCTTATCCAACACACCTGCTCCCCACGCCGCGACAATCCGCGCCGACACGAGTTTCCGTCACTTCTTTCCCCAGGCCGCGAAGGCGTCCTCGAAGGCGCGGTCGCCGGGCGGACCTTTTTCCATCGCCAGGATGGCGCGTCCGCCGTTGGTATAAACGATCGGGATGTCGAACCACGGCCGCTCTTTGAGCAGCTGCAGATTGTGCTGCACGTCGGTGTCCACCGAGGAAAGGCCGATCAAGAAAAAGCCGTTCGTCACCTTGACCGCAAGTCCGGCGAGCGGCGTGCCGCGGGTCTGCTCGGATTGCTTCATCAGGATGCCGGGAACATTGGCGATCCCGCCGCCCGGGAAGTCGGCCGGCAAAGTAAACTGGATCTCGATTGTATGGCTTGCCGGTAAGGCCTGATCAGTGTTGCGGCGAAGCGACCAGGTCATCGCTATCTTGCGTTCCGGAATCGTGACGTCGGCGCGCACCGCGAGTTCAGGCGCGAGTCCGGGTCCGGGCGAAACCGTTTCCGTGCGCCAGATCACCGAACCGACGTAGCGCTTGCCCTGCGGATCGTTCGAGTCTTCCTCATACAGTACGACGCGCTGCGCCACGGCCGGAGTCTGTCGATTGTCCGGCGTCGTGCCGGCCGGTTGCCCGGTCTGCTCCTGCGGCACCCGGCCGGGGAATTTCGGTTGCGCGGTCGCTTCGCGCGACGGCTGGTTCGGCTGCTTCGAGCCGATCTGGGCGATGTACTGATAAAGCCCGGTAATGTGCGGCCACTGCCAGGAGACTGTTGCCACCAGGCCGGCGAGGATGATCAGCGCAACGATAAGCTGCACCAGCCAGCGGTAGGAGCGCGGCGGCCGCTGGTGTTCTTCTTCGTCCGTGTGGCGAGGATGACGCACCGGCGGTAGCGCTTCCTCCTCGTCGTCGTCCTGGTAGAGCGGTTCGTGGCCGCGCCTCGCCTGGTAGCTTTCCGCCGCGTCCGCCGTCGTCTCGACGTCGGTCTCCTCCGGCTCCCCGGTATCATAGGAGTCGCGCGTGTCGCGCGCCGACTGGGCGGCCCGGGCGGTGGCGGCGCCGAGGTCTTGCACCTCGCTCGCCACGTTGCGGAAGCCCTTGATGCCCTGCTGGGCCGGGGCGGCGGTGCGTGCGCTCAATATCCGCTCGCGCGCGGACGGCTGCGATGCGGGCCGGTTCGGCGCTTCGGCCGCAGCCGTCTCGTCGCGGCTGGCGTGCAGCGGAGCCGGCTCGCTGCGGCGCGGCTCCGCGCGCGGTTCGCGCCGCGGCGGCGCGGCGACTGGCCGCTGATCACGCAGCTCCGCGCGCGACTTGCGCGCCGCCTCGGCCTCGACCTTGCGGATCGCGTCTTCCAGCGCCAATCGTTCGCGGGTGATATCCGACTCCGACAGCGGCGGCTCCACCGCGCGCAATTGCGTCACCAGCGCGGTGCGTGCGCGCTCGTAGAGCGACCGGCGCGCCTCGCCGGTGCTCCGCTCGAGCCCTTCGACCGCGCGGGAGATGAGCGGAAGGTAATCGGTCATCGCTTAAGCTTACGCCGGCATTGCATTTTTTTCATCCCGTTTCACGCCTCGAACGGATTCTGCATCAGGATGGTGTCTTCGCGTTCCGGGCTGGTCGAGAGCACGGCTGCGGAACAGCCGATCAATTCCTCCAGCCGGCGGACATATTTGATCGCCTGCGCCGGCAGATCCGCCCACGAGCGCGCGTGTGCGGTTCCCTCGCGCCAGCCGGCGATGGTCTCGTAGATCGGCTCGACGCGCGCCTGAGCGTGTTCGCCGGCGGGAAGATAGTCGATCTCGCGGCCGTCGAGATGATAGCTGATGCAGACCTTGATTTCATCGAAGCCGTCAAGGATGTCGAGTTTGGTCAACGCCAGGCCGTTGATGCCGCTGGTGCGGACGCTTTGCCGCACCAGCACAGCGTCGAACCAGCCGCAGCGCCGCGGCCGGCCGGTCACCACGCCGAATTCCTTGCCGCGCTCGCCCAACAGCCGGCCGATCTCGTTTTTTTGTTCGGTCGGAAACGGTCCGGAACCGACGCGCGTCGTGTAGGCCTTGCAGATGCCGAGCACGTATCCGATCGCGCCGGGGCCCAGACCCGAGCCGGTCGCTGCCTGCGCCGCGACCGTGTTCGAGGACGTCACGTACGGGTAGGTTCCATGGTCGACGTCGAGCAGCGCGCCCTGCGCGCCTTCGAACAGGATGCGTTTGCCTTCGCGGCGCTTCTGGTCGAGCAACAGCCACACCGAATCCATAAAGGGCAACACCGCCGGCGCCACGCTCATTAGTTCTTTTTGCACGGCCCCGGCTTCGATCGGATCGAGCCCGAGACCCTTGTGCAGCGCATTATGATGCGTGAGCAGCCGTTCGATCTTGCGGTCGAGCGTCGCACCGTCGGCAAGATCCATCAGGCGAATTGCGCGCCGTCCGACCTTGTCCTCATAAGCGGGGCCGATGCCGCGCCTTGTCGTGCCGATCGAGAGCGCCGCATTCGCATTTTCGCGAATGGCATCGAGCTCGCGGTGCAGCGGCAGGATCAGCGCCGTGTTCTCGGCGATGCGCAGATTGTCGGGTGTGACGTGGATGTTTTGCTGCTTGAGCTTGGCGATCTCGTCGAGCAAAGCGTGGGGATCGAGCACGACGCCGTTGCCGATGACCGAAAGTTTGCCCGGCCGCACGACGCCTGAAGGAAGCAGCGACAGCTTGTAGGTGGTGCCGCCGATCACCAGGGTGTGGCCAGCATTATGACCGCCCTGGAAGCGGACCACGATGTCCGCCTGTTCCGACAGCCAATCGACGATCTTGCCCTTGCCTTCGTCCCCCCACTGGGAGCCGACCACGACAACATTCGCCATGAGGAATTGTCCCCAGGAGCCTTAATGACCGCACATGGTGGATCGGAAACCGGCCGCAGCCGATCCGGATAATGGATGACAGGGCGCGAAGCAAGGTAAAACGGCCCGCGGGGAGGCCGGCAAGTCCGGCGTAAACCTTTGGATTTTCGTCGAATTCACGATAACCCGCGGTGCCGGCCGGTTGGCCTGTGATGGACACTGCGCCGCGCCGTTTGTCGGGGAATTATCACCTTTACTCAGCAACTTTTCTAGAGTACATTGTGGCTCAAGAGGATAGGAGCCGCCAATGGCAAACGAGTTGCAAAACAAGGTATTCCACGACGAAACCAAGGCCCGCGCATGGCTAGAGGGGCATTTGTGGGCCGACGGCCCGGTTTGCAGCCATTGCGGGACCGTCGATAACGCGACCGCCATTGATGGCCGTCCTGGCCTCTATCAGTGCAACGAAAGCGCCTGCCGCAAGCAGTTCACGGTCATGACCGGCACGCTGTTCGAACGCTCGCATATCCCGCTCAACAAGTGGCTGATGGCCGCCTTCCTGATGTGTGCCAGCAAGAAAGGCATCTCGACACACCAACTGCACCGCATGATCGGGGTTAGCTACAAATCGACATGGTTCATGACGCACCGCATCCGTGAAGCAATGCGCGATGGCAAGTTCCCCGGCCCGCTCGGCGGCGAAGGCAAGATCGTAGAGGCCGACGAAACGTGGATCGGCGGCAAGGAGAAGAACAAGCACGTCGGCAAGCGCAATAAGCGCAACATCGGCGGAACTGGCAAAGAGGCAGCGTTCGCGCTAGTTGAGCGCGGCGGCAAGGTGCGCTCGTTCCATGTGCCAGAGGTGAACGGCAAGACACTTCGCCCGATCCTCGTTGCCCAAGTCAACCGCAAGTCCGCGCTGATGACCGACGAAGGTGGCCAGTATTACCACGCTGGCAAAGAGTTCGGCCGCCACGAAACGATCAATCACAGTGCCGATGAATATGTTCGCGGCGATGCCCACACCAACACGATTGAGGGTTATTTCTCGATCCTCAAACGCGGCATCATCGGCACTTATCATCACGTCAGCCAACAACACTTGAAGCGCTATCTCGCCGAGTTCGATTTCCGTTACAACGAGCGCGCTGCGCTTGGCGTGAACGATAAAGAGCGCGCCGCGCGCTTGCTTAAGGGCATCGTCGGTAAGCGTTTGACTTATCGACGGCCTGACCAAACCACGCACACGTAGCCAGGACGCAAAGCGTTTTCTGCGCTGGCGTAAAACGCAATCGAAAGGGCTAGGAAAGCGATGAAAGCCGCCGAAGAACTACTGGCCGAAATTGCCAATCATGCGCAGCCAAATCACGGTTCAGTAATAGTCCTTATAGAATGGAAAGAGGACGGCAAACCGAATTGGCTGGCGGCCAGCAATCTTGAAGGTCAAGCGTCTGAGCGGTACAGCGAAAAGCTCGCTGAATTGCGCAAGTCCGATCAAATTGTTGATTGGTCGAAGGTCAAGTTCATTGACGGAATGAGGCGGATCGCTCTGCACATAGATGCTTGACGGTAGGCTTTTGCTACCGCTCCATTTCGACTTCACGCAGATCGGCGCACTGTTCGTCAGTGACGCAAGGAGGCGACGACCTGTTGATGAACCATTGTAGAAGTAGCAATGCCGCCACGATCAGAGCCGCAAGTGCGAAGCCCCGATTCATTTGGCCGGGGATTTGCGTTTGCGGCCGCTCTTTGGCCGACTCGTTCTAGCCTTTGGCGACGTTGCCATCCGATGCTGCGGTCTAGCCTTCGCAATATCGCGGATAAACCGCTCGAAACGCGGCCACGCGTCGGGCTCAAGCTCGATTGCATCCGTCTTTGCTTTCGCGGTCATATGGCGAATCTAACACAGCGACCGGGAGGTCGGCTATGGTTACAAAGGCCGATGAGGCAGCGAAGGACCTCTACCTCTCCATCATGGAAGAGGTGATGATCCGTGCCTTTAGCATCAACACTACGATAAAGACGCCAACCAAAATCCCGCAGCCGCTCATCCGGGAGTGCTGCTACCTGCAAGTTCGCATGCTTTGCGAGTTGATCGCGCTCGGCTGCCTAGTCGCTCACGGCGACATCACCAACACCAATTACTTCCAGAACAAGGCATACAAGGCAGATGATATTTTGCAACAGTTGGAGAAATTGCACCCGAATTTCTACCCGATACCGTTCAAGCCGATATTCTCGGAACCGACGGCAGAATTTCCAAAAGGCGGGATTGGGTTAGCTCCGATGGAGGCGGACTATCTGAAAAAAGACGAGCTAATCGCACTCTACGCAAAATGCGGCTCGGTTCTTCACAAGGGTACTCTGCGTCGTTTCCTGAAAATCAAGATGGAGCCGGAACCGAACCCGTATCGCGAAGTCGTCCGTCGGACGCAGAAGCTAATCAATCTCATGACGGCCCACAGAATAAGCCGCAAGGGCAACCTGCTTCATTTCATGGCGTTGCTCAACCTGACCGCGCCCGACTCCGACCAAGCGAACGTGCAAGTTTTCCTCGTCGAGAGCTCCCTCCCAAAATGACGGTCACGCTTCCATCTGGCCACTTCACAGACATCCCCTTTTTGAGGAAACCTCTGACGACTGGAAACTTGAGCAAATTCGGCCTGTCACGCGCAGGCGTTGTAGGGTTGTCATGTTGCTGAGTCAAGTATATAACTCCCGTTTGTCGCGGGCCGGGCTTCGGACCAGTCATGTGGCGGCAGCACTGGTTGCGCGCCGCATGAGGCGATAGCTCGTGGCGCGTCGTGTCTTCCGTCCGAAGGAAATTCATGCCGGGGGCCAGCGCCAAGTCCCGGCGCCGTCCGCTTCGCATGCATCTGGCGCCGGTGTTCGGGTCGGTGCTGGCGATCGTATGGCTCGGCGAGCGCTTCGAAATCTTCAACACCGCCGGCTATGCGCTGGTGTTCACCGGCATCACGGTGGCGACGCGGAAGTGACGGTGGCTCCTTCCGGGTCATGGCAGGACGGAATAGGATCGACGTGCCACGCAACCTGTCGTCCGCGACGAATTGTCTGCGACGGGCAGCACGTGCACACGCAGGATCGGAGTTCGCGACATGAACCTGAAACGGCGTGAGTTCGTCGCGGCAAGCGGATCGGCTCTCGCAATCGCAGCCCTGCCGGGCGGATTAGCCGCGCAGCCGGCGGTCGCCCCCGGCGAGCATTATCCGGTCGGCGATTTTATCCTGACGCGCACGCCACGCGGTCTGCGCGTCGCGCACAAGCAGGAGCCGGAGCGGGTCATTTGGGAAACCGCGCCGGGCGGCGATTTCCTCGTTGCCGAGGGAGCTACAGCCAACATCAAAGAGTTCGGCGCTCCCGAGGGGACTTTCGAGATCACCGACTCTGTGCTGGCGTCCTACGCCAAGCCGACCATCGGCGGGGTCGAAGCGGCCGGCACTACGGCGACCGTGTCCGGGGTGCTCACCGGGTCGTCCGGGCATATCGGCTACAAACTCATTTTCGAAGCCGTCTCGGCGACCCAACTACACTTCGTGATCGGTGCCGACGGGTCAAAGGCCCCGTCCATCAACCGCGTCCGTCTGCTTTTCGCCTCGACCAAGGACGAGGCCGTTTTCGGTTGCGGCGAGCAACTCACCTATTTCGACCAGAAGGGCAAAATGCTGCCCATCCTGGTGCAGGAACACGGCATCGGCCGCGGCCGGCCGATCATCACGCAACTGGTCGACGTCTTCGATCACAACAGCGGCGGAAATCCGTACCACACCGGATTGCCGGCGCCTCACATCATGACCAGCCGGCTGCGGTCGCTGTTCCTGGAGAACGTCAAATACGGTGTGTTCGACATGCGCCACGCCGACCGCATCGCGATTAAAGTCTGGTCGGCAACGATGACCGGCCGCATCCTTTACGGCAGAACGCCGCTCGATTTGATCGAGAGCTATACGGAATATGCCGGCCGCATGCGGCTGCTGCCCGATTGGGTGCACGAGGGCGTAATCCTCGGCCTCATGGGCGGCACGGATTCGGTACGCGCCAAGCTGGACCGGGCGCGCAGGGCGGATATTCCGATTGCCGGGTTGTGGCTCCAGGATTGGGTCGGCGTGCGCACGACTTTTGCCGGTACGCAACTTTGGTGGAATTGGACGCTCGATGAAAGCTACTACCCGAATTGGCGCGAACTGGTCGCAGACGTCGAGAGCCACGGCGGACGCGTGCTGCTTTACATCAATCCCTTCCTCGCCACCGAAGAGGGCCACAATCAACTGTTCACCGAAGCCAAAGCGAAGGGTTATCTCGTTCAGAAGACGGACGGCACGCCCTATCTGATCCGGAATTCAAGTTTTTACGTGGGCATGCTTGACCTCAGCAATCCGGAAGCCTTTGCCTGGATCAAAGGGATCATGAAGTCGAACATGATCGGCGCGGCCGGCGCTGCGGGATGGATGAACGATTTCGGCGAGGCGTTGCCGTTCGACGCCAGGCTGCACGGCGGCGCCGACCCCGCGGTGTGGCACAACCGCTATCCGGTGGAATGGCAGCGGGCTAACCGCGAGGCGATCGACGAAGCGGGCCGTGGCGACGACATGGTGTTCTTCTCACGCGCCGGCTTCACCCAAAGTCCCGGCGTCGCCACGCTGTTCTGGCTCGGCGCAGATGCAACGCTTCGCCAGGGTCTACAAGGGCCTCGCGCCCTACCGGAAGAAGCTTGTTACCGAGGCGAACGCGAGCGGCTATCCGGTGGTGCGGCACCTGTTTCTCCACTATCCGGACGATCCGAACACCCACGGGTTACGCTATCAGTTCCTGCTCGGCCCCGATTTGATGGTCGCGCCGGTGCTGGATAAGGGCGCCACTTCCGTCGAGGTCTACTTCCCGGAAGGCAGCGAATGGGTCGATCTATGGACGCGCGCCAATTCGGGCAGAGCCGGCGAATGGGTCAAAATGCCGGCCCCGCTGGGCAGACCCGCCGTATTCCTCCGCAAAGGCGGCGGCTCGAGCAGCGAAATCATCGAAGGCTTGAAAGCCGTCGGCGTGCTGAGCTGACGCTCGCCCGGCGTTACCGACCTAAACCCTAAAAGCGCAGTGGTTTTGCCTGCTGTACCTGCGGCAACGCCCGCACCTTGGCCAACACGTCGTCCGGCAACTCGCCGTCGATCTCGATCAGCGCCACCGCATTGCCGCCCGCCGCCTCGCGGCCGACATGGAAGGTAGCGATGTTGATGCCGGCGTCGCCGAGCGTTGAGGAGAACTTGCCGATGAAGCCCGGCTTGTCGAGATTGGTGATGTAGATCATCGAAGGGCCGAACTCGGCATCCATGCGGATGCCCTTGATGTTGACGATGCGCGGGCGGCCGTCGGCATAGACGGTGCCGGAGACGTGGCGCGACTGGCGATCGGTCGTCACCGTCAGCGTGATCAGGCTTTCGTAGTCGCCTTCCGCCTCACGCCGGGTTTCTTCGACGACAATGCCGCGGTCCTTGGCCACCGTCGGCGCCGAGACGACGTTGACGTCTTGCAGCATGGGACGAAGGATGCCGGCGATCGCCGCCGAGGTGAGCGCGCGGGTGTTCATCTGCGCGACCATGCCCTCGTAAGAGATCTGCACGCGCTTTATGCCGGTCTCGGTGAGCTGGCCGGCGAACGAGCCGAGCTTCTCCGCCAAAGCGATGAACGGCTTCAGCTTGGGCGCTTCCTCGGCGCTGATCGATGGGAAGTTGACCGCATTGCTGATGGCGCCGCGGATCAGATATTCCGACATCTGCTCGGCGACTTGCAGCGCGACATTTTCCTGCGCCTCGGTGGTCGAGGCGCCGAGATGCGGCGTGCAGACGACGTTGGGCAGCTTGAACAGCGGGCTGTCGCTTGCCGGCTCGGTCGCAAACACGTCGAGGGCTGCGCCGGCGATGCGTCCGGACGACAGCGCTTCGAACAAAGCCGCTTCGTCAACCAGTCCGCCGCGCGCGCAATTGACCAGCCGCAGGCTCTTCTTCGTCAGCTTGAGCGATTCGGTGTTGATGATGTTGCGGGTCTTGTCGGTGAGCGGAGTGTGCAGGGTGATGAAATCGGCGCGGCGGAGCAGTTCGTCCAGGTCGACTTTTTCGACCCCGAGGTCGAGCGCGCGCTGGTCGGACAGGTACGGATCGTAGGCAATCACCCGCATCTTCATGCCGAGCGCGCGATCGGCGACGATGGCGCCGATATTGCCGCAGCCGATCACGCCGAGCGTCTTGCCGAAAATCTCCACGCCGAGGAATTTGTTCTTTTCCCATTTGCCGGCGCGGGTCGAGGCGTCGGCTTCGGGAATCTGCCGCGCCAGCGCCAGCATCAGCGTGATGGCGTGCTCGGCGGTGGTGATCGAATTGCCGAACGGCGTATTCATCACGATGATGCCGCGGGCGGTGGCGGCCGGGATATCGACGTTGTCGACGCCGATGCCGGCGCGGCCGATGACTTTCAGGTTCTTCGCGCGTTCGATAATTTTGGGCGTGACTTTGGTGGCGGAGCGGATCGCCAGCCCGTCGAAGCCGCCGATCGCCTCGGCGAGCTTTTCCTTGTCCTTGCCGAGCGCGGGCTGAAAATCGACCTCGAGCCCGCGGTCCTTGAAGATCGCTACGGCGGCGGGCGACAGCGCGTCGGAGATGAGAACTTTCGCGGCCATTGATCAGGCCGCCTTTGCCAGCGCGTCTTTGGCCTTGGCGTAGGCCCAATCGAGCCACAGCGTCAGCGCTTCGACGTCGGCGCGTTCGACGGTCGAGCCGCACCAGATGCGCAAGCCCGGCGGGGCGTCGCGATAGGCGTCGATGTCGTGAGCGATGCCTTCCTGGTCGAGGGCTGCGGCGATGCTTTTGACAAAGGCCGCCTGCGCGTCGGCGGCAAGCCGCGTCACCGCCGGATCGACCACCTTCAGGCAAACCGACGTGTTGGAGCGAACCGCCGGATCGCGCGCCAGGAAATCGATCCACTTGGCGCGATCTACCCAATCGGCGATTGCGCGCGTATTGCCGTCGGCGCGGGCGCGCAAGCCGGCCAGGCCGCCCGCCGCCTTTGCCCATTCGAGCGCGTCGAGATAATCCTCCACGCACAGCATCGACGGCGTGTTGATCGTTTCGCCGACGAAGATCGCCTCGTTGAGCTTGCCGGCTTTGGTCATGCGGAAGATTTTCGGCAGCGGCCACGGCGGCGCGTAGCTCTCAAGCCGCGCGACCGCGCGCGGCGAAAGAATGAGCATGCCGTGCGCGGCTTCGCCGCCGAGCGCTTTCTGCCAGGAGAAGGTGACGACATCGAGCTTGGCGAATTCAAGCGGCTGGGCGAACGCTGCCGAAGTGGCGTCGCAGATGGTCAGGCCGGCGCGATCGGCGGCGATCCAGTCGGCGTTCGGCACGCGCACGCCGGACGTGGTGCCGTTCCAGGTGAAGACCACGTCGCTTGCCGGATCGACCTTGGCCAGATCCGGCAACTCGCCGTAGCCGGCCTTCAGCACGGTGACGTCCTTGAGCTTGAGTTCCTTGACCACGTCGCCGACCCAGCCTTCGCCGAACGATTCCCAGGCCAGCATGGTGACCGGACGCGGGCCGAGCAGCGACCACAGCGACATTTCCAGCGCGCCGGTGTCGGAGGCCGGCACGATGCCGATGCGGTAATCCGCCGGCACCGCGAGGATTTCGCGTGTCAGTTCGATGGCGCGCTTGAGCTTGGCCTTGCCCGGCTTCGAGCGGTGCGAGCGGCCGGTGAGTGCGCCGGTGAGCTTTTGCGGAGTCCAGCCGGGTCGCTTGGCGCAGGGGCCGGACGAAAAATGCGGCACTTTCGGCCGCACGGCAGGCGTCGCGAGCGTCATGGTCTATCCTTCCAGATAGGCGCCCCTCGTTGGGGAGGGGTGTCCCGCGGCCGGAAATAAGGAAGCCCCGCGGTCCCGTCAAGCCGGATGGCGACGGAGGGCGGCCAGCGACATGGGCTTTGAAGGGGTTGTAATCAGAACTTGAGGCCGGCGCCGACCCGCGCCGTGGCGATGGTCATCAGAATGCCGGGCGGCGGATTGAACTGATCCCACTCAACCTCGGCACGCACGAAGATGTTCTGCGTTACCGCAATGTCGACGCCGGCGCCGACGGCAAAGCCGTAAAGCACTTCCATGTTCTTGACGCTGCTGCTGGTGAAGGAGAAAGGGGTACAGGGCTGGGCGCCACTGCAGGTGCCGACCGTGCCGGAAGTATATTGTATTCCCGACAAAGTTGATGAAACCGAAACATTGGCGAGCGCGACCGCGGGGCCGGCAAAGCCATAAGGCAGGAAGCTGCCGACGACGTAGCCGGCGCGCGCCCGCAGGGTGGCGGTATCGATGTTCGTTACCGAGCCGGCACCGGAAAGCAGGAGGGCGTAAGCATCGCCTGCCGAGTCGGCGCTGGTGGTTCGGGAAAGCGGCGAGTTCGGCGCGTTGAGGGACAGCGTGGAGTAATTGATATTGAGCTCAATGCCGAGGATCAGGTCCTGCCATTGCGTGTTGTAGCCGACAAAGCCGCCGTAACTCAGCGCGCTGGTGTTGGCCGTGCCGAGCACCGGCCATTGGCTGGGTGTGAAATCGGATTCCAGATAGGTGTTACGCAGGGTGTAGGCGACGCCGCCTTGGGTCGCACCGCTGAAATCGGCATTGCCGTTGCCAAGACCAAATTGGCCGCCGAAGTAGAAGCCGCTCCAGCGCGTGAAGGTTGCCGGCCCGACGGTTGCATAGCGCGGCGGGCCCGGCGGAGCGGGCGGAATTGTTGAAATGGGCGGGTAGGGGAAGTCCTCGGCGACAGCGGGCGACGCCAGTCCCAGAAATATCGCCAACAGGAGCGACAGCCGGCACATTGGCCGTTCCGTCAATCCTCTGGGCGCCCATCGAGCGGCGTGCATGACTCGGATCAGCCGCGGCTCGGCAGCGGCGGCTGCGGCGCCGGCACGTATTGCGGCTGCGGCGCGGGCATATATTGCGGCTGCGGCGCGGGTACATATTGCGGCTGCGGCGCCGGTGCGTATTGCGGCTGCGGCGCCGGTACGTATTGCGGCTGCGGCGCATAAACCGGCTGTGGGGCATAAACCGGCTGCGGCGCAAAGACCGGTTGCGACGCAAAGACCGGCTGTGACGCAAACACCGATGCCGCGCTATCCGGCTGGAGCATCCAGCGGATGCCGATGCGGAAGTCCTGCGAGGTCATGTCCTTGAACGTGTAGAACGCGGACGGACACGATGGGGTGTTCTGGCACTGCACGATCGCGCTTTGCGGCGATCCCAGATTCAAATAGCGCCAGCTGAAATCGATCTTGAGGTTGTTGCTGACGTTGTAGGAAAGGCCAAGCTGGACGTCCCAGGCGAAGTTGAAAGCCGAATTGTCGTTGGCGGCAAAGCCGAAGCCGTTGGTGCCGACGGAATTGATGCCGTTGTCCTGGATGCCGGTGATGGTGTTGTAGGCGCCACCGACGCCGAAGCCGACAAACGGCGTCAGGCACCACCAGGTGCCGAGATCGAGATAGACGTTGGCCAGAAACACGGCGGCCGAATAGTTCGCGGTGTTGACGTCGAAGCAGGTGCCGCCGCCGGCGCAGAAATTGGTGTAGCTGCCGGTCGCCTTGACCGCCGCCTTGGTGCGATATTCACCGGTGAAGTCGACACGCAGCCAGTTGTTAAATTCGTAACCGATGCCCAGTCCGAAGATGGTCGTGTCCTGGATATCTTTTTGCACGATCTGCCAGCTCGACGGCCACACGAAGGCAAGATTGGTCTGTGTGAAATCGAACTCGGAGAAAGCTTGCACGCCGACGCCGATGTCGCCGCGCAGATACCAGCCGCCGACCGGCTGGTCGACAATCATCGGAATCGGCTGGAGCGGAATTTGCGGTTGCGGAATTGGCATGTCCGCGGCGCCGGCCGCGGTGCTGATGAAGGCGGCTGCTCCGGCGGCGATAAAGGTCCTGACGCCGACCATTCGCTTCGTCCCTTTGTCGGCACGGCCACGCACGCTCGCGGCCACGCGTCGCTGAACGGAGCAAAAATGTCAGCAAATCCTTAAGCGGGTCTTAACCTTAATTCTTAACCGTGTCCGTTAAGCCTTCGCGCGCATGCGGCGAGCTGCGGCGGCCGCAGCGGCGTGCGGCGCCGACGCGTTAAGCTTTCGCTAACGCCTGCGGCAAACGAGCAGGCGCGAGCGCGCCGCGCTCAGTGCTCGCCTTCGTCGATTTCGCCGATGTGGTGTTGCGCGTAAAGCTCGGCCCCGAGCTTGGCAACGAGATCGAGCTGGGTTTCGAGAAAATCGATGTGATGCTCCTCGTCGCGCATCAATTGCTCGAACAGGTCACGCGAGACGTAATCCTTGACCGAGTGGCAGTGGGTTGCCGCTTCCTCGTACAGCGCGCGCGCCGACAACTCGGCGCGCAGGTCGCAGTCGAGCACCTCCTTGACGGTCTGGCCGATATGCAACGGATCGAGCACCTGCATGTTGGGAAAGCCGTCGAGGAAAATGATTCGATCTACCAGTTTGTCGGCGTGCTGCATCTCCTCGATCGATTCCTTGCGCCACTGCTTGGCAAGCGAGAGGTAACCCCAATTGGCGAGCAAACGATAATGCAGCCAATATTGGTTGATCGCGGTCAGTTCGTGCCGGAGCGCCTTATTGAGGTATTCGAGGACTCCGGGCTCGCCTCTCATGATCGTACTCCTGTGCTGAAATCCGGGCCGCGTGGCGGTCGGACACGCGCGACGATTATAACCTTTGCCGCGAATGCACAAAACCGTGGCGGCAAACCCGCGTTCCGGTCAGCCTCTGGCGGTCGAAAGTTAGAGTCCGGTGTCGTTATCGCGGCAGCACTTGGAGTCGGCAACGGCCAGCGCTTCGTCCATGATGCGGCGGATGGTGCGGGCGCAGCGCCCGCATTGGGCGCTGCAGCCGAGGCAGCCATAGACCTCGCCGGCGGTGCGCGGGGCGGCCTCGTCGCCGGAAAGCGTCGACCGCACGTCGTGGTCGGTCAGCACGTTGCAGGAGCAGACGATCATCGCGAAGGAGCCCGGCAGGTATTGGTATCAGTCGTAACTATCCATCTACGGCGGGCGAAAGGCGATTTCAACTCAAAAGTATTCTTTGAAACTATTCTAACTTAGCCGCTTTGGCGTCGCTTTCCGCGCGGTCCGGTTATAGAACCGCGACCCTGCAAAAATCGCTTTGGCCCGCCGACATTTAGCGGCCGTGGTCAAGAAAAGGTAAGGGCCGGACGGCGGAGCCGAGCCGCCTGCGGCGTGCGCGGCTCAGGCGCTGGCAGCTTCCCCGGCATTGCGGCCGCGCCGGCGGCGGTGGCCGCGCGAGCGGCGCATGCGCCCGGGCAGGGCGAACAGGTCTTCGAGCAGCCCGGCAAAGCGCGCCCCGCGCGTCAGCGCGCGATCGAGCGCCGCCATGGTGCGCGCTTGTCCGCGCTCGTCGTCGTCGATCCAGGTGCGCAGGACGGAAGCAAACAACAGCGCCAGTCCTTGCGCGCGCAGCATGCCGAGCGGGCCTGCGGCGCCGATGCCGGCGGCGGTCAGCATCCATTGCTGCGAGCGCACGGCGAGCCCATTGAGCGCGAAGGCGAGCGGCGGATTGCGGCGGGCGGAGCGGATCAGCGAGCGGATCGCCGCCCGGTGCGGCGCCAGGATTTCGAGCCGGCGCAGCAGAACGTCGGCCAGCCGGTCGCGCGGCGGCTCGTCGGCCATTTCGCCCGCGTCGGCGCCCAGCACGGCGCGGTCGGTGGCTTTGAAATGGGCGGCGAGGATCGCGAGCGTGGAGGAAAATTCGCCGCGAAGCGCCGCAAGCGACACGCCGGCTTGGCGGGCAATAGCCGGGAAGCCGATCGCTTCGAACGGCCTGTCGGCAAGAAGCGCCAGGAATGCCGCGATGATTTTCTCACGTTCGCTGGTCGGAGCGGCTTGGCCGCGACCGGCGCGCGCTGACTTGCCGGCGGCTTTGCGGGCGGGTTTGCGAGCCATGGCCGAAACTCCTGACTGACGCGTGGCCGGCAGTTGCCACACCTGCAAATGAATGTAGGCCGGTCCCGAGCCCGTTCCAAGCGGCTCGTTCAATCCGCGAGCTTGCGTGAACGCGCGGTCGCGGCGGCGACCGCCTTCTTCATCAGCGGCGTCAGACCGTCTGCGCCCATCAGCACGTCGAGCGCTGCCGCGGTCGTGCCGCCGGGCGAGGTGACGTTCGCCCGCAAACTCGCGGCGTCGAGGTCCGAGTGCGTCAACAGCGCGCCCGCGCCGGCGATGGTTTGGCGCGCGAGTTGCGCGGCCAAAGGCTGCGGCAATCCGGCGGCGACGCCGGCTTGCGCCAGCGCCTCGGCCAGGAGGAAGACGTAGGCCGGTCCCGATCCCGAAACCGCCGTCACCGCGTCGAGCAAAGCCTCTTCCTCGACCCACGCAACCGTTCCGGTGGCAGAGAGAAGCCGGTGCGCGAGATCGCGCTGCGCCGTATCGGCGCGCAGCGGCACCGCGACGGTGATGCCGCGGCCGATCGAGGCCGGCAGATTAGGCATGGCGCGCACCATCGCGTTCGCGCCTGGAAGCGCGGCGGCGAGCGAATGCAGCGTGCGTCCCGCCATGATCGACACGACGACGGTTGATGCCGCGATCATCGGCGCGAGCGCCGGCAAAACCTCGGCGGCGATCTGCGGCTTTATCGCGATGACGATGGCGGCGACGCCCGTCAGCGCGCGCGTGTCAGGATTGAGCCGCAGACCGCGCCCGGCGAGCGCGGCGATTTCCGGCGACGGCTTCGGCTCGATCACCGCGACCTGGGCCGGCGCAAGTCCGAGACGCAGCCAGCCTTCCAGCAGCGCGCCGCCCATCTTGCCGGCGCCGACCAGCACAAGCTGGCCGGGCAAGGTGCGCAAATCAGGGATCGATGCGCTCATCGCCGTAATTCCTCACCAATGCCGCCGCCGCGACGGCAGCCGCAATCCATAACCACCGCCGGTGAGGAAATACAGATGGCGCGGCTACGCCTCGCCCGAAGTCTCGAACAGCGCCGAGTCCATGGCTTCGCGCGCGCTTTTGCCGGCCCAGACCACGAACTGGAACGCCGGAAAATAGCGCTCGCAGGCATCGAGCGCGCTGCCGAGCACGGCCTCGCACTGGCGGTCGGAGGGCGCGGCGCCGCCGGTCAACAGCAGCGCGTGGCGGAACATCACCACCCCGTTTTGCATCCAGATGTCGAAATGGCCGATCCACAATTGCTCGTTGATCAGCGCGACCAGCTGCTGCACTTCGGACAGCCGCGGGTCCGGCACGCGCATGTCGAAAGCGCAGGCCAGATGCAGCGCCTCGATCTCGCTCATCCAGGTAAAGGAGACCTGGTAGTTGGTCCAGCGGCCGGTGACGACGATGGCGATCTCGTCCTCGCCGGCGCGTTCGAACGGCCAGCTGTTGCCGGCCGCCATATGCTCGACCACATCGAGCGGGTTGCCGCGGGAATCGTGTGCGATCTCGATGAGGGACATGCCGCCTCCACAGCGCGGGTTGAAGTGGAAATGCGCACGCCACGGGACATCGGCAGAACCGGGCTGCGATTTGCCGCAGGAACAACCGGTCCCTGCACATTGACTCATCCGCGAATCAGCCCGCAGCGCCGACTATAAACGGCCGGATTCCGCCGCCAAAGCCTTCGATGGAGTCCTGTGCGAGCCCCTGCTGGCACTGATGATGTGATTTGCCGCCTTCGCACAATGCGGGGGTGACTCTTCGTCCACAGGCCCGGCCTGCGACAAGTTGACTCGGGGGCAGGGAAAATTCGCGGGAGGGCGAATAACGCGGGCTAGTCGAAGAACAGGCTCGAAACCGATTCCTCGGAGGCGGTGCGGCTGATGGCTTCGCCGATCAGGGTCGCGATCGACAGCACGCGGATATTGGTGGAATTTTTCACCGCTTCGGTCGGCTGAATCGAATCGGTGATGACGAGCTCTTTCAGGTTCGATTTGTTGACGCGCGCGACCGCGCCGCCGGACAGCACGCCATGGCTGATGTAGCCGTAAACAGCATTGGCGCCCTTCTCCAACAGCGCGTCGGCGGCGTTGAGCAGCGTGCCGCCGGAATCGACGATGTCGTCAACCAGGATGCAGACGTGGCCGTCGACCTCGCCGATCACGTTGGCCACTTCCGACTCGCCCGCCCGCTCGCGCCGCTTGTCGACGATGGCAAGCGGTGCGTTGATGCGCTTGGCAAGGCCGCGCGCACGCACCACGCCGCCGACGTCCGGTGACACCACGATGAGCTTGCCGAGATCGAAGCGCTGCTTTATGTCGCGGACCATGACCGGCGAGGCGAACAGATTGTCGGTCGGGATGTCGAAGAAGCCCTGGATCTGGCCGGCATGCAAATCGAGCGTCAGCACGCGATCGGCGCCGGCGCGGGTGATGAGGTTGGCGACGAGTTTGGCGGAAATCGGCGTGCGCGGACCGGGTTTGCGGTCCTGCCGGGCGTAGCCGAAATAGGGAAGCACCGCGGTGACGCGGCGCGCCGACGCGCGGCGCAGCGCGTCGATGATGATCAGCAACTCCATCAGGTGGTCGTTGGCCGGAAACGAAGTCGACTGGATGACGAAGACGTCGGCGCCGCGCACGTTCTCCTGAATCTCGACGAAGATCTCCATATCGGCGAAACGCCGGACCACGGCCTTGGTCAACGGGGTGCCGATATAGGCGCCGATACCCTCGGCCAGCGTAGGGTTGGAATTGCCGGCAACGAGCTTGATCGCTCCGTTGTTGCTCGCCATTCCGCTCTCCTGCGCGCCCTAAATCATGCGGCAAAAACAACGCCCTGATACAAGCCGCTCGGGGGGCTGGCAACATGAATCAGGGCCTTGTCCCCGCAGGATTTTTCGCCGTCTTCCGGCTGCCGATTGGCGGCTTTAGATCAGCGCAATTGCGTTGACGTGGCGGCCGTAATCGGCCTCGCCGCGATGGGTGGTGCGGCGGAAGCTGAAAAAGCGGGCAGGGTCGGCGTAGGTGCAAAGGCCGAGGTCTTCGAACTGCCGTACGCCGGCGCGGCCCAGCCGCGCCGCTATGTAGCCCGGAAGATCGAACAAGGCGTGACCGTCGCGTGCGGCCGGCCGGAAGAACCGATCGGCATCCGCGTCTTCGACGGCAAAGCGCGCCATCAGATCGCGGCCGACTTCGTAATTCGCCTGCCGGATCGTCGGACCGAGCGTGGCTCGAATCCGCCCGCGCTCGGCGCCCAGCCGCTCCATCGCCGCGACGGTTGCCTCGGCGACGCCGGCGAGCGCGCCGCGCCAGCCGGCATGGGCGACGCCGATCACGCGCGCCTGCGGGTCGGCGAGCAGGATCGGCCCGCAGTCGGCGGTGGTCACGCCGATGGCAACGCCCGCCGTCCGGGTCACGATGGCGTCGGCGCGCGGGCGGGAATTTGGAGACCAAAGCGCTTCGGCGACCACCACCTGCGGCGAATGAATCTGGAAGGCAGTGAGCAGACGGCTTGGTTCGACCCCGAGCGACGCCGCCATGCGCGCGCGGTTCTCGCTCACGTTTTCGGAGCTGTCATGCGAGCCCAGCCCGCCGTTGAGACTGGCGTAGACGCCGGCCGAGACGCCGCCCTGCCGGGTGAAGAAGCCATGCCGGACACCGGACAGCACCAGCGTTGCGGCCGTAATCATCGCCGCTCCTGCAAGGCCGGTAGCGGCCCGATTTTCGGGTCGGCGATGGCAAGCACCTTGAACAACGCGCCCATTTCGTTCGGCCCCGTTCCGGTCAGGCGGGCGAGCGCCGCGTCGACTTCGGCGGATTTTTCTGGCCGCGACGCTTTGAGCGCGGCGGCGCGCTTGTCGATGCCAAGCCGTTGAAGGAAATCGCGCTGCGAGACGGGACCGTGGCTGCGCGCGCCGATGATCTCGGCGGAAAGCGCCAGCGAGGCAAAATCCACATGCGCGGTAAGGTCCGCCTCGCCCGGCGCATGCAGCGGATCGGCAAAAGCGTGTCCGGCGACCGCCTGCAGCGTCTCGCCCAGTCCCTGCCGGGCGTGGCCGTAATCGATGATGAGGGCGACACCGTCGGTGCGCACGCGCTTGCCGATATCGAACGCGACGGTATCGGAGCGCCATTCGTAGATCGAGCCCTGTGGCGAGGCGCGCAGTTCCCGCGGCAAGGTTGCGTCGAAATTCGGCAGCGGATCGCGGTCGGTGCCCATCGCGAGGCTGCCGCCGGCATCGATCTCGATGACGCGTTCGTACCACCCGTCCGCCAGTTTGACCGCCTGGTGCACCGGCAACGCGTCGATGAATTCGTTGGCGACGATGATGACCGGGCCGGCAGGAACCTCGTCGAGGACGGCGTGCCACAGGGTCGGCACACCGCGCCCGTCAAGCACGCGCTGCTGCACGGCTTTCAATTGCGGGCTGATCTCGACCAGATGCAGCACGATGGCGGCGTGGAAGTCCCTGGCGACCTTGGCCGCGCGCAGTGCATCGATCATCAGCGTGCCGCGGCCGGGGCCGAGTTCAACCACGCGAACGTTTTCCGGCGCGCCCATTTCCCGCCAGGCGGCGACCATCCACAGCCCGACGAGTTCGCCGAACATCTGGCTCACTTCCGGCGCGGTGATGAAATCGCCGCCGGCGCCGATCGGATCGCGCGTCAAGTAATAGCCGTGATGCGGGTGGGTGAGGCAAAGCCGCATGTAGTCGGCCACCGGCATCGGGCCGGCAACGGCGATCAGGCGGCGGATTTCGCGCTCCAGCGGCGAATAGTCGTCAGCCATGTTCGGCGGCAGGTTTGCGCGCGAATGCCACGGCGAGCGCGGCGATGCCCGCCAGGATCAGCGGAATGCAGAGCAGCATTCCCATGGTGAGTCCGCCCCACAGGAAGCCGAGCTGAACGTCCGGTTCGCGGAAAAATTCGCAGGAAATGCGCGCCGCGCCGTAGCCGATCGCCGCCGCGCCGGTGACGACACCCGGGCGCTTGAGCGCGCCAAGCCGCACGAGCACGCCGAGCACGATCAGAAGGACGACGCCTTCGAGCAGCGCCTCGTAAAGCTGGCTCGGATGGCGCGGCAGCGGTCCGCCGTTGGGGAAAATCATCGCCCAGGGCACGTCGGCCGGGCGGCCCCACAATTCGCCGTTGATGAAATTGGCCAGCCGGCCGAGGCAGATTCCGATCGGCGCGACCGCGGTGGTCACGTCGCCGAGCGACAGCATCGACACGCCGCGGCGCCGCGCGAAGGCAATAACGGCGACCACGCAGCCCAACACGCCGCCATGGAACGACATGCCGCCGGTCCACAGTTCGAAAATCTCGACCGGATGTGTGGTGAAATGCGGGAGATTGTAGAACAGCACGTAGCCAATGCGGCCGCCGAGGATAATGCCGAGCGTGATCCAGATAATAAAGTCGTCGAACGCGGCCGCGGTGAAGGGCGCTTCGCCGCCCCACAATGTCTTCGAAGCGATGATGGCGCGGGCGTAAAACCAGCCGGCGATGATGCCGGCAATGTAAGCAAGCGCGTACCAGCGCACCGCGAACGGTCCGATCGCGATCAGGACCGGATTGATGTGGGGAAACGGCAGGACCGGCAGGATCAGCATCGGGATTCCCACACGCGGCCATCTTGCGATGGCGCCGCACCATTGCCATTGTGTAGGCGCATGGCAAGCGCGGCCGGCGGTAAGCGGCCGCCTAATGAGGCTCGGAGGCGAACATGGTGCAGACCACGAACCGCTTCTTCGACGAAGTCGCTAGGCTGATGAACGACGCAGCCGGCGTGGCGCAGGGCGTCCGGCGCGAATTCGAGACATTGTTCCGCAGCCAGGCCGAGCGCATTTTGCGCGACCTCGCGGTCGTCCAGCGCGAAGAGTTCGAGGCGGTCAAGGACATGGCTCAGCTCGCGCGCGAGGAGAACGAAGCGCTCAAGGCGCGCATCGCGGCGTTGGAAGCAAAGCTCGCGGCGACTAAACCGCCGGCGGAGGGGCCGGGCAGTCCCGATCTGTCCTCTCCGGGCGTCAATCCCGGCGGATTCTGACGCGAGAAGCACCGCTCCGCCTCCTTGTTTTTCACGATCCGCGCCGCTATAAGCCCCGCGACCGCGGCGAAGTTTAGACCTTTGGCACCCCTGGAGGCTGCCGCGGCTGTTAACGACGAGGACACATCATGGCGACCGTCAACCTAATCAAGGCGGCCGCGCGTTCACGGGCAGGCAAGGGGGCCGCCCGGGCAGAACGTCGCGCCGGCCGGGTACCCGGAATCATCTATGGCGACGGCAAGCCGCCGTTGCCGATCACGCTCGAATACGACGATATACGGCTGCGCATCTACGCCGGACACTTCCTCACCACGATTCATGACGTCGAGGTGGACGGCGTGAAGCACCGTGTTATTCCGCGCGACTTCCAGCTCGACGCGGTGCGCGACCTGCCGCTGCATGTCGATTTCATGCGGCTTGGCGAGAACGCCACGATCCGCGTCAACATCCCGGTCTACGTCAAGAACGCCGACCAGTCGCCGGGCGTCAAACGCGGCGGCACCGTTTCGATCGTCACCCACACCATCGAAGTCCGTTGCCGCGCCGACGCCATTCCGCCGGGCATCGACGTCGACGTGAGCGATCTTGAAATTAATCATTCAAGGCACCTGAGCGATATCAAGCTGCCGGAGGGCGTGCGCGTCGTCGCGCATAAGGACATCACGCTCGTCACGGTGGTGCCGCCATCGGGCTACGCCGAAGAAATGAAAGCGCAGGCCGAGGCCGCGGCTTCCGCCGCGGCCGCTGCGGCTGCTGCTGCCGCCGCCGGCGTGCCGGCGGAAGGCGCAGCTCCCGGTGCGCCTGGCGCAGCTCCCGGTGCCGCGCCCGGCGCGGCGCCCGGTGCGGCGCCCGGTGCGGCTTCCGCCGCGGGGACCGGCGCCGCGGCGCCGGCCGGCGGAGCGCCCAAGAAGAAGTGAGGTCCCGCTCGGGATAACGGCTAATGCTGCTCCTGGTCGGACTTGGGAATCCGGGAGCGCACTATGCCGGTAACCGCCACAACATCGGCTTCGTGGCGGTGCAGGAGATTGCCAAGCGCCACGGCATCGGGCCGTGGCGCCGCCGTTTCCAGGGCGTGGCGTGCGAGGGATCGATCGGCGGCGAGCGCGCGCTGCTGCTTCTGCCCGGCACGTATATGAATGACTCGGGCCGCGCGGTCGCCGAGGCGGCGCAATTCTACAAGCTTGCGCCCGCCGACATCACGGTGTTCCACGACGAGATCGAACTGCCGCCGGGCAAAGTGCGGGTCAAGGTCGGCGGCGGCATCGCCGGCCACAATGGCTTGCGCTCGATCAGCGAGCATGTCGGCAACGACTACCGGCGGGTCCGGATCGGCGTCGATCGTCCCGGTCACAAGGATCTGGTGGAACAGTATGTGCTGAGCGATTTCGCCAAGAGCGAGCGGCCCTGGGTCGAGGCGCTCATCGGCGTTCTCGCCGACAATGCCGATTTTCTTGTCCGCGGCGAGGACGCGAGTTTCCAAAACAAGGTGCACCTCGCCATGCTGGCCAAGGGTTTTGGTGACACCGGTAGGGACAAAGACTCCGAACAGGCGTGAACCGCCGAACGACAGGTAGACAATCCTCCATGGGCTTCAAATGCGGCATCGTCGGCCTGCCGAATGTCGGCAAGTCGACGCTCTTCAATGCGCTGACCGAAACGGCGGCGGCGCAGGCGGCGAATTATCCGTTCTGCACCATCGAGCCGAATGTCGGCGAGGTGGCCGTGCCGGACCAGCGGCTCGATACGCTTGCCGTGCTCGCCAAGTCGCCGGCGATCGTGCCGACGCGGCTCACTTTCGTCGACATCGCCGGCCTGGTGCGCGGCGCCTCGAAAGGCGAGGGGCTCGGCAACCAGTTCCTCGCCAACATCCGCGAGGTCGATGCCATCGCGCACGTCGTGCGCTGCTTCGAGGATACCGACGTGACACACGTCGAGGGCCGCATCGATCCCATCGCCGATATCGAGACGGTCGAGACCGAATTGATGCTGGCCGATCTCGAAAGCCTGGAAAAGCGGGTGGACGCGTTGAACAAAAAAGCCAAGGGCGGCGACAAGGAGGCGAAAGAGTCGCTCGCTCTCATCGATCGCGCGCTATCGCCTTTGCGCGAAGGCAAGCCGGCGCGGCTGGTCGAACGCAAGCCCGAGGAGGAGCGCGCGTTCCACATGCTCGGTCTCCTGACCGCGGTTCCGGTGCTCTATGTCTGCAATGTCGAGGAGGCATCGGCCGCAGCCGGCAACGGCTTTTCCAAAAAAGTCGAGGCCCGCGCCGGGGAGGAGGGCGCGGCCGTGATCGTCATCTCGGCCAAGATCGAGGCGGAGATCGCCGTGCTCTCGCGCGACGAGCGCGCGGACTATCTTGCCGCTGTCGGGCTGCAAGAGGCCGGGCTCGACCGGCTGATCCGCGCCGGTTACGCGCTGCTCGATCTGGTGACGTTTTTCACCGCCGGCCCGAAAGAGTCGCGCGCCTGGACTGTGACGCGCGGTACCAAGGCCCCACAAGCCGCCGGCGTCATCCACACCGATTTCGAGCGCGGCTTCATCCGCGCCGAAACCATCGCCTATGACGATTATGTCGCCTGCGGCGGCGAGGCCGGCGCGCGCGACGCCGGCAAGATGCGGCTCGAAGGCAAGGATTATGTGGTGCAGGACGGCGACGTCATGCACTTCCGCTTCGCGAATTAGGGCGTGCACTCATAAAATCGAGCTCGGTTGGCGGTTGGTCATTATCCGTAGCCCAAAAGCAGACTCTCGACGGGGATCACGCAAAGTCCGCTTTGGGCCAAGAACAGACATTAAGTGCCGCGGGACGACGCGGCGGCAAAGAATGAGACGTGCTAGTGTTACAGGCAATGCAATCCTATTGGGGTCGACGCGCTTGGTCGCTATGAACCAGAACATCCGTATTTGTAGCGCTTCCGACGGCGTGCGGCTCGCCTACGCGGTCAGTGGCGACGGACCGCCGCTCGTTATGTCGGCGACATGGCTCACGCATCTGGAACATCAATGGCGCAGTCTGGCGTGGCGCCCCTGGCTCGATGCCTTCTCCCACGGGCATAAGCTATTGCGTTATGACGCCCGCGGTTGTGGCCTGTCGGACCGCGATACAAGCGATCTTTCGTTCGACAATTGGGTGAGCGATTTCGAATGTGTTATCGACGCTGCCACATTCGGTCGCTTCGACCTCTTGGCAACGTGCTGGGGCGGTCCAATCGCGATCACCTACGCCGCGCGGCATCCCGAACGGGTCAATCGCCTCATCCTCTACGGCACCTACGCGCTTGGGCGATTGCGCTGGCAGGACCGGCCGACGGAAATCGAAAAAGCCCGCGTGTTGCTCGATCTCACGCGACTAGGCTGGGGCCGCGACAACCACGCCTTCCAGCAAGTATGGGCGACGGCATTTCAGCCGGGCGGCACGATCGACCACTTGCACTCCTGGTGCGACCAGCAGCGCGCGGCGACTTCCGCCGAAACCGCTGTTCGCCTGTTGCAGATCGGCTGGAATGCGGATGTGCGTGAAGCGGCACGCAAGGTCAAATGCCCTGTCTTAATCCTGCATCCCGATCGCGACGCCGTGGTGCCGCTCGACCAGGGCCGTCTGCTCGCTAGCCTGATGCCCAATAGCCGCTTCGTTCAGATCGACACCGAGAACCACATGCCGCTCGCTGGCGAGCCTGCCTGGTTGCGAATTGTCGACGAGATTGAGGCTTTCCTTGAGGAGCCCGCTGAGCGTGCGGTGAGGAACGAGACATTGCCGCTTAATGCGCTCACGCCGCGCGAGCGAGCCGTCCTCGAAGGCATCGCAGGAGGACTAGACAATACAGAGATCGCCGCCTCGCTCGGGCCTTCGGAAAAAACCGTCCGCAACCACATCACGCGTGTATTCGATAAAATCGGCGTTGCTCATCGTTACCAGGCTATTGTGCTCGCACGCGACGCAGGCTTGGGCACGAATAATCGGGTAATCAGCGAGCGCTGACCCGGGACAT
>Ga0181525_10000294_pt1 | contig 43997 bp, 47 predicted proteins | sample PEATcosm2014_Bin_48_FD_121100 | JGI IMG/M metagenome (GOLD analysis project Ga0181525, IMG submission 121100) | Peatland microbial communities from MTU Mesocosm Facility, Houghton, MI, USA - PEATcosm2014_Bin06_10_metaG | ecosystem: Environmental > Terrestrial > Soil > Wetlands > Peat | place... | reverse complement strand
GATGATGATCATGCTCAACCGCGGCGACTATTGGCAGTGCGCTTTTGTCATCCCGAAAGGCGGCATCGAGCGGGTGCAGGCGGTTGGCCTCGACGCCTTCCGCGCGCGCGCGGTGGCGATGTCGCCCTTCCTCGCCGATCGCGTCGGGCAGTTGAAGAGCTGGGACGACATCAAGCTTTTGAGCGTCTCCGTCGACCGGCTGCAAAAATGGTGGCGGCCGGGCCTTCTTTGCATCGGCGACGCCGCCCACGCGATGTCGCCGATCGGTGGCGTCGGCATCAATCTGGCCGTGCAGGACGCGGTCGCCGCCGCCAATCGGCTGGCCGGGCCGCTTAAGGCCGGCAGGCTCTCCGACGATGATTTGCGGGCGGTCCAGACGCGGCGGATGCTGCCGGTCCGCTTTACGCAGCGGCTGCAGCTGACGATGCAGAACCAGATCATCAGCCGCGTGCTGCAGGGCACGCAGAGGCCGAAGCCGCCGTTTCTGTTCAAACTGTTGGACAAGTTTCCGCTGTTGCAGCGGATTCCCGGTCGCCTGCTGGCGGTCGGCATCCGGCCCGAGCATATCCACACGCCGGACGTGTTTGCTTCCGCCTGAACGCTCGTTGGCGCCTTGGCACGGTCTTGAATCGGCGGCTTCTTCACTTAACTTCGGGCAGAGGAATTCCGCTGGGAACGCCCAATGAACATGACCGAGGAGAGCCGGCCGGAGAGCGGCCCATCCGAAGCTCAACCTTTCCAGGCCGACGTCGCCAAGCTCCTGCAGCTGATGGTGCACTCGGTCTATTCGGAAAAATCGGTCTTTCTGCGCGAGCTGATCGCCAATGCCGCCGATGCCTGCGAGCGGCTGCGCTACGAGGCCATCGCCACGCCTGCGTTACTGGGTGACGATCCGAAACCGCGCATCACGCTTATGCTCGACGCCGACAAACGGCAGCTTGCGGTGGAGGACAACGGCATCGGCATGAGCCGCGACGAAATGGTCGAGGCGCTCGGCACCATCGCCCGCTCCGGCACCAAGGCGTTTCTCGATCGCATCGAAGCGGCGCAGCAGGACGAGGAGACGGCGCTGATCGGCCGGTTCGGCGTCGGTTTCTATTCGGTCTTCATGGTGGCCGAGCGCGTCGAGGTGATCTCGCGTCGCGCCGGCGCCGAGACGGCCTTCATTTGGTCGTCCGACGGCAAAGGCACTTTCGCGGTAGCGCCGACAGAGGCGGACGCGCCGCGGCGCGGCACCCGCGTCGTGCTGCATCTTCTCGAAGACGCGAAGTCGTACACCGAACGAGCAAAGGTCGAGCGTCTGGTGCGGGCACAATCCGGTCACGTTCCGGTGCCCATCGCGATCGTGGAAAAGCCCGGCGCCGAGCCGGCGGAAATCAGCGACGGCGCCGCATTATGGGCGAAGCCGAAATCGGCGATCACGCCGGCCGATTACACCGACTTCTACCGTAGCGTCGCCGGCCAGTTCGATGAGCCGGCGCTGACCATCCATTTCCACGCCGAAGGGCGGCACGACTACACGTCGCTGTTCTTTGTGCCCGGCTCGCGGCCGTTCGATCTGTTCGATCCGGACCGCAAGGGCCGCATCAAGCTTTACGTCAAGCGTGTCTTCATTACCGATGACGCCGACCTCCTGCCGCGCTATCTGCGGTTCGTGCGCGGCCTGGTCGACAGCGCCGACCTGCCGCTCAACGTTTCGCGCGAGAAAATTCAGGAAAGCCCGCTCCTTGCCGCCATCAGAAAAGGCGCGACCAGCCGGGTACTGGGTGAACTGGAACGGCTGGCAGAGAAGGAGCCCGAGTCCTTCACGAAGATTTGGGATCTGTACGGTGCCGTACTGAAGGAGGGCCTCTACGAGGACTTCGAGCGGCGCGATGCACTGATGGCGCTTGCGCGCTTCAAGACGGCCGGTGGCGAAACTTGGCGCGGCCTGAAGGACTACGTCGCCGCGCTGAAGCCCAATCAGACGGCCATTTATTATCTCGCCGGCGACAACATCGAGCGGCTGAACTCCTCGCCGCATCTGGAAGGTTTTCGCGCCCGCGGCATCGAGGTCCTCCTCTTGCCCGATCCGGTCGATACGTTTTGGGCGATGTCGGCAGGGTTCGACGGCGAGCCGTTCAAATCGGTCACCCAGGGCGCGGCGGATCTGGCGCTTATTCCGCTGCTCGATGCCAACGAAGCGCCGGCGGCGGAATTGCAAGATACGGTCAAGAAGTTCCTGGTGTTTGCGCAGAGCGCGCTCGGCGATGCGGTGGCGCAAGTACGCGCCTCCGACCGGCTCACCGACAGCGCGGTGTGCCTGGTCGCATCCGACCAAGGACCGGACCGGGCGCTGGAGAAGATCCTGGCCGGCGCAGGCCGGCTGACCGCGGCATCGAAGCCGATCCTCGAAATCAATCCGCGGCACCCGCTGGTGGTTGCGCTTGCCGCGCTTGGCGAGGATGAGCGGAGCTTGAAGGAAGATGCAGCGCATCTGTTGCTCGATGAGGCGCGCGTGCTCGAAGGCGACCGGCCGGCTGATGCAAAGTTGTTTTCCGAGCGGCTGGCGCGCGTGTTGGGGAAGTGCGTAGGGAAGGGCGTTTAGCGCACAGGGGCGAATTAGTGAAAATCGCGGCTCTTCAGGAGGAGCTGGGTATCCAGCGGATGCGCGCCGGGGAGCGCGGCTGAGAACAAATCGGCGCTGTCGCGCTGCGGATCGTCGCGCAATGTCGCTAGCGCGGCGGACAGATCGACAAACTTTTCCGCCACCACATGAATCACGAGGCCCGCGCGTTGCAGGCGGCCGCGCACGGCGAGGAAACGCGACGTCATCACCACGCGGCGGTTTTGCTCGAAAGCCTTCGGCCAGACGATGATGTTGGCGATGTCGGTTTCGTCCTCCAGCGTCATGAAGATCACGCCCTTGGCCGTGCCCGGCCGTTGCCGCACCAGCACGAGGCCGGCAACGGTGATGCGCGCATCCTGGCGCAAATCGTCGTTACGCAGCTGTGCATTGGGCATGGCGCCGAGCGCGGTCAGGCGGTCGCGGAAGAAGCACACCGGATGCTCTTTCAGCGACAGCCCGGTCACCGCGTAGTCCTCCACCACATGCTCGGACAGCGGCATTTGCGGCAGCGCCACGGCAGGCTCCGGGAAAAGCTCATCGCCGAGATGCGGCGTTAAAAGCGGCAGCGCATCCGATCGGGCGGAATCCGGCCGGCGCGGCGGACGCGCGCCGATCGCGTCGAGGCGTCGCGCCGCCCATAATGCGGCACGACGATCCAAACCTAGCGATCGGAACGCATCGGCTTCGGCGAGCCGCTCGATGGTGAAGCGCGAAACACCGGCGATGGCGGCCAGCCGCTCGATGCTGGCAAAGCCGTTGCCGCGCGCCGCGACGAGCTTTTTCAATTCGTCTTCGTTGAGGCCGTAAATGAGGCGAAAGCCGAGGCGAACGGCATGCTGGCCTTCCGCGGCCGGCTCAAGCGTGCAGTCCCAATCACTGAAGTTGACGTCGACCGCGCGAATTTCGACATCATGCGCATGCGCATGCGCTTGCGCATCGCGCACGAGCTGCGCCGGCTGATAAAAGCCCATCGGCTGGCTGTTAAGGATGGCGGCGCAGAACACGTCGGGGTAGCGGCATTTGATCCACGACGAGGCATAGACGAGCAACGCGAAGCTTGCGGCGTGGCTTTCCGGAAAGCCGTATTCGCCGAAGCCTTCGATCTGGCCGAAGCAGTTTTCGGCGAAGCCGCGGTCATAGCCGCGCGCTGTCATGCCCTCGATGAACTTGTCGCGGAAGAGATGGACCGTCCCGTTATGGCGGAAAGTGGCCATGGCGCGGCGCAATCCATCCGCTTCGTCGGGGGTGAATTTCGCCGCCGTTATCGCGATCTGCATCGCCTGCTCCTGGAACAGCGGCACGCCGAGCGTTCGTTTGAGAACCTCTTCCAATTCGTTCTTCGGCCCATGCGCGGGAGAAGGCGAGGGGTAATGCTCCTGATCGATACCGTCGCGCCGGCGCAGATAGGGATGCACCATGTCGCCCTGGATCGGGCCGGGCCGCACGATCGCCACCTCGATGACCAGATCGTAGAAGCAGCGCGGTTTTAGCCGCGGCAGCATCGACATCTGCGCGCGGCTTTCCACCTGGAACACGCCGATGGAATCGGCGCGCGACAGCATCTCGTAAACCGCGGGATCGTCCTGCGGCAGCGTGGCGAGCGAATAATCCTTGCCATAATGCGCTTTGAGGAGATCGAGCCCGCGCCGCACGCAACTCAGCATGCCGAGCGCCAGCACATCGACCTTCATCAGGCCGAGCGTGTCGATGTCGTCCTTGTCCCATTCGATGAAGGTGCGGTCCTCCATGGCGGCATTGCCGATGGGAACCGTCTCGTCGAGCGGCGCGCGGGTGAGCACGAAACCGCCGACATGCTGCGAGAGATGGCGCGGGAAGCCGATCAATTCGTCGGCGAGATGCACCGCCTGACGGATCGCCGGATTGAAGGGATCGAGGCCGGCCTGGCGGATGTGATCGTCCGGCAAGCCGTCGCCATAGCCCCACACCGTTTTGGCCAGCGCCGAAGTCACATCCTCGGTCAGGCCCATCACCTTGCCGACTTCGCGGATGGCGCGGCGTGAGCGGTAATGCACCACGGTCGAGCAGATCGCCGCGCGGTCGCGCCCGTAGCGCTGATAGATGTACTGGATCACCTCCTCGCGCCGCTCATGCTCGAAATCGACGTCGATATCGGGCGGCTCGCCGCGGTTCTCGGAAATGAAACGGGCGAACAGCAGCTGGGTCTTGTCCGGATTTACCGAGGTGATGCCGAGGCAATAACACACGGCGCTGTTGGCCGCCGAGCCGCGGCCCTGGCAGAGGATTTCCTTCTCCTGCCGGCGGGCGAAATGCACGACGTCGTGGACGGTGAGGAAGTAGCGCGCGTAATCGAGCCGGGCGATGAGCGCAAGCTCGTCATTGAGCCGCTTGACGACGTCGGCCGGAATGCCGTCCGGATATTGGGCTTTTGGGTAGCGGTCTCGCGCGCCCGCCCAGGTCAGATCCTCAAGATGCGCTTGCGCGGTTTTGCCTGCCGGCACCGGCTCGTCGGGATATTCGTATTTCAGCTGGCCGAGCGAAAAGTTGCAGTTCTGGGCGATTTCGGTCGTGCGGGCGATGGCATCGGGAAAGTTTTTGAACAGCCGCGCCATCTCTTCCGGCGTTTTCAGGTGCCGTTCGGCATTGACGGCAAGCCGCAAGCCCGCCTGGGCAAGCGTGCATTTCTCGCGCACGCAGGTGAGGATGTCGGCAAGCGGCCGGCGCTCGGGCGCGTGATAGGAAACGTCGTTGACGGCGACCAGCGGGGCGCCGATGCGTTCGCCGAGCTCGGCCAACAGTCCGAGCCGACGCGGCTCGTCGCCGCGGTGATAATGACAGCCGGCAAGAAAGGTGCGGCCGGGCGCTGCGCGCACCATAGCGGAGAGGCGGGCGGTGAAGTTTTCTGAAAGTGTATGCGGCGGCAGCGCGATCAGCATCTGGCCTTCGCTGGCGGCCAGTATCGCTTCGAAGGCCAGGTGGCATTCGCCTTTCCTGGCCTTGAGATTGCCGGCGGTGATGAGCTTGCAGAGCCGGCCGTAAGCCGCGCGGTCGGTTGGATAGGCCAGTACTTCGAAACCATCAATTGTCACCAGCCGCGTGCCGACGAGGAGTTTTATTTTTCTGTTTCTGGCTTCGTCATAGGCGCGCACCACGCCGGCAAAGGAATTGCGGTCGGCGATGCCGATGGCGAAACAGCCGAGCTCATCGGCGGCTGCGACCATCTCATGCGGATGCGAGGCGCCGCGTAGGAAGGAGAAATTGGTGGTGACGGCCAGTTCGGCATAGGCGCTCATGACAACTCACGCAAACAGACCGTGGACGAACCAGCGCGCCGCCGCCGTTTCGCGTCCGTAGAGGCCCTCGCGGTAGAGCCAGAAGCGGCGGCCGCCGGAATCCTCGACGAGGTAATAATCGCGTGTCGGCTCCGGTGCGCGATGTCCGTCGTTCTTGCGCCACCATTCGGCTCCGATGCGTTCCGGGCCTTCGGAGCCGGCGACCTCATAGGTCACGCCGCGCCAGCAGAAACGCCGGGGCGGGCCGTCGGGGACAAGCGCGGTGACTTCGGTCGGCTCGGCGCGGGGAAGGATGAGCAGCGGGCGCGGTTTTTCTGTTTCTTGCTCCGGCCACGATGCGGGCGCCGTCATCGGCGGCAATATCTCGGCGCGCTCGGGGAGGTGACTGGCAACCGGCTCGAACCGCCGCACGCTGTGCGGTCCGAGACGCTGGCGCAGCGTGTCGATCAGGGCGGCGCAGCGTTCGGGTCGCCCGGCTTCGCCGGCCTCTTCGATGAGTTCGTTCTGCCGCGCGAGGATGGGCTCGACGCGGGTGACGGCAAGGCCGACCGCCTCGAAGCCGAAGCCGGCGTCGCGCATCGCCGAGAGCGCATCGAGTTTCAAATCGAGGAGACGCAGCACATGCGCGACGTCGCGCGTCGGCAAGGTAAGTCCGATATCGATCGTCTCGACCGCGCCGTCGACGTTATAGAGGGAGAGCCGGAGCGCGCGCGCGCCGACATCGTCGCGGGCGAGCACCTGCACGAGCGTGTGCATGAGCCGGCGCGCCAGCGCGATCACGGCTTCCTGGGTGATGATCGGCTCAATGAGATAACGCAAGGAGTGATAGACCGGCGGCGGAACGATCGGCACGAGCGGCTCGTCGATGCGGCCGAGCGCCTGATCGATGCGGCGAAGGAGTTCGGCGGGGAAACGCGCGGCAAAGGGCGCTCGCGGTTTGTCGAGCAGCGCGCCGACGGTCTTGAAGCCGAGCCGGCGCAAGGCCGCGCAGGTTTCCGGCGAAAGCCGCAATGCCTCGACCGGGAAGGGCCCGAGCGCCGCGGCTTCCCCGCCCGGCGGCAACACGACACAGGGCGCAGCATGAAAGCGTGACAGCGCCCAGGCCGCGCCGGGTGTTGCGGCGACGGCGAGCCGCGCCGGCAGGCCGAAATTTTTATGCAGCCGCGCCGAAAGATCGGCCAGCAACCGTTCCTCGCCGCCGAACAGATGCGCGGCGCCTTCGATGTCGAGGAAAAAGCCGTCGGCGCCGTTCTCTGCGCCCCAAATATCCTTGCACAATGGCGAAGCGGTCGGCGTGTAGCGCGTCGCCCAGAACGCGAGCCGCCGCAATGCGGCCTCGTCGGCGGCGGCATCGACGTCGCATACCTGCAAGCTATCCGCTTTCGCGCGCGCATCGGCCAGGGTTTCGCCGGGCGTCAGCCCGGCGGCTTCCGCCGCCGCGTTCAAGGCGGCGATGCGCGGCCCGCCGGAAGCGGTGAGCGCCAGGACGAACGGCCGGTCGGGATCAACCGGCTTGCCGGAAGGATTTTTCGCCTGCGCCGCCAGCATGCGCAGGATCGGCCAGCGCGGCAGCCAGACGGAAACAATGCGCGACATGATCGTACTCCACTGTCCATTCGCCCGCGTGTCCGTTGCGGCAGCGTTCCAGCATGAGCCGCCAGCGGGCGCATGCGATCAGGCCGAAGCGGTCGCGCGTGGCGGGGGCGGCGGCGACGCGCCAGCGCGTCGCCGCCGCGCTTGTTTCCAGCAACTCCGCCGGCCGCAGCAGAAAGAGCGGCAGGCCGGCATCGGCGGCGGCGAGTTGCAGCCTTTGGCTCGATCGCAGATCGAGCTTGTCGATTACGCCGGCGACGGCGGCCACCGCGCGCGAATGCAGTGCCTCTTCCAGCGCCCACAGGGTTGCCTTGCGGTGCGAGGTCTTGACCAGGATCAGGCGGCTCGGATCGAGGCCGCGCGCGGCAAGGCCGTGTCCATACGGACGGCCGTAATCGCGCCGCCCGTAAGTGGGGAGGACAAAGAAGAGCGGGTGCGGCCGGGCAACGCGGGCCAGGAGAGCCGTTATGAAACCGAAGGCGGCGGCGGTTGAGCGTTCCCCAGGTACGATCTCATGCAACGCACCGCCGGCGAGCCCGCCTTGCGGCAGGCAATGATCGAGAGCGGCAAGGCCAAAGGGGATCGCTTTAGCGCGCTGAAATCCTTCGATTTTCGGCAATAATCGGCGCAATTCCTCGGCCACCGCCGCGCGGTTACGCAGGACGGAAAAGGCGGTCGGCTCACGCATGGCTGGCGTTCTGTTCCGGGGTTTAGAACCATAGAACGAAACAAGAACATTGCCAAGAGGTCGCGTGATTATCCCCTTGACACACGTAATTATTTGAATCGCAGACAGCGTTGTTTTTGCTGGCAATTGGCATTTTCGCCCATTCGATCAGACAGTTAGGCAGACAGCGTTATTGACAGTGGGCGGGGCTTCGCTTATGAACGCACAACGGCCAGCCCGAGGGGCCAGCCGTGTGTTGTAACCGATGAGCCAACACCAGATGTGGTGCAGGGCGCTGTGAGAGGCCCCCTTCCTACACTAGGTGATGGACATCGGTCAAGCGGAGCTTTGACCGATGAACGATCCTCAACAGCCCACCCGGTTGCGCGATCTCGGTGCGGCCGGCGAAGAAACCGTCGCCGATATTCTTCAGCGCAAGGAGCGCGAACTGGCGCAACGCGCAGCCGCCCTTCGCGGCCTACTCGCGCCAGTCGAACGGCAGATCGAGCAAGTGCGGAAGGCAATGCAGGCCATTGGCCTGGAAACCGGGGGCATACTTTCAGATTTGCTTCAGTCAGCAGAAGCGTTGCCATTGGATGTAGCGGTTGCCCGAGCGCTACCGCAGACCAACAGCAATGCGACTGTTGATTATGTCGAAGGGCTTAAGCCTTTCCTTGATCCGTCGAACAACCTCACCATCAAGCAAATGATTCTCGGCGCACTTAGAGACCATTTTCACGATGGCGCAACTCCCACGGACCTTCGCGATTACATGAAGGCTGCTTACGGCAAGGACATTGATCGAAACAGCATTAGCCCGCAGCTGGCGCGCCTTCGCGAACAGGGGGTCGTCGAACAATACGGCCTAGGCGGCGAATCAAAGTGGAAACTCACGCGCGCTGGCGTGCTCTACGATCATCCATCGTCGTGGAAAGATACCGACAAAGATGAACCGGCGGCGACCGACGCGGACGCTCCTGTGTCAGATGCGAAACGAACCATTGCGGGCGGCGGTGGCCCGATCAAACGCAGGAAGCTCAACACGGACCCACTTTTTGGTGATTGAAATTGGGCCACGGCGCTGGCGCACCGTGGCCCCTTAACGGCGGGTGGTTCCCGTCAACCGAGCCCCAGAAGGCTCCTACCGAAAGGCAGGTGATGCTCAGTGTGGAATGACCGCGCGTTAAAACGATAGCGAATAGTCACGTCATCGGAGTTAACCGCCCGGTGGCGTGACTACCGCCCTTGCGTTACTATATGGGCTCGCAACTGTCGAGATAAAGCCCATGCTGACACTCGCAAATGCCTTGAAAACTGGACGATTGCGCGAGTTTGTAGCCCAAGAGGAAGCACGGGGAATCGGCCCCGCCAGCCGCAAGAAACTCGACGCCACCATTAAGCGATTAGCGACTACACCGCTGAAATCAAAAGATCGAACATCGCGTTCGTCATCTGGCGGTGGTTCGACCGAAAAGTAAATTCCCGCAAATAACGGTCCATGTATTTCGGCGACACGTGAATATGCGTGCTGCGAATTGAATTTTTGAACAGCTTCCAGAACGACTCAACACTGTTGGTGTGGTGCCATTCGTCGCGACGATAGTTGTAGGTGCGCCATTCGTATTCGCCATGGTTCACCGACTTATGATCGTAGCCCTTGCTCTTTAGTAATTTGTAGATGGCGGATTCGTCGGTCGAAACCGCAGAACCTTTCTCGATATTCTCATACACGAACGGGCGCACGGTTTCGCCCTTGAGATTGGGGACCGCCTTGGCGACGGTACGTCCGCCGCGCTCGACAATGCCAAGCACGATTGCTTTGTTGTTGCCCTTTCCCGGACCACCGCCAGCGCGATAACCGCCGATGTAAGCCTCGTCGATTTCGACGTGGCCTTTCATCTGTTCGAAGCCGTCAGCCTTCGCCATGAGCAGCCGGATTTGCTGGCCCATGCGCCACGCGGTCTTGTAGGTCACGCCAAGTGTGCGCTCCAGTTCCTTGCCGCTGACGCCGTGCCGCGTCGTGACGAACAGGTAGATCGCATAGAACCAGACTTGTAGCGGCGTCCGCGTGTCCTGAAACACCGTTCCCGCCGTCGGGTAAACGTGGTGGCCGCAATGGGCGCATGAGAAGGCGCGGCGGTCTGCCAGCTTGTGGAAAGTGCCCTCGACCCCGCACGCCTTGCAGACGTGCCGCGCGCCGTAGCGGACCTCCATGATGTGGCTAAGGCAGGCATCCTCGTCCGAGTATCGGGCGAAGAACTCGCCCACCGTGAGCCTGCCTAGCTTATTCAGTTGCGCGGCCTTCGACATGGCTAACCCCTCGAATGGTCGCCATATTAGGCCCTTGTGATACGTGTGTCAAGGGGATAATCCCCAAGAGGTCGGCGGGCGCTTTCTCAAGGAACTCAACCGTTGGACGTGTCTTGGCGGAACGCCGCTGTGATGCTTGGAGAGGGCACGTATGCCAGATGAACTCAGACCGCCCAAGGCGAGCGAAGCCAAAGTCGCCTATCACCTGAAGCAACTCCGGAAAATGTTCGCCCGGGCGAACGACGCGGCGTTTCTGCAGATGATTTGGGCTGTCGATGCTTTGCAGTCTGGACGAGAGGCCGCAGCCAAACTCTATTTTTCGACCTATCCAAAGGAAGCTGCAACGAAGTCTTCGCTACCACCCTCCCGATTTAGCATTCACCGATGGGAACTCGAGACGCTGATTGTGCAGCTATTCTTAGTCCCAAAAGAGTTACCGCGCGAGCAGGGCAATCTGTTGCTCGACTGCTCAAAGTTTGAGTCGATTCGACAAACGATCAATCGATTGCGCGCGCTCGAAGACGTCAAGTCCGCACGCTACTTGTCAGGTGACTTCACCATTTGGGGTGAGATGCATCGAATCGCGCAACGACAATTTCATTGGCAGCGCGGCTACTTCAATACACCTCAATTTTACCGCTACGCCTATCTATACGCGCAAGGCAAATGCGCTGATTATTTCAAACAAGCTTACGGCTTCGAAATTACGGACCTGATTTTTACGGGTTTTGGTCTCTTTAGCGCCTATCTCACTGACGCTTGGGTTCCTCGGAAGACATCAGTTCCGGAGGTCGGGCTGACCGACGAGATCGTTCAACGAGCGTTTCCGATGATGTCGTGTTCCCGCGACGAGGCACGGACAGGGACCGCTGCTCTCGTAGCACAGGCACAAAATGAGCATGGCTCGCCAATTCCAACGGCACTGCTCCCGAGCATCCTACGCAAAACACCTCTTATCTACGTCGATGACCCCAACCGACTGATATCGCCGATCCCGGAAACGATTCTTCTGCGGATCACTACGGGACTGTATTATGACCTTCTTCCGGGAGGGCAGGACGTTATCAACGACGCGAATGCGCGCTTCGAGCAGTATTGCGTTGACCTGATTGACGTCATGATGGAGCGGTTCGAGGTCAGGGGGGCGTACCGATATGGCCCCAAAGGCGCACAATTCGAGTCGCCGGATGTCCTCACTAAAGACCGAGGCAAGCTCGTAATTGTCGGTGAGTGCAAAGCGACTAAGCTGACCTATCTGGCACAATTCGCGGAAGACCCATTTGAAGCCGCCAAAAAGCAGTACACGCAACTTGCAAAGGGTGTCTTCCAGCTCTGGCGATTTTTCTCACATGTCCGCCGCGGTCTCGTGGACGAAGATTTGGCAGCCGACTGCCACGCGATCGTACTCACGCTGGATCCGTTCATCCAGATTTCGCGGCATCCGCAGATGTCCAATGAGGATAAATATCAGGGTTGGATGTTGAGTAACGTCCATCGCGACACTGGAGCGGTTGAGAACTTCGGCAAGCCCAAGATTTATCCTTTTGAGATGGAAAAAGTCCTGCCCTGGTGGTCCCGGTTTGACGATGTCGATGACGACGAAGATGCAGCGTGAACCGCCCTGCAAGCGCTTCGGTCCCTGTGATGTCGATCAACTGAAATCCCGCCGGCCCCGAATCTTATTTGAAGCCGGACCCAGATTTTCGTATTGCTCACCAGCTAGGACCGCAGCCAAATGAGGTGAGCCGTGCCGGAAGCCGATAAAGCAGGAGAGCGCTACGCGGCCGATCAGCCGCAGCAGGCGCCGGGCTTCTATCTGAAAGGCTCCCACCAGCTCGACTGGGGGATGAAAAACCGCCTCGCCCGCGTTTTCGCGCCCGCGACCGGCCGCACGGTGATGCTCGCCGTCGACCACGGCTACTTTCAGGGCCCGACCACCGGATTGGAGCGCATCGATCTTTCCATCGTGCCGCTATTGCCGTCCTGCGATGCGCTGTTCTGCACGCGCGGCATCTTGCGCTCGATCATTCCGGCAGACTCGACCAAGCCGATGGTGCTGCGCGCGAGCGGCGGCCCGAGCATCCTGCGCGAGGAGCTGTCCGACGAACAGATCGCCATGGACATGGACGATGCGGTGCGATTGAACGCCGCCGGCGTCGGCATCCAGGTCTTCATCGGCGGCGAGCACGAGACGCGCTCGGTGCACAACATGACGCGGCTGGTCGATGCCGGCCTGCGCGCGGGCATTCCGGTGATGGGCATCACTGCGGTCGGCAAAAATATGGTGCGCGACGCCAAATATTTCCGGCTCGCTTGCCGGATCATTGCCGAGCTCGGCGCGCAATACGTAAAGACATATTACGTAGAGGAGGGTTTCGAGACCGTCACCGCCTCGTGCCCGGTGCCGATCGTCATGGCCGGCGGCAAAAAGCTTGCCGAGCTCGACGCGCTGACCATGGCGTACAACGCCGTGCAGCAGGGCGCCGCCGGCGTCGATATGGGCCGCAACATTTTTCAGTCGGAAGCGCCGAAGGCGATGATCGCGGCGATCAATGCCGTCGTGCACAAGAACGCCGGGCCCAAGGAAGCTTACGAGCTGTTCAGCGCGCTCAAGACCACGGGCTAGGCCCGTTCAGCCGTAGGTCCGTTGCGGCGCGGAGCCCATAAGGAACCAGGCGACCGAGCCGGCCGTGACCGCGCCGCCGAGAGCCGCCATCACTTGCAGGATCCAGGATGTGCTGCCGACCGGGCTGGCCGGCGGCTGTTCGATGGCGACTTTCATGTTATCCGGCTTCGGCTCGCGCTCGCCGGGTTCGCGCGTCGCCAGCGTGCTGACGACACCCGTCGGCATCGCGTCGGTCGTTTGTCCCGCTTTGTCATTGGCGGCAAGGTCGATCTCGTTGACGTCATCCGGCGATGCGACCTTGACCGATTGACCGGCGACAACGAGTTCGTCCGGCGTCGGCGCGGGCACTGTTGGCGCCGCGACCGGCTGCGGCACGGGAAGGGCGGCTGCAACGTCCGCGGGCGCCGCCGGGATTGGCGGCGGCGAAACGTCGCCGGGTGCGGGTGTATCGACGGCCTGCACCACAGGGGGCCGCAATTTCCTGCCGGCCGTGGCGATGTGCGTGCGTGCTTGCCGCGTGGCGGCAACCTTGACCGCTTGCTTGCGGGAAGATTTGGCGGCGAGTTTCGCGTGTGGCTTCGTTCTGGCTTTGCTCGGCTGCTCGATGATTTTCAGAAGTTGCAGCGGCTTGCCGGCCGGCGGATTGGGCGCGCTTTGCGCGCCCGCGCCTGCGATGGTCAAACCGGCGAAAAGCAAAAAAGCCGCGCCGGCGGCGGCGATGCGAGTACGCAGCATTGCGCCCCTCCATAACTGGAACATTTGGGCGCATTCCGGCCAGACCGGCGTGACCTCACGGTGACCCAATTGAGGTTTTTTGCGCGCAAAGCGCCGACTAAAATTCGGCCCGGCTTAACTATGCTTCTTCCCGGCGGCGCGCCCTGTTATTGTTGAATGGGGAAACGCCGGGGCAAAAAATCATGATCGACGTGAAAATCGAAAACGGCCTCGCCGTGGTCACGCTCAAGCACGGCAAGGCCAATGCGCTCGATATCGAGTTCTGCGAGGCGCTGGCGAAGTGCTTCGAGGAGCTTCGCACGTCGGCTGCGCGGGCCGTGGTGGTGACGGGGCAGGGCGGGATCTTTTCGGCCGGCGTCGACCTCATTCGCGCCAATGCGGGCGGCGCGGATTATATGCGAAAATTCCTGCCGGTATTGAATCGCTCCTTTGAATCGATTTTCTTTCATCCCAAGCCGTTGATTGCGGCGATCAACGGCCATGCGATCGCCGGCGGCGCGGTGCTTGCCTGCTGCGCCGACCGGCGCATCATGGCGCGCAGCGGCGGACGCATCGGCGTCACCGAATTGCTGGTCGGCGTGCCGTTTCCGGCGCTTGCCTTCGAGGCCGTTCGCTTCGCCGTGCCGGCGCGCTATTCGCCCGGTTCAATGTTCAGCGGCGCGACTTATGAACCCGACAATGCCTTGCAGCGCGGCTGGGTCGATGAAGTGGTCGATGCCGACGCCTTGATGCCGCGAGCGCTCGCCGCCGCACGGCAATTGGCGCAACTGTCGCCGGTCGCTTTTGCCGAGACCAAGAAGCAACTGCGGCAGGAAATCCGCGAGCGGCTCGATCGGAACGGCGCCGCGTCCGACCAGCTCGCGACCGAAATCTGGACCGCGCCGGAGACATTGCGCAACATTGGCGACTATGTCGCTCGCACCCTCAAGAAAGCGTAAGCGCGCTCACGCGGCCAGCGATTTGAGATACTTGTCGGCCTCTTCCGGCACCGCGAACCATGGAAACAAATCCAGCGGTTCATCGAAGCAGTTGGCGATGCGCTTGGCGAGGACCGGAATGCCCTGCGCGGCGCCCATGATGTTGAGAACGTGCGGCGGCGGCGGTTGCAGCAGCGCGTTGGTCCAGCCGGTGACATATTGCACGTAATCCCAGAAGGGATCGAACGTCGCTTGCATCCAGGCTTGATCGAACGGCTTGTCGCCATGGGCGATAATCGCGTCGAGATAAATCTTCGCACACTTCGAGGCGTTGTTGGAGCCTTGACCGGTGATCGGATCGTTGAGCACGACGACGTCGGCCATGCCGAACGCGGCCTTGCCGGAGGGCAGTTTCGCGATCGGCTTGCGCACGGTCGGCGCGAAACGTCCGCTGAGGATGCCATTTGCGTCGGTGAGTTCCACATTCTTGGCGCGCGCGGCTTCCCACGGCAGGAAGGTGTCCAAAATCTATTTGGATTTGGCGAGATGCTGCTCGGGGGTTTTGACGTCGCCCCAGCAGTCCATCGGTCCGCCGGGGACGCCTTCGAACACCATGATTTCGCAGGAGCCGGTCGTGGTCAGCGAGGGGAACACGAAATATTCGCCGACGCCCGGAATGAGATTGAATGAGACCGCCGAATGCTGCGGACGCGGGGTCAGCCCTTTGACGTAAGTCAGCGCCAGCGCGCGCTGTGGCGCGTCGAACTGGCATTTTTGCGCGTCGCGCTCGAAAATCTTGACGATGTCGCCCTTGCCGGCGGCGACGATGACGAGGTCGGAGTCGGCCGCGTATTTGTCGAGATCAGCGGGCGTTGCCTGCTTGTATTCGATCTTGCCGCCGCGCTTTTCGAACTCCTGCATCCAGCGTGGAAATTTCACGCGCTGGTCGACGGCCTGTGCCGGCTTGTCAAGCAAGCCGTTCCACTCGATCGCCTTGTTGCCCGATCCGTCGGGCGCCGGAACGATGAAGCTGACGGAATCGACTGTCGGGCATTCCTTGTCCCAGAAATTCAGCCCGAGCTCGCGCTCATAGCTCAGTGCTTTACCGAACATGCACTGGCTCGACATCACCTTGCCGGCGCGGATGTCGTCGCCCTTGCGGTCCTGCACGAGACGCACGTCGTAGCCGGCCGACAGAAGGCCGTTGCCGAGCTGCAAGCCCGATTGCCCACCGCCGACGATCGTGATCGTTCGCTTTGCCATCGCCCTCTCCTGTGCAGCCGAGCTACGGCCGCGTTTTATTCCATCAATAGGGGAATTGCCGGATCGGCGCGTTCCGGCCCCATGGCCGTGTAACCGCCGTCCACCCGAATGTCTGTGCCGGTGATGAAGCTGGCGTTGTCCGAGAGAAGAAACGCCACCGCTTCCGCGACTTCCGCTGGATTGCCGGTCCGGCCGAGCAGATGAAAGGGCTTGGCCACGCCGTCGGTCTTGGCGCGGTTACCCTTGGTCAATTCGACCATGATGTTGCTCCAGGTCCAGCCCGGCGAAACCGCATTGACGCGAATGCCGTCCGGCGCGAGGTCCATCGCCTGGTTGCGCGTCAGGATGGCGGCCTTCGAGACCGGATAGACCCAGCGGCCGGTCTGCGCCACCCGCGCGGAAATCGATCCGAAATTGACAATCGCGCCCTTGTTCTTCTTCAGGTGCGGCCGCACGGCCTGCATCAGCATGACCGAGCCGACGACGTTGACGTTGAACGCGGTCAGCCAGTCGGCGCGGGTGGTCTCGGCGCCATTATCCAGATACGTGCAGGCGACGTTGACCAGAAAATCGAGCCTGCCAGTTGCATCGACCGTGCCTTTGACCAGCGCGGCAATATCGGCATCGCTGGTAATGTCGCAGCGAATGAAACGGCCCCTGCCGCCGATCTTTTTCGCCGCCGCCTCGCCGTCGGCCGTATTGATGTCGGCGATGACAACGTTGCAGCTATAGCCGGCAAGGGTCTCGGCCACGGTTTGGCCGATTAGGGTCGAACCGCCCGAAACGATCGCTGTCTTGCCGTCCAATCCACGCATACCCAGCCCCACGCTACTCACGGCATCGAGTTACTGTGCGAAATTTATCGTTCCTTCGCAAGGAACAACGGAACGTTCAAAACGGCGATCGGGCTCACCCCAGCTCGACGATGGCTTCGGGAAACTTGTGCAGCCGCTCGCTCGGTCCGCCCGCTTCGATCAGATAATTGTCGCACACCCAGGACAGCACGTGGCCGCGAATGTAAGTCGGGTGCACGACGATGTTCATGTCCTTTACGATCGCCATCGGCTCGTCGTCGCGAATGAGCGGGCGCTCCACCAGGTCGTAGCCCTGGCCGTGAGCGTAGAGCCGTTTTTCCTCCGGCCGGCCGTTCTTGCGCATGAAGCCGTTATAGGCTTCGTAAATGTCCTTGCAGGGCGTGCCGGGCCTGAGCAGCGAAAGCGTGAATTTGCGCGCCTCCAGCGCAAAGGCGAACTCATCCTTGAGCTCGGCGGAGGCCTTGCCGACAACGCACGTACGGCCGAGCTCGGCGTACATGCCGCCGGGGCCGGAATCCTCGACCAGAAGCGCGACGGTGTCGCCTTCTTCGACGACTCGGTTCTGATAATGGCGCTGGTTGAACTTGTCCGGCTGGTCGGGCGGCATCGAGGCGCACAGATAGATGCCGTTTTCGCTGCCGTGGCGCTGGCTGTAGCACTGGGCGATGGCGGCGATCTCACGATCGCGCATCCCCGGCTGCACGGCGGCAAAGGCTTCGCGCATGGCGCCGTCTTGCATCGCAGCGGTGCGCCGGACCAGCTCGCGCTCCTCGGCGCTCTTGATGACTTTGATGCGATCGACAAGGTCGGAGGCATCGACGAAACGCGAGTTGGAAAAGCGGCCCTTCTGCAGATAATCGACCAGTGCGAAGGGCATCTGGTAGGTGCCGACGAGACCGATCGTGCCGCCGCCGTAAGGCGCCAGCGCCTTCGCCGCCAGCTCGGGATCGTAGCTCGCGGTGTAATAGCAGGACGCGAAACTTGGCGTGTTGAGCAATTGTTTGACCCCGCGAGCGGTACCGTCGCCATTCGCGGTCGGCGTGCTAGTGCCGCCGAACGGGCCCTGGCTCACCAGCGTCATGAGATCGTCGCGCGGGAACACCACGGTGAGCGGATAACCGTTGGTCGCCGGCAGATCGGTGAAATATTTGACGTAGCCGCCCATGTAATCGTTGTTGTTCTGCATGAGCAGAACGTCGATTTTGTCGCGCTCCATGGCCGCGCGCACCGCCGCCCAGCGGCGCTCAAGCTCGGTCGTCGAGATCGGGGTTTGCAGGCGCTCGGAAAGCTGTTCCATAGGCCGATATAGCGTCATGTAATGGCCGCGGCCAAGCCATCGCGCGGCGAAGGAAGCTCGGCTAGACTGCCCGCGGGCTGGTCGTTCACACGTCTATTTCCAGGAGCACAGGATGCCTATCGACTTCTTGTCGGCCGTACCTTGGCTGTTCGTTGCGTTGATGGCGGGACTTGCGTTCGTCGCCGCTTTGCTGGGCAGCATCATTGCATTCCGAAACCGCTTTGTCGGGGCCATTATCGCGGGCGTCCTTTTCGCCGCCGGCTTCGTGGCCTGGAACTACTACCCGCACAGCTTCGGGCTTCCGATCATCAAGATGATTGGTCTGGACGGCGGCGCCAGTTGACGTTTACGCCGGTCCCGCTATGCCTAGTCGAGTTCCCGGTGAGACAATGGAGCGGTCATGAACAAGGTCTATGCGGACGCTAAATCCGCGTTGGCCGGGTTGCTGAAGGACGGCATGATGATCATGGCCGGCGGCTTCGGCTTGTGCGGCATCCCCGAGAGCCTGATCCTTGCGATACGCGATTCCGGCGTCAAGAACCTGACCGTCGTGTCCAACAATTGCGGTATCGACGGCAAGGGTCTCGGCGTTCTGCTCGACACCAGGCAGATCAAGAAAATGATCGCGTCCTATGTGGGGGAGAACAAGACTTTCGCGCAGCAATATCTCGCCGGCGAACTCGAAATCGAATTCAATCCGCAGGGCACGCTCGCCGAGCGCATCCGCGCCGGCGGCGCCGGCGTGCCGGCTTTCTTCACCCGCACCGGCGTCGGCACCCTGATCGCCGAGGGCAAGGACGAGCGCGAATTCGACGGCCACCGCTATGTGATGGAGCGGGGACTGATCGCCGACCTTTCCATCGTCCACGCTTACTTGGCCGATACCGAGGGCAATCTCGTCTATCGCAAGACAGCGCGCAATTTTAATCCGATCATGGCGACCGCCGGGAGGGTGACAGTCGCCGAGGTCGAGCATCTGGTGGAGCCGGGTAAAATCGATCCTGATCACATCATCACGCCGGGAATCTACGTGCAGCGCATCGTCCACGTATCCAATGCGGTGAAATACATCGAGCAACGCACGGTTCGTAAACGCGAGAAAGCGGCCGCACCGGCCTGAACAGGAGGCAAGCATTATGCCCTGGACCCGCGATCAAATGGCGGCGCGCGCCGCCAAGGAGCTGCAAGACGGCTTCTACGTCAATCTCGGAATCGGCATCCCGACGCTGGTGTCGAACTTCATCCCCGACGGAATGAGCGTGCAGCTGCAGTCCGAGAATGGCATGCTCGGCACCGGCCCGTTCCCGTTCGAAGGCGAGGAGGACGCCGATCTCATCAATGCCGGTAAGCAAACGGTCACCGAGCTGCCGACCACCAGTTATTTCAGCTCGGCCGATTCGTTCGCCATGATTCGCGGCGGCCACATCGACATCGCCATTCTCGGCGCCATGCAGGTGGCGGAGAACGGCGATCTCGCCAACTGGATGATTCCAGGGAAAATGGTCAAGGGTATGGGCGGCGCCATGGACCTGGTCGGCGGCGTCAAGAAAGTCGTCGTGGTCATGGAGCATTCGGCCAAGAACGAACCGAAGCTCCTGCATAAATGCACGCTGCCGCTCACCGGCGCCGGAGTGGTCGATATGGTGATCACCGATCTCGGCGTGTTTACAGTCGATCGTCACGGCGGCGGCATGACGCTGATCGAGATTGCGCCCGATGTCACGCTCGACGACATCAAGGCCAAGACCGAAGCGAGCTACAAGGTCGCCAATACGGTAAAGCACTGACGGCGCTGCCGGTCGCTGTTTAGACTTGCAGGGAACGCGCCGGGAAATGGCGTTGGGGATATAGCGTGCCTGCAGCGCCGATTCTCGAAACCGAAGGCCTGACCAAGGAATTCGCCGGTTTCGTCGCGGTACGCTCGGTGAATCTGCGGGTCGCGCGCGGCAGCATTCACGCTTTGATCGGACCGAACGGCGCCGGCAAGACCACCTGCTTCAATCTTCTCACCAAGTTCCTTGCGCCGACACGCGGACGCATCGTGTTCGACGGCCGCGACATCACTGCGCTCAAGCCGGCGGATGTCGCGCAGCTCGGGCTCGGGCGCTCGTTCCAGATCTCGGCGGTTTTTCCGCACCTGACCGTGCTGGAAAACGTGCGGATCGCGCTCCAGCGCCGGCGCGGCAATTCATTCGATTTCTGGCGCTCCAAACGCGCGCTGGCTGCGCTCGACGAACGGGCGAATGCGATCATCGCCGACGTCGGGCTGTCGCCTTACGCGGCCAAGCTCGCGGTCGAGTTGCCTTACGGCCGCAAGCGGGCGCTGGAAATCGCCACCACGCTGGCGCTCGACCCCGAGCTTCTTCTGCTCGACGAGCCGATGGCGGGCATGGCGCGCGAGGACATCGTGCGTATCAGCGCGCTGATCAAATCGGTCGCTGCCGACCGCACCGTGCTTATGGTCGAGCACAACCTCAGCGTTGTCGCCGACCTGTGCGACCGCATTACCGTGCTCACGCGCGGGCAGGTGTTGGCCGAAGACGACTATGCAACGGTGTCGGCAAATCCGGCCGTGCGCGAAGCCTATCTCGGGACCGGCCATGCCTGACGTCAGTCCGCTGCTCGCAGTGAGAGACCTCGAGGCCTGGTACGGCGAATCCCACGTCCTGCACGGCGTCACGTTCGACGTGCAGGCGGGCGAAGTGGTGACGCTGCTCGGCCGCAATGGCGTCGGCAAGACGACGACATTGAAAGCCATCATGGGAATTATCGAGAGCCGCGCCGGCTCGGTGCGGTTCGAAGGCGCCGAACTGATCGACCGGCCCTCCGACGTGATCGCGCGCGCCGGCATCGCTTTCTGTCCGGAAGAACGCGGCATTTTCTCCACGCTCGACGTCAGGGAGAATCTGCTGCTGCCCCGGCAGGTGCGCCCCGGCGGGCTCGATCTCGACCGCATCTTCGAACTGTTTCCCAATTTGCGCGAGCGGCTCGACAGCCAGGGCACCAAACTTTCCGGCGGCGAGCAGCAGATGCTGGCGATCGGCCGCATCCTTCGTACCGGCGCGCCCCTTCTTCTGCTTGACGAGCCGACCGAGGGTCTCGCTCCCGTCATCATCCAGCAGATCGGCCGCACCATTGGCGCGCTCAAGGCGCAAGGCTTCACGATCCTCCTGGTCGAGCAGAATTTCCATTTCGCAGCGACCTTGGCCGATCGTTACTACGTGATGGAACATGGCCGCATCGTCGACCATTTCTCGGCCGCAGAACTAAAGGCCAATACGGAAAAGCTGCACGAATATCTGGGAGTTTGATAATCAGGATCGAGGCTGTATCGCCGCTCGCCGACGGCGAATGTCCGCTGGTTAGCGGTTAGACCGGTCCTGAAGGGAGACGGCCGCTTGTGAGCGGGGCCGCCGCTGAGGAGCAGGGGCATGTTCGAGATTTTCGGCATTCCCTCGCAGGCGCTGTTCGGGCAGCTGTTGCTCGGCCTGATCAACGGATCGTTCTACGCGCTGTTGAGCCTTGGGCTCGCCGTCATCTTCGGCATGCTCAACATTATCAATTTCACCCACGGCGCGCAGTACATGATGGGTGCCTTCGCCGCCGATCTGCTGCTGCAATACGTCGGCATCAATTATTGGGGAGCGCTGGTGATCGCGCCGATCCTGATCGGCGCCACCGGCATCGTCATCGAGCGGCTTCTCCTCCAACATTTGCGCAAGCTCGATCCGCTTTACGGCCTTCTTCTCACCTTTGGTCTCGCTTTGGTCATCGAAGGGCTGTTCCGCAACTACTATGGCTCCTCCGGCTTACCCTATCAGGTGCCGGACGCGCTGCGGGGCGGCCGCAACCTCGGCTTCATGTTCCTGCCGAACTATCGCGGTTGGGTGATCGTGCTCTCGCTGGCGGTGTGCCTGGCCACCTGGTTTGCGATCGAGCGCACGCGGCTCGGCTCGTATCTGCGCGCCGCGACCGAAAATCCGGTGCTTGTGCGCGCCTTCGGCATCAACGTGCCGCGCATGGTGACGCTGACCTACGGACTCGGCGTGGGGCTGGCGGCGCTCGCCGGCGTCATGGCGGCGCCGATCTACAACGTCTCGCTGCAGATGGGTTCCGACCTGATCATCGTCGTGTTTGCGGTGGTGGTGATCGGCGGCATGGGCTCGATCCTTGGCGCGATCGTCACCGGTTTCGTGCTCGGCATCGTCGAAGGACTGACCAAGGTCTTTTATCCGGAAGCCTCGAACACCGTGATCTTCGTCATCATGGCGGTCGTGCTGCTCATTCGTCCGGCCGGGCTGTTCGGACGGAGCGCATGATGGAGGATGTGATCGAGCCCACCGCCGCGAAGCTGCGACGCGAACGAAGTTTGAGTCTTGAAGCGGCGTTCATTGTGATGGTCGCGTTGTTCATCGTCGGGCCGTTCGTGCTCTATCCGGTATTTTTGATGAAGGCGCTGTGCTTTGCGCTGTTCGCCTGCGCCTTCAATCTCTTGATCGGCTATGTGGGCCTCGCTTCGTTCGGTCATGCGCTGTTCTTCGGCTGGGCGAGCTACCTCACCGCCTACGCCGCCAAGACGTGGGGCGCTTCGCCGGAGCTTGCGATCTTGGCCGGCGTGGCCGTCGCCGCCTTGCTCGGCGTCGTCGTCGGCGGGCTCGCCATCCGCCGGCAGGGCATCTACTTCGCCATGATCACGCTCGCTCTCTCGCAGATGATGTATTTCTTCGCGCTCGAAGCGAAATTCACTGGCGGCGAGGATGGCATCCAGGGCGTGCCGCGCGGCCGCCTGTTCGGCGTTTTCAACTTGTCGAATGAAATGACGATGTATGCCTTCGTGCTTGTCGTCGTTGTCGCCGGTTTTCTTCTTGTCTACCGCATCATCAATTCGCCGTTCGGCGAAGTGCTCAAGGCGATCCGCGAGAACGAGCAGCGCGCCATCTCGCTCGGCTACCGAACCGAGCGCTACAAGCTCGTCGCCTTCGTGCTGTCGGCGACGCTGGCGGGGCTCGCCGGCTCGCTCAAGGCGCTGGTCTTTCAGCTGGCTTCACTGACCGACGTGCATTGGACGATGTCGGGCGACGTCCTGCTGATGACGCTGCTCGGTGGCCTTGGCACGGTGTTCGGCCCTGTGGTCGGCGCTTTCGCCGTCGTTGCAATGCAGAACTATCTGGCGCCGTTCGGCCAATGGGTGCTGGTGATCCAGGGGGCTATCTTCGTGGTCTGCGTGCTGGCGTTCCGGCGCGGCATAGTCGGCGAACTGGCGCGCGTCTTGCGCGTGCCGCTATAAGCCCGGCCCGTTTTTACACGAAGTTATCCACAGGCTCCTGCGATCATCGGGCGCTTCTTCACAGGCCGGTCGCCGCGTGCGGCCGTATTTTGGTTGCCGAATCAATTTGCGCCGGGGTACATGCGAGAAGCGCCGATTCCACGGGCGCTTCTGGCTGCTCCATGTCGTCCCGGCAACCCGGTCCGTACGACAGTGTTGCGCGCAAATGGCTCGCACTTGCGGAGCGTCGTCGCGCGCACGTCATCGAGTTGCGCGAAAGCGGCCGCTGGAAACACTATTACACGCCGGACGAATTTCTCGACGCATTGCGCGAGGCGGTGAGCACCCGTAACCAATGGGCGAGGCTGGCCGGCCTGGAAAATAGCGAAGCATCCGCCTAATTCTCGGCTTACCGGGCTCCACTTTCCTTATCGGCGCCGCCGGCTTATGTGACGGTGATGACGAGTGCTTTATTTTCGCCGCTGCGCCTTGCCGGTCTTAATCTCGCCAACCGCATCGTCGTCTCGCCAATGTGCCAATACAGCGCCAACGACGGCGTCGCGACCGATTGGCACATGACCCACCTAGGTATGCTGGCGAATTCCGGGGCCGGTCTGCTGGTCGTCGAATCGACCCATGTCGAGCGTTTCGGCCGTATTACCCACGGCTGCCTCGGGCTCTATTCCGATGCGTGCGAGGTGGCACTGACGCGGGTGGTCGACCATTGCCGGCGGATCGGTAGCGCCAAGCTTGCCATTCAGCTGTCGCATGCGGGCCGGAAAGCTTCTTCGCAACGGCCGTGGGAAGGCGGCAAGGCATTATCGTCCGACGAAGATCCTTGGCCGACGATCGCGCCGTCGGCGTTTCCGTTTGGTCCGGGCTGGCATATTCCGCGCGCCATGACCGAGGAGGACATGGTGCTCGTGCGCTCCGCTTTCGTGCGGGCCGCCAAACGCGCAGTGCGGATCGGCTTCGATGCCATCGAGCTGCACTTCGCCCACGGCTATTTAATGCACAGCTTCATTTCGCCGATTTCTAATACCCGCAATGACGAATGGGGCGGCTCGCTCGACAGCCGCCTGTATTTTCCGATCGAGGTCGTCCGCGCCGTCCGCGCCGTTGTTCCGCGCCCAACGCCGCTTGGCGCCCGTCTCACCGGCAGCGACTGGCTCGACGGCGGGCTGACCGTTTCGGATGCGGTGATTGTCGCGCATGCGCTCAAGCTCGCCGGCCTCGATTACATCGACGTCTCTTCCGGTGGGGTCAGCACGCAAGGTCAGGCGAGCGTACCCAGGGAGCCTGGCTACAACGTGCCACTCGCCGAGCAGATTCGGCGGGAAGCCGAGATGCCGACTCGCGTCGTCGGGTTGATCGTCAATGCGGCGCAAGCCGAGGCGATTGTCGCCGAGGGCCGCGCCGATATGGTGGCGCTTGCCCGTGCTTTCATCGACGATCCGCATTGGGGCTGGCATGCCGCCCAGGCGCTCGGCGGCGAGGTGGCTCGTCCGCCGCAATATCAGCGCGCCGGGCCGGGCCTCTGGCCCGGAGCCGCAAAGCGTGCGTGAAAACGATAATGAAGCTGCGGCGCGCGTCCCGTCGCGCTCAACGCACGCGGTTGCCGCCGATCGATAATTGCGCGTAGCGCGCCGCGCCGTCTTTCGAAAGGTCGCCGGTGACCGGTTTGTTCCACTCCATGCCGACGATGGCGCCGCTGCGCACGCCGGAAATCATATTGTCGGCGATCACTGCGGCGCCCGCTCCCGGCGCGACCGACACCGTGATGCCGAACTCGACGCCGCGGATCAAATTCGCGCTGATCGCGACATCGCGCAGATAAGCGCCCCAACCCGCGGCGATGCCGGCATGCGGGGCGTTTTCGACGACATTGCCGTTCACGACCGTGTCGGCTTCGATGCCGATGCCGACACCGGCCAGATCCTTCGGATCGGTGCCGGGCGGGCGGCGGCCGACCAGATTGCGGATAAGATTGCCCTGTACGACGGCGAGCCGGCCGCCCTGGTTGAAGTTGGTTACCGAAACGCCGAGCGCCGCGCCGTCGACAATATTGTTGGCGATCAGCGCGCCTTCGAACCCGAATTCCGCATAGAGCGCGACCTCGCCGAGGCCCGTGCAGTTGTTGCCGACGATCTGCAAATTGGAGGCCGCGTTGCCGCGCACCGCGGAGAACGCTGCATTACGGATGCGATTGCCGCGCACGATGACGTTGCCGGCGCGGAAGATGCCGATCGCGTTGCCATACTGGCCGGAACCGCCGGCCTTGTTCATGATGTCTTCGATCCGGTTATCGACGACGAGCGTGCCGTCGTCGCCGGTTTCGCTGCGCCAGACCAAGATGCCGCCATTGCCGGCGCCGCGCACGACATTGCCGGCAATGCGCAGCCCGCGCGCATCAAGCGAGAAGATGGCCGCGTCGGCCGCGACGATCGAGTTGCCAGTCACTTCGCCCTCGATCGCTTCGAGCGCGATGCCGTTGCCGCCAGCGTTCACGATCTCGCAATCGGCGATGCGCAGGGCGCGGCCCTGGGCAAGATGCAGGAGGCCGCGCCGTTCCGGCAGCTGGATGTTCGCGCCATCGAGAACAAGTCCGTTGATGCGAACGTAGTCGCTACCCGCGGCTGACAGCAGCGACGGTCCGCCCGACATGATGATGCGGGTCGCTCCTGCTGTTCCGGCGATTGCGGCGTAGGGCGGCAGCGTCAGCGCGCCGGCGCGGTAGGCGCCGGGCGGCAGTCGCAGCACGGTGCGCGCTGCGGCCGCCTGGTCGATGGCCCGCTGGAAGGCCGCCGTCTGATCCTCGGTGGCGCTCGGCCGGATGCCGAGCGAAAGAGCGTCTATTTCGGCGCGCGGGGTAAATTCGCGGGCCGCCGCCGGCAACGCTTCGGCGGGCGCGGCGGCGACGCCGGCGGCTCCGGCGAGGGCCGCGAAAATGCGGCGGCGATCGAGCTTCATTGAAGGGGACCCTCCGGCAGCGGCGGAGTATCCCCCCGGCTGGGTTAACGGCGGCTTGCCGCCATCAGCGCGATTGGCATGGCTTCGGCGGCGATCACGGCGCTGGGGAGGGGTCTGAGGCCGACGAGCGGGACGCGCATCGCCGTTAGCGCCCGAGCATGCCGGCGATTTCCTCAACCGCGGCATTGGGCGCCAGTTGGCCCGTGGCGACGGCCGCTTCGATACGCGGCAACGCGGCTTTAAGCGCGCGTTCGGATCGCAACGGTGCGAAGAGACGCTCTTCGAGCATCTCCCACATCCATTTCACCTGTTGTTCGCCGCGTCGCGCCGCGAGTTCCCCTGATGCGGTGAGCCTGTCGCGGTGCTCGAGGACTTTGTCCCATAGCGCGCCGGTGCCGTCGCCGGTCAGTGCCGAATAGGTAACCACCGGCGGCGACCAGTGCGGCGAGCGCGGCACGAGAATATGAAGCGCGGCGCGATACTCGGCCGCGGCCGCCTTGGCGCGCACGATGTTGTCGCCGTCGGCCTTGTTGACTGCGATCATGTCGGCGAGCTCGACCACGCCTTTCTTCAACCCTTGCAGTTCGTCGCCGGCGCCAGGCAGCATGAGCACCAGGAAAAAGTCGGTCATGTCGGCGACAGCGATCTCCGACTGGCCGACCCCGACCGTCTCGACCAACACCACATCGTGGCCTGCGGCCTCGCATAGCAGCATGGTCTCGCGGGTCTTGGCCGCGACGCCGCCTAGCGTGCCGGAAGCCGGCGACGGCCGGATAAAGGCGTTGGCATCGTTGGCGAGATGCGCCATGCGCGTCTTGTCGGCGAGGATCGAGCCGCCGGTGCGCCGCGACGAAGGATCCACCGCCAGTACCGCGACCCTGTGGCCCTGCTTGGTGAGCATGCTGCCGAGCGCATCGATGGTGGTGGATTTGCCTACACCGGGCGCGCCGGTGATGCCGACGCGTACCGCTTTGCCGGTCGCGGCGATCAGTGCCTGCGTGAGCGCGGCGGCAGTGCGGCGATGGTCGGCGCGTTTGCTTTCGATCAGCGTGATTGCGCGCGACAAAACGCTGCGGTCGCCGGCGCGGATGTCGCGGGCGAGCCGGCCGACGTCGAAAGATGGAGCCGTCGAGCTCATGCCGTCTCTTCGGCGAGCCGGCGCCTTCCGTCAAGCACGTGTATGCTTGTTCATTTACCTCCTGCTAGCCGCGCCCGACGGTGACCCGGATTCTTCGCCGAATGACCGCGATGTCGCCGAATTGCGGCCGTATCGCTCGGCTGACGTTCGGTCGTTCCCGCAAGGGCAATTCTCGAAAACCAGGGAGAATACCGATGAACTGGGATCAGATTCAGGGCGACTGGATGCAATTCAAGAGCAAGGTGCGGATGAATTGGGCCAAGCTGACCGACGAAGATCTGACCCGCATCGGCGGCCGCCGCGAGGCACTGGCCAGGTGCCTGCAGGCGCGTTACGGCTTTGCCAGGGGGGAAGCCGAGCGCGAAATCGACGCCTGGATGAAAACGCAGCGTTACGCGGCGTGAAGTTTCCTCTCATCATGGCCGGCTCGTGCCGGCCATGATGAGTTTCGCTTATCCCCAAAGCTGGCGGCTGGCGAGCGCCGCCCCCTCGGCGAGTGCGTCCAGCTTGGCCCAGGCAATCGACGGGTGAACCCGGCCGCCAAGGCCGCAATCGGTTGCGGCGATGACACGCTCGCGGCCGACACTTTTGGTGAAGCGCAGAATGCGTTGCGCAACCAGCTCGGGGTGTTCGACCACGTTGGTGGCGTGGCTCACCACGCCGGGCAATATGACTTTGCCGTCGGGAAGCTTGACGTCCTCCCACACGACCCATTCGTGCTCGTGGCGAACGTTGCCGGCTTCGAACGAATAGCCCTGGCATTTGACCGCAAGCATGACATCGACGATGTCCCGCATCGGGATATCGGTGGTGTGCGGCCCGTGCCAGCTGCCCCAGCATAGATGAAAGCGGATGCGGTCTTCCGGCAGGCCGCGCAGCGCGTGATTAAGCGCTTCGACACGGACGATCGAAAATTTCTTGTAGTCATCCACCGAAGGTTCGGGATTGATCATGTCCCAATTCTCGGCGATGGCCGGGTCGTCAAGTTGCAGGATCAGGCCGGCATCGACGATAGCCTTGTATTCCTCGCGCATCGCTTCGGCGCAGGCGAACAGGAACTCCTCATCGCTTTTGTAGTATCTATTCGCGATCCGAACCGCGCTGGCCGGCGCGATCGAGGTCATGAAGCCTTCTTGCACGCCGTTCGCCGCCAACGCGGCTTTGAAATTAGCGATGTCGGTCTGTATAGCGTCGCGTCCCTTGTAGACCACCGGACCGACACAGATCGGCCAGTGCGCCTTTCTCGGGCCGGTGCTCGCCGGACCTTCCGGGTCGCCGTAGATTTCGGGGAAGCGATTTCGGTCCCGACGATCGGCCATGCTGGTCAGCATCAGGTCGCCCGGGCGGCTTCGCTTTGGCGGTTGCGCGTAAAGCCCAGGTCCACTCGCCAGATCGAGCCCGCCGAGGCGATTGAAGCAATAATTCCACCACGCGCCGTAATTGACTTTGCTGCCCATCGACTTGCCGAATTCACCGTCGCCGGGGATGTCGATGCCGCACTCCTTTTGCCGGCGCACGACGCCGGTCACGGCCGCCCGCAATTGCTGCTGGAAATGCGGCTCGTCGGTCGTTTCGCCCGCCTCGCGGGCGCGGTTGGCTTCGATCAAATCGTCCGGCCGCGGCAGGCTGCCGGCCTGGCTGGTCAGGATATGATCGTGGCTCATCCGCATCGCGCATCTCGACGGCCCGTTCACCGCCAGAGTGTGCGGCTTGCCAGCGCGGCGCCTTGGGCGAGGGCTTCGAGCTTCGCCCAGGCGATCATCGGATGTACGCGGCCGCCGAGTCCGCAATCGGTCGAGGCAATAACGCGCTCCCGGCCGACACTTTTGGTGAAGCGCAGAATGCGTTGCGCAACCAAGTCCGGGTGCTCCACGACATTGGTGGCGTGGCTTACCACGCCGGGCAGGATGATTTTGTCGTCGGGTAGTTTTACATCTTCCCAGACCGTCCACTCGTGCTCGTGGCGGACGTTACCCGCCTCGAACGAATAGCCTTGGCATTTCGCCGCCAGCATCACGTTGACGATGTCCTTCATTGGGATGTCGGTCGTATGCGGGCCGTGCCAACTGCCCCAGCACAGGTGGAGGCGGATGCGGTCCTGCGGCAGGCCCCTGATGGCGTGGTTGAGCGCCTCGACCCGCACCATGGTGAATTTCTGATAATCCTCTATCGGCGGCTCGGGATTGATCACATCCCAGCTTTCGGCGAGCGAGGGATCGTCGAGCTGGAGAATCAGTCCGGCGTCGACGATGGCCTTGTACTCTTCCCGCATCGCGTCGGCGCAGGCGAAGACGAACTCCTCGTTGGTCTTGTAGTAGGCGTTGGCGAGCCGCGCGGCGCTGCCCGGTCCAACCGACGTCATGAAGCCTTCTTCGACGCCCGCCGCTTTCAGCGCGGCTTTGAAACTGGCGACGTCGGCCTTGATCGCCTCCTGGCCTTTGTAGACGATCGGGCCGACGCAGACCGGCCACTGAGGTAACGGCGGGCCGGTATAAATGCCGCCCTCCGGGTCGGTATAGACCGCAAGGAACTTCTGTCGGTCGCGGCGATCGGCGTTGCTCGAGAGCACGATTTCGCCAGGGCGGCTGCGCTGCGGGGGAATTGCGTTGATGCCTGGTCCGGCCAGATCGAGGCCGCCGAGGCGGTTGAACGAGTAGCTCCACCACGCCCGGTAGTTCACCTTGTGCCCCATGGCCTTGCCGAATTCGCCGTCGCCGGGGATGTCGATGCCGATTTCCCTCTGACGACGCACCACGCCGGTGATGGCGGCCTGCAGCAGTCCCTTGAGGCGCTCATCGCTGGCGGCAGTCGGGTTGGCCTCGCGGCCCTGGTTGGCTTCGATCAGTTCTTCCGGACGCGGCAAACTGCCGGCCTGGCTGGTCAGAATATGGTCGCGGCTCATTCGCATGATGCTGTGCAAGTTACAGATGGACAATGAGGACGGACCTCAGTCCGTCCTCATCCGTCCGTCGTCCACCCTCTTTAGTTGTCGTCAGATTGCGTGGAACGGCTGTTGCTTCACCGACTCGACGAAGCCGTAGAATACTTCGTTGATCTTGCCCCAGTTGGGCAGCTTCTTCATGTTGTTGAGCCAGCGCTGGACATTGGGATACTTCGAGAAGTCTACCCGCACCGTCTCGCCCAGGGTGACGAGCGCGGCGCCGAAATAATCGGCGATGGTGATCTGGTCACCGATCAGATACTGATTCTTCGGGCCGATGAAGTGATCGTTGAGGACCTTCAGCCACTTTTTGGCGTTGCTCTGACCAAGCTCGACAGTCGCGGCCTGCGCCTCGTCGCTGCGCCGCTTGTTGTTAGGGAATATCTGCGGATAAATCATGTTGTACGCCCAGTCGCGGTAGAACTGGGTATTGATCCAGTCCATGACCTCGTTGACCTTGGCACGCTGTTTGAGGTCTTTCGGATAGGCGGGCGAGCCGATCTTGTCGGCGAGATATTTGAGAATCGCCGAGCTTTCGGTGAGCCGCAGATCGCCGTCCTCGATCATCGGGACGAGGGCGTTCGGATTCATGTCCGTATAGGGCGGCTTCATGTGCTCGCCCGTGAACAGGTCGACGGTTACCTCTTCGACCGGAATTTTGTTTTCGGCGATGAACAGCCGGACCGGACGGCTCGTCATCGACACCGGATGCATATACAGCTTCATGGCAATGGTCCTCCCAATTGAATTCTTATATTCCATTCTAGTGCATGTTTGTGAACGCTGAAAAGCGTACTCCTGCCCACTTCAAATAGATGTGTGATGTGGGCAGCGCGTGCCAGGCCATCTAACAATCGAGCAAACTCGTCATAAGGGTCCCGTTTTTGCCACCAGATCGGCGATAAACCGCGGCAGCGCAAAAGCGGCGGCGTGCACTTCCGGAGTCCAATATTCCGTAGCAAAGCCGCCGGCCCGCCGATAGCGCGCGGTCAGCATCTTGACTGAAACCCGGCGCAATCGCCGGTCATTGCTCGCCCAACCCATGGCCATGTGACCGCCGACATAGGTCGGGATCGCGGCCACGTAACAGGTTCCGTCGGCGAACAGCCGCCGAAACTTTGCCACGCTCGATGTCAATTCGCGCGGCTGAAAGATCGGCACGCCGTTTTGCGTCACCAAGACCCCGCCGGTATTCAGGCAGCGTTTGCAGGCGGCGTAGAATTTCCGGCTGAACAGGATTTTTCCGGGCCCGTGCGGGTCCGTTGAATCCACGATAATGACGTCGAAGCGCCGCCCGGTCCGCGCGACATATTCCATTCCGTCGCCGATCACGCCTTCGAAGCGCGCATCGGCGAAGACCGGCTTGGTGAACTCCCCCAGATGCTCCTTGGCGAATTCGATGACCGCCGGATCGATCTCCACCTGGGTGAGGCGCCGCACGGTTTTGTGCTTGAGAACCTCTTTGGCAATGGCACAATCGCCGCCGCCGACGATCAAAACCTCGCGCGCACGGCCGTGGGCGAACAACGGTACGTGCGCCATCATTTCGTGATAAACGAACTCGTCGCGTTCGGTGATCTGGGTCGCGCCGTCGAGCATCAGCATCTTGCCGAAGAACTTCTGCTCGAACAGCACCAGGTGCTGATGCCCGGTTCGGGCCTCGTAAAGCACCTTGTCGACTTGGTAGCTCATGCGAAAGCCAAGCTCGTCGAACAGAGTCTCGGCGATCCAGCGCTTGTCGGTCATGACACCCTCTGCCGCGCGTCGGAAATAGAAAACGGCCGGGACTTAGCCCCGGCCGTTCGAGTCCGGTCAAGCCTTGCTCCGCTCAGGGGGAGCCGTGGCCGCGCAGAATTTCGTTCACACCGACGCGCTTTGCGGCAAATGCCTCGCGCAGAACCGGAATGCACGCATCGGGATCCGCGACGCCGCACATGAACACGTCGAGTGCGGCATAGCCGGCGTCGGGCCAAGTATGGATGGAGATGTGGCTTTCAGCCAGCACCGCCACGCCGGACACACCGTTTGGCTGAAAGTGATGCAGGTGGATGTGCAAGAGGGTCGCGCGCGCGGCTTCGACGCAGCGTCGCAAGGTGGTCTCGATGTGGTCGATGTCGTCGAGCCGTTCCGCGCCGTGCAAATCGATGATCAGATGCACGCCCGCGCAACGAACGCCTTTGCGAACCGCGAAATGATTCTGGCGGTCGTCCGCCGCGGCCGGAACCGCCATTTTCAGCTTGGCCCTCTTGTCCGCCCTTCGGGCGGCGCCTGGGATTCCCAATCCCTTCCCCGATCGTAAGGCGGCGTTCTGGCTACTCATGCCGTCCTCCCCAACCAGAGATAAGAACCCGAGATGCCGTCAGGCCGGCGCCGCGGAAAGTGAAGACCACTCGACCGACTCCACGCAGACTCAATCGGCAGCGTCAAGGTCCCCACTTAAATGCAAACCCCTGAGAGTCAAGCTGATTCGCGACAACAACCGGTAAACGTTTAAGCGCGCAATTCGTTCGCGTGGCTTCCTGTCAGTCGATGCCGGTCCGGCGGCGCAGGGGCAAATCATTTTCTGTTGAGGCGGCACGGCAGCTAAGCCACGCGTCCGCGAATTGCTGGCGCTTGGTCGCCACTGCTGACGCCGGATTATTGCGGCTACTAAGGCGTGTGAAGCCGCGTATCGTCGGCTAGCCGTTGACCGCCACTGCCGGCGGAATCATCGGCTCCGCCGGCTTTTTCACCCTAGTGCGGAAGAAGCCGAGCACGCGGCGGGCGGTATCGGGCTGCAAGCGGTTGAAGCTTGCCAGCGCATTGTCGAGATCCTTCGCCGACATGCCGCGGTCGGCCGCGCGCAGCAGCAAGACCGCCTTGGTCGTTGTTGACGACAGGCCGGCGACCTTGGCGAGAATGAGCGCGATCTCGGCGCCGGGGTCGAGCAGCGCCCGCTCGACGACGTCGATCGGCGTGTCGCATAGGAGCGACAGCGCGATGGCGGTCTCTTCGAATTTGCGCTCGCGCGCATATTGATAGATTTCAGCTTCACCGATGCGGCGGACACGGTTTTGCCGCTCGACCGCGGCCTGCGCGGCGGCAAAATCGGGCGACGCGTTGCGGGCGTCGTCGCGAATGCCGCCGACGACTTCGGCGACCACGCCCTCGATGGCCATGCTGGCTTCCGGGTTTTCGGCGGCGAGCCGCGCTCGTACCGCGCTTGATGCTTTTTCCAAAAGGACGAGGAAATGCGGACGCGGGATGTCGCTGCGCTTGCCGACGTCGGTCGCGAGGTCGTCGTCGCTGGCGGAGCGGTTGACCAGCATGCGAAAGCCGGCGTCGGAAAACCGCGCGCCGACATTCTTGACCACCGAATGAACCACCTCACGGTCTCCGCGCTCGACCAGCACGTCGGTCAGCGCTTCGCTCAGCCACGGGCGCAGCGAGATGGCGAACAGGTGGCGCTGGCTCTTCGTGCTGGCGTTGGCGAGCAGCGCGGGTTCTTCAAGCCGCGCGGATTCCTGCAGGACCGGCTGCGCGACGTCGATGTCGTCGTCGAAGGCCAGCATGTGGATCACGTTCGACGGGGCGTTGGCGATCGGCGCCAGCCGTTGCGCCAGTTTGGCACGCGCCTTGGCTTCGATGGTACTCACCAGGCGGACCATGATGTCGTCGAAGATGCCGATCTGCTCTTCGGAATAACGTCCGGCGCCCCCGACGAAGAGATCGGTGATGCGGGTCAGCATCTCAATGCGGCGCGCGTTGGTTCCCGAGGTCAGCGCGGCCTCGAGCTCGTCAATGAGAGGAAGAGTCCGCATCATAGCTGTGGGCGCCGCCGCCTTTGAAAACGCCGATAACAATGCCGTGAGAACGGTGAAGAAAGGCTTGCGGCAGGGCGGCCTAGCCGTCGGCCGCCGCTTAAGAAATGGTGAATCGCGTCACGCTTGCGCTGGGCGCCCACTATTGCCGACCACGCCCATGCGGTTTTGCACCTCGCGCGGCACGCCATAGTCGCGGACAATCAACCTCTGGTCGCGCAGGCCGCAGGCTTCCCGCTGGACGACGAAGCACCAGAGCGCATAGCCCGCTTGCCGCAGCAGCCGCTCGCGCGCGGCGGACGATGCGGCTTTGGTGCCGGCTGTGCGGTCATGATCGGCAAGGGCGGCCCGCGCCGCTTCGAGTGCGCGGCCCAGCCGGCCAAGCGCGGCCGCCTTTTCCTGCGCGATTTCGTAATTGAGCGCGCCGTCGCGCGGCTTCATTTGCGGTTGCGGCGCGCGAAGCGTCATTTGCGCTCCCAAGTGATGAGTGCAATGCCGGCGGCGGCGTCGATCTCGCGGCGCGGGCCCGGCGCGAGGCCATGGCCGGCGAGGATTTGCTCCGGCGTCGCCTGCGCGCTCACCGTGGGGAAAACCGGCCGCCCGCCGGGAATTTTTGCATGAGCGGCGCGCGTGAGGTGGAAGGCGTCATAATGCGGCAGGAACAGCCCGAATACGTCGGTGCCGCCGATGATGGCGACGATTCCCCCGGCGGTGCCGAGTTCCGCGAGCGCATTTTCAATTGTCGCGCCGGCGGGATTCCATAACAGCGCGTTGGGATGCGACGGATCGACGGCGATGGCGGCGATTGCCCGCGTCACGATCAGGCGCCTGCGGCGCGCGGCCCGCGGTCCGCCTTCATACGAGTGCCGGCCGTGCACGATCGCGGCAGCGCGGTCGAGCTCGGCTTGCAGAAATTGCTGGTCGGTGTCGTTGCGGAGCGAATCCGGTATCACTGCGCTTGCGTCGGCGATCATTCCGTCGGCGGAAACGATGGCATAGCCCGCGATTCGGTGCGTTCCGATCATGACCGCGACGATAGCCCGGTGGGCCGATAGTGTCATTTGCCGCATGCATAATTGGGCCCGCCGCCGTCGCGGGCCTGCGGGCTTGCTTAAGTGAATTTCGAACGGTAGTTTGAAAAAAAGGCCGGGGCCATGACGCGACCGTCCGAAATCACCCGCGAGCGCATCCTCAGCGCGGCCGAGCGACTGTTCGCCGAGCGTGGCTACGACGCCACCAGCGTCCGCGCCATCGTCGCCAAGGCGCGCGTCAACCAGGCGGCCATCAACTATCATTTCGGCGGCAAGGATGGGCTCTATCGCGAAATCCTGCGCGGCGCCTTCCGCGCGCTCACCGAGCATCAGATTGGCCATGCGGAGCAGACCAGGGCGATGTCGCGCGAGGAGGCGCTCGCCCAATTCGTTCGTCACCAGCTGCGGCCGCTGCTCGCGCGCGACGATCTCAGCCGTCGCATCCGGCTGTTCAACTGGGAGGCCGCGCATCCGACCGCGGTCTTTCGCAAGCTTCTGAGCGAGGAAGCGGTGCCTTTCATGGGATTGGCGGTCGATCTGGTGCGCCGCTTCATGCCCAAGGCGGACCAGCGCACGCTCACCGTCGCCGCGATCTGGCTGATCGGGCAGTGCAGCGTTTTCGTGCGCAACCGCGAACAGCTCGCCGGGCCGCCGATTTCGCTCGCCCTCGACGAAGCTGATGTGGAAAAGCTCGCCACGCTGGTCAGCCGCTGGGCGGTCGCCGGCCTGGCGCCGCCGGCCTAAAGCCGGTTGTTTCAGGAAATCCGCGGGGTTACCGCAAAAATTCCTTTTTCCCGGCCATTGGCCGCCCATAACGCGTGTTTGAAATTCAATCAGCCGTTTGAAAAATACCGCCGGCGGGAGAGCAAGGCCATGCGACTGGATCTGGTGCGGCGCTTCTTTGCCAAAGTCCTCCACGATGTATTGCCAGCGGCGCTGGCAAGCCTGATCGGCGGCTTCTTGCTCACGCACTACGGTTTCGGCCGCCAGCCGGTGCTGGCGCAGGCGACGCCTGCCTCGGCGGAAATGATGGATCTTTTGCGTGATGAGCACGCGCTGGTCGTGAACTACCTCAGGGCCCAGATGGCCAACGAGAGGAGGCAAGCGCTGGCCGCGAAGGACGACGCGCAAGCCGCCGCGGCAAACATCGCGACCGCCGAACCGTCCGTTCCGGCCGCCGCTCCGGGACCGCAGCCGGTCATTGCCGCGGTCAAGCCGCCGCATGCCAAGCCGGTGGTCGTCGGCGCTTCCCTGCCGCCGCTGGTGATCGCGCAAACGCAGCCGAGCGAAGACGCCAAATCCGCGCCGCTTAACGACGAGCCGCTGTTCGCCAAAACGTTCAAGGATCAGGTGATTGCCGCCACACAGCGTGCCGTTTCAGTGATCGGCGTCATTCCGGCCTGGTTCGGCGCGATCGGCGACCGTATCGGTGGCGAGAACGCCAATCCGCGGCCGCGGGCCGACCTTGTGAGTGCGTCGTAGCGTTGCTTCCCGGCGGCTGTTGCGCGTTGTCAACAGCCGCCGACATTCGCTTTTGGGCGCCTTGCAGGCGTTTTCGATGATCGGTAACCATTTCTCACCGGAAACAGGAACCGGCTCCGCCGTCGACGCGTTTGGCTTTCGGCAGCGGCCTAGCACCTAGTGGGGCAACTTCGGCTTGCCTCGGAGGTCGTCATGCGTTCAGCCGGCAATTTCAGTCCGGAATGGGGCTATCTCGCCCCGGCGCCGAGTTTCTTGCGCACCGCGCGGATCGTGATCGTTGCGGCCACGGTCGGCGCGACCGCAGGCGCCGCTGTGGTGTTTTCGCTGGTGGATCGCCCCGCAGCTGACCAATCGGTGGCATTGCGTACCTTGGCTGTCGACACTCCGGCGCCGCCCCCGACCGCGCCGGCCGTCATACGGGCGCAGGAACAGCGGCCCTTGCCACCGCCGCCAAGCAGCCAAGTCGGGCGTCCGGCCACGGCCGAGTCCGGCACCACGACGACGATTGTGCGGCCTGCAAGCCTTGCGGCCTTGGCCGAATCGCCGCCGGCCGCCGACACGGCCACGCCTCCGCCCAGTACCTTTGCGCAAAAGCGGCCGGTCACTCAGTTGCAGTTGAGCGGGCGTAACGTGGCGCCGGCACAGCCCTCGAAACCGGTGGATCACGGGCCGCTGGCGCTCGTTCGTTCGCTGGGTCTGCCGCCCGCTTCCGGCGTGAACCCGCCGCCTGGCGAATATTAAAAGCGGCGCGCCGCTTTGGCGGCAGAGCTGCTGCGCTTGAGCCGCCGGCGCGCATGAAAAAACGCCGCCCGCGGTAAGGCGGGCGGCGTTGGAAACCGTGTTTTCCTAGATGAACGATTTACACCAGTGGTGGGCCAGCGCGTAATGCTTCTTCGTCAGCGCGAAGTCCCAGCTCTTGAGGTGCACCCAATGATATTTCCAGCCCGGCTGTACGGGGTTGCCAACCTCATTCCATGCCCGGCAAGTGCCGTCTTTGAACATCACGACGGCATAGTCGGCGCGCGCCGCCGTCGTCGCGGAGAATCCAAGCACCAATACTCCAATCGCAAACGCAATTCGCTTCATCGTCCAACTCCCTTGTAGCGACCCACCGGAGTCCGATAGACGGAACCCGATCCTGAGACAAGCCGATACGCGTCTGTTGCATGCAAATGTGGGCCAGGCGATGAGGCGTGGAAAAAACGGAGGGATATATGCCGGAAGTTGTCGTCTATCTCCTTGAAGGCCGCACGGTCGAGGACAAGCGCGGGCTGGTCAAAGATCTCACCAGCGCGGTGGTCAAAAATCTCAGCGTGCCGCAAGAATCGGTCACGGTTTCGCTGGTCGAGACGGCGCGGACCGATAAAGGCAAGGGCGGCGTCCTGTTTAGCGATATGAAGCCGCACTAATGCCCGTCCTGCGTGTGCAGGCGCTCCGGTGCCCCTTTTGGGCTCCGGAACCCTCGACAAATTCATGTGTTTAGTCGTGGGTGCGTTGCACAATTTCCTTGCTGCAATGCGGTAGGAGTCGGATAATCCGCCGCAAAGCAGGAAAACGCAGGTGCGGATATGAGCGACATCTGGGACACCAAGGACGGACGGCGGCGCGTGCGGCGTGATCCGCCGACCGTCGAAGAGGCCGTGGTCGCGGCGCAGGGCCTTACCGACGATCTCAAGGAGCAGATCGAGATCGTCGCAGCGCTGATGGAAGTCCCGGCCGAAGAGGCGCGCGGCGTCGTGCTCCGCATGGGGCAGCGCAAGGACGTCAATCATGTCACGGTGACCGGGCGGATCGGCGCGCCGCGCGCAGTCGTGGTCGAGCGGCGGACGCCGCGCTTTGCAAGCGTGCCGCGGCGCTCGATCGGACGCTAAACGTCCCGCTAGAGGTAACGGCGTCCCGGATCGGGGATCGCGCGGCTCGACACCAATCGGTGCCAGACAAACAGCACGACAAGCGCACCAATGACGGCGCCGATCAGGCCGGCGCCCTGATTGGGACCGTACCAGCCGATCGCCTGGCCGATAAACGTCGCGACGAAGGCGCCGATGATGCCGAGGATCGTGGTGAGAATGAACCCGGCCGGATTGTTCGGGCCCGGCGCCAGAATGCGGGCAATGATGCCTGCGACGAAGCCGATGATGATGATCCAGACAAAGTGCATGGCGTTCTCCGGGCGATGCGGTGATCACATGCCACACGTTTGACGGCGTTTTCATAACGGAATATCGGCGCTGTACGCAACCGCCGCCGCGCGGATTATAATCCCCGGGCGCACTGAACGTTCAGCTGCGGAGCGTCTTTCGATGTCCAAGACCCTCGTCAAGCCGCGCACTCAGGTCAAGACCAAGACGCAGCGGCCGCCGCTCTACAAGGTGATCCTGCTCAACGACGATTACACGCCGCGCGAGTTCGTCGTGCTGGTGCTCAAAGCGGTGTTTCGAATGAATGAGGATCAGGCTTACCGGGTGATGATGACCGCGCACCAGAAAGGCGCCTGCGTGATCGCCGTCTATGTCCGCGACGTCGCCGAGACCAAGGCCAAGGAAGCGACCGACCTCGGCAAGCAAAAAGGCTACCCGCTGTTTTTCACCACCGAGCCGGAAGAATAGCACTTCCGCTGCGAAACGCGGCTGGTGCAGAAAGCGGCAGTGTTGATTTTCATCACGGCGTGACTGTCGCCGGCGGAGTGGTGCTGAGAGCCGTCCGCAACGGCGGCTCGCCTTGCGACGCGAACAGGGAGCCGCCGAGCGCGATGCCGGCGAAAAATACCGCAGCGACCGCGAGCATCAGCACGCCATTGCTGCGCGGGGCAGGGCTGATATGCCCCATCTGCTTATCCAAAAGCTCCAGATCGCGGCGATCCATTGGAACCTCCATCGCAATGCTCCAAGAAAACACAACATAAACGCGCGGCTGGCGGTCGCGTTCCGCAGCGAGACCCGTGATGCCCGGCGAACCAAGCCGCGTCCTGCGCGGCGCAGCCATTCGCTTTCTGCAACTTCAGGGCTTCGTGAAGTGCGTGTGAGTCCGATTGCCGTTAGCTGAGGCCCGCCGGGGACCAAAGGGGGATTTTTCCCAATGAATTATGTATCGAGCCTGCCGACCAGCCAGGCTTCCACTGCGTCGTCCACGGCGCCACTCATCAGCGTCGCGCCTTACGTCCTCAGCAGCCTTCGCATCATGGCAGCGCTCCTGTTTCTCCAGCACGGGCTGGCGAAGTTCTTTGGCTTCCCGGCGCGGACGATGGACGCGCCGGTATTGTTCGACATGGAATGGTTCGCCGCCTTGATCGAATTCGGCGGCGGCATCCTCTTGACGCTCGGCCTGTTCACGCGGCCGGTGGCGCTGATCGTGTCGGGAGAGATGGCCATCGGCTATTTTCTCTTTCACGCGCCGCAGGGCTTCTATCCGTATTTGAACCACGGTGAACTGGCGATCATGTATTGCTTCGTGTTTCTGTATTTTGTGTTCGCCGGCGCGGGACCATTAAGCCTCGATGCGCTCATCTGGCGGCGAAACCGCACCTGAGCCGTCCTCTTAATCTCGTCATTGCGAGCGTCAGCGAAGCAATCCAATGCATTGCCTGTTCGCCCACGTCCCTGTAGCTTTTTCAGAACGCCCGCGACGGGCATCGATCCATGCGGCAACGGGGACGCCCGGACATGACCCTGATCCACGATCCCGCGGCCTGGCAGGAGAAGCTCGCCGCGCTTCCGCTTGAAAGCTACGACACCGGCGAGATCGTATTCGCCGAGGGCACCAAGACCGGTCGGCTGATGATTCTCAAAAGCGGCACGGTCGGCATTTACAAGGGCGATGTCGAGTTCGCCCAGGTGGCGGAACCGGGCGCGGTGTTCGGCGAACTCTCGGCGCTGCTCGATGCGCCGCACAGCGCGGATGTGCGCGCACTGGAGCCGTCGGAGTTTCACGTCGCCGACGCCGCGACCTTGCTGCAAGACCCAACGGCGCTGCTCTACGTTACGGTCGTGCTGGCGCGGCGGATCGACGCCGCCAACCAGGGACTTCTCCAGCTCAAGATCATGCTGGAGTCCGGCGAACCGCGCGGCCTGATCGACAAGGCGCTCGACGGAGTCGAGGGACTGTTGAGTGCGATTGGCACCGGCTACATCCGCGCCGGCGCCGGGTATTCCGGCTATCCGTTTGCATAGCTGCTGCCTTCGTCATGGCCGGACTTTTTCCGGCCATCCACGTCTTGGTTTGCTGCCGCTTATTGCGAGCCAAGCGAAGAGGCAATCCACGTTGGCGAGGCCGTGGCGGAGCTGGTCGTGGGTTCGGCCGCGCTGCTCAAGTGGCCGCACAGGTAGACCACGTTGACCATGCAGGCGGTAAACAGGGCGACGACAAGGATTTTGTACATCGCGAGCTCCGAGGATGGCACGCGGAGCATGAGCCGAGTCTCGCCCTAGAGTCCCAAAGTTTGTTTTTTCCGGGATTCATCTCTCGTTTACGGAAAGCGGCGCGATTCTCGGACAGCGCGTGCCTCCCGGCTAGTCGTCAGCCCGATCAACAAGACACTCGACGGGATCGAGGGATTGTTGGGCGCCATCGGCACCGGCCATATCCGCGCCGGGCCGGACATTCCGGTTATCCGTTTGCTTGAGGGAAGCTAGCGCAGAAGCATTGGTCCGCTGCGTTCCAACTCGCTGGTGGCAACCGAACCGGCGGTAACACAAGCTCCAGCCGACGGGAATGCGTAGTTTTCAGTGAATCTTCGGCCGGCCATTTAGATGTTCGCGACGCTCCTTCACCATTTTTAGGATTTCGTCGCGGGATAGACGAATGCCGGTCTCGCTTTCAATTAACACAGGAGTGCCTCCGCGGGCGTCGAGGTTGAGTGCCGCCCCGAGAGCATCATCAAGTTCGTTGTAGACGATTGGAGTCAGATTCCCAAGTAAGGTCGCGGCAACTGGTCGTCCAATCGTTCCGTAGAACTTGTACATCTTTGCTCCTCGTTCCTACGAACATCCCGTCGTTGAGCCGCACGTATCGCATTTGAGGCACGTGCCGTTGCGCACGAGGGTGAAGTTGCCGCATTCGCCGCAGGCTTCGCCTTCGTAGCCCTTTGCCTTTGCTTCGGCGCGTTTCTCGGCTGCAGCGGCGCGGGCGTCGCGATGCGTCCATTGCTGCTGCCCCAGCGCCTGCGCGGGCGAGAGCTTCTGCTCCGGCTCGGCTTTCAGCGCGGTAGAGCCGGCGACTTCGGTGCGAGGCGCCGACGACAGCGCAGTGACGTTGGAGGCGCTGTCGCCGCGGTCTCCGCCGCCCTGCATCACTTTCAGGCGGTCGGTGCGCGAGCGGGTCAACCCCTTCGACACATAGCGCGTCTCGGATGTCGGCTTGCCTTCCTCGACGCCCTTGCCGAGCGCATCGAAACCTTCGCCCGACGGATCGACGTGCGCAAGGTCGAAGCGCTCCATGTAGCTCACCGCCAGCTCGCGGAACACGTAATCCAGGATCGAGGTGGCGTATTTGATAGTGTCGTTGCCCTGCACCGGGCCGGACGGCTCGAAGCGGGTGAAGGTGAACGCATCGACATATTCGTCGAGTGGCACGCCGTATTGCAGGCCGAGCGACACCGCGATGGCGAAGTTGTTGAGGAGCGAGCGGAGCGCCGCGCCCTCCTTGTGCATGTCGATGAAGATCTCGCCAAGCCGGCCGTCGTCGTATTCGCCGGTGCGCAGATAGACCTTATGCCCGCCGACCACGGCCTTTTGCGTGTAGCCCTTGCGCCGGTCGGGCATGCGCTCGCGCTCGCGCATCACGACGATGCGCTCGACGACTTTCTCGACGATCTTCTCCGACAGCGCGGCGGCGCGTGACGCAGCCGGCTTGTCGATGAACGCCTCGATGACGTCGTCGCCGTCTTCCTCGTCGGCGATGAGCTGGCTTTGCAGCGGCTGCGACAGCTTCGAGCCGTCGCGGTAGAGCGCGTTGGCTTTCAAGCCCAGCCGCCAGGACAGCTTGTAGGCCTCCTTGCAATCCTCGACGGTCGCGTCATTCGGCATGTTGATGGTCTTGGAGATGGCGCCGGAGATGAACGGCTGCGCCGCCGCCAGCATGCGGATGTGGCTGTCGACGGAGAGATAGCGCTTGCCGGTGCGACCGCACGGATTGGCGCAGTCGAACACGGCGTAATGCTCGGGCTTCAGATGCGGCGCGCCTTCGATCGTCATGGCGCCGCAGACATGGATGTTGGCCGCGTCGATCTCACGCTTGGTGAAGCCGAGATGGGCAAGGAGGTCGAAGCTCGGCGCGGCCAAGTCTTCGGCGTCGACGCCGAGTTCATCGCGCAGGAATTCCGCGCCCAGCGTCCATTTGTTGAAGGCAAACTTGATGTCGAAGGCGGTCGGCAGCGCCTTTTCCACCTTCTCGATCGCCTCGGGCGTAAAGCCCTTGGCCTTCAGCGTGATGTGGTTGATCGCCGGCGCCTGGCCAAGCGAGCCGTGGCCGACGGCATAAGCGACGATCTCGGCGATGTCGCTCTCGCGATAGCCGAGCCGGCGCAAAGCCTCCGGCACGGCGCGGTTGATGATCTTGAAGTAGCCGCCGCCGGCGAGCTTCTTGAACTTCACCAGGGCGAAATCGGGCTCGATGCCGGTGGTATCGCAGTCCATCACCAGGCCGATGGTGCCGGTTGGCGCCACCACGGTCGCCTGCGCATTGCGATAGCCGTGCGCTTCGCCGAGCGCGACGGCGCGATCCCAGGCGCGCTTGGCATGCGTCGCCAGGTTCTGCTCGGTAACGGCCTTGTGGTCGAGCGGCACCGGCGGGGTCGCGATCTGCTCGTAGCCGGAGCGGTCGCCGTAAGCGGCGCGGCGGTGATTGCGCATCACCCGCAGCATCACCTCGCGGTTCTCGGCAAAACGCGGGAACGGTCCGAGCTCGGCCGCCATTTCCGCTGAGGTCGCGTAGCAGACGCCGGTCATGATCGCCGACAACGCCGCGCAGATGGCGCGGCCGGAATCGGAGTCATAGGGAATGCCCGACGACATCAGGAGGCCGCCGACATTGGCGTAGCCCAAGCCGAGCGTGCGGAAATCGTAAGACCGCTGCGCGATCTCTTTCGACGGGAATTGCGCCATCAGCACCGAGATTTCCAGCACGACGGTCCACAGCCGCACCGCATGCTCGTAGCCTTCGACGTCGTAAGCGTGCGTCTTGGTGTCGTGGAACGAGAGCAGGTTGAGCGACGCGAGATTGCACGCCGTGTCGTCGAGGAACATGTATTCCGAGCACGGATTGGAGGCG
>Ga0181525_10000293_pt1 | contig 44019 bp, 46 predicted proteins | sample PEATcosm2014_Bin_48_FD_121100 | JGI IMG/M metagenome (GOLD analysis project Ga0181525, IMG submission 121100) | Peatland microbial communities from MTU Mesocosm Facility, Houghton, MI, USA - PEATcosm2014_Bin06_10_metaG | ecosystem: Environmental > Terrestrial > Soil > Wetlands > Peat | place... | reverse complement strand
GTTTCGGACCAGATGTTTTTCGAAGGCGTTGATTTCCTCAAAGCGTTGAGCCCACAGCTCGTTGCCCTTAGCAGCTGACGGAAGGTTCTCTTCCTCGAGGAACGCCTTGTGGACGCGAACGGCGAGCACTTCCTCATAGTACGAGCGATTGAAGATGGCGATGCGTCCACGCTCGGGCAAAGCCTTGGAGCAACGCCACAGGAAATCGTGTGCGAGTTCTTCTTGGGTCGGTGCTTTAAAGCTGGCTATGTCGACGCCTTGCGGGTTGACGCCCGACATGATGTGTTTGATCGCGCCATCTTTTCCGGCCGAATCCATTCCCTGCAGCACCAGCAGCACCGCGTACGATCGATCGGCAAACAGAATGTCTTGAAGCTTGGCGAGCTTTGCGATGTCGGCTTCGAGTTTATCCTGGGCATCCGCCTTATCTTTGAAGCCGTGCGTATAGGCCGGATCGAGTTCGCTCAGTTTCAAGTGCCTGCCGGGGAGAACCAACAAGTCGTGGTGATTCAACATTACTCGATGCCTTTAAGCGAGCGCATCGTGGGGACCCTCAACGGCGAAGGCGAAACACGCGCTCATGATTCGGCCGGCCACGCCTGCGGATGTAGACCAGCTCGTTCCGTTGTTCGATGCCTACCGCACGTTTTTTGCAGGCGGCACGCCTGCCGGATCGCGCGCTTTCCTTGCGGAGCGTCTGGGCGCCGGCGAGGGCGTGTTTTTTCTGGCATTCGAAGGCGAGCGGGCGACGGGATTCCTCACGCTCTATCCGTTGTTCTCTTCGTGGTATGCAACGCGAATCTGGTTCTTGAGCGACCTGTACGTGCACGAAGCTTTTCGTAAAGCCGGAATTGGAAAGCGCCTGGTCGAGGCGGCCAAGCGCTTTGCGCATGAGAATGGGTCGCGCAGCATTATGGTGGAGATCCCGCATCGCGAGCCGCATCTCGTCACGTTTTACGAAGAGTTGCAATTCATGCGCGACCGGGACTTCAATCTCCACCGCTACTACGTAAGCTGACGCTCCCTCACGGCATCAACGCCTTCAATTGCGCGATCGCCGCATCCGCTTTTCCACGGAGGTCGTCGTTGAAGGTCGCCGTCTCGGCCGCCGTTGGGGCTTGGTATGCCCCGTCGAGCTCGTTCATCAGGAATGCGAGGTGATCGCGTAGCTGCGTTTCGAGCACGACGTCCGCTTCGCTCGACGCGTAACGGAACTCGACGATCGATTGCAACGCCGCATCGAGCTTCGCCCGCTGGGCCGCGCTCATCTTCGAACGCGCGGCGAGCGCCGCATTTACCGTGCCGTTGAGCTCATCGAGCTTCGTCGCGATCGCAGAAGCGAGCGCGAGACGCGCTTCGAGCGCGCCCGCGTCGGGGTGCAGTCGCGGATCGAGCTTCACATCGAACGTCTGCTGCGTGGTCTTCCCGCCATAGTTGAGCGCGACGGTATAGGTGCCTGGTAGAATCGTCGGCCCGTTCATCTCATCGCTAAAATCGTCGGTGCCCATGGCGCGGGCGCCTACGATCTCGGCAGGCGGCGTGTAGCGGAGATCCCACTGGAACGCATTCATTCCCGGTTCGATCGCCGTATCGCGACGCAAATGGTACGCGTTCTGTTCGACCGACGTTTTTTGCTCGAGAACGTCGGGCGGGATCTTCTTCGCGTGTTTGTCCTTCAGGTGCAGGTCGAACGAGCGCACCGTTTTGCCGTTTGCGTCGAGGAACGTCAGCGTTACGGGGGTGTTGCCCTTGTAGTTTTGCGGGATGTTGAAGAAGACGGTCGCGCCGTACTTCGGATTGTCTCCGCTGTTGTCGCCACCGAAGCCACCGCCGCCGTAGGCATGCGTCAGCCACGCGGTTTCCGGCGCATAGAGCGTTTGCGTGCCGCTCGCGAGTTGCTCGAGCACCGCGAGGTTGTCGAGAATCCAGAACGCGCGTCCGTGTGTCGCGATCGCAACTTGACCCTGTCGTGCGTCGATTGCAATGTCGCGCACCTGAACGCCCGGGAGGTTGAGCGTAAGCGGTTGCCAATGCGCGCCGGTGTCGAGGCTTACGTAGACGGTGCTGCGGGTACCGGCAAAGAGCACGCGCGCGTCCCGCGGATCCTCACGCACGACGAACGCGTACTCATCGCTCGGGATGCCGGTCGTGAGCGCCGCCCAGTGCGCACCGTAATCGGTCGTCTTGTAGAGATAGGGGTGAAAGTCGTCCCACTGGTAACGCGACGCCGTCACGTACGCGGTTCCCGCGTCGGTGTGCGAGGGCTCGATGCTGCTGATCTGCGCCCATTGCGGCAGCGCGGGCGGCGTTACGTCCTTCCAGTTCGTTCCGCCGTCCATCGTCACGTGGACGAGTCCGTCGGCAGATCCGGCCCACATGACGTCGCCGTTCTTCGATGAAATCGCGAACGAAGCGATGTCCGGGAACGTTTCGACCCCGGTTTGATCCAGATAGACCGGGCCACCGCTCGGGCCTTCGGTCTTCTTGTCGTTGCGCGTGAGGTCGGGACTAATGACGGTCCAGGTCTCTCCGAAATCGTCGCTCTTGAACACAACCTGTGCCGTTTCGAAGAGCTCGTTTGGTTTCGCCGGCGAGAACAAAATCGGATGCGTCCATCCGAATCGATACTTCTGTTCGCCCGCAGACGACCCGGAGAGATACAGCGGCCACGGACTAACATTTTTCTCTTCGCCGGTTGGCGTGTTCAGCCGCGCGAGCGAGCTGAAATATCCGCTGCCGAACGTCGTTCCGGGATCTCGCGGATCGACCGCGATATACGTACTCTCGCCGAGCGCGACGGTGTGCCAAGCCCCGATTCCTAAACCTTCGTTCGAAGCGCTCGGGCCTTCAACGGCGCCCTCATCTTGCTGTGCGCCGTACACGTGGTACGGAAATTGATTGTCGATGGCAATGTGATAGAACTGGCCCGTCGGCTGGTTCAGCTCCGTGCTCCACGTCTTACCGCCATTCACCGAGACCGTCGCTCCCCCGTCGTTGCCTTCGAGCAAGATCTGGGTGTTGTTCGGATTGACCCAAATAATGTGATGATCGCCCGGAGGCATAAGCGGCTTCCAGGTTTTCCCGCCGTCGGTCGTTTTCCACTCGCTATCGACGTTGGGCGCGTAGGCGATGTTCGCGTTTTTTGGATCGGCGTAGATCGCCATGTAGTAGAAGGCGCGCTGCCGCAGCTTCCACTCGGCGTTGACGCGCGTCCACGTGTCGCCGCCGTTGGCCGAGCGGAAAACGCCACCGTCTTTCGCTTGTACGATCGCATAAACGACGCGCGAATCGGAGGGGGCGACGGCTACACCCATTTTTCCGAGCGTGCCGGTTGCGAATCCCGGATTAGCCGAAATCTTCGTCCAGTGCGCGCCCCCGTCGACGGTCTTATACACGCCGCTTCCCGGACCGCCGCTCGTCAGCGTCCACGGCGAGCGTTGCGCCTGCCACATGGTTGCGTACAGCACGTTCGAGTTTTGGGCATCCATGACAACGGTGTTGGCGCCGGTGTTGGCATCGACGTAGAGCACTTTTTGCCACGTCTTACCGCCGTCGGTTGTCTTGAAGACGCCGCGATCGGCGTTGGGCGCAAAGACGTGGCCCATCGAGGAAGCGTACGCAACGTTCGGATCGTGCGGGTCGATGACGATCGCGCTCGTCTGGTGCGTATCGCGCAACCCGGCGTAGTGCCAGGTATCTCCGCCGTCGGTGCTCTTAAAAATGCCGGCGCCGGTGTCAAAGTCTCCGCGAATGTCGCTCTCGCCGGTGCCGGCGTACACGATCTTCGGGTTCGATGGTGCCACGGCAATGGCACCGATGCTGCTTGCGTTGTTGGGAATCTGGCCGTCGCTGATGTTCTCCCAGCTATTGCCGTAGTCGTCGCTCTTCCAGACGCCGCCTTGGACGCCGCCCATGTAAAACAGATTCGGCGTGCGGGGAACGCCCGCCACGGCTACGACGCGACCGCCGATGTAAGGACCGATGCTGCGCCACTCGAGCTTGCTCATTGCCTTCGCGGTGGGCGAGGCGGGGGCGGCGGCTGCCGCGATGGTCGCAAGCGCGATGAAAACGGCGATCGTACCGGCGGAAAAACGTCTCATACGCGGGAGTATCCGCGTCTAGGGAAGTTCCCCTTCCTCGAACGTTCCGTCCGCCTCCAGAACGTAACGCTTTCCGCGCGCTTCCATGCGGATTGGAAAGTCACCGTCGTCAAGCTGCGCCACGGTGGTCCAACGGTTGGTTTCGAAGTCGACCGTGAACGGGAGCGCGCCGCCGTCGAGCGTGATCTCGATAATTTCAGCCATGAACCCTCCTAGAATTGCAAGGCTTTTCGCGTTGCCACAAGGCAACCTCCCGCGGTTGCGCGCGCCGCGCATGGAAGCGTCGCTGGGGGTAGAAAGGGTACGTGGGGGTACGAACAATGAGCGCTTCCGACCGGCAACCGGCGACTAACGAATCGCTTGAGTTTCCCGTGATGGTGCGTGCGGGCAGTCAGGCTCCGGTCATGGGGATCGTCGAGCAGCTGACCGCAAGTGAGTGCCGTTTGCGCTCGCTGGTCGCATTCGATATCGGGTCGCATCTGATTTTTGAATTGATCATTCACGGCGGACCGCTCGCACGACTCGGGGGGACGGTCAGCGAGATACGCGACGAAGCTCCGCGCCGGCATTATCTCCTGAAACTCGACAAGCTCGGACCCGGTGAGGGTGACGTGCTCGATCGCGCGCTCGCCGAAATCTCCGCTCGCAAGTCGGCGGCGCGAACGGTGCGCGACGGCGGCGCGCTTGCGCGCTCGTCGGTGCGCGTCAACGTGGATTTTGCCGTTGGCTATGTCGTGGAGGGCGGGGCCAATGGAACGGGTCGAGCCGTCGATCTATCCACGGGCGGCATCCTGATGGTGTGCGAGCCGCTGCTTCCGGCCGGAAGAACGCTGAAACTCACGTTCGACCTGCCGAATGCGGACAATCCAACGGGAGCGCGCCGCGAGCTTTCGATCGGCGCGCGCATCGTGAATCATCGAAAGACCGCAACGGGAACGTGGGCGAACAACATTTCGTTTACGAACCTCGATCCGGGCGTCCGAGCCGACATCGCGGCCTTCGTCGGACGATAGCGATGACGATGGCCGTCCAACCGATCGCCGCCGAAATCGCAAGCGAGCTCGGAGACGGATATCCAGCCGGTCTCGCGGCGGCGCTCGCGCGAATGAACGATCGCGGCGCCTTCGACGACGCCTCGGTCTTCCCGCAGACGCGCGAGGACCAATACGCGCGCAAACTCGTGTGGCTCGATCCGCAGCGCCGTTTCATGATTCTCGGCTGCACCTGGTCGCCCGGCCAAGCCAGCGCCTTGCACGATCACGCCGGGTTCTGGGGCGCTGAGCTGGTGGTGTCGGGGTCGATGGAAGAAACGCCGTATGAATTGCTCGAGCGCGTTGGCGAAAACCGCTACCGCTTCCGGCGCGGAACGTCGAGGATCTCGGTTCGCGGCGCGGTCGGCACGATCGCACCGCCAAAGGAGTACCATGCCTTCGGGAATGCCGGATCCGAGGTAGCGCGCACGCTCCACGTCTACGGCGGCGATCTCGTGCGCTGCAACGTTTTTACGCCGGGGCCGGGCTCTTGGTGGAGCGCGCGGCCCGTCGATCTCGGCTACGACGCATAAGTCACGCTAGTGCTACAATGAACCTCATGAACGTACGCCTGCTTCCCATCCTTGTGGCGCTGGTTGCGCTTTCCGCTACGAGCGCGCGCGCTCAGCAAATCGATCGCGAGTTCCCTCAGGGCGGGATGACCACGTTACGCCTCAACGTGAGCGGAAACGTGCACATGATGCCGTCGGCCGACGCACAGACGATCAAGTTTCACGTCGTAGACTACGGGCCGCCCGTACCGCAGGTTCGCTTTACCGAATCGCGGATCGGCAAACGGCTGACGATCAGCCTGACCGGGCCGAGCGAAGGACTGTTGCCATTTACGGGGCCAAGCGGCTACGAATTGCAAGTGATCTATCCGGCGAGCATGCAGTTGGATCTGCGCGAATTCTCGGGCACGGTGCAAGCCGATCATTTGGTCGGAGCGACGCAGATCTACGACGCGAACGGCGACGTGACCATCAATGGCGCGCTCGGGGCGATCACGGCGGAATCCGACGACGGAAGCGTCACGCTTACCGACGCGCATGCCAACGTTCAGCTGACTTCTGCCAACGGCGCCGTCAAGGCGCAATTAGCTTCCGGCTGGCGAGGCGATCTCATTAGAATCGAATCCTCGAACGGCGCGTTGAGCTTAACCGTTCCGCCGGGCTTTCGCGGCGACTACGATCTGACGACGGCGGAGGGCGCGGTGCACAACGCGCTACGCACGGTCAAGGGCGCACCGGTCGTTTTTATGCTTACGCAGAGCGGCGACGTATCGGTTGCGACAAATAGCGCAAGCGGCGGAGTGTAAAGATTCCCTCTAGCTCCTTCGAGGATGCGCCTTCTGTCGTATTTTTACGCGTGGCGTTCGGGCATGCTTACCCCCGTTACCAAACACACCGGAGGAAGTTGTGCGTCAGGTTCTCGCAAGTGCATTGTTCGTAAGCGTTTCGCTCATCCCATCGCTCGCGTTTGCGGCGACGGTCGACGCGGCGCTCGTGCCCGACGGCACGTACGTCGTCAAGGTTGAAAAAGTTCAAGATCGCAGCCATGCGGTCGTCATGATGGATAACGGCGTCGAAACGACGCTGGTCGCTCAGGGCAGCAACGTCGATTTTTCGAAACTGCAGCCGAATCAGAGCGTCAAGGTATCGCTCATCAAGGGCAAGTGCCCCGTTTTCCTCGCCCAGTAGGCTTTCTCAAAAAACTGGGTAAAAAGGGTCGGAAACGACCCTTTTTTCTTTTATTTTGGAGGCCGGCAGCATGCGTTCATCCATCACCATCGGTTCGTTTGCGGCACTCGTGTGTGCCACCGTCGTTGCGGCGCAGGCCGCCCTCACGACGGGCTCGCTTCTCGACGGCACGATCACGCAAACGTACAGCAGCAAAGATGCCTACGCGGGCCAGGCGGTCGTTCTGCGCAACGTCACGTCGGACGATCGCTCCGGATCGGTTTCCAACGGAACGCTGTACGGGTACGTCTCGTCGGTGCAAAAGGCGAGCCAGGGCAAGGCGGGACGCATCGGATTCACGTTCACGAAGTTGGTTACCGGAAGCGGAGCGACGTATGCGGTAAACACGACCGTCACGCAGATGGAGGCCAACACGAAGAACAACGGCGTCAAGGAAGCCGGCGGCGCGCTCGGCGGCATGCTGGTCGGGAACGCGATCGGCAAGACGCTCTTTCACGCCAGCGGCTTTGGTGCGATCGGCGCGGTCGGAGGCTTCTTGCTCGCAAAAAACAACCGGCAAGACATCTCGGTGCCCGCGGGGACCGTGGTACAGGTGCAAATCAACTCGATTACGCGCCGGCAATCGCATTAACACAGAACAGATCGACCGTGCCGCCGCACTCTTGCGCGGCGGCGGGGTCGTCGCTTTTCCCACCGAGACGGTTTACGGATTGGGCGCGAACGCATTTGATGCTCGAGCGGTGGCGCGCGTTTTTGAAATCAAACAGCGTCCGTCGTTCGATCCGTTGATCGTGCACGTTGCGGACGACGAAACGTTGATGAAGGTGGTCGAATCCGTTCCCGATGCGGCGCGCGCGCTCATCGAGCGTTTTTGGCCCGGTCCCTTGACGCTGGTGTTGCGTAAGCGCGACGCGGTACCGTCGATTGTTACCGCCGGACTGCCGACCGTCGGCGTCCGGATGCCGGCACATCCGGTAGCGCGGGCGCTGCTCGAGCGCGCCGGCGTGCCCCTTGCGGCGCCGAGCGCGAATCCATTCGGGTATTTGAGCCCGACGCGCGCGGAACACGTCGAGCGCATGTTGGGCGAACGCGTGGATGCAATCCTCGACGGTGGCGCAACCACTCTAGGCCTCGAGTCGACGATCGTGATGCTCGAGCCGCAGCCGACGCTGCTGCGCTGCGGCGCGCTTCCCGCGGAAGAGATTGAAGCCGTTATCGGGCCGCTCGCGCGCGAGGTCGGCAGCGAAAGCGCACCCCTGGCTCCCGGCCGGCTGGAAACGCATTACGCTCCAACGACCCCGATCCGCGTGCTCGATGGCGACGTACCCGAGCGCGAGCGACCCGGCGCGGGACTACTTGCGTTTCAAACGGCCGTCGATGGATACGACGCACTGCGCGTGCTGTCGCGTTCGGGCGACCTGCGCGAGGCCGCTGCGCATCTGTTCGATTACCTGCACGAACTCGACGCGATGGGTCTTACGCGGATTGACGTGCAAGCCGTACCAGCGCACGGCATCGGGGCGGCGATTGCCGATCGATTACGCCGTGCGAGTCATCGCTAAGCGCAGCGAGTTGCCGACCACGAAAAGACTCGAGAGTCCCATCGCTGCGGCCGCAAAAATCGGAGAAACGACTCCCACGATGGCGAGCGGGACGAGCACGACGTTATAGACGAACGCCCAAAAGAGATTCTGGCGGATCGTTGCCATCGTCGCGCGCGCGATGTCGATGGCGACCACGATGGCGTAGGGATCTCCGGATAGCAAGGCCGCTCCGGCCGTTTCGAGTGCGACCGCGCTCCCCGATCCTTGCGCGAAGCCGACATCGGCGCGAGCGAGTGCCGGAGCGTCGTTGATGCCGTCGCCGACAAACGCAACGCAACGGCCTCGTTTTTGCGCGGCCGCTACGATGTCGGCTTTATCTTGCGGTAGCGCGTCGGCGTGCCAGTCGGCGATCCCAGCCACGCGCGCGGCGGCTTCTACCGCTGCGCGCGAGTCGCCGCTCACGAGGACGGTCGCGATGCCGCGCTCGTGTAACGCCCGCACGGTTGCAGCCGCGCCCGGCAACGGCGCATCGCCGAAGACGATCCGCTCGACCGGCGCTCCGTCGCGCGCCACGTATGCGACCGAATTCGTTTCGCCGGCTTGCGGAAGTTCGACGCCGTGTTGCCTAAGAAACGCGGCGTTTCCAACCAACACACGCGCGCCGTGAACGGTACCGGCAATGCCTAATCCACGAATGGTCGCGACGGCGCCGGACGGCGGTACGTCGAGGCCGGCTTCGCGGGCGGCTGCGACAATTGCTCGCGCGAGCGGATGTGTCGAAGCCGATTCGACTGCGGCGGCCAGCGCCAGCGCCTCGTCCGAAGGCCGCTCGGTGATGGAGACCTTTCCGTCGGTTAGCGTTCCGGTTTTGTCAAATGCGATCGTTTCAATCGACGCTGCGCGCTCGAGCGCCGACGCATCTTTAAACAGAACGCCCCGTCGCGCCGCTATTCCAACGCCGGCAATAATTGCGGTTGGCGTTGCAAGGCCGAGCGCGCAGGGACAAGCGACGACGAGGACGGCGACCGCTGCAACGAGCGACGCCGTGGGCGTATGATGCGTGAGCAGCCAGCCCGCGAACGTCGCGAGCGCGATCGTTATAATAACCGGAACGAAGACGCCGGCGATGCGATCGGCAAGCCGCTGAACGGGAGGCGTGCTTCCCTGTGCGCGCCGGACGAGCTCGACGATGCGTGCGAGTTCCGTTCCGGCGCCGACCGCGGTCGCGCGGACGACGAGCGTTCCGTCGCCGTTGATCGTGCCCTGTTCCACGTGCGATCCAGCGCAGACGTCGATGGGAACCGACTCGCCCGTCAGCATCGAGCGGTCGACCGTGCTTGCGCCTTCGATGACCGCGCCGTCGACGGGGAAGCGTTCTCCGGCCGCGACCACGAGGACGTCGTTGGCGCACACGCGCTCGAGCGACACGGCGTGCACCGATCCGTCGGCTTCACGCCGCTGCGCGACCTGCGGTCGCAACGCGAGTAACTCGCGCATCGCACCGTTGCTGCGATTACGCGCCAAGAGTTCGAGATAGCGTCCAGCGAACACGAGCGTGACGATCGCGCTCGCGGTCTCGAAATATCCAATGGCAAGCGCTGCTGTGGATCCGAGCGACACAAGCGTATCCATCGTCGTCGTGCCCGAGCGCAGCGCCCGCAGCGCCCTTCCGTGAAACTCCCAGCCCACGACCGCCCATACCGGCACGGCGAGGAGCGCGAGCACCCAGGGCTTGTATGGGAAATCCGGGGCAAACATCGCCAGCAGCATAGCCGGCACGCTCAAAACGATGGCCAAGACGAGCAAGACGAGCATTTGCCTTGCTTCCTTCGCACGGGCGGCGGCTTCTCGGTCTTCGTCGATCTGCGCCGATGCCTCGTATCCGGCCCGCTCGACGGCCTCGATGAGCGCAAGGGATCCGACGCTCCCGTCGTGTACGACGGTTGCCCGTTCGGTCGCTAGGTTTACGCTCGCATCCTCGACGCCGTCGACGCCCTTGAGGGCGTGCGTAACGTGGGAGACGCACGAGGCGCAGCTCATTCCGGTGATGCCGAGTTCGGTGACGGTCATGGTCCTTACACTAATAAAACAGCGGGCAGGCGTTTCGTCGCGCCCGCAAGGTTCCTCCTCCGGGCGCGTCTCAGGTATGATTGAGAGCCTTCCGATAAGGTACGGGTAATGAACGCCTCTTCGATCCTTCGTCGCTTCGCCGCCGCGAGCGCCTTTTTCGCCTTAGCCCTAAGCGCGCTTCCGGCTTCCGCGGCGCCGCTCGCCGATCCGCTGGCGGGCGACGTGAACCGCAGTTACGTGCTGCTCGAAGAGACCTTCTTTAAAGATGTCGATCGTCAGGCGTTAGTCGACGCGGCTCGTGCCGCCGTCGTCGAGGTCGCGCACAAACACGGGGTGCGCGTGAGCCTCCCGGCGGTCGTCGCAAGCGAGGACGATCGCGCCACGCTCGCCGGACTGGACGCCGACATCTCCGATGCGGCCGATGCGGCACACGCGCCGCCGACGGAGTTCGCCTATGCAGCGATTGCGGCAATGGCGAAAGAGGTTGACGACCGCTGGACGACGTTCATGTCGCCCGAAGAATATAAGGCGTTCAGAGACGCCTTGGATCCGCAGAAAATCAGCGGCATCGGCGTCCTGATCGCACCCGATGCGACGAGCGGGTTCATTTCGATTTCGTATGTCGTACCCGGAACGCCGGCCGATCGCGCGGGGCTGCAGCCGGGCGATCTCATTACGAGCGTGGACGGTAACACGACCAAGGGTCTTACCAATGAAGCCGCGAGCAAACTTCTTCGCGGAAAGGCTGGAAGCGTCGTTAACCTCGGAACGCAGCGCGGGACCGACGCCCCAAGCAACGTGATGATCGTGCGTCTGGACATCCAGCCGCCGACGGTCATCTATAAGATGTTGCCCGGGAACATCGGGTACATCTACGTTCTCGCTTTCGGTCAGGATACGCCGGAACAATTCGACACGGCAGTACAACGCCTCAAGGATCAAGACGCGAAGGCGCTCGTGCTGGATCTGCGCAATGACGGTGGCGGCTACGTGGAGTCCGCGCTCGAGATCAGCTCGCGCTTCATCGCACAGCGGCCGCTGGTGACGGTCCAGGAGCGCGGCCTTCCCGATAAAACGTACGACGCCCACAGCGACGTCATGGTCGACGTGCCGGTGACGGTGCTCGTCAACGAATACACGGCGTCGGCTTCCGAAATAACGGCCGGGGCGCTTCAGGACGACGGCGTTGCGCAACTGATCGGCGCGCGTACGTTCGGCAAGGGCGTCATGCAGACCCTAACCGAGTTGCCCGACGGCGCCGCGATCAAGATCACCACGGCGCATTATCTGACGCCGAATCGTCACGACATCAATCTCAAAGGCATCGATCCCGACGTGCGCGTCGGTGAAAATCACGACGCGCGCTTCGGCGACGTCGCGCACGACGCGCAATTGCGCGCTGCCGTCGACGTGTTGCAGAAGAAGATCGCGGTCGTCAAACCGTAAACGTCGAATCGTCGGGAATCGCGTGACGGCGAATGAGCCGCACGCGGGTTCCGCCGCGATCGAAGCGCACCGCGTCCATGAGCCGCCGCATAAGATAGATGCCGAGGCCGCGGCCGCGAGGCTCGCTCGGTAACTCCTCGAGCGACCGTTCCGGATCGAATCCTTCGCCGTTGTCGTGAATCTCGATTGCCATTTCGTTATCGCAGAACGTGCACGACACCGAGAATCCATTGGAGCGCCGCGCGTGCCCGTGCTCGACGGCGTTGTTCAGCGCCTCGCCTGCGGCGAGCCGGATATCCTCGACCTCTTCGCGCGAAAAGCCGCAAATACGCGCGAAACTGGCGATTGCATTTCGCGCGAGCGGAACGTTGCGGTGGTTTCCGCTGAAAGCGGCTCGGTACGTGGGGCCCACAGGTACATTCGCTTACCCTAATGCAAGAACCCGATAACGCCGAAGGCCTCGCAAGCCTGTCTAGATAAGGTAAAGCCCGTCCCAGGGCGATTAGCTCAGCTGGGAGAGCGCCTCCCTTACAAGGAGGATGTCGGCGGTTCGAGCCCGTCATCGCCCATTTTTGCCCCCGCTTTTCGCTTGGGCTGTCGTCGCCGCGGGGCTTGAGGATGTTTGGATCCACTGCGCCCCGCGGCTCCTAAGCCCAAACGAAAATCGGGGGCAAAAAAAGATACGGGGTTTATCCTGAAAATGCAGACTGATGTGCGGCTCCTGGGTGTGGAGCGGGTGGATGCTACGGCGATCGTCACGATGACGAACGAGACGAAGCGTAATGCTCTGTCGCTTGCGATGATGGGGGCGTTGCAGGATGCGCTCGAGGCGTGCGGCGCGGACCGGAGTATTCGGGCGATCGTGCTAGCGGGCAAGGGGCCGGCGTTCTGTGCCGGGCACGATCTGCGCGAGCTGCGTGGGCGCGACGAAGCGGCGTACGTCGAGATTTTCGATCGTTGCGTGTCGCTGATGGCCACGCTCGAATCGATCCCGCAGCCGGTTATCGCCGAAGTTGATGCGGTCGCTACCGCCGCCGGCGCGCAACTGGTCGCCGCATGCGATTTGGCCGTTGCCTCGACGCGAGCGCAGTTCGCAACGCCCGGCGTTCGGATCGGGTTATTTTGCAGCACGCCAATGGTTGCTCTGAGCCGCGCCATCGGGCGAAAACGCGCGCTCGAGATGTTGCTTACGGGCCACCCGATCGACGCAAAGACGGCGCTTGACTGGGGATTAGTCAACCGCGTCGTGGCGCCGGACGAGCTACGCTCGGCAACGCTCGAACTCGCGGCCCAGATCGCGCAAGCGAGCGGCGTCGTCGTCGGTCTTGGTAAAGCCGCATTTTACAAACAAATCACGCTCGATACGGCGGCGGCCTACGAATATACCAAGGGCGTCATGGTTCGCAACGCGCAGCTCGACGACGCTCAGGAAGGCATCGGAGCCTTCATCGAAAAGCGTCCTCCACAGTGGCCGAGCTCGCTCGTGTAAAGCTACAAGCCTGGTAAGTTTCGCGGAAGGTAGGGGTGTGCTAGGCTAGAAACATCGAGTTACTTCGCCGCAACGTATGAAACGTGGGCGCTTCGTTGCGGAGCAAACGCCGATCAAGGACGTCGCCCACACCCGGTATGCGGGAAACCGCATACGCGACGGCATACAGGCTCGCTCTGCGGGTCTGTATGTTTTTTGAGGGTAGCGGCCCCGCGAGCGCGAACACGTGTACCCCGTGATCCGTCTCGAAGGCAAGATGCGCTATGCCGCGCTCGTATTAGTCGTTGGCCTCCTGGCCTGCCTCGCGGTGGCCGCGTTCCGCTGGCGTGCCGAGGAGCACGCGCGCCGCGTCGAGCTCGCCATGGACTATACGGATTTTGCGGCGCTGGCGCGCTCCTACAACTACAATCCGGCCGCGTTCCTGGTCGCGCTGCGACGGGCAGGACTGACCTCGCTGGCGCTGACCGAAGAACTGGGCGGGAACGTGGGCGACGACGGGCGCGCCTTTGTAACGACGGGCGCCGCGCTGCTCAATCAGGCCCGGCTCGCTCCGTTGCGCGATCCCATGTTGGCGCAGCTCGCCGCAACGAATCGCCTCGATCGCGACGCAGTGTATCTATTGGTCTACGATCCGGCGACCTACGCGCGCTATCGGCAGCAACTCGCGCTCCACTTCGAGCCCAAGACGATTCGCGTTTTGCGAGCCACCAAGCCGTGGATCGTCGAGGTGCGCACGCAAATCGATTACTTCAACAACACCGCTCTCGGCATTCCGCGCGATCAAATCGCCTTGGCGAAGCGCTTGCATCTGCTGGTCATCCCGCGCTTTCAAAACGACGAGCGGTTCGAGTTACCGCAGTTCGAAGCGGTCTTCAACGACGTGCTCGCACAGGACCGCCTGGTGTCGACGGTCATCTTCTTCGGACTGCGCAATCAGGTATTCGGATTTCCCGACAACTTGCCGGACGCGGCCGTAGCGTTCAAAGAGCACGACGCGAAATCGCCGCACCCGTTTTCGTTCGGTTCGATCGAGACCTACGACGATAGCCAGATTCAAAAAGGCAACGACACGCTTGCAAAGTTGATCCCCGGGCAGACCGTGCGCGTTCAGGCCATCGCCAAAACCGAACTCGATAAGATCTCGCTCGACGAAGCCGTGGGCCGTTATGTCCTGGGCGCGCGCGAGCGCAACGTTCGCGTCGTCTATCTGCGGCCGTGGGGACATCAAGACGGCAAGCTCTCGATCGAGGCAACCAACGTCGAGATGGTCAAGAACATCGCCGACGAGCTGACGTCGCACGGATTCAAACTCGGCCGCGCGACGCCGATTCCGCAGTATCGTGGCGACAACCGGATTCTCGTCGGCCTCGCCACCCTCGCTCTGCCGTCGGTCGTGGTGCTCGGACTAGCCGCCTTTGGATTCCGCCGCACGTGGTACGCCGTGGCCGCCTACGGGCTCACGATCGTTCTGTATCTCGGCGGGCTCGTTTCGCATCACGACATGCTCGCGCGTTCGATCGTGGCGCTGCTCGCCGCGCTCGTGCTGGCGAAGGTGGCGTTTCTCGCCTACGTGCGGGCATACGATGAAGAACCGGCACAAAAATTCGGCGACCAGTTGGTGCGTAGCGTCGGGTGGACGCTGGTAGCGGTGGGAGTGGCGCTGGTCGGTGCGCTCGTTGTGGTGGGCGTCATGAGCTCGCCGCTCGCGATGGAAGAGATCGAACGGTTCCGCGGCGTGAAGGCCATCCTCGCCCTGCCGCCGCTCATCGCGCTTGGGGTCTATCTCTACTACGGCCACTTCGATGCGCTCGGCAGACGTACGAAGGAGATCTTCGATACGCCCGTGCTCTTTTATCAGTTGATTGCAGGCGTGGTGGTGGTGGCGGCGGGCGTCCTGCTGCTTATGCGCAGCGGTAACCAAAGCGACATTTCTCCCTCGCAGCTCGAGCTCTCGCTGCGTCACGTTTTATCGAGCGTGCTGAGCGTGCGGCCGCGTACAAAACTGTTTCTCATCGGTGCTCCGATGATGATGCTCGTCCCCGCCCTTCTCCCCGTGCACCGGCGCGTCGTCGGGTGGGTGACGGCGCTTGCGATCGGCGTCGGGATCGGCGACGTGATCGACACGTTCTCGCACCTTCACACTCCGCTCGGCGTATCGCTTTGGCGCGTCGGGAACGGCCTCGTGATCGGCATCCTCATTGGGATACTCGCGATTTGGATCTATCGGCGTGCGTGTATTGCTTTCGGGCTACTACGGGTTCGGTAACCTCGGCGACGAGGCGCTGCTGGACGTTATCGTCGCGCAGATTCGCGCGCGGTTTCCGAACGTCACACTCGACGTGCTATCCGCAAAACCGCAGGAGACGGCGGAGCGTTTGAACGTCGAGGCGACTCCGCGCTGGAACGCGCGGGACATTCGCTCGGCCATCGATCGTGCCGACGTCGTGGTGTCGGGCGGCGGCGGTCTCTTGCAGAGCGCGACCAGTCTGCGTAGCGTGGTCTATTATGCAGGTGTTTTGCGCGAGGCGGTTCGCCGCAAACGCAAAACGATGATCTTCGCGCAGTCGGTTGGTCCGCTCGACGTACTCGGGCGCTACGTCGTCAAATCGTTTTGCCGGCGCGTGGATCGCGCGACCGTGCGCGACGCGCGCTCGAGCGTGTTGTTGCACGAGCTGGTGCCGTCGTTGAAAATCGAGCAGACCGCCGATCCGGTATTCTTGTACGATCTACCGGTCGAAGCGATCGACCTGACGCGTGAGGGTCTTGGCGAGGAACGCTACGCGATCGTTTCGGTCCGCAAGGTCCCGGCAATCAAAGAAGGCTTGGCGGCGGTCGCGCGCGCCGTGGACCGCTTGTCCGAGCACGGGGTGCGCGTTGCGTTTCTTCCTCTGGGTGGTGTGAGCGATGCGGAGATCTCGACCGACATCATCCGCCAGTGTAAGAGCGCGCCGATGCTCTTGCCCGAGTGCGAACTCGTGCGCGCGGCCGCAATCCTGCGCGGTGCCTATGTCGTCGTCGGTATGCGGCTGCATGCGCTGATTCTGGCGGCCAGATTCGGCGTTCCGTTCCTCGCCGTTCCGTACGACCCGAAGGTCCAGTCGCTCTGCGACGATCTAGCCTATCCGCTCGATCCGCTCTGGGTGCCCGGTAAGGGCGCGCCGCCTCGGGAGCGCGTCGACGCGCTGATCGACCGACTGATGTCGCAGCGCGACGCGATTTCAAACGACCTGCGCGCGCGTATCGAGGGCATTCGTGCCTCGGCGGCACGAAATTTCGACGTGCTCGGCGAACTGCTCGAATAAGCCATGAGCGACACACCGGAGCGCGACTACCGCGACACTCTTCTATTACCTAAAACCGGCTTCCCGATGAAGGCGGAGTTGCCCAAGCGCGAGCCGGCCCGCGTCGCCTGGTGGCAGGAGCAGCACACGTACGAGCGGCGTTTGGAGCGCAATCGTAAGAATGGGCCGTGGATTCTTCACGACGGTCCGCCCTATGCCAACGGCGATCTCCACATGGGTCATTTCTTGGGCATGGTCCTCAAAGACATGTTCGTGAAAATCGCGCTGCTCGACGACAAGTGGGCGGATTTCATTCCCGGCTGGGACATGCACGGTTTGCCGATCGAACTCGAAACGCTCAAGCACCTGGGCATCAAAGACTTTCACGAGATCGATCCCCTCGAGCTGCGCGCGAAGTGCCGCGAGCGCGCTCTGTATTGGCTCGACGTGCAGCGTGCGTCGCGGATGCGGATGGGGACGTTCGGTCACTACGAACGTCCGTATCGAACGATCGATCCCAGTTATGAAGCCGCCATCGTGAACGCGCTTGCGGATCTCGCCGAGAAGAAGCAGCTGTATAAAGGGTTGCGTTCGACCTTGTGGTGCGTCCACGATGAGACGGCGCTGGCCGAAGCCGAAATCGAATACGAACAGAAGAAGTCGCCGTCGGTCTACGTGCGGTTTTTTGCCGAGGGCCAGCAACGGCAACGCCTCTTGGAGGCGTTCGGCGTTGACGCGGGCGATACGCGAAGGCAAAGCGTGTTGATCTGGACGACGACGCCCTGGACGCTTCCCGCGAACGTCGCGATCGCGCTGCGTGCCGACGCAACCTACGGCCTCTATCGTTTAGACGACGAGCTTCTCGTGCTCGCGACGGCGCTGGCGGAGTCGGCACTCGGCGAACGTTTCGCCGACGCGCAACTCCTTGCGTCGGCGCCGGGCAAAGCCCTAGACAACCTGAGCTTCCGCCATCCGTTTCTCGATCGCGATTCGGTTATCGTGCTGGCCGATTACGTCGATCTCGAGACGGGAACCGGCGCCGTACATACGGCTCCCGGCCACGGCGCCGACGACTTCGACACCGGCGTGAAGTACGATCTGCCGATCCTCAATCCGGTCAATGCGTCGGGCCATTTTACGCAAGATGCGGGGCCCTACGCGGGGCAGTTCATTTTTAAGGCTAACAAGACAATTGTCGAAGATCTGCGCGCGAGCGGGCACCTCTTCCGCGCGCACGAGTACGAGCATTCGTATCCGCACTGCTGGCGTTGTCACAATCCGGTGATCTTCCGCGCGACCTCGCAGTGGTTCATCGCCATGGATCAAAACAAGCTGCGCGATCGCGCGATCGCCGCCGCAAAAACCGTCGCGTATACGCCCGCGTGGGGCGAGACGCGGTTGATCCAGATGCTCGAAAATCATCCCGAATGGTGCATCTCGCGGCAACGTACGTGGGGAACGCCGATTCCCGCGGTGGTTTGCTTGTCGTGCAACGAGTCGGTGCTCGACGCTCGCGTCGCCCGCAAGGCGGCCGCGCATTTTGCCCAGGCGGGCGCCGGTACGTGGTGGAGCGATCCGGTCGAGACCTTTCTTCCGCCGAACTTTACGTGTCCGAACTGTGCCGGAACGGCGTTCGAAAAAGAAAAGAACATCGTCGACATTTGGTTCGAGTCGGGCGTTTCGCACTTTGCCGTGCTCGATCGCGACGGGATCCCGTGGCCGAGCGACCTCGTGCTCGAGGGTGGGGATCAATATCGCGGCTGGTTCCGCAGTTCGCTGCTCACCGCCACGGCGATCGAAAATGCCGCTCCCTATCGTCGCGTCGTAAAGAACGGCTGGGTAAACGACGAGCAAGGCCGCGCGATGTCGAAATCCAAGGGCACGGGATACGGCGCGGTCGAGGCGATGGAGAAGTGGGGTGCCGACGTACTGCGCCTGTGGGCGACGTCGGTCGAATTCATCGACGACGTGCGGTTCGGACCGAACCTGGTGGAGCAGGTCGGACGCGTGTACCGGAACATTCGCAATCGCATCCGCTTCATGCTTTCCAATATCGACGATCTCGACGCGCCGTCGATCGTCGAGCGGTCGAAGATGGAACCGCTCGATCGGCTGGCATGCGACGTGACCGATGCGCTCGTTGCGGAGGTCAAGAGGCAGTACGACGCCTTCGAGGTGCACGACGCGTATTTGCGCATCGTCGAGTTCGAGAGCGCGATGTCGAGCTTTTATTTCGACGCCCTCAAGGATCCGCTCTACACGTTGGCTGCGAACGGCGCCCGGCGCCGCAGCGCGCAGTCGGCGCTTCTCTACGTGCTCAAGCGGTTCCTAACCGCGATCGCGCCGGTGCTTTCTTTTACCGCCGAAGAAGCCTGGCAAGAGATTCCGGTGGCTTTACGCGGCGACGAGGCGAGCGTTTTCGATTCGTCGTTCGCGACGGCCGGTATCTCGGTCGAGAAGTTGGCGCCGCAGCTTCAGGTGTGGTCGGCCCTGCGCGACATGCGCGCGCAAGTCGCCGCCGGACTATCGTCGGGCGGAGCCACGGTTCGCGATTACGAGACGGCCGCGCGCGTTCGTGCCCCCGAAGCACTTCTTGCGAGCCTGCGTGCGCTCGGCGACAACCTGCGCGAGGCACTCGTCGTCTCGCAGATCGACGACCTCGAGATTGGCGACGAACCGAGCGTCGCGCTTCGTCCCGCCGACGGCGCAAAATGCCGCCGCTGTTGGAAGTTCCGCGAGCTTGGCACGGATCGCGATCACCCGTCGATCTGTGCCGAGTGTGCGTCGGTCGTGCGCACCATGTCATCCCGAGCGTAGCGAAGCGACGTCGAGGGACCGCCAACGCGCGTCCCTAGAGCCCGAGGCGGTCGAAACCCTCGAATATCTCGCGCACGTCGAATGAGAGCCATGGAACGAGAGGGTCCGCGAAGCGATCGACTTGCGATAGAGATCGTTCGCCGTGCGCGGTGTGCACGACTAGGGAGCGAGCCAATGGATCTACGTCCAACACGATGGGCGTTCCCCATTGCAGATACCGCCGAACCTTCTCTTCACGAAACCCAGGGCGATCGTTCGGAGAACGAACTTCGGCTATAACGTCCGCCGGAACCGATGGGATGAGTCGCTCTTCACGCGGAACGGCGAGCAACGCATCCAGACGATAGAAGGCTACGTCGGGAGCAGAACCGTGCCCGCACCCAAACGAACGTGCAGCTCGGGGACGGCTTCTCCGAAGCCGCCGCCCTGTCGATCGAAAAGCATGAGAAGCCGGCGAGCGGCGATCGCGTGCGGCGTGTTGGGGCTTATGGCCACGCTCTCCACGCCGTCGAGCCATTCGAGGTAGGGTTCGGTGTCGATTCCGCGAGCCATCTCACGCATACTCTATCACGCCGAATCGTCAGGATGAAAGAGCTGCCAGCGTCCGATCTTTGAATGTTGTCCAAGCGTCGCCTTCGATCGCTTCGCGGGCTTGACGCATGACATCGTTGAGCACGTACGTGTTGTGGTACGAGAGTAGACGCGGTCCGAGCATTTCGTTCGCGCGAAATAAGTGGTGGAGATACGCGCGTGTGAACGTCACGCACACGTAGCAGTCGCAGTCGGGGTCGACCGGCGAGAAATCGCGCACGTACGCGGCGTTACGGATTGCAAACTCTCCGCCGCGCGTCATCGCGCGCCCGTTGCGGCCGCAGCGCGTCGGATATACGCAGTCGAACATGTCGATGCCGCAGTCAACCGCCATAACGATGTCGCGCACGGTGCCGACGCCCATCAAATAGCGCGGTTTCCCCTCGGGCAGCAATGCGGCCGAGAAGCGCGCGGTCGCCACCATCTCCTCGCGGGTTTCTCCCACGGAAAGCCCGCCGATCGCGTAGCCGGGAAAATCGAGTGCCACGATCTCTCGTGCGCTCCGTTCGCGCAGTTCGAGGTCGAGCCCGCCCTGCATGATGGCAAACACCGCCGTCGTGGCGCTCTCCCATGCCTCGCGCGAACGCTGCGCCCAGCGCGTGGTCATCGCTACCGACGCGGCAAGCTCGTCGCGCGTCGCCGGCAGCTTCACGCAAACGTCGAGCGCCATCGCGATGTCGACGCCGAGCGCTTCTTCAAACGCGATGACGGTTTCCGGCGTAAAGCGATGGGTGCTCCCGTCGACGTGCGATTGAAACGTCACGCCGTCGTCATCGAGCTTACGCCGCGATTGGAGGCTGAAAACTTGGAAGCCGCCGGAGTCGGTGAGAATCGGGCCGTCCCACGCCATAAAACGATGCAGCCCGCCGGCCTCGACGATCAGCTCCTTGCCCGGGCGCAGCCACAGATGATACGTGTTGGCAAGGAGAATTTGGCTGTGTGCGGAGCGTACCTCATCGGGCGTCAAACCCTTGACGGTTGCGGCCGTGCCGACCGGCATGAACGTCGGCGTTTCGACCACCCCATGCGTTAGGCGCATCGTGCCGCGCCGCGCGCTGCCGTCAGTCTTCTGCAGCGAGAAGATGTTTTGCATGGTCGTATTCGGGCGGAGGCGGGGCTTCGAACGTCATCGGCCGTTCCGTTCGCGGATGCGCGAAGGCGAGGCGCCAGGCGTGCAACGCCTGTCCGGGTAAACCGAAGCGTGCCTCCTCGCGTCCGTACACCGGATCGTTGAGGATCGCGTGACCCATCGCCGCCATGTGCACGCGAATCTGATGCGTGCGGCCGGTTTCCAATTGAAACAACAACTCGGAATGCTTGGGGAAGCGCTCGCGTACTTCGTAGTGCGTGACTGCCGGCTTTCCCTCGCCGACGACGGCATAGCGAAAGCGATTGTGCAGGTCGCGTCCGATCGGTCCATCGACCGTGCCCTTAGCGTGTTCCGGAATCCCGTGGACGAGGCCGAGATATTCCCGTTTGATGCGACGCGCTTTCATCGCGATGCCGAGTGCCGAGAGCGCAGCCTCGTTTTTTCCGATGACGAGCAGCCCGGAGGTGTCGCGATCCAAGCGATGCACGAGGCCGGGGCGCAGCGGATCGCCCGGCAACGTGCCGATATGCGCGAGCAACGCGTTGACGAGGGTCCCGCTGGTGGCGCCGTGCGCGGGGTGCGTGACCATGCCCGCCGGCTTATCGACGACGAGCAAATCGTCGTCCTCGTAAAGGATCGTGAGGTCGATCTCTTCGGGCGTCGCGACGAGCGGCTCGCGGGACGTCACGTCGTACTCGAGGACGTCGTCCGGTTCGAGCTGGTGACTAGCCTTTACCGGCTCGCCGTTAACGCGGATATCGCCGCGTTTGACCGCATCGGCCACCAGCGAGCGTGGAGCGCTGGTAAGACGTGCGACGATGACGTCGGCGCGCCGGCCCGCTTCGTCAGGCCCGACGACGTGACGTAACAAGGCTCGAAAGGAGCAGGAGAACGACGCCGGCCGTGATGCACGAATCGGCGACGTTGAACGTGAAGCGCCAGATCGCCGGAAACCGGTAAAAATCCACGAAATCGACGACGTAGCCGTAATGAAAGCGATCGACGATGTTTCCGATCGCACCGCCTACGATCATGCCGAACGCGACGCACACCAAACGCGATCGCATCGCGGCTTCCCGGAAACTCAGCCAAAAGACCACCAACACGATGCACGCCATAACGATGAGCAAGAACGTATTGCTGCCGAACATTCCGAAGGCGCCGTGAACGTTTGGGATCGGTGCGATCTCGAGCCAACCCGGGATGACGTCGCGATGCCCGCATACGGGCACGCAGCGGCCGTCGAAGAAGAAATGCTTGACGACGAGCGATTTGCTGTACTGATCGAGTGCGAAGGCGACGATCGCCACGACGAGCGTCAGGAGCGTGGCATTAAAGGTTCGGCGTTGGGACAAATTGATAGAACCATCCGGCGACGACGAGAAATGCATTATTCACGAGCACGAGGCCGACCGCTACCATGAACAAGCCTGCCGCGAACTCGATTGCGGGCAAGAACCGTTTGGTGCGATGAAGCACCGGCAGCACCGATCCGATCGCAAGCGCGGTCAGAAAGAACGGGACGGCCAAGCCCAGGGAATAGACGAGGAGCAAAAACGCGGCCTCGGCGTTGTGCTGCTGCGACGCAATTGCAAGAATTCCCGCCAAAATCGGCCCGATGCAGGGGGACCATCCTGCCGCGAACGCGATGCCGACGAGGCTCGAGGTCCAATAGGTTCGCCGCTCGTGCATGACGTGTACGCGCGTATCCATCATCAGAAAGGGGATACGCAGCATGCCCATCATTTGCAAGCCGAGGATGACCACGACGCAGCCGCCGATCTGTGCGATCAGCTCGCGGTTGGCACTCAGGACGCCGCCGAGGGCGCTGGCGGTGAGTCCCAGGCCCACGAAGACGACGGTGAATCCCGCGATAAATGCGAGGGCGTGTCCCACTGCGAGGCCGCGCATCTGCGCCCGCGTCTCTTCCGCGTGCAATTCCTCGAGGCTCGTTCCGGTCAAAAGTGAGAGGTACGCCGGAACCATGGGGAGGACGCACGGGGAAATGAATGAAACGAGCCCCGCGAGGAATGCAATGCCGACGGTGATGTGGGTTGTGGCGTTCACGATAAGAGACACTCTCGATGCAAGAAATTCAACACTGGTTTAACTATCCGACAAATATCGACCCCATAGCGATTCACCTGGGGCCGATCAATATTCATTGGTACGGCATTGCCTATCTGCTTGGATTTGCCGCCGTCTACCTGTGGATGAGCCGGCCGGAGGGGCGCCGGCGGCTCGGCCTCACCCGGGAGCAGATCCAAGACTTCCTGTTTTATGCCCTGATCGGCGTGTTGGTCGGCGGACGCACCTTTTTCGTCATCAACGATATCATCTCCAAGCACGATCTCTCCCAATACTTGAGCAACCCCATCAATTTCATCGCGGTGTGGAACGGCGGCATGGCCTTCCACGGCGGCATGGTCGGCGTGATCGTCGCCATCGCGCTCTTCGTTCGCAAGCATCCCGGCCTGAAGATAACGGTTCTGGGAGACGAAGTCGTGATGATGTTGCCCGTCGGTATCTTTTTAACGCGCATCGTCAACTACATCAACGACGAGCTGTGGGGCGATATCTGCAATCCCGACCGTCCGTGGTGCGTGCTGCCGAATCGCGAGGGCGACGAACAAGTCTGGGGAATCGCTTACCGTCATCCCGCCCAGCTCTACGAAGCGGCCCTCGACATTCTCACCCTGCCTATCTTGCTCGTGCTCTACCGGCGCCGCCCGCCGGACGGCGTCGTTGGCTGGACCTGGTTCACGGTGTACGGGATCACGCGGAGCGTGGCCGAGATGTGGCGTTTCGCGGATTTCCACTTGGGTCCGGTCACCGGAGGCCAGCTCTACGCCCTGCCGATGATTCCGATCGGCATCTTCGGGATCGTCTACTGCATGCGGCGCGGCCGCAGAACGGACGTGACGGAACTCGCAGCGGCGCCGGTTCCCGCGGCGCCGGGTGTGAGTGACTGAAACCATCGCGGACCGCTACCGGCGGTTGCGCTTCGAGATCGACGCGCACGCGCGCGCTTGCGGTCGCCCGCCGGAGAGCGTCGCGTTGCTCGGCGTGAGCAAGAAGCAACCGGTCGAGGCGATTCGCGAAGCCGTGGGCGCCGGGCTGCACGCGATCGGCGAGAATTACGTGCAAGAAGCCAAGGCGAAGTTCGCCGAATTGGCCGCGGTCGAGAAACACTACATCGGCCACGTCCAGACGAACAAAGCCAAAAGTTTGGTCGAGTTGTTTGACGTCGTACAGAGCGTCGATCGCCCCGATGCCGCGAACGCTCTCGCCGCCGCCGCCGAAAAAGCGGGCAAACGCCTGCGCGTCCTGGTCCAACTGAATATTTCGCCGGCCGAGCGGTTCGGCGCGAGCCCGGAAGAGGCGCTCGCCCTCGCCGAGGTCATTCGGCGCTGCCCGGCGCTCGAGTTGGACGGAATCATGGCCATTGGGCCGCTCGAGGCCGCCCCGCAAGAAATAAGCCGGGCATTTGAGCTCGCAGCCAAGACGTTTGGGCGTATTGGTGGAACTACGCTTTCAATCGGCATGTCGGGGGATTGGCGCGAGGCAGTCGCCGCCGGCTCCACGATGGTGCGCATCGGCACGGCGCTCTTTGGAGCGCGGCGCGAAAGATAGGGTGCAGTAACGCATGAGCATGTTCAGCAAGATTGGTTCGTTCTTCTCGATCCGCGACGAGGAGGAAGAACTCTACGACGACGAGCCGGCTGCGAATTCGCGCGTCGTTCCACTCAGCCACGCGGGACGGCGGCCCGGTACCGAGGTCAGCGTCTATTCGCCACGCAGTTTTCAGGACGTCGTCGAGATAGCCGACGCACTGCGAGGCCGTCAAGTCGTGATCGTCAACCTGCAGAACGCCGATCGGACGCTCTTGCAGCGCGTGGTCGACTTCACGTCGGGCGTAACCTACACGATCGACGGCAAGATTCAAAAGCTGGCCGAAGCGATCTATCTGGTCGTTCCGGCCGGCGTCGTGGTGAACGCGGCCGGCCTGCGTGATACGATGATGGGTGATGGCACGCTCGACTTTATGTCGGGGAGAGGTTAGCACGTTAGGCGATGGAAAAAATCACCCCGGTCGACATCCAGCATAAAACGTTCAAAAAGGCCCTGCAAGGCTACGATCGCGCGGAAGTCGATCAGTTCCTGGACGAAGTGATCGAAACGCTGGAAGATGACGCGCAGCATCGCGCCGCGCTCGATGCGGAAATCGCCGACCTCAAAGAGCGCATCAGTCATTTTAAGGCGATGGAAGAGTCGCTGCAAAACACGCTGATCCTCGCACAGCGTACCGCCGACGAGGTCAAGGCTTCGGCGCATAAGGAAGCCGATCTCATTCGCGAACAGGCGCGCCTCGCATCGGAACGCGAGATCGCATCCTACAATGAGGCGATCGTGGAAGTGCGCCGCGAGCATCAGCGCGCCATCGAGTCGTGCGAGAAGAGCAAAAGCGAACTGCGCAGTCTGCTGATGACGCATCTCTCGCTGCTCGATTCGAACCAGCCGCCGGCCAACGCGAACGGCAGCGACACGACGCGCTTCCAGGTGCCGTAGCGAATAACGCCCGAATGATTGCAGTTCTTCCCGGTGACGGCGTCGGCCCCGAGGTCACGCGTGCGGGCGTGCGCGTGCTCGCGCAGGTGCGCCCCGACGTTGAGTGCGTCGAGGCGATGGTCGGCGGTGCGGCGCTCGAGCGCGGGCTTCCGGCGCTCTCGGACGACGCGCGGGCCCTCTGCGAGCGAGCCGATGCGATTTTGTTCGGTTCCGTCGGGCTGCCGCAGTACGAATCGAAACCGTTCGAAGAGCGTCCCGAATACGCACTGCTGCTCCTTCGCCGCGATTTCGAACTCTATGCGAATCTGCGCCCCGTGCGCGTATTTCCCGGCCTCGAGAACGCGTCGTCGTTGAAACCGGAACTCGTGCGCGGCCTCGATTTGGTCGTCGTTCGCGAGTTAACGGGCGGCATCTACTTCGGCAAGCCGAAGGAGCAGCGCGTCGTCAACGGCGTCGAAGCGGCGGTCGACACGATGTCGTACACCGCGCCCGAAATCGAGCGCATCGCGCGCACCGGTTTCGAACTCGCGCGCGGGCGCCGCAAACGATTGACCTCCGTCGACAAGCAAAACATTCTGGAGACATCGCGTCTGTGGAGGCGCGTCGTCGAACGCGTCGCGCCCGACTACCCCGACGTCAAGGTCGAGCACTTGCTCGTCGACAACGCGGCGATGCAGCTCGTACGCCGGCCCGGCGATTTCGACGTGATCGTGACCGAGAATATGTTCGGCGACATCCTCTCCGACGAGGCTGCCATTCTGACCGGCTCGATCGGGACGCTGCCGAGCGCGAGCCTCGGAACGCGAGGAACGCCGGGGCACCAGTTTGGATTGTACGAGCCGATTGCCGGCACCGCGCCCGACATTGCGGGAAGAAATATCGCGAATCCGACGGCTTCGATTCTCTCGGCGGCACTGTTGCTGCGCTACAGTCTCGGCGATGAGGCGAGCGCCGCGCGAATCGAGCGCGCGGTCGAGGCCACGTATGCGAGCGGCGCGCGCACGGCGGAGCTGAGCGGCGGTTCGGCGTCCCTCTCGACCAGCGGCTTCACCGACGCCGTTATCGCCAATCTATGACGCGAATCGTCGCGGCACCGGCCCGCCTCGGACCCGTGGGGATGTACGTACCGCGTCGCATTCTGACCAACGCCGACTTCGAAAAAATGTTCGAAACCAGCGACGAGTGGATCGTCAAGCGCACGGGCATACGGACGCGCCACGTGGTCGCCGAGAACGAATACTCGAGCCATCTCGCCATTGGCGCGGTCGACGATCTGCTAGCGAACAACCCGGGCTTTACGCTCGCCGGCATCGACTACATCGTCGTGGCATCGACGACGCCCGACTATTCGTATCCGAGCCTGGCAGCGATGTTGCAGTACCACTACGGTTTGCCGTTGAGCGTCGGGGCGCTCGATATTGCGACCGCGTGTGCGGGTTTCGCCTACGGCATCAACATCGCGTGCGGCGCAATCGCCAGCGGTGAATCGGATCGCGTGCTCGTCATTGCCGCCGATGCGCTTACCCGATCCGTCGACTATGCCGATCGCTCGACGGCCGTGCTGTTCGGCGACGGCGGCGGCGCGGCAATCGTCGAGCGTAGCGAGACGCCACAGATCTTCGGCATGACTCACGGTTCCGACGGCGGTGGCGGAAAGTTTCTCTACCGGACCGGCATCCGCACCGAGATCAACGGGGCGGTCGACGCTTCGCGGTTGTTGCGCCAAGACGGTCGCGACGTGTATCGGTGGGTGCTCGAAAACGTGCCGAACGACGTCGCGCGCATTGTCGAGCGTTCGGGACTCACGCTTGACGAGATCGACTGGTTCGTGCCGCACAGCGCCAACTTGCGCATGATCGAGGCGCTCGCGAAGCGGATCGATTTTCCGATGGAACGCACGTTGCTCTCGGTCTGCGACTACGGCAACACGTCGGCGGTCAGTATCCCTCTGGCGCTCATTCCGGCCATGCGCGACGGGCGCGTGAAGAGCGGGCAGCGCGTGCTGATTATGGGGTTCGGCGGCGGGCTGGTCACGGCCGGTCAAGTGTTGGTGGTCTGAGTGAACTCCGGGAAGCCCTTGAAATCGATGAGCCGAATCGTGAGTTTCGCGTGTTCGTGTGGATGCGACGCCAGCCACGCGGCGCGCCACTGACTGACGGCTTTTGCCTTCATCGCATCCTCCGCGTCTTGGTCCATCGAAATGAGACCGTTTAAGTCGATCGCGATGTTTACGGCCGGACCATTGATATCGAATCCCATCACCACGTCGGGATAGGCGGCTTTCAGCGGCGCCATCGCGGCGCGTTCGGCCGTTTCGCTTTGCTCGGAAGGCGACGGAGCCGAGGAGCAGGCCGCGATGGCGATTGCCGCGACGATGCCGGTCGCCCGGCGCCATATCCATACCATACGGCGGCAACGATTCGCTCACATTTGCGCTCTACCATGCGCCCATGGATGGAATCGACTGGGCGTCGAGCGCGATGGTCGCAGCGCGGACGCGGTTGGATATTGCGACCGGAAATCTCGCCAACGTATCGAGCGGGGGCTTTCGTGCGGTCGTTGCGCGGGGAAGGCTCACCGCGCACGGCGCAGAGATTACGCGCGTTGCGTCGAGCGAGCACGGGTCGCTGGTCCATACGGGTAGGCCCTCCGACCTCGCAATCGTGGGCGACGGCTCGTTTCGCGTCCGCGACGGCGGCGGCAACGTCACCGACACGCGCAACGGCGCGTTCACGCGCGATCGCTCCGGCGTGCTTCGCGACGACGCCGGCCGCGCGCTGGTCGCTACGAGACTCGCGCCCGGCGCATCGGTGCGCACCGGATATCTCGAAACCGCCAACGTCAACGCGATCGCGGAAATGGTCGACGTGCTCGGCGCACAACGTTCGTTCGAAAGCGCCGAAAAGGTCGTGGCGGCCATCGACGGCGTCAACCAAAAGGCCGGCAACGACGTCGCGAGGATCAAGTAATGGATCGCGCGCTCTTCGCTGCCGCAACCGGTATGGCGGCACAGCAAGCCAATCTCGATACCGTTTCGAACAACCTCGCAAATTCCGAGGTCTCCGGGTTTAAAGGAGCGTCCCAAAGCTTCGCCGCGCTGGCGGCACCAGGCGAGCGAGGTCTGGGAACGACGGCTCTCGGCGAACACGTCGTGTTCACGCAGGGCAAACTCGAGCGCAGCGACGGACCGTTTGATCTCGCGATTGACGGGCCCGGGTTTTTCGTCGTCCGGCTTGGCAAGGAAACGGCCTACACCCGCGACGGCGAATTTTCGCGCGCCGCGGACGGCACGCTTCGCAACGCGTTGGGATGGCAACTTGCGGGCATCACGATTCCCGCCGACGCGTCGAGCGCCAAGGTCGATGCGAGCGGTGCGGTGACCGTGACGATGCCCACCGGCGCCCGAACGATCGCAAACATTCGCCTCGCGCAGTTCGCCGCTCCCGAACATCTGCGCGCGGTGGGCGGAACGCTGTTCTACGCGACCGGGCAATCGGGGGCGGCCCGTTTGGTCACGCCGGGTGCGAACGACGGTCCCTCGATCCGCTTCGGGATGCTCGAACAATCCAACGTCTCGATCGTCGAGTCGATGATGCAGATTCTCGCGGCACAGCGTGCGTACGAGGCTAACGCCAAAGGCGTGCAAGCGGCCGAAACTCCGGATCAATGGAAAATAATATCCACAATAACAACTGGGTCCACAAGGTATTGTCTCTCGCTTAGCGATATTACAGGCAAAAAGCACAGTGATAGCGTGAAGGCGAGCAACGTCTTTTGAGAATGTCGTCGGACCTTTCTCTCTTTTGGTCTAGCGATGACTTTCGAGTCGACGGCATTCCCTATGCCGGCCTTCCGATTTTCGTGCATGGCGAAACCATGCGGATCGAATTCTTGCCCACGGAGTATTCCATCCATAGATGCGTCGTCCGAGGTAGGGCTAGATCTGCAAAAACTTGGAAGGACTGCGGTTACGCGCTCGCCGCCTTCTTGCGCTTTATGATCTCGCAAGGTTTCGATTGGCGGCATCCGGACCCGCAACGGATCGAAGAACAACTTGCTCACTATCGGAACCACCTCGAGGCAAGAGGTTTGGTGCGCGGCAGAATAAAGCGCGTCATGCAGATCATTTGCGACTTCTACGAATGGTCGCTTCAATATGGATATATCGACGAGCTGCCGCTGACATACGAATCCGTAACGCTTGCCTACAAAGGCAAACTGGCACATGTTAATCCAGGGAGATTGTCCGCCCGCGCAATCCTGATGCCAAAGACTCCGCGTAGACGACGTTACCCCCGATACTTTGATCGTCAGCAACAAAACCAAATCGCGGGCTTACTCAGTGAGCGCGATCGTCTTATCGTCGAATGGGCCCTGTATACCGGTGCCCGTGAGTTCGAGATATCTAATCTCCGCGTCAATGACATTCCGCCGCAGTCAGTATATCGATCGCGACGTGCCTATCAGTTAAAGTTGATACGAAAAGGCGGAGGCGTCGGTTACCTCTGCGTGCCGACTTGGCTACTGGACAAGACCCATCAATACATACGGTTTTTCGGTCGGAGGGCAACGGCTCGTGCGACAATTGAGCGTCGGGGTAACGTAGCCGACAACATTTTCCTATCGCGCTGGGGGGAGCCCCTTAGGCCCGACTCTATCTATCGGAATTTCAAGACGGCTTTGAAGCAGAGCGGACTAGAGGGCGTCTTTCACGATCTGAGGCACACGTACGCAATATCGATGCTTGACAAGCTGATGAGACAGGCGCGTCATGCCCACACCGATGGGCTTAATGCGCTTCACGAACTGTCAGTGTTAATGGGCCACGCCTCCACATCCTCAACACGGATCTACCTGATGGCGCGGCAGTTCTATCTTTCTGAAATTGACTCTGACATTTTCGACCTGCCCGAGCAGTATGCGCATGAGTGAGTACGAGCGAAGTGAAGAGCAAGCGCATGAACCGTCGTGGCTGTATCGGAGCCCGGGAGCAACCACGCCAAGCCTTCACGGCTTCAAGTCGGAGTGGCTACTGATTGGCGACCGCTTTTTGATATTACTGGACGCGGCAAAGCGGCTCTCGATGCACGGAAGCATCTTTACCATCTCAAGCCGCGCATACGCGCTCCGGCAGCTTGCCACGGCAATAGCGCGATTTGCTCCGACGGCCGAAACCTCACAGGAATGGATCAACTCGCTTGAGCAGTCGCTGCGGTCGAATAAATCCCTAGCCGAATCTTCCAGATGGGGGATCTACAACCACGCTTCCCGGATCGTTCGCGAGGTGGCTCGAGTACGAGAGGAGCCTCTTGGCTGCAGAAATCCGTTCACGAGGCGCAACGTATCGCTCACTCCTGTGCCTGACTCAAATGCGCTTGGCGCGCTACTCTCGCAAGCTAGGCGGGATGTCCTGAATATTTATAATCGGCGCAACTCGCCAGATCCGACACACGTTCCGTTTATCGAAGAAATGCGAGATATCGCTGACGGCGGCTTGTTTATTCCGGGAGATGTGAAGCGTCCCGAAAACGCGGGTAGCAAAGCACACGCGTTAGCAATGCGCTGGTACCAAGCTACGCGACGGCCACTCTCCGAGCTTACGATGCACCTTTACCCTTCGAGCGATGACCTGCTCCCGTTTGTGCTCCTGTTGTCGTTCATGCTTGCAGCAAATCCCGATTCTCTTACGTCCTTAGGCCGCAATCCAGAATCGTTTATTCACCCAAATAACGGGCCAACTCTCAAAATTGCCCTTTCAAAGGCCCGGGCTGGTGAGATTGAACCGTTTTCGTTGAGAGACGCGGGAACTCTGTCGGGCGGATGGCTTTTCCGGGCGGTCCTCGATATGACCAGCTACTTAGTTCCCCTAGCCCCTAATGCTCACAAGAATCGCGCTTTTCTATTTGCGACTCAGAGGGACGGAGTAAAAGTGCTAGCCGGACAACGGTCCAGAGCGATGCAAAGATACTGTAGCCTCAATGGTCTTCCATTTGTGACGCTAAAAGACATGCGTCGCGCGCGTGCCGTCGACGACTATGACCGGCACGGTAATCCATATCGTACTCAGAAGCTACTTAGACATAGCAATCCCGGTACGACGTTTGAATACCTCAACAGCATCGTTAGCGTGGAGAATGATGAGATCGCCATTGCAGATGCTCAAAAAAGAGTGTTTGCAGTGCAACATAGCCTCAAGACGCACGAGAAAGAATCGGCGCAGCTTCCTAGCCACCTTTGCTTGGACCCCCGCGACGCCTCGAAGCCGAAAGACGAAAATGGACTGTGCGTGAGTTACATGTGGCCTTTCAACGACATCCACTTTATTTTCTTACTCGAACCGAAACCGGTTGCGTACTTCCTACGCGATTACTATGCGCTATGCGAGGCCGAAAAAATCCTTCCACATGAGCGCTTTCAGAAGCTCTACGCTGCCAAGAAGCGCAAAATGGAAGACGACTATCTTCCGCTCATTGACGATGTGTTGTTTGCAGAGGCGTCAGCACTAATTCCCAGTCTGCCGCCAGCCCCTCCAACCGGTGTATTATGAAGGAGGCTCATGAGCTTGCTGCGGGACGGGGCGACGGCACTCTCCCGCCGCCTTTTATCGGCGGTACGTTGGCTGACGGCGTGTGGCAGCTTTCCGTTCCAGCTAAAGCGGCTATTAGATCCATTACTTGGTCATCGTTTGAGCTCGACGATGGCAGTCCGTTGACAGCGCAGAAGAATATCGATCTGCTAGACGGCTGCAAACTATACGTCGTTCTGTTCGCTTTGGGCAAGACTTCAGGAAGGAGAACTCGCGGGGGCACAATCCTAAGTCAGCTCTACAGCCTCATATCGCTCGTGTGTTGGATGAACTCGGTTGGTCTCAGATCATTCCGTGATCTGACTGTGACGCGTGCTGCGAGTTATCGTAATCACTTAATGAGGCCGACGTCGGGGAGGGGCTACCGTCTCAAAGGCCAGCGCATAGCGCCCGGTACTGTGCGCCAGCGTTTAGCGATAATCAGAAATCTAGCAACGCTTCAAGAAGATATGGGTGAGGTTGGAACATCCTTTTCGCGGAGAGAGATGAACGACTTGGACGCGCTCCTGCGCACTGATGTGGAGTGGGCGAAGCCAACGCCATGCATACCCGACACGATCTTCATGCAACTGATAGAAGCCGCGATTTCACGCATCGATGAGGACTGGCCAAAGATCAAGAAATTACTAGCGGCTTACGAGACGCATAAAAAAACTCGTAGGTTGGGGATGCAGAACAATAGACCACATCCCTTTAGCAAAACCGCTCAGCAGTTTATTGCACCTGACGAAACGATAGAGCTTAACAAGGTTAGCAGAACCGTATCCTCCCTCTCCCACCATGAAGTCCACCACCTTGCAAAGCATGTACGATCAGCCTGCCTCATCATTATTGCTGGGCTCGTGGGAATGCGCGAAAGCGAAATCGGGTCGTTACAACTTGGCTGTCTGAAACGCGTCACAATGCGTGGCGGAGCTGTAGTGCTGAAATTGGCGGGTAGGCTGTACAAGACAGCCCGCTCCGACGACGGAGAGGCCGCCGAGTGGGTGGCGGGCTACGACGAAGCTAGCAACCCAGTGAGGAGGGCAATAGAGGTTCTGGAAGAGCTTCCACGCATGGCCGGAAATAAGAGCCTCTTCGCCCCGATCTTTCAGCAGTCAGGGCGCGCACCTTCACGTATCGGCGCTTGCACCGTCCGCGAAGGTCTCGGCGCGTTCGCGACCGACTGCGGAATCGTGAATTGGGTCTTCTCGCCGCATCAATTTAGGAAAACCTTTGCTAGGTTTGTAGCTCTGGCTGGTGGGGCAAACGCTTATGCGATCATGCGACACTTCAAGCATGTGAGCGTCATTATGACGGAAGGGTATTTAAGAGCGCATGACCCGGAGATGCTTGCAGACATTTTTGAGGCTTCGCAGGCGATCGTAGCGGAGCGACTGGATTCGATTTTTGGAGCCGAGCGACTTGGCGGCGTAGCTGGCCAACGCATTTCGAAGAACAACCGTCCATTCAGGGGGGCTTCGAATGCTGAGGCCCGGCGCGAACTTGTTGAACTCACAATGAAAGACCCAAACGCGCATGTTCGTCCAATGCCGTACGGAGTCTGTATTTATGAAAGTTCGACAGCGAAATGCAAAGGGGAAGCCGCAAACATCGGTCTGGACACGTGCGTTGGGTGCTATAACTTTGTGGTAGACCCAGAGCACAACCTCCAGTTCTGGCAAGAATATAGAGCGAGCATCGAGCACGCGTTGACGCTGCGTCGCGGTTTCAATATCGTTGATTCTGAACTAGATAAACGTCTAGAAGCTGCGTCGAGAATAGTCTTGGAATTGTCGGAGGAGGCGAATGGACGGGAGGCATAAGCGCCGCGAGGCTTCTCGGTCTGCTATTCTTCAAGCACTTGAGCGCCTGAAGAGCGGTGACGGATCACACGGCCGGCACGCTGGGATAAGCGTGCGTATTACGCCGCAGGCGGTAGCCCGCGAAGCCAGGGTAAGCTCTGCAACGCTTTATCGCTTTCCCGATTTGGTCAAGATGATCAACGAGATCGCGGGCTCACGGCGGACGCAGACCCTGCCGCCGGCCCAGCAGCGGCGCCTAATCTTTATTCAAAGAGTCGCGCAGCTCGAAGCCCGGGTTGAGGCTCTTCTGTCAGAGAACCTGCGATTGACAAGAATACTTGCTAAGTACGACCCGGAACTTGGAGAAAAAAGTATTACCAGTCTTGACTCGGAGCGCTCACGTCGGCGCGCGAGATGAGAACCTCAAAAAAGCTCGCGAATTTCCAGCCCAAGGGCCGATGAGAGGCGCGCTAAAGTGCGCAATGTGACATTTACTTCTCCTGCTTCGATCTTTTGATATTGCCTTACAACAATACCGAGGCGTTCGGCTACGCCTTCTTGCGTCAGCCCTAACTCTCGCCTCCGCCGCTTCAGGGCAGAGCTAAGGGCCTTGCATGCTCGTTTCAGCCGCGGCTCTTGCATCGTTCGGAGCGTACCGAAGGACGACGCTGTGTACCACGCCAATATAATGGCGTAGTTAGATCGATGGTGTTCGCTTGGACTCCCGGACCCCCGGAGGGATGACTACGCTGGCCAACTGCAGGTCGTTATGATAGATGCGCGGTGGTACCATAAGAACTTCACGGCGGCTCTGCTCCGGCTTCTGGCCGGGATGATGAACGCCGAAACCCTCGAGGTAGCGCCTATCTCGCAAGCGCAGCTCGAACGAATGCTTTCAGTGGCACCGGATCGCGGCACATTCGAGCGTGACGCCAGCGCCAATTCGGCAATTCGCACCATGCGTGAGCTTGGTCAAATTGAGGTGATCCGCAACCCGCCGGCGCCGTACGGGTACCGAATCCTCGTCGAGATTGATGACCTGCCTGCCTGTATGCTTTATGCGCAGCAATGCCGCGCGGCCCTCGCCGCTGTCGATGAAGAGGTCCGCACAAAGGCCGACGAAGCGCTCCGTGCATCTCAAGTTGAGCGTGCAAAGGCATTCAAGCAGTCAGAATGGGAGGAGCGGAGGCGCGCGTTTCTCGCTGCCACGCTCGATAGTGTGAATGCGATCCTAATTGAGAAACATGAGTGCCGCGTTACAAACTTCACGTTTCTTCGATTTCCCCGGAAGCTCGGGTCCTTTGACCTAGAATTCCCGAGACATGGCGTTACGATTCTCGAGTGTGCATTCTACGTTGACAAACACGGTACGCCGCTCGCAGGTGGGCCCAGTGCTCCGAACACCTCTGGTGAGTGGATTAGCTTTGCGGATTTTACTAAGGAGCTTCGCGAGGATATTGGCTCTATGATCGCCGTCGCGGTAGGCGAAGCGGAGCGGTTAGCTGACGCTGAACTCTAATATGTTGGCAGATCTTTCGTGAATGCAATCGAGAAAGCCACAAGAGGCCATGTCCAGTTCCTAGCCCCGAAGGGCACTATTCCTTGCCATGGAGCTATTTGATCGAGAGCTATACTCGCTGATCATGGAAAGTCGAGAGCAGCGGCTGCCCCGAAACTCGCTGGGGCCTTTCGACGGCGTTGTTAAGCAGCGTTGGCTTGTCCGCTGGAACTAGGTGGGCCCGAATCCGGGGATCTTTGATTGACCCCGAGAAGTTCTAAGGCCTAATGTCGAAACCCGACTATTGGAACCATGGCCATTAAGAAGCAAGATTTGCTAAATTGGAACGCTGATGCGTTTAAATTTGACACGTTTTTGAAACCCGGCACAGAAGTGAGACCCGTGTTTGTTTCTGGTCTTGGAGCCCTGTTTGCCGGCGACTGCATGACACTCTTGCCCGCAATTAAGAGTGACTCCGTCGATACCGTATTTGCCGATCCACCCTTTAATCTCGGAAAAGAATACGGAAAGAGTTTTCTTGATGACAAGCCTGATCAACACTACCTTGATTGGTGCAAAGAGTGGGTCGCTGAGTGCGTGCGCATTGTAAAGCCTGGCGGGGCTGTATTCATTTACAACCTCCCCAAATGGAATGTGCCGCTTGGCGCTCATCTTTCCGACCTGGGAATGGAGTTCCGCCACTGGATTGCGGTTCAGATTAGCGCTGCATTGCCGATACCGGGGCGCCTGCATCCGAGTCATTACAGCCTTCTCTACTACACCAAGGGGAAGCCGAACACTTTCACCCGCATTCGCACGCCGATCGATTTATGTCGCCATTGCGGTGGCGAAGTGCGGGACTATGGTGGCCACAGGCACGCAATGAATCCGAATGGCGTGACGCTCAAAGACGTCTGGACGGATATTCCCCCAGTGCGTCACTGGAAGTATAAATCGAAGGCTCGGCGCGCGAACGCGCTGTCGACGAAAATCCTTGATCGAGTTATTGAAATGTCCACGGTACCCGGGGATATTGTCTTAGATCCCTTTGGCGGAAGTGGTACGACGTACGTTGTGTGCGAGCATCGAAACCGCCGATGGATCGGCTGTGAGATCGATTTTGCCCAGGACATAATTCATCGCATTGAAAGCGGCGAGATAAAAGCTCACAAGAACAACGACTATATCGAACGCGATTAGCGTCGAGCGCGTCCGTCCGTCCCTTTTGGTATTAGCGGAGCGCTCTTGTCGACTACGTCGTGTTCCACGACGAAGATGTGCATGACAGCATTGCTCAACGGAATCGCCTTCCAAAGTTCAAAATAAGGCGACAGTTCTGTAAAATTGCCGATTCGGTCTGTGAGCCAAGGATACAGATTCCTGCTCGGAACGACGAGGGCTGCGCCAACCAGTATCTTTTTGTAAAGGCCCAGGACCATTTTATTGACCGCCCGGTGACTTGAGGAGATGTTTCCAGTCTCCCATTCAGCCGCGAACATGCCGTATGGTGTATGGAGAACAGCATCAAGATCTCCCGGGCCCCCAGAGCCCGAGCGGCGCTTCCTCGACGCCTTACGTTTACCAGTGGTCTTAACCGCAGGCATGTCAAGATCAAGTGAAAGCTCTGCCTGCTCGCTCGTGGGGTCGGCCGGAAGCGTAAATTTCCCCTCGGCTTCCCAGCCAGCCGCCTCCATCTGCGTGCGAAAGCTCTTCCTGATGGCAACAACACCACTGCCATGTGGCACGGGATTTATTCGAAAGGTGTCACTACCGGGCGGCCAAACGATGCCAGATATGCCGGCGCGAAGCGCGATCTTGATTTTTTCCCACTCGATCGACTCGGCAAATGGGCCGACGGAAATAAGCGACTCCTCTTGAACAATTTTCACGAGCGCCGGCCACCACGGTAGCATTGCGTATAGATATCAGAAATGGGACCAACGGGGTTGATGCTCAGCGCAATCGCTACCTCGATGTACTCGATGACGTCGAGGCGCCGCTCTCCACTTTCGAATTTAGAAACAAACGACTGCGGGCGGTCCAGCCGAGCGGCTAGTTCAGCTTGCGTTAGACCTAAGGCAGCTCGTGCCTCAGCTAGCGTCTCTCTTAGTCTCTTGTGCGGCGCAGTCCGCAGCGACCTAGTCAAGATGCAACACCATAATGCTGCATCAAATATCATCCTAAAATGGGATTATCCCAAATCGGGATATCGTACAACTATTCTCGGCTGCTGGCTGGATATAGTTCTAAAGTCCCGGCGCTTAGGATGTGTGTCTCATGAACGAGAAACGGTGCGGAAAGCCCTTTCGCAAAAGGTGTACGATGGCGCTTAAAGATGAACTTATCAAGAACGTAGACGAAATTATCGCCGCACGATGGCAAGAGCGTGACGGACGGGTCGTCCCAGAATCGAAAGACGTTGCATTTCTCGGCAGTGCTGTTAAGTTGGAGGCAACATTTCTTTACGCCGACCTTGCCGATTCAACATCTCTTGCCAGGCAAGTCCGCCAGATCGCAGCCGAGGTCTTTCAGTGCTTTCTAAGCACGGCCTCACGAATCATCAAAGCCGAAGGTGGCGAAATACGCAGCTTTGATGGCGACAGAGTAATGGCAGTGTTTATGGGAAACCACAAAAATACGGTTGCTGCAAGATGTGCTCTGAAGATAAACTGGGCGTTCTCAAAGATCGTTAAGCCGAAAATACTTGATGCCTACGGTCCTAAGCTGAGTAACTATACACTTTCGTACGGAAGCGGACTCGATGTAGGAGAAGTGTGGGCTATACGGGGTGGCGTGAGAAACGACAGTGATCTCGTCTGGGTAGGCCGGGCACCGAACCTAGGGGCAAAGTTGAGCGGAATCCGCGACGGCTATGCGACACACATTACAAAAGCGGTTTACGATGCGCTAAATGACTCGTCCAAGCTCGGAGGAGATCCACGTCGCAGCATGTGGGAGCAAACTAGGTGGTCGGATCAGGATAACATGATTATTTTTCGATCCGATTGGATCTGGGAACCGTAGCATCGTGAGCGATGAAATCACTACGTCACTTCACGAGAAGCTTCGAACATATGCCTTGTTTGCCGGTCTCGACGCCGGCGATCTGATGGCGATCAAATCTGAAATGGTCACCGAGCTGATTGACGGTGACTTTCTAGTACGGCAAGGGGATAAGCCAAGGTACCTTTACGTGGTGTTGTCGGGGAGTGTCGATATCACCGCTGGACCTACTGCGGAGGCTCGTGTGTATATCGATTCTCGCGCGGAAGGCGATGTAATTGGCGAACAGGCGTTTATCGAGGGCCTTGATCACAGTGCCGATGTCAGAGCGCGCGGCCGAGCGCAAGCGCTAAAAATTCCAGGTCCAATAGTCGAGAAACTGCTGCAGCATCCTAAATTCGCGCGAAACCTACTAACGATCGAGTCTCAAAAGCTACGAGGATCGACCCGGCAGCGTTACCAGATAATTGCCGAAAATCAACATCTGTTCTCGCATTTTCGCAGCCACGTTGATCCTCAGGTCGTGAGCTCGCTCATTCAACAAGGTGAGAACTACGGAAAGCCCCAGTACATCGAGATAGGTTACGTGCTTTTCACGGATTTGCGTGACTTCACTCGTTTATCGGCGGCGTTGAGTGAGGAAGATATCGCGGCGCAACTTGCTCCATATTTCTCTCTCGTGGTAGACGCTGTACATGGTGCATACGGAATAGTTGACAAATATATTGGGGATGCTGTTATGGCAGTCTGGGGCCACCCTGCACTCGGTGCCATCGATGCGAATAATATTTTCGACGCATGCTGCGCACTTGCCGCGCGCGCAGGCGATCTAACGTTTGGTGGCGAGACCCTCCGCATAGGTATGGGTCTAAATGCGGGACGCCTCTTCATGGGTAACATCGGTACGGAAGAACGGCGCTCATTTACGGTTCTCGGCGATGCAGTGAATCTTGCATCACGATATGAATCCGCAAATAAAGCAGAAGATGGCGCAGAATTTGCAATCACTCTCGGTCCGGCGATGTTCGAACAATTAGACGCCTCAAGGAGGGCGCGATTAGTCGAGAGACCGTCAACCCCGATTAAGGGAGCACCAGGCAATGTTCAGACTGTATACTCGGCAACCGTCGATCGCCTAACGGAAGGGCCCCTATAACTGCGAAATGTCGGTAAGATAGCAATTGGAGCGAACGTAGTTGCTGCCGTCGATATCCCGGCGACGTTCCCAAACGTAGAGGCCGGAGTTGGTCTTCTCGTACCATGTTACAGACTCTACGAATCGTAGCGTAACAAAGGTCGCGTAGCCGACGTCGCGCTTGCTGCTTAAGCGTGCGGCGTGATTCGCTGCAGAGCCGAGCCAAACTAGATCGTTAGAGCCGCGCGGTCCAGCTCGAATTACCGTGAGTTCGCTTTTGTCAAGGCCACTTGCATAATTAAATTTCCATGCCGTCGACTCTAAGTCCCAATATGCGCGCAGCGCTGGGAGGATCACAGACTCTTTGCATGCGGCGAGTGCAAAAGCGGCTTTCGCTGCTCGGTCGACATAATCTGCGCCGACGAAGACAGCCATGACGCGATCCCCATCAAAGCTAGTTATTCTGCCGCCGCATTGTCGCATACAGCGGGCTGCTGCGTAAAGGAAGACTCGAGTAACGTCAGCAGCGAAATCCGCCTTGCTCGTATCCACAAGTTCTGTTGAGTTCGCCAGGTCTGCGTACATGACGGCGGCGTCAATGTTTACGGCGCCGGAATCGAGCGCTACCGCGTCCAGTGATGGTACAGTGCGTCCGTCTCGCGGGGCATATGCCGTCTTTACAATGCTTGTGCAAGCCGCTAGCAGATCGTCTGAAAAACCCACCTTGAGGTTTTCTGCCTCCGGCTTAGATTCCCAGGAGATGCCGCTCGAAGTGATTTGAGAAAGATGCTGGTCCGGAGTTACGAGATGAGATGTTGCGTATCGCCAACAACTTGCAACGTGGTTAGTCCGATGCAACGCGTGGGCGCCGCGTTCGAAGCGCTCTTGCTCGAAGCGCTCTTGCGGCCGATGGTCCGCGACGCCGACGCCTTCGGCGGTTTCGGAGCGACCGCCGTCGCACAGTCGATCGCCTTGCACGACTCTACCGGATTCGGTGCGCTCATCGCGGCGAGACTCCATGGAACGTGAAGCCCGCATCCGCGACCTCTTTCCGCTCGTGCGCCGAATCGCGCGACGCATTCGGACGGTCGTCCCAGGCGCCGAACTCGACGACTTGGTCGGCGACGGCTGCATCGGCCTCATTCGCGCGGTCGATCATTTCGATCCCCTGCGCGGCACCTCGCTCGAACACTACGCGCGGCGCTTGATCCTAGGCGCGATGCTCAACGGCCTGCGGCGGATGGATCCCGTTTCGGAGCGATCGCGCAGGCTCGTGCGCGACGGTGAGAACCTTCGCTACCGTATGGCCGTAGAACGCGGCGCCGTTCCGACGCTCGTTGAGGTCGAGCGTGCGCGGCCGGGCTACTTGCGCGCACGCACCGTCGCGCATCGCGTTTCACCGCTGTCGCTGGATGCCGGTTTACCCGAAGATGAGTCGTTGCCGCTGGATTGGCGCGGCGACCCCGCCGACATCCTGAGCCGGCGGGTTGAGCGCGAGGAGTTCGAAGCGATCGTCGACGCGCTTCCCGAGCGTCCACGCCGTTTGATTCGCGAGCACTATTACGCCGAACGTTCGCTGCGCGAAATCGGGCAGCGCATGGGTTTTTCGCCGCAACGCGCATCGCAAATGCATCTAACGACCATCGCGCGACTACGAGCGCTGCTGCATGCTGCGACCGGTTGAAAACGAGGAGCAGCGCCAGCGCTCGCTGCCCGATGCACGTGAACCCGGCGCGACCGGGCCGGTCGTGCCGGCACCGGCGCAAAGCGAGCTCGAAACGTCACTGCTTCCGCGCGACCATCCGAAATGGGTGAGGGACGCGTTAACCGTGTCGTCGCACGCGAAAGAGATGATCGCGCGCCTCAAACCGGTCGCGGTGCGCATCCTCGGCTTTTGGGATCATCGCGTACGATCGGCGGTCGTTGCGGGCCTCCGGGTCGCGATCGATCCCAGCGGCAGCTACCGGGCGAACTGAGGAGTATGTCGAGGGCCCGGCGTGGTACTTGAGGCCGGGTGATCGCACGCCTTACCAAGCTCCCGGACGCGGCCGTCGCCGTCGCGCTCGGCCTCGTTTCTTTTGTTGTACTTTTCGTCGGCTACTGGTTTCCGCCGGGCAAGATTTTCGACGAGGTGTACTTTGCGCGCGCCGCTGAGGAGTATCTTCAGCGGCGCTACATTTACGAGAGCACGCATCCGCCGCTTACCAAGCTGCTGATCACGCTCTCGACGATGATGTTCGGCGGCCTCGCGCACGGAGATACTTCGTACGGATGGCGCTTCCTCGACGTGGTCGCCGGCGCTGTTGCCGTGTCCCTCGTGTTCGTGCTCGCGCGGCGCATCACCCGATCGCAGTTGTTTGCGACGTACGCTGCGTTGCTCTTTGCGTGCGATGGGATGCATTTCGTGCAGTCGCGCATCGCCACGCCCGAAAGCTTTGTCGTGTGCTTTTCGCTCGCGACGCTGTACGGATTCATCCGCTATTGGGACGCGGTCGCGGAGGCGCCCGCCCGGCCCGTCGAGCGGTCGGAGCTGCGTCGGCGTGCCGGCGAATTCGCGATTGCCGCTCTCGTTTGCGTGATCTTCACCGAGGTGCGGTTCTGGGGCGACGCGCCCTACGCACGCGTCGTTGTTGCCGTCGTAATGACCGCGGCTCTGTATGGCGGCTATCGCCTATGGCGCGATCGCCCGGCCGGCTGGCAATGGTTGCTGTTCTTTGCCTTCGCCGGTGCTGCACTGGTCGCGAGCAAATGGTACGGCGTCATGGCGTACGGCGTCGCAACGATCGTCGTCGCCTACTGCGCGATACGGGCGTGGAGGGCACGCGAAGCGAGCCCGTTTCCGCTCGACACCGTCGTTGCCGTCGCGATCGGCGTCATCGGCATCACCTACGCACTCGTGTATATCCCGCACTTCGTCGGTTTGCGCGATCTCCAAACGTTGCCGCCGCGCCCCTACACGCTGACCAACGTGATCGACATGCAGGTTGGGATGTACAAGTATCACTCGACGCTCGTGGCCACGCACCCCTATCAATCGGTGTGGTGGCAGTGGCCGCTCGATCTGCGTCCGGTACTGTACTATGCGGATTATCAAAAAGGACCGCCCCCGACGTCGGCCTGGATCATCACGCTGCCCAATCCGCTCCTACTGTGGGCAGGATTGATTGCGGTGCCGTTCGTCGGCTATCTCGCGTGGGTGCGGCGCGATCGCGGTTACGTCGTGATCGTGCTCGCGTATCTCTTGCAGTGGTTACCGTGGATGCGTTCGCCGCGCATCGCGTTCGCCTATCACTTCTACGTGGACATTCCGCTCGTGGCGATCTGCGTCGCGGTAAGCATGCAGTGGATATGGGAGCGGTTCAAAGATGTCGACCGTAATGCGACCGTCGCCGCAATCGCCGGATATCTGGTGCTCGTGATGCTCGCCTTCGCCTACTTCTATCCGGTGCTCTCGGGGATGGCCGAGCCGACGACGTCGGCCGACCAGCACCTCTGGTTGCGAAGCTGGCTCTAGCGGCCTACAGGCCGCGAGCGAGGAGCGTCGCGACCAGCGCGATCGAGGCGATGAAGACGAAGTAAATCAGGGCTTCGGCAAGGACGATCTCGTCCGAGGCGCGTTTCAGACGATTGAGCATCGGGCGTACCTCTGGGTTCGGGTGGCTTTCCGCTAGCATGCCATGCCAACCTGACAGAGAGCTTCAAATTACATGAGAGTCGCGTAAGAAGCCTTAGAGCTTCGCTAAGAACCCGCCCAAGAGATCGGCCAGCCGTGGGCCGCCGCGGACTCCCTGTTCGGTGACGTCCGCGTGGGATGTCGCAGGCGCGCCGACGATGTTCGTGATCAGGCTGACGCCCAGGACGCCCATGTTCAAAAATCGGGCGAAGATGGCTTCGAGCGCGGTCGACATGCCGACCGCGTCGGCGCCGATCGTCCGGAGGTAGCGGGCCTCGGCGGGCGTCTCGTAATTTGGACCGAGGACGCTTGCGTACACGCCCTCGCGCAGGCGGGTGTCGGCAGTCGCTACCCCTTTAGCAATCGCCCGCAGGCGCGATGAGTAGGCGTCCATCATATCGACGAACGGGTTCTCGTGCGGCCACGCGACCAGCGGGTTGCGGCCGGTCAGATTGAGCTGATCGGCGATCAGCATAAGGTCGCCGGCTTCAAATTCGGGATTCAAGCCGCCCGCCGCATTCGTGAGGATCGCGAGCTTTGCACCGGCGGCATGCGCCAGGCGAACGTTCACGGTAACCTGGACCGGCGAAAACCCTTGATAGAGATGGACGC
>Ga0181525_10000291_pt1 | contig 44157 bp, 36 predicted proteins | sample PEATcosm2014_Bin_48_FD_121100 | JGI IMG/M metagenome (GOLD analysis project Ga0181525, IMG submission 121100) | Peatland microbial communities from MTU Mesocosm Facility, Houghton, MI, USA - PEATcosm2014_Bin06_10_metaG | ecosystem: Environmental > Terrestrial > Soil > Wetlands > Peat | place... | reverse complement strand
CTCCAGGGATACTCGAACGCAATGCCCTCGAGCTGCGGGTAGATCTCGTGCACGGCCTCGTAGAGGTGGCGCGCCGATTGCGGGGTTGCCGACTGATCGAAGGCGCCGCGCGAGCCCATCAGCAGACGGCCGCCGGCATCAAGGCGAAAATAGCGCAGCACGCGGCGCGTATCGGAGGCGGACTGGCCCTGCGGCAGGATGTCACGGCGCAGCGACTCCGCCAGGGGCGCGGTGGCAACCTGGAACGAGGGCACGGTCACGAGGCTGCGTCGCAGCCGATCGACCAGCTGACCGGTGTAGGCACCGGTAGCCAGGATGACAGTCGATGCGATGACGCTGCCGCGCGGGCTGTCGATTCGCCAATCGCTGCCGCTGCTGCTAAGCCGGATGGCCGGACTGCGCACATGGATGCGCGCACCGGCGCGGGTTGCGGCACGCGCGAGGCCGCGCACGTAGGAGAGCGGCTGCACGGTGCCGCCACGGCGATCGATCCAGCCACCGCAGTAGCACGTGGAACCGGTCAGGGCGACTGCCTGGGCGCGATCGAGCAAGTCTGCGTCAGCGCCCCAGCGGCGCCACTGCTCGAGGCGCGCGCGGATCGGCAGCAGCTCGCGCTCCGAGCTCGCCGGCTGGATCCAGCCGGCGCGCACCGCGTCGCACTCGATGCCATGCTGTGTGATCAGATCGAACACGAGATCCGGGCCGTTGCCGACGGTCTCAATGACTCTGGGTCCGAGTTGCGGTCCGAACCGCGCCAGCAGCTCGTCTGGATCGTGTTTGACGCCGGCGATGACCTGGCCGCCGTTGAGGCCCGAGGCTCCTTCGCCGACATTCACCGCCTCGAGCACGACAGTGTCGCGGCCGAGTTCAGCCAGGTGCAGCGCCGCCGATAGCCCCGTGTAGCCCGCGCCGATCACGGCCACCTGGGCGCGCACTTCGCTGGTGAGTTCGGGAAAATCCGAACCGGCCGCTGCGGTGGCCGCCCAGAGCGGGCGCATCGGCGTCGGATGCATTGCCGGTTGCATGTATCGATTATCGATAATAACTTATCGTTAAGATTCTGCCGGCAGGCCCGGCACGGGTCAAACGCGGCGCGTCGCCAGCGGTGCGTACTTTCGATTCGCGGATCGATGTGACAGACTCGTCGCAGCAACGGAGGCCGGTAATGCCGGTCGACTGGGGACTCTCGATGCGAACTCATCTGGTTGGCGCAGCGCTGCTGTGCCTGCTCGGCTGTCAGGCACTGCCGGCTGCTCCGCCACTGCCCAGCGAACATCTGACCGTCGAGAAGCTCGGGCCCAAAAACCCTCACTGGGTCTATGTCGTCGATGAGGCGTTCTACAACGAAATCGACTCGCGCGTGGATCTGTACGATGGGGATAATTACCGAACGCTTGGCCAGATCGACGCGGGCTTCAACCCGGGCGTAAATCTGTCTCCCGATGGGGCGACCACGGTGGTGACGACGACCTACTTTGCGCGTGGGTCGCACGGCGCGCGCACCGATGTGGTCGAATTCATCGACAACACGACGCTGTCGGTCACGGGCGAGATCGTGCTGCCGCCGAAGCACGCCAATACGATGCCGACGTATTTCAATATCGGCTACAGCACCGATAGCCGCTTCCTCTACGTCTCCTATGTTACCCCGGCCAGTTCCTTCGGCGTGCTCGACCCGGCGAAGAAGTCCGTGCTGGGCGAAATCGACACGGCGGGCTGCGTGCTGGTGATTCCGTCCGGACCCAATCGCGTGTCGTCCATCTGCGAGAGCGGACGACTGCTGACCGTGACGCTCGATGCCGATGGTCACGAGGCCTCGCGCGCCCTCTCGGAGCCGTTCTTCGATGCCGATACGGATCCGATCTTCGTGCAGGGCGTGCCGACCACGGATGGCTACCTGTTTCTGTCCTTTCTGGGGCAGGTACACGAGGTTGATTTCACCGCTTCCCAACCCGCCTTCCGCAAACCCTGGTCAATGCTGAATGCGGCGGATATCAAGGAGCACTGGCGGCCGGGCGGCCAGACCGTGGGCGCGCTGCATCGCGGGCTGGGCCGGCTGTATGTGCCCATGCATCGCGGCGGTGAGGGCTCGCACAAGCAGGGCGGCACCGAGATCTGGGTGTTCGACATGAAGACCCACGAACGCATTGCGCGCTGGCCGCTGGCCTCACAGAAGATCGATCCGGTAGTCGCGATCCAGGTGTCGCAGGATGTCGAACCGATTGTTTTTGCCGCCACGGAAAAATCGGACGTCGCGGTGCTGGATGCGCGCAGCGGGCGGCTGCGCCACCTGCAGAAACAACTGGGACAGACCGCCTGGTTCTTCCTGAATCCCTGAAGGCCTCACGATGCGCTCCATCGACCGACTGTTCGAACACTCCTCGCGCTCCCTGGCGCAGCGCACTTCCCGCCGCAGCGTACTGGCTGGACTGGGTCGGCTGCTGATGGGTGCGGCCGTGCTGCCGCTGCTGCCGATCGATCGGGGCAGCCGCGCCGCAGCGGCTGAAGCCACCGCGCCGGGCAAGTCGGCGGCCGACAATCCCGAGAGCTGCGAGTACTGGAAGTACTGCGCCATCGACGGCTTCCTGTGCTCCTGTTGCGGCGGCTCCTCGCATTCCTGTCCGCCGGGCACGGCGCCATCGCCGATCACATGGATTGGTACCTGCCGCAATCCGGCGGACAGCCGCGACTACATCGTCTCGTACAATGACTGCTGCGGTAAGACCAGCTGCGGCAACTGCGAGTGCAATCGCAACGAACGCGAGAAACCCATGTACCGCCTCTCGCGCAACAACGACGTCAACTGGTGCATGGCGAACGCCGATTCCAACTACCACTGCTCGGTGTCGGTGATCCTGGGCGTTTCAGAGCAATGAGCGCTGGCGTTCGCGCGCCAGCCATCGTGCTGCTCGCACTGCTGCGCGCATCGCTGTGTCAGGCGGATGAGGCCCCGGCACCGCAGTTTCCCGAAGGCGCCAAGGTCTTTGCCGCTAACTGCGCGGTCTGCCACGGTGCGGCCGGTGCCGGTCAACCCGCGCTGGCGCCGCCGCTGCTCGCCAATCCGGCACGCTATGCGAGCGTGCCCGAGGGGCGACGGCAGCTGGCTCTGACGGTGCTGTTCGGCATGTTCGGTGACATCACGGTCGACCAGAAGCACTACAACTTCAAGATGCCCGAGTTTTCACAGCAGAGCGATGCCACGCTGTCCGCGGTGCTGAACTTCGTGGTGTTCGATCTCGCGCACGCTCCGGCCGATACCAGGCCGATGGAAGCAGCGGAGATTGCCGCCGAGCGCGGCGCGGCGTTGGACGGCGCGGCCGTGCGTGAACACCGCGCCAGCGTGCTCGCAGGCCTCGGGGGCGGCTGAGATGCGCGCGCGGCGCTGGCTCACGGGCGCGGCCGCTGCCGTGAGTCTGATCACCAGTGCGTGGGCGAGTCCCGCCCAGGACTACATGCTCTATTGCATGGGTTGTCACGGCGCCGAAGCGCAGGGTGTGCCGGGGAAAGTGCCGCCCCTGGCACATGCACTCGGGGATTACATGCGAACACCCGAGGGCAGGAACTACGTGCTGCGCGTGCCCGGTGCTGCCAGTTCGGTGCTGTCGGATGCGCAGCTGGCAGCCGTGCTCAATTGGGTCGCGCTGCGCTTCAGCGGAACGCAGCTGGCCGCCAATGTGACCTGGTTTACGCCCGAAGAGGTGGCGCAGGTCAGGCACACGCCGCTGGTCGATGTGCTCGCGACGCGACGCGAGGTGGTGCGTCTGCTGGCCGCCAGCGGCGATGCGCCCGGCCTCGATTACTGAGTTTCGCTAGGCGTAGCGCTGCAGCAGTTCGTTGACGGCGCGATCGGCCTGATCGATGGCCGAGTCGGTGTAGGCGGCGGCCCCGGAATCGGAATTGGCAATCGTCATGCGGCCGAAGGGCACGCGAGCGATGACATTGGCGCGCTCCTGCGGCGGCACCTCGGGATCCCACAGCGGGTTGTATTCGGGTGCGTAGCCATGCGGCCAGCGATTGACCGTGATGGCCTCGATGTCGCGCGCCGGATCGAAGCCGCCGCCCTGGAGCATGCGAGCCAACTGATCGCGGATGTTGCGCTCGAAGGTGGCGAAGGGCGTCGCCAGCAGTTCGGCGCGCCCCGCCTTGTTCTGCTCGTGTTCGCTCAATCCCGGATGAGTCGGTACGCGCAGCATGCGGATCAGCATCGGCTGATCGGGCGTCGCCGGGCTGTGATAGCCGCCGATGTTCACATTCGGATTCAGGTGCACGGTCGAGTGGTAGCAACCGGGGGCATAGATCTGCTCGACCTTAAGTTTGCTGAACGCCTGCCAGTTGCGTAGCGCGACACTGGTGTAGACCAGCGGCGATTTGACCAGCTGATGCAGCGCGGCTTTCTGCGCCTCGGGCAGCTCCGGCACCAGGTAGGGGATCATGGCGTTGTAGCACGCCAGCACGCAGCCGCGCGCGCGCACGGTCTGCACGCGGCCACCTCGCACATAGCGCACCTGCACCTCGCGCGCGCTGGCGGGATCGCCCAGGTGCTGCGCTCCGAGCACGATGCTGCTGAGCCGCAGCCGCACATTGGAGGCGGGACGGTCGAGCAGCCGGTAGTCGACCCGGGCGGTGACCACGTCTTCGGCGCTGTTGCCAGGGACCGCCTCGGGCAGCAGGCCGCGCACCAGCAATCGGGCGATGGTCGCGTTGCCGTCGGGAAAATGCAGCGTGGACGAGCCGCCCGTGTCCTTGTACCCCGAGGGCGTGTAACCCATGCGCGCGATCGAGCCTCCCTCGAGATGCATCCCGCGAAATCCGGGTAGACCGAAGGCCCAGCAGTCGAGCGCGGAAACCGCATCAATGCCCACGGCCCATTCATCGTGGCTCCTGGGCTGATAGTAGGCGAGGGCTTTCGGGTCCGCCTTGACCAGGTCACGCAGGAAGTCGCGGTAACTGATCCGCGAGAGCTGTAGTTTCTTGTCCGCGGATGGCACGCCCGGCAGGTAATCGACCGAACCCTCCTCGATGCGCTCGATGTCGGCACGTGCACGGGCCGAGAGCGGGGCGTGCGCCAGCACCTGGGCGATCGGGCTGCTGCCGAGTCCCGCGGCCAGGTAATCGGCGCCAAAGGTCTCGCGATCGAAGAAGGCACTGCGATGCAACCCCAGGCCGGTGTAGAACTTGCGGTTTTCGCAGCGGCGGCTCAGCGCCTCGACATCGATGCCCAGTTCGCGGATCAGCCCGGCGGACACCGCGCTGTAGGGCCGCGGGCTGTCGATCTCCAGCGTGCCGCCGTTGGAAAGCTGCAGACCCTCGCGCACGTGAAATTCATTGCGCTTGGCGTGGCCGCCGAAGTCATCGTGATTGTCGAGGATCAGAATGCGCGCATCGGCGCCGTGCCGGGCGCGAAAGAAATGCGCGGCCGACAGCCCGCTGATGCCGCCGCCGACGATCACCAGATCGTAGGACTCGCCGGTGTCACTGCCGGCACCCGCATCGTATCCATCCCGCAATGCGTGCGCCGCCTCGAACGAGCCGGGGTGGCTGCCGCGCATGCCGGTCAGCATGGGCGGGTAGTAGCCGGGCTGGTCCTGCGCCGCCATGGCGGCAGCGGACATGGTTTCGTCCGCGTGGGCCCGCAGCAGCGGACCGCACAGCGCAGTGGCCGCACCGACCAGGGCGCCCTGCAGAAAGTCGCGGCGGGGAATCGCACGATCCTCGCCGAGCCGCCGATCCAGCGGCGGCCGCCTGTCACGAGCCGACATGTATCAGAACTTGAATACCGCGGTAACGCCGAAAGTCAGCGGCCGGTACGAGATATTCCGATACAGCGGGCTTGCCAGCGGCGCGCCGGTGGTCGGATCGTTGGTCATGACCTCGTGATTGGAGTTAAGCAGCTGGTGGCTGTTGGTCAGATTGTCGGCAAAGATCGACAGCTGCATGTGATCGATCTGGGTGCCGGCCCGCATCGACACGATGTGCTGGCTGAACAGCGGCAGCGTCAGCGATGGCAGGTTGGGAGCGCCGGCGTCGTACTGGCCGGTGCGCGAATCACGCGAGGCCGGCAACCACTTCTCGCCGCTGCTCCACTCATAGTCCAGCCGGACATAGGACTGGTGATCGAAGGCGGTGAACTTGTACTGCGGACCCAGAGTGGCCGTCCAGGGCGGCGTCTCGGTGCCATTCTCTCCGACGATGGCATCGCCTTCGGCCACCACCGGCGTCTGGCCGGGGCCTGAGGTGCCGATAAAGGCATTCTCGGTGTACTGCGCATCGGTGTAGCCGAGCGAGGTCTCGAGGCTGGCCCCATAGCCGAGGTCGAAGTCGGCCTGGATGTCAAAACCCTTGGCCACGGCCTTGCCGAGATTCTGCGTCCACTGGATTTCGCAGATCGGCGGCACGACGTTCTGCTGGATGTCGTTCCACTTGATGTAATAGATGCTGGTGTCAAGCTGCACCATGTGGTTGACGTTGTTCTTGGCGCCCACCTCGAAGCTCTGCACCGAGTCGGACTTGTAGGTCGGCGGCGCACCCGTGATCCCGAGATTGATGAAGTCCTGGCCACAGACCGGACCCCCCGGCACGTTCGGGTTGCCGCCGCCCGGACGGAAGCCCTTGGCGTAGGTGAAGTAGTACATGTCGTCCGGATCGGCCTGGAACTGCAGACCCACCTTGGGGGTGAACGGCGTCTGGCTGGCGGCATTGTTGGCGGGGTTAGGACCGCCATTCTGCGGACCATCCGACAGGCTCTGGATCGAGAACTGTGTGTAGGCCACGCGACCGCCGAGCAGCAGCTTGAGCTTGTCGGTGAGCTTGATATCGGCTTCGCCGAAGCCGGCGAACTGGCGGTCATGGCTGGTCAGGCGGTTGAAATAGGAATCGCCATACGGCAGCACGGAGCTGCCATCCGGATTGGTGGCGGTGCCGAAGTATGCGGCAATCGGGGTGCCGAATTCCTGCTCCCAGAACGTATCGGCCATCGGATCGTGGATCTGCTCGAAACTGAACTGGCGGTTCACCGACATGAAGAATCCGACCGTCCAGTTCACGCGCGAGTCCGCATCGGTATTCTGCAGGCGCAATTCCTCGGTGAAGTTGCGCTGCTGGTTGGTCACCGTATTGGGCGATCGGTAGTTGGTCAGTCCGGCCGGCAGGTGCAAGCCGCTGCCATCGATGAGCGGGAACCCCGGAATCAGGTTGCCGGGACCCGCCGGATTAATCTCGTCCACCCCGATGGACTGGTAGTAGCTCAGGTTGTAGAGCGTGCCCTCGTAGTCGCTCTGGTCATCGCGGTGGAAATAGGCCGTGGTCGAAATCAGCCGCACCGGTCCGGCATCCAGCTGCACATTCAGGGATGGCACGAAGAACACATCCGGCTCGGGACTGGCGGTCGGGTCGGCACTCACGAAGTGGTTGCTGCCAGGATCCGAGTAGGTCGGCCACCAGATGGTGACGTCGTTGCGCTGACGATCCTGGTAGAAGAAGCTCGGACTGATGGTGAGCGAGTCGGTCGGCTTCCAGACCGCCGCAAAGCGCGCCGCCGTGGTCTCATCGTGATTGGCGTTGGAATCAACCACCGCCAGCGAGGTGGGGTCGATGCGATCGATCCAGCCGCCGTCACGCCGGTAGTAGATGCTGGCCTTGACGGCCAGTACGCCGTCGATCAGCGGCGTGCCCCCGGAGATGCCCGCCTCGTAGCTCGGCGAACCGTTGAGGGTGTAGCCGCCCTCGGCACGTGCGTACAGCGTCTGAGTGTGCATATCCGGCTGGCTGGTGATGTAGCGCACCGTGCCGCCTTCCGAACCGGCGCCGAACAGCGTGCCCTGCGGGCCGCGCAGGATTTCGATGCGATCGAGGTCGAAGACCTTGATCAGCGTGTCGTCGGGATTGAATCCGAGGGCGCGCATCTGGATCGGCACGTCATCGATGTAAATGCCGGTGGTGCCGGAACCGCCCGATGATGCGATGCCGCGAATGGCGATGGCATTGGTCTCGCTGTTGTCGAACGAGACGCCCGGTGTGAACTTCACCACATCGGCGAAGTCCTTGATGCCCTTCAGATCCATGGCATCGCGTGTTTCGACGCTGACGCTGATGGGAACCCGGCTCAGGGATTCTTCCTGCCGCGTCGCCGTGACGGTGACTTCCTGTAGCACCGATCCGCTGTCCTCGTCAGCGGCCGTCTCAGCCGCGGCCCAGCACACCCACGGAATGCATGCCAGCGTGACAGCGATCGTCCCGGCGCCTGCGGCAATCGTGCCGCGGACACGGGTTCGGGCTTTTGACGTGGGTCGCATGATGTCTCCCTTGTTGCTATCGCGTATTCGTTCTCACGCCGCCATTCGGCACATCCGGGGTGCAACGGAGCGCGTCCTGCAGCATTGCCGCTCGATCATGGTGCGCGCGTTGCGCCTGCAGCCTGTGATCGGTAATCGATGCGTACTTATCGGCCCGATTACTCTAGGCCAGTGCATCGTGAGGCGTCAACGCGATCCGCCGCCGGCGGCACGCGCGGTTTCGATCAGCAACGGCGAGAACTTCGCTCGCAGTTCGGCCAGCTTCCAGCGACTGGTGGGCGCCGAGACATTGACGGCGGCTATCGGCAGGCCGTCATCGCCCAGCACGGGTGCGGCGATGGTGAGGTCTCCCCGATAACATTCCTGGTCGGACCAGGCGTAGCCGGCCTTTCGGGCCGCATCGATGTGCTCGAGGATCGCGTCCGGATTGACGAGCGTCAGTGGCGTGAGCTGGCGCAGTGGGGACCGGCGGACGATGCGCGCCGCCTCCGCCGCGGGCAGCGCCGACAGAAAGGCGCGCCCGGATGCCGTGCAGTACATGGGCAGGCGCCGGCCGACCGGCATGTGCCAGAAAAAGCGCTTGTGACTCGGGAAGCGCGCCACGAACACCATGTCGGTATCGTCGGGTTCCGAAAGACTCACCGATTCCCCGGTGGCCTGGTTCAATTCGACCAGCGGCGTGGTCGCATGTTCGACGATGGGGTGCCCCGACAGGTATGCATTCGCCAGCGTCAGCGTGCGCGGCGTCAGCACCCAGCGCTTGATGCGCAGGTCCCGCGCCAGCAGCCCCAGGCGTTCGAGCGTGTGCGTACAGCGCTGCGCCGAGCTCTTGGTGACACCCACCGCGGCCGCGATTTCGCCCAGGTTCAGCGCGCGGCGGTCGGCGCCGAATGCATCGAGAATGGCGAATGCTTTCTGCACCGATTGATTGAACAGCGGATCGCGCGCGCCGGCCGGGCGCGGCTTGCGCGCTGCGCGCCTGGGTGTGACGCTCTTCCTGAGTGCTGGCACGTGCGGCGCTCGCTCGATCAGTGGCCCCGGGGCGCGCAAATTATAGGATATCGATTATCGATTCCGCTATCGGAAGGCAGCCACTGCCCGCAGCCACGCCTGCGGATCGGTCACCGCCACGAAGGCGAGTCCTGCCAATGCGCCGTCGAAATGCGCGGCATGATTGATGCGGCCGTGCGGATGGCGCGTGGAGTAGAAGCTGAACAGCAGGTAGCACACCGCGAACAGCGGCGCCGGAATCGGCACCGGAATCGGCAGGATGAAGATCGACTGGCGGGGGAAATACACAATCGCGGCAAACAGCACGGCCAGGATGGCGCCGGAGGCGCCGAGGCTGGCATAGTTTGGATCGTTGCGGTATCGGATCCAGGTTCCGGCATCGCTGATCGCCAATCCAAACGCATACAGCCCGGTCAGCCGCATCGAACCAATCACCCGCTCGAGCGGCCGGGCGAAGAACCAGAAGGTCATCGCATTGAGCAGCAGGTGCGACAGGCTGGCATGCACCAGGGCGCTGCCGATGGCAGTCCAGTATTGTCGCGCCCGCAGGAACCAGTAGGGCCGAAACAGGTTCCATTCGATCAGGCGCGGCGCAAACCAGAGCCCGGCCAGGCTCGTGATCACGGTGAGTCCCAGAATGATGAGGGAGGCCATGGCTTCAGCGGCGCCGCAGGGCCAGCGCGATGCCGCTCACGCAGGCAGTGACGCCGAGGAAGGTTTCGACATGCCAGCGCAGTTGCTCGAACAGCGTGGAGAGCAGCAGGGCGACGATCGGAATCGCCACGGCCGTATAGGCGGCGCGATCGGCGCCGATCCGGCCCATCAAGGTCAGGTAGGCGCCAAAGGCCAGGGCCGACCCGAATAGCGCCAGATACAGCAGTGAGGCAACGTACGTCCAGGAAAGCTCGAACAGCAGCGGCCGATGGCTGGCGAGTGCGATCCCGAGCACGAACAGTGCCCCATAGAACATGGACCAGGCGTTCAGCTGCAGTACCGGCATGCCCCGCCGATAATTGCGCGTGGCCACCAGATTTCCCAGCGAGGCGACCAGCGTAGCGCCCAGCGCCATCAGCAGGCCGCGCAACTCATTGTCCTCGCCAGACACCGCCAGCAGCTCGCGCCCGAAGATCAGTGCCACGCCAGCCACACCGAGTGTCGCGGCAACAATGGCGGCCGGCCGGATCGGCAGCCCGAAGCAGACTCGCATGCCGAGCGTGTTGAGGAATACCACCAGCGAGAACACCACCGCGACCAGGCCCGAGGTCAGGTATTGTTCGGACAGGTAAACGCCGATGTAGTTGACACCGAACAGCAGCAGCCCCTGCAGTGCGATCCAGCCGTGATCGCGCCGGGTGAATCGCAAGGTGCGGCCGCGCGCCAGAGCATAGGCGGCCAGCATCAGCGCCGCCAGTGCGAACCGCCATGCCACGGAAACCACCGGCGGTACCTGCCCCAGCTGAAACTTGATGACCAGCCAGGTAGAGCCCCAGATCAGCGTCGTGATCAGGTAGAGCGTGAAATTGTTCATCGCTCAGGGCTCATCGACTCAGGAAACGCTCTCCGCGCTGTAGCGCGCCAGCAATCCGCTGCGCACCGTGTAGCGATGCACGCCTGCGAACAACAGGCAGGACAGCAACACGTAAAGCGCGGCGAGCGCGACACTGATGAAGAGCGGGGCAATCTGGATGCTTTGACCCGCCACCACCGCGCGCATGGCCTCGAAGACATAGGAAGGGGGCAGCAGATGGCCGACGCCGCGCATCCAGGCCGGCAGGGTCGAGAGCGGGTAGAACACGCCGACGAACGGCGAGAGCAACGCCGGGATCGGCCACACCAGCCATTCGGAGGCCGGCCCCAGGCGCAGCACCATGGCGCTGGCGAGCACGCCGAGCGCGATGCCGAACAGAAAAAGCACCAGCAGGAATGGCAGCAGCAGCAGGCCGAGCGCCGCGAACTGCAAACCGAATACCGCGCTGGCGATGATGAGCATGACGATGAGTCCGATGAGGCTGGTGGTGACGCCGGTCAGGACCAGTCCGGCCAGATATTCGGAGATCAGCATCGGTGAGGCGAATACATTGATCAGGTTGCGTGACCAGATATCCTCGAAAAAAGCCATGGTCACGCCCTGCATGACGCGCGTAAAGAAATCCCAGAACAGCACCGCGCCGAGCAGGCTCGCCGTGAAGTTGACTCGGCCCGAGGCGACGCCGTTCAAGTAGCGCGCGATGAAACCCCACAGCACGATGTCGACTGCCACCCAGGCCACCATCGGCATGATCCGTACCGGGCTGCTGCGCATCAGGTAGATCTGGCGCAGCGCCACTGCGGCGATCGGGCGCAGCTTCATGAGGCGCGCCCGGGGTGGGCCAGCGGCTCACGGGCGAGTCGTATGAACAGCTCCTCGAGCGTTGCGGCCCCGTGCTGCTGCGGCAGTGCCTTTGGATCGCCTTCGAGCAGGATTCTGCCGTGCGAGACGAACAGCACCCGGTGGCAGGTTTCCTGGACCTCGTACATGTTGTGCGAGGTCCACAGGATCCCGCACCGGCCGGTGGCGGCCATCGCACGTATGCGGCCGCGGATCAGATCCGCTGCGGATGGGTCGAGCGAGGCTGTGGGTTCATCGAGCAGCAGCAGCCGCGGCTCGTTCAGCAACGCCTTGGCCAGCGCCAGGCGGGTCTGCTCGCCCGAGGACAGCACGCCGCTGCGCGTATTGCGCAGGTGCGCCAGATCGAGTTCTGCCAGCAGCGCTTCGATGCGCGCGTTCAAGCCGGAGACGTTATAGAGCAGACCGAAGAAGCGCAGGTTCTGATGTACGGTGAGGTTTCCCGGCATCGTGGCGTATACGGCGGCGAAGTTGGTGTGCGCCATCGCCCGCGAGCGGTGCCGCGCAATATCGATCCCTTCAATTTCAACGCTGCCCGCGCTCGGCCGCAAAATGCCGAGAACCATATTGATGGTCGTGGTCTTGCCGGCGCCGTTGGGTCCGAGCAGGCCGACGATTTCGCCATGGCGAACCTGGAAGGACACATCCTCCACGGCGCTGAGTTCGCCGTAGCGCTTGCACAAACGGGAAGCCTGCAGCGCCAGCGTTGCCATGGGGTCGTGGATTCCTTCAGGGCCCGGGCGGGCCGAGTGCGCGATGCTAGCGGAAAACGCGCCGGTCGTGCCGCCTTCCAGCGCGCCTATACTGCCGCCCATGCCCGCCAGCATGACCAGCCTCATCCTGCTGTTCGTCTGTCTTGCTCTAGGGCTGGTGGTCGCGCACACGCTGCGCCCGCCGGCTGCATTGGCAACCTCGCTCAATTGGTGGGTCATCAATATCGCGCTGCCCTCGATGGTGCTCGATCTGGTGCCTCGCATTCACTTCGAACCGCAATTCTGGTTCCTGACCACTGCCAACTGGCTGGTATGTCTGGGCTCGGCCTTGCTGTTCGCGCTGCTGGGCCGGTCGCTGCGCTGGACGCGCGCGCGCATCGGAGCGTTGTCGCTGGTCGGGGGCCTGGGCAACACCGCCTTCGTGGGTTACCCCATGATCGAGGCGCTGCGCGGAAAAGCCGGTCTTGCGCTGGCCGTCATTGGCGATCAGACCGGCTGCTTCACGGCGCTGACGGTCGGCGGCGTTGCCATTACGGCCATCTACGCGGGACAGGAGATGCGACCCTGGCGGATCGTGCGCCAGATCGTGCTGTTCCCGGCTTTCATCGCCCTCATGGCGGGCGTCGCGCTGGCGCTGGCCGGCGATCCGCTTGCGTGGTTGCATCCGATCTGCGAACGACTGGCGGCGACGCTGACACCGCTGGCGTTGTTCTCGGTGGGTTTGCAGCAGCGGCTGATATTGCCGCGATCGAGCCTCGCGGCCATCGGCTGCGGTCTTGGCTGGAAGCTGCTGCTGGCGCCGGCGCTGTGCGATCTGCTCGGAACCCTCAGCGGTGTTACCGGCCTGGTGCTGGCAATCGGCGTGCTGCAGGCCGCCATGCCGCCGATGGTCTCGGCCGCCATACTGGCGGAGCAGTACCGGCTCGAACCCGCGCTCGCGGGTTCGGTGCTCGGCATCGGGATTCTGCTGTCCCTCGCGACCGTGCCGTGGATCAATACACTGCTGTGAGCCGCGCTGCCGCGGCTTACTTCGGCTCGGTCCCGGGCTGCGCATCCTCCATCGGATAAGTCTTCACGCCGGGGTTTGCCGGAGCCGGTGCAGGTGCGGCTGCGGCCGGGGCCGGTGCAGCCGGCGCAAGGTTACTGGGCGACCCCGGGCCGGTGGCACCGCCATTGGCGCTCGCTGCCACCGAGGCCAGGAATCGCCGCGTGGACTCCGCATTCGAGCTCACCTTGTTCCCGGTGATCTCCGTGGTGGTGACTTCATTGCTGTGGTAGTAGGTGTCGTTGGCATGGCTGTCGAAGGCGATCACCGTGCCATCGAGCGCCACGCCGGCAAACAGCCCGCGCGAGCGCGAGTACGAGTAGATCTCCGCGTTGATGCCGGCAGCCGCTTCGCCCTGGCGGCCTACGGGACCGGCGGCCACCGATGCATCGGCGCCCAGCGTGAATTTGCCGCGCGCGAAATTCTCGACACTGCGTGCGGTGGCGAACACCAGCACCACGTCGGTCGAGGTGGCGCCCACCTGCCAGCCGACGCTGCCGCCGGTCAGTGTAATGAAGATCGGATTGCTGAAGCGCCCGGAGGCATCGCGCACGGTCAGTACCCCATTGCCATGACGGCCGCCGAAGATGAATGCCGCCTTGATGACCTCGGGAATTACCGCCACGCCATAGGCGCGCTGCATGAGCCAGTCCGGCACATTCTGATCCGGCGTAGCCCGCAGTTCATCGAGTACCTGCGTGGCCGTAATCAGCCGCGCTTCCTCTCGCCCTGCTTCGGCCGCCTGCGTAAAAGCGCCGGGCAGCAGCGCGAACAATGCCACAGCGCCGAGCCGGGCGCCCAGGGAAGAGTATCGGTTCATGAATCGCCTCCGCTGCGATTAGGTCAAGGAGGCGAATAATGGTTCAGTACCACAAGGAAATAAAGAACTGAGTGACGTTGGCGTCGTAGCCGTACAGCGGCACGCCCACCGTACCGCCGCCCACGGTGTAGTTGTGGAAGTCGTTATAGCTGATGCGCATGCGGTCGTAGCTGAGGTTGAGCGTGCCCTTTTCGATCCAGCGGGGCCACGAGGGGTGAAATTGCCAGCTCGCGCCCATCCCCAGTGTCAGATCGTGGTATTGGGCCAGTTCGCGGTCCCGCGAGATGAAATTCTGCGAGTCCTCGAACGGGAACAGGTCGCCATAGAAGGTGGCCGCGCGCTGCGTGTAGTAGCGCACGGTGCCATTGAGGGTCCACGAGGTGGAAATCGGCTGAGTGTAGCCGGCGCCGAGCGTGTGAGCGAGGATGCCCCAGGTGTCGTGGTAGATGCGGTAGTTGCCGTCCAGCGCCGCGTGCCAGGGCAGGTAGTACTTCAGCTGCAGTGACCCGGCGTTGCCGGTGCGCGTATTGGGCGTCACCTGGTTCTCGGTCTGCACCAGTCCTTCCGGATTGATGTAGCGCGCCGAGCGATAGGGGCTTTGCAGGTAGCCGTCGCTCTCGTCGGTCTCTACGTTCAGGCTCATGAGCAGGTTGCGCGTCAGGATCTGCGAGATGCTCGCCTGCCAGTTGCGGTGATCCGCATCCCCGATCCAGGTCGTCATGCGCCCGCCGTCCGCGTAGTGCCCATTCTGATAGCTGTCCTCGCCCACCTTGTCCCAGCCGCGCGTAAAGCCGAACGATATCGTCGTCAGATCGCCGAACATCGACTGGCTGACCGAGAAAAAGCCGGTGTTCGACTTGTAGTCGGGCTCGTTGCTCTGGATGAACCCGAGGCTGTAAGTCGTGTTGCCGTGCAGGTAATCGGCGCTGATGCTGCCCTGGCGGCGGGTCTCCTTGTAGGGGCTGGCGGTCGACAGCACATCGACCGAGGCGCTGGAGATCATGTCGACGTAGTAATTGGCGGCGAAGGACAGCGAGTCGTTGACCGATTTGCGCACCAGGATCGAGGGCCCGTCCACGGTGACGCCACCACCCTGCCAGTCGTGCCAGAGGAAATCGGCGCGATCGTCCGGCAGCACCGCCGCCCGTCCCACCGCGGCGAGCGCAAACAGCGCCGCCATCAATGTCCGCGCCCTAATGCCTCGCCGTCCGGTCATTTAATTGCAGCCGCAACCGCCGCCGACGCTGCCGGTCGCCCCGCGGGCGCCTTCGCGCACTTCGAACACGTGGTCGAGGTAGACATCGGATACCGGATTGCGATCGAAGGACATGATGGGATCTGCCAGGTGCTCACGCTCATACGGCTTGACCCAGGGCTTGATCGAACAGGCCGACAGCAGCGTGGCCGCCAAGGCGACGGCCGCCGCTGCGCTCAACCTGCGATGCGGATTTCCCGGCACGTTTACTCCCGCACCAGCGATCGAATCTGATCCTGGTACTCGCTTTCATCACCCGGTTTATAGCCCTGATGGACATAGCGCACCTTGCCCGTGCGGTCGAGAATGACGGTGCTGGGCATTCCCGGCACCGCGTACAGCTGGCTCACCTTGCTGTCGGGGTCGAAAAGGATCGGAAAGGATACGGGCGTGGATTTCAGGAAGCCCATGGCGTCGGCCGATTTGGGCTCGACGTTGACACCGAGCAGTGTGAATCCCGCCGGCTTGTACTTCTTATATAGCTGCTCGAGCACCGGCATTTCCTGGCGGCACGGGCCGCACCAGCTGGCCCAGAAATTGATGAGCACGACCTGGCCCTTCAGCTCGCTGAGCGAGAGGTCGGTGCTGGTCGAGGAGTGGAGCTGGAAGCCCGGCGCCGCCGAGCCCGGAGCGATCGAGGCCGCTGAAGCGGACCAGCTCAGGGCTGCCGCCAGGCAGCAGCCCAGCAGGCGCGTTGCGAGCGCGATTCGATGCGGGTGTGCGGTCGGTTTCATGTCCGTCTCCGTTGACTAAAAGAAAACGGTCGCACCGATGGTGGCCTGAAGATTGTTCTTCAGCTGCTCAGTTCCCGTGACGTCGGATCTGAATACCAGGTCCTGCACGTCGATATGCAAGGCCAGCCAGTCCGTCGGCAGCACCCTGAATCCGGCGCCGAAATTGACGGTGAAGTTCTGATCACCGGCGAATTTGACGCTGCCTATGCCGCCAATCATATAGAACGCGCTGGTCATGGCGAGATTGCGACCGATGAAGACCTCGCCCGGCAGCAAGTTGTAGCCCAGTGAGAGGTTGTAATACGTGAAGCGCCTCTCAGCATCGGAAATGAGCTGTACGTTGCTCAGCGTCTCGAAACTCGTGAAGCCTGCCTTGGCGCGTCCATAGGTGGCTTCGGCGAAGAAATCCTCGCTGATGTGGTAGTCCAGTCGCACCCCGGCGACGGGTTGCGCACCGAAGTCCTGGATGGATAGCTCGCCGTAGTAGGCACCCAGCTCGACATTGCTCGGGCGGATCGTGGGCACCTTGACGGCGCGGCGCTCCACCTGGGGGTCGATCACGCTGGGCGGTGGCGCATCGACGTCCGGCGCCGACTCGGAGTTCGAGTCCGCCTGCGCGCCCTGATCCGGCTTGGCATGGCGGTGAAAAACCGCGCAGCCGCTGCTACCGAGCGCAACGAAGCTCAGTAAAAGAATGCAAACCCGACTTTCCATTCGTTCTTGACCTCGTTGCTGTTCTGGTTCGTGAAAATCTCGTGCTCCCGCAATTCTCCGCGCAAAAACAGTCGCCGGCCAAGGTAATAGCGCACACCCACCCCGACATAGGCGGTCTGGTTGTTCGCGCTCAGCGCCTGGGCCAGGGTCGCCTTGGGCTCCACATGTTCATAGCCGCCTCCCAGGGTCACGAAGGGCGAGACGCGCCAGGTAGGCATGAAAACATGGCTGAATCCGATATCGATCAGGTAGCCATTGGAAAGATTGCCCAGGTACTGCGATGCGGAGAGCTCTACCTTCAGGTTGTCGGTCAGCGACACCGCCTGGTAGGCCGAGATCAACGTGGCGCCTTCGTAAGCCCCGCCGAAGACCCCGCTTTCCCAGCGATGCGAGGCAAAACCCGCGCGATCGCCGAGGTTGATCGTGAACGGGGTGCCGTCGGCAAGGGTCGTCAGCATCAGATCGCGTTCGTATGCCCAGCCCTCGACCCCGCGATCGGTGCGAACCTTGAACCACTCCGTGCGGCGCATCAGAACATCGATCGCCTCCCCGCGTGCGACCACCTGCGCCACGGGATAGCCGCGGCCAGGGCCGGTGTGCAGCTCCAGGTAGGGCTGTGCCACGAACAGCTGCAGGTAGTCGCGTGCAGTCGCTGGCACGGCCGCCAGCAGCCCGAGAAGGGCGGCAACGATGAGAGGAGCGACCTTAATTGACCGGCGCGTCGAAGGGGTTGTTGTAATACTGCGCTCCAATATCCACCCACTCTGACAAGAGCCGCAGCTCCGCTGGAGTCAGGAACCCCGCATGGTTCACCGTCCCCGTGACGCTGCAACCCATCTGCACGCCTTCCAGCGTCAGGAAAAAGCACGACGCATTGGCGTTGCCGGGAACCATCGATCCGGGTACTGCCACTCCGGAGTCTACCAATTGATTGGTGGTGTTGAGTGAAAGAACGTCGTGAGAGCTCACCAGTTGCGTGTAGGCGCGGTCCTGTGCGGTCGCGCTTTGCGCGGGATCGGCATCAAGTTGCAGGTTGCCGTCCGGCGCCACCGGCACGGTAGCGGTGCCGACCATGGTCGTGCGTGTGGAGGTGTGACAGTTGGTGCAGGTGTTCGCGCCGCGCGGATCGACCGCGACGCTGCCGCGCGTGAGGCTCCAGAGCGGGTTGATGATCGTCGGATAGTCGATGATGCTCAGGCAGTAGCCGGACCACACCGCCTGGCAGGATGGCACGATCGGCAGATTGCTGGTCAATGCGCTGTAGGTGAGCGCGATCGGCGCGTTCGGGCCAGTGAGGTTGGTGTTGCCATCACCCCACGCGTCATTGAATACCACATCGCCGCTGAGAGTGGCCGCGCTGTAAGCCGCCGTGGGATTGGAGTTGCAGCTGGTGGCGCCGACGAGTTCCTGGGCCATGGTGCTGCCGGCGCACAGACTCATCGTGGCCACGCTGCCATTGCCCGCGGCATTGAAGGTGGCCGCCTGGCCTTCATTCAAGGCGGTGAACAGACCCGCGCGCCCGTGCGAACGGCCGCTCACCTCCACCGATACCCCGTCCGTGCCCGCCACCACATTGGCGGCCTGCGGGGTGTGGCAGCCGTTGCAGCTGAGCACTTCCCCGGGCTGCACCGTCAGCCAGGAGCGGTGGCGCGGAAAGTCTTCCAGCGCGCGGGCGTTGGCATCGAGCACCGTGATCTGGAAGGCGACGTTGGCCGGCACCATGACGCGAACCGAGCCATCAGGTTCGATGGGAACATAGCCGATGATCTGCCTCATGTAGCCCACCGAACCGTTGAGCGAGAGGCCGCGGTCGAACTTCGGGAAGCCATCCTTCAGATCGGGATCGCCGAATACCACCGCCTTTTCGATACGCAGGAAGCGCGCCGGACGGCTGGAGGCGTTGGCGATCGCCACCGCGGACAGATCCGCGTTGGCGCCCAACCCCGCCGCCACGCCGTCGCGGTCATAGACGCTGCGGATATCGAGGATGCCGAAGGAGGGGTCGAAGCTGCTCGGTACCGTGCTGTCGACCGGACAGCTGGCGTTGCTCGTGCAGGCCACTGCGCGCGGCTGCAGCGAAACGACGTCGGTGACCATCACGCCTTCGACCGGGGCGAACACTGGCTTGAGCGTGCTGTCGTTGAAGTTGAGCAACCAGCCGCTGTAGAGCGGGGGCGCCAGGGTCAGGGTCGCGTTTGCCTGGCCGGCCAGCGCAACATTGGCGGCAGTGCAGGGCAGCAGCGTGCCGGTCGCATTCAGCAGGCGGCATTGGTTCCAGCTGACCAGCACGCGGTTGGTGCCGTCCCAGAGCGGATATGCGGAGTTGAATCGGCCTCCGGGCGAGGGGACCGGCACGCCGTTGGCCGTCTGCGTGCGCACATCGTTCTGGGTCGCAGGCTGCTCAGCGGTGGTCAGGGTGGGATAGCCCGTGTCCGGGATGGCCTGATTGTTCTCGACGTAGTTGCTGGTGTTGATGATTTCGAGATTGCCGCCGAAGTCGGCATCGGCGATCGGCCGCGTCAGCGCCAGCATGCGCCCGTTCTGCAGCGGCCGCGTCTTCACGAATTGCACTGCGCACGTAAGGCCTGCAGGACAGCTGGAGGCATCGGACGGATTGGTGCTGCTGGTGGTATGGCTCTGGGCGCCGTAGAGCAGTTCCACGTCGGTGCCATCGGGATTGACGCTATATAAATGAATGGCGCTGCCGCCAGTGCGCCCCGGGGTGTTGTCCCAGCGGCTGAACAGCACGCGGCCACTCGGCAGCAGGTAGGAGTCAATGTCGTGACTCGGGTTGAAGGTGATCTGGTGGATGCCCGTGCCGTCGGCGTTCATGACGTGCAACACGAAGTCGGAGGTGTTCATCGACTCGGTCTGCGCTTCGAACGGCTGCACGTTCTCGCCGATGCCGCCCTCGTTGATCAGTACCTCACGCGACTGGGTCTGGCGCGTCGATGAAAACACGACGCGGCCGTCGCTCAGGAAGTGCGGGCCGACATCGTTGGCAGTCGGCTGCGTGTCGATGCTCGTTCCGGTCAGCTGCGTCAGCGTGGCGCTGGCGACGGTGTACTGCCATATGTGCCAGGTCGGGGACTTGAAGTCGTCCTGATTGGGATCGACCGGACCGCGCATCGCGAAGATCAGCATCGTGCCATCCGGCGATACGTCCAGATCCTTCACATCCCAGAATTCCATTCCGGTCACCTGTGAGGTGACGCTGGCGGTGATGTTGGTTTCGACACCCTGCGGATTTGCGGCACTGCGCAGGTAGACGTCCGCCTGGCTCCAGAAGTTTCGCGGCAGCGTGACATCGTCCTTGGCGCGAAGCTTGGCGAGTGCGGCGGTGTCGTCGCTGGTGTTGCCGGCCGGAATGCTGCGCTTGATGTAGGCAATGGCGAAGTCGACGTTCTGGCCGGCTGAAGATTGGCCGCTGCCAATGGAGAGATTGCCGCGGCTGCTGCAAGCAGCAACCAGCACCGCCGCGAGCGCCAGTCCCAGCGTGCGCAGTTCACATCTCATGCCTTGCGAACTCCAATGAAGCTTCATCGACAGATTCATTCTTTGGTGTGTTGCTTCGATGTGATGCCGGTCTCACTTTGAACACGCCATGCAATTGAAAGCATAACCTTCATACGTAATCAGTGCCGATGTCTGTGCTTTGAGACATTACGAGCGGATGCGCCGCTGCGTATAGTCATTCGCAACGTGCAAAGCAATTTTGCACTGGGAGCGATGAGATGAGAACAGGCACTGGGAGCAAAGGCGCGGCGCGACGCACGACGGGCGTGTTGTTCGCAGCGCTGCTTGGCATGCAGCCGATGATGCCGCTCGTAGCAGGTCCCAACGAGCAGGCCGTGCGCATGCACAACCGCCTCGCCGGCGTGCCGCCGAGCGCGAGCGTGCTGGCGCAGATGTCGGCCCTGATCTCCCAGAACAATGCCCAGGCTGCGGCGCAGATCGCGATGACCAACAGCGGCTTCTACAACGTGACGCTGCGCAACTTCATCGCCCCGGCGACCAATCGCGCACAGTCACCCTTCGTGCCGCTGAACGACTACACCGCCACGGTCATCGGCATGGTCCGCGACAACGTGCCGTTCAACACCGTGCTGTCGGCGGACATTCTTTATATCGGCAATGTCAGCGGTGCCCCGGCCTACTCGCCCTCGAACAACAATCACTACCTGTATCTCGACAATAACGGCGTCGACCTGAAGTCGGCGCTGGTGCAGACGACGCAGTCCTCACTCACGGGCATTCCGTCCGCCGCCACCGCCGGGGTAATTACCACCGAAGCGGCCGCAGCCGCATTCTTCATCGCCGGCACCAACCGCGCGATGTTCCGCTTCACGATGATCAACTACCTGTGCAACGACATGCCGCAGGTGATGGACATCACGCGGCCGCCCGATCGCATCCGCCAGGACGTCAGCCGCTCGCCGGGCGGCGACAGTCGCGTGTTCCTCAACAACTGCATTGGCTGCCATGCCGCCATGGATCCGATGGTGCAGGCGTTTGCCTACTACAACTATGACCCGACCGCGCTGCAGCTGGTCTACACGCCCGGGCAGACCCAGGCGAAGTACCACATCAACACCGGCAATTTTCCGTACGGCTTCGTGACGCCCGACGATTCCTGGCAGAACCGCTGGCGTAGCGGCCCGAACGCGCTGCTCGGCTGGAGCAGCTCGCTCCCCGGCAGCGGCAACGGCGCCAAGTCGTTGGGGCAGGAACTCGCCGGCAGCCAGGCGTTCGCCAGCTGCCAGGTGCAGAAGGTATTCCAGGCTATCTGTCTGCGTCCGCCGAGCAATGCGGCGGATCGCAGCGCCGCGGCGCAGATCACGCAGGACTTTCAGTCCGGCGGCTACAACATGAAGCAGGTCTTCGCCGAGACCGCGGTTTACTGCATGGGGAACTAGGTGCAAACCCACTCCCCAATTCCGGAGACTACCGTGAACCGAACCCTGTTCCGCCTGCCGAAGCTGTTGCTGCCGTTCGCGCTGCTCGCGCTGGCCGCCTGTTCCGGCGGCGCGCCCACGACGCCGAACCCGGACACCGTCACCGCGGCGGCATCGGTCTATGCGGGTCCGGCGCCTGCCTCGGCCGACGTCGAATCGTTCAAGGTCAACCTCTGGCAGAACATCAACATGGCCTCGCGCTGCGGCGGCTGTCACAAAGCCGGGGGCCAGTCGCCGATGTTCGCGCGCGCGGATGACGTCAATCAGGCCTACAGCGCCGCACTCACGGTCGTCAATCTGACGCAGCCGGACCAGTCCACGATGGTGGTGAAGGTCGGTGGCGGTCACAATTGCTGGCTCTCGAGTCCTTCGGCCTGCGCCGATATTCTTACCACCTGGATTCAGAACTGGGCGGGCGGCGGCGCGGGTGGTGCCGCGGGGTCGACCCAGATACAGCTGACGGCACCGGCCGATCAGGCCGTGGGTCCAACCAAGCAGTTCCCCGCCGATCCCACGCTGTTCTCCAGCACCGTCTATCCGCTGCTGACCATGTTCTGCTCGCGCTGCCATTCGCCCAGTGCGACGGTGCCGCAGTCGCCGTACTTCGCCGACAGTAACGTCGCCAACGCTTATATAGCGGCGCAGCCGAAGATGAACCTGAATACTCCGGCGCTGTCACGCTTCTACGTGCGCCTGGCCACCGAATCGCACAACTGCTGGGCCACTACGCCCGGCGGCCCGGTGGATTGTGCCGGCAGCGCGGCGCGCATGCTGTCCGCCATCCAGGCGTTTGCGAATGGGGTTGCCGTCACCCCAGTCGATCCTTCACTGGTGGTGTCGCGCGCACTGACCTTGTATGCCGGCACCGTCGCCTCGGGCAACAATCGCTTCGATGCCGATGTCATCGCGCGCTGGATGTTCAAGGAAGGCACCGGCACCACGGCCTTTGACACCAGCGGCGTGGATCCGGCCATCAACCTGACGGTCTCCGGCAATACCAGCTGGGACAGCGCCTGGGGATTGATCTTCGGCACCGGCGGTGCGAAGGCGCAGGGCACGACCGCGACCAGCAGCAAGATCTACAACTCGATAGCCAACAACGGCCAGTACTCGCTCGAGCTGTGGGCGGCACCGGCCAATGTGACGCAGACCAACGCCTTCCTGGGCGGCTATTCGGGCGGCACCTCGGCGCGTGACTTCACGCTGGCGCAGGATGCGATGCAGTATCAGGCCTATGGACGCAGTACGGTCACCGACTCGAACGGTGCGCCGCCGCTGACCACGGCCGCGGCCAACATGAATGCGCAGGCGGCGCTGCAGCACCTGGTGCTCACTTACGATCCGACCCATGGCCGCCAGCTATTCGTGAACGGTGTCTTCACCGGCGACGTCGATACGGTCAAGGGCGGTACGCTCGGCAACTGGGACAACACCTTCGCCTTCCTGCTCGGCAACGAAACCTCGAATGATCGTCCGTGGCAGGGCGAGATCCGCTTTGCGGCGGTCCACAACAAGGCGCTGACGATTTCCCAGATACAGCAGAACTACGCAGCCGGCGTCGGCCAGCTGTTCTACCTGCTGTTCGACGTCAGCGCGCTGACCGGCGTGTCGCAGAGCTACATCATGTTCACGGCGAGCCAGTACGACAACTACAGCTACCTGTTCGACAAGCCGACCTTTATCAGCCTGAATCCGAAGGCCACGCCGGGCACGATTCCGATCCAGGGGCTGTATCTGGGCATGAACGGCCAGGAGGTGCCCGTCGGGCAGGCGTACAGCACGCTCAACATCTCGGTCACCGATGAGAACTACTCACCGGCCACCGGGCAGCTGCTCTCGAGTGTGGGCACCATCATCCCGATGCAGCTGGGCCCCAACTCGGACCTGTTCTTCGTCGACTTCGATGTGATCGGCACACACACGCACGTGCGTGCCAATACGCCGCCCGTGCCTACGACGCCGACCGACCTGGCGGCATCGCCTGATATCGGTCTGCACGTCTACGACGAACTCAATGCCTCCTATGCCGCCATCACGGGCGTGTCGCCGGGCCTCGCTGCCGTCAGTACGACCTACCAGACGGTCGAGCAGCAGCTGCCGACGACGCCGAACTTCCTGGGCTTCCTGCCCTCGCAGGAAATCGGCATCTCGCAGCTGGCGATCCAGTATTGCAGCGCATTGGTGAGCACGCCCGCACTGGAACAGTCCTTCTTCCCGGGCCTGAACCTCAATCAGACGCCGGCCCAGGCCTTCGGCACCGATGCCGGCATGGATCTGGTGATCACGCCGTTGATCAACAGCCCGGCCGTCGGCGTGGGATTGGCAACCCAGCCCACGGATTCGCAGATTCGTACCGAGCTCTACAGCCTGATGACGCAGCTCGTGAACTGCAACGTCAGCGATCCGACCTGCGTGCAGACCCCGACCCGTACACAGACCATTACCAAGGCAGTCTGCGCGGCCGTGCTCGGCAGCGGCACGACGCTGATCAAGTAGAAATTCAGAGTGAGGCGACAGCGATGAAATTTCGACGCAAGGCTCCCTTAGGGATCAACGACCCGCTCAGGCACGGCAACCATCGCCGGCCGGTCACTCGGCGTGAGTTCATGTCGCAGGGCTTCATGCGCGCCTCGGCCACCGTGGCAGGCTTCTCCCTGTTCAGCATGTTTGCCGATCCGCGCAAGGCCTACGCAACGCTGGCGCCCGATATCCAGGCGCTCAAGATCTCGCCCTGCGACATCACCGTGGGCTCGGGCATGATTCCCTTTATCTGCTTCGACCTGGCCGGAGGCGGCAACATTGCGGGCTCGAACGTATTGGTCGGCGGTGCGGGCGGACAGCATGATTTCCTCTCAACCGCCGGCTACAACCGGCTGGGACTGCCCGGCAACATGATTCCGAATGCGTCGGCCGGCGCCGGCAACTTCATCGACCAGACCCTGGGGCTCTCCTTTCACAGCGACAGCGCCTATCTGCGCGGCATCAAGCAGCGCATCGCGGTCGGCACCGCTGCCAATGTCAATGGCGCGATCATGCCGGCGATGAGCGAGAACGACACCGGCGACAATCCGCACAATCCGATGTACGGCATTTACTCATCGGGTTACGCCGCCCTCACACCGCCTGCGGGCAATAAGGGCGATCTGCTGGCGCTGATCGGCACGGAGAGCTCCACCTCGGGCGGCAATTCGATGGCGCCCTCGTACATGATCGATGCTTCCGTACCGCCGACCAAGGTCTCGCGGGCTTCGGACGTGACCGGCCTGGTGAGCACCGGCCAGCTCGTGGGTCTGTTAAGCCAGGGTGATGCCACCCTGGTGCTCGAATCCATCGAGCGCATCAGCGCCAACAAGCTCGGAGCCGTCAATACGCTCATGGGCGCGCAGGATGCGGTGGTCAAAGATCTTGTGCAGTGCGGATATGTCGGCGCTGCGGACCAGGTGGATCGCTATGGCAACGCCAGCACCACGCTGAATCCCGACCTGGACAGCCAGATCGTCGGCTCAGCGGGAATTTTCAGCACCGCCGAGTACCAGGCCGATACCAATTTCCAGGCTACGGCGGCCGTCATGAAGATGGTCGTCAATGGTTACGCATCGGCCGGCACGATCGAACTCGGTGGCTACGACTATCACACGGGCGATCGGGCGACCGGCGAAATGCGCGACCTGGAAGCGGGTCAGTGCATCGGCGCCTGCCTGGAGTACGCGGCGCGCATGGAGCAGCCGCTCATGATCTATGTGTTCACCGACGGGTCGGTGGTATCCAGCGGCATGATCGACAACTCGGCCGGCGGACGCGGCAAGGGCGTCTGGACGGCGGACAATCAGACCACCGCCGCCACGTTCTTCCTGGTCTACAACCCGAACGGCCGGCCCACGGCCATCAGCAATCAGATCGGCAATTACACCAGCGACGGCAACGTCAACACGACCTCGAGCCCGGGTGCGAATGCCGTCAACCTGCTGGCAGAAACGGTGGTGCTCAATTATCTGGCGCTGCATAACAAGGCAGGCGCGTTCCAGACCCTGCAATGGGCCAGCGGTCTCGGAACCGGGCTTGGCAGCGCGAGCGCCTATGACGCACTGATCGCTCTGGCACCGATTCGCTGATCGGCTCCGCGAGCCTCGGTTGAACGCGCGTCGGCGCGACACGGTCGCGTATGCCGGCGTGCCCGACATTGAGCTCTCAGGGCGAGCGTCACATTGTCAGTCTGTGGACAGGATCTCAAACCCTGTGCAGACGATTGACGGATAATGTTAAATCGTCACCGTAGATCGTTGCAGCCGGAGAGAGAGCGAGTGCGGGCAGAGCATCCTTCCTATCGATCGAGCGCGGCGGCGATGATGGCGGCCATCCTCATTGGGGCAACCGCAGCGCTGGCCGCAACCTCTGCCTCGAATGGGCTGATCGGCCGGCCCGCGCCTGATTTCGTGCTACCGGCCGTTGCCGGCAGCAATGTGCGGCTGTCCGAGTTCCGCGGTCAGCCGGTGATGATCTCGTTCTGGAGCAGCCGGTGCGGCCTCTGCGCCGCCCAACTGACGGCCATGGACCGCTACTACGGTACCTATCGCTCCTCGGGTCTCATCGTGCTGGGGGTGAGCGTGGAGGATGACCAGCAACGCGCCATCGACTATGCGCACGCCCACGCGGCATCGTTTCCGTTGCTGCTTGACAAGGACAAGAGTGTCGGCCGTGCCTTCGGCATCGAGCGCTTGCCGACCACCGTATTGATCGATCGTGCGGGCCAGGTGCGATTTATGCACAGCGACGACCGCGCCGGCGATCCCTCCTATGTGGCGCAGATCCGTGCGCTGCTCGATGACCGGCCCGAACGATCGGATAGGTAGCCCATGAATATGAACTCGACGCTTCGTTCCCTGCTGCGCGCGCTGTGGCCCCTGCTGTTGACAGCCCAGGCCGTCTCCGTCAGCGCGGCATCGCCCGCGGACGTGGATCCCGCGCCCGCGCCCGCGCCCGCCAGCGCCGCGACTGGCGCGGCTTCGAGCCCATCCGACGATGCCGCGGCGGGTACGCGAGCGCTGGATGAGCAGATCCAGGGGCTCAAGAAGGACGTGGTCGATCTCAACAAGGACCTGTTCGTGCTCGAGGAGGAACTGCTGTTCCCGGCCAACACGCAGGTGGCGGTGTTCGTGTCGGTGGATGTCGGCGATTTCTTCGCACTCGATTCGGTCACATTGAAGATCGACAATCACGACGTCAGCAACTATCTCTACACGCCGCGCGAGGTTTCGGCGCTACTCAGGGGCGGCGTGCAGCGCCTGTACGTCGGTAACCTGAAGGCCGGCCAGCACGAACTGCTGGCGCTCTTCAACGGCAAGGGTCCGCACGATCGGGATTACCGGCGCGCGGCCAACATTCGTTTCGAAAAGGGCGTGGGTGCCAAGTATCTGGAACTCAAGATTACCGATCACCAGCGCGCGCAGCAGCCGGAATTCGAAATCAAGGACTGGGAATAGGGCGCGTATGGGCCGTAGAAGCTGTGGGCTAGCCCTCGGCCTGCTGACGGCGGCGCTGTGTCTGTCGCCGGCGCAGGCGGCGCGAAAGCCCGATCCCGATAAGCTGCCGAGCATCCGCGTGCAGGATCTGCACTACGGCGAGGTGCTGTTCCAATTTTATTCCGGCCAGGAATTCGAGGCCCTCACGGAACTCGAGGCCTTCAACCAGTGGCAGCGAATGCCGCATCACGTGCATGACGCGGACCTGCTGGCGGGCGGGCTCTACCTCGAACTCGGCATGCACAACGAGGCCGGTGAGCGGTTCCAGCGGCTGCTGACTGCCGATGTGCCGGTGGGGGTGCGCAATCGCGCCTGGTTCTACCTCGCCAAGATCTGGTACGAGCGCGGCTACTACGACCGCGCCGAACAGGCCATCGGCAACATCCAGGGAACCCTGGAACCGGAACTGGAGGCCGAGCGCGTGCACCTGCTGGTCAACGCGCTCATGCGCGAGCAGCGCTTCGACGATGCCATCGCGCTGCTTCGAGGCTGGCACGGCCCGGCCGACTGGACCGCCTACGCGGGTTTCAATCTCGGCGTCTCGCTGGTGCGTGCCGGGCGGCTGGCGGAGGCCGATCCGATCCTCACGCAGGTCGGCACGCTCAATGTCCACAGCGCCGAGATGCTGAACCTGCGTGACAAGGCCAATCTCGCACTCGGGTTCGCCTACCTGCAGGCCGATCAAAGCGACAAGGCGCGTGTGCCGCTCGAGCGCGTGCGCCTGATGGGACCGTATTCGAGCCGTGCACTGCTGGGCGATGGCTGGGCGCGGGCCGCGCAAGGAGACTATCGCGGCGCGCTGACGCCCTGGCTGGAGCTTCGCGGACGCAATCTGCTCGATGCCGCGGTGCAGGAGTCCTATCTGGCCGTGCCCTTCGCATTCAGCAAGCTCAACGCCGGCGCGCAATCGGCCGATTATTACGAGAGCGCGCTGCAGTCCTTCGGCGACGAATCGGTCAGCCTGGACACGGCCATCGCGCACATCCATGAAGGCCACATGCTCGATGACCTGCTCGGCGAGGACAAGGATGCGCGCTACGGCTGGTTCTGGCAGCTCAAGGCGCTGCCCGATTCGCCGCAGTCGCGGTATCTCTACACGGTGCTCGCCGACAACGATTTCCAGGCCGGTCTCAAGAACTATCGCGACATGGCGTATCTGACGCGCACGCTGCGGCACTGGGACGAGAGCATGGATGCGTTCGGTGCCATGCTGGATACACGGCAACGGGCCTACGCCGAGCGTCTGCCGCGTGCCGACGCGCTGCTGGCCAGTGACCGGGTAATGCAGTTGCGCAATGCGCGCGCCGCGGTCGCATCGCAGCTGGATGCGGTCGAGACGGGCAATGAAGTGGCGGCACTGGGGACCCCCACCGAGCGCGAGCAGTGGGCGACCGTTGCGCGGCTCGAAGAGCAACTGTCGGCTCTGCCGGCCGGGCTCGAGCGCGACGAGACGCGCGACAAGCTGCGGCTGATCAAGGGGGTGCTCTATTGGCGGCTCGATGCGAACTTCAAGTCCCGCGCCTACCAGGAGCAGCGCTCGCTGCGCGAGATCGACGCGGCACTCGAGGAGCTGCAGAACCGCTGGGTGCGGGTGCAGCAGGCGCGTTCCACGGTTCCGAACGACACCGATGAATTCGCAGCGCGCATTGCCGCCCTGGCCGCGCGCGTGCACGCCATGCGCGATCGCCTGGCGCAGACCTCGCAGCAGCAGAGCCACTACCTGGACGAGGTGGCCGAATCCGAGCTGCGGGCGCAGAAGGAGCGACTGGACGCGTATGCGCTGCAGGCGCGTTTCGCCCTGGCCGACATCTACGACCGCGGCGCCGACCAGGGGGGGAGCGATGCAGCAGCGCCGACTCCGCCCGCACCCAATCCGGAGAGCAAGTGATGCCAATCCGGGGCGCGAGGCTGGTTCAGGCATGCGCGGCGCTGCTGGCCGCGCTGCCGGCCATGGCGCCCGCTGCCAAGAATCAACCGCCGGCCCCGCCGACGATCGGCGATCTGAGCAGCAAGTCCGTCGATGTCAGCCCCGCGCCTGCCAAGAGTGGCGGTACCAGCAAGGCGATGGAGAACTACCGCGCGTTCCTGAACATGCAAAACGCCGATCCGAAGCTGCGCGCTGAAGCGCTGCGCCGGCTGGGCGACCTGAACCTCGAGTCCGGCGAGCTCGAACGCATGGCCAGCGAGGTGACGCAGATCGATATGCAGGGCGCCGAGGCGATCCGTCTGTACTCGACGCTGCTGAAGGCCTTTCCGAATTATCCGCGCAACGACCAGGTGCTCTACCAGCTGGCCCGCGCCTACGAGACCACGGGCCAGACGCCGCAGGCTCTGGCCACCCTGGACACGATCGCCGCGCGTTATCCGCAGGGTCGCGACACCGCCGAAGTGCAGTTCCGTCGCGGCGAGATTCTCTTCTCGGCTCATCGATATCCGGAAGCGCAGGCCGCCTACGAGGCTGTGCTGGCGCGCGGGCGCAACGGATCGACCTTCTACGCCCAGAGCCTCTACAAGCATGGCTGGTCGCAGTTCAAGCAGGGCCTCAACGAGGAGAGTCTCAAGTCCTTCGCCGATCTGCTGGACCTGACACTGACCGATCCGCACGATGCCTCGCGCACCCGCGCCTGGGAGACGCTCGGCCGCGCCGATCGCGAGCTGGCCGAGGATACGCTGCGCGTCATGAGCATCACCTTTTCCTATCTCGATGGCGCCAAATCGCTGGATGATTTCGTCGCTCGACGCGGCCACATGCCCTACGCCTGGATGCTTTATTCGCGTCTGGGTGATCTGTATGTGGACAAGCAGCGCTTCCAGGATGCCGCCACGACCGATCGCGCCTTCGTGAGCCGCGATCCGGTGGATGAACATGCACCGACCCTGTCGATGGCAGCCATCGAGGCCTATCGGAAGGGCGGCTTCGCGGATCTGATGCTGCAGGGCAAGCTCGAGTACGCGCAGCGCTATGGTTTCGACGCGCCGTTCTGGAAGGGGCGGCAGCACGGCGACTACCCGCAGGTGGTCGAGCAACTCAAGGTCAATCTCAAGGATGTGGCGCAGTACTATCACGCCAGTGCGCAGAAGACCAAGAAGGCCGAGGACTACGCGGCCGCCGCGCACTGGTATCGCAATTATCTCAGTTTCTTTCCCGACGATCCGGAATCGGCGGCCACCAACTATCTGCTCGCCGATGCCTTGTTCGAGAGCCGGCAGTACATGGACGCGGCCAGCGAGTATGAGCGCACCGCTTACAACTATCCGCGCAATGCACGCTCGGCCGAGGCCGCCTATGCGGCCCTCGTGTCCTATCAGAAGTACGAGGATACGCTGGCGGTCGAGGCACGTCCGGCCGTGCACCAGCGCGCCACCGATGCCGGTTTGAAATTTGCGCAGACCTTTCCCGAGCACCCGGAGAGTGCCGTGGTGCTCACGCACGCGGCGCAGGACCTCTATGCGGCCGGCGATCAGCCGCGCGCTGTGCTGGCCGCGCAGGCGCTGCTGGCGCGTACACCGCCGGTCACACAGGCCCAGGCGCGCATCGCCTGGACCATCGTCGGACAGGTCAGCTTCAATCAGGCCGACTACGCCGCTGCGGAGAGCGCTTTTACCCACGCGCTCGGCGCAGCAGCGCCCAATGATCCGGAACGCGCCGATATCACCGAACGCCTCGCCGCGACGGTCTATAAGCAGGCCGACGCCAAGCGTGCCTCGGGCGATCAGGCGGGCGCGGCACAGGATTTCCTGCGGGTCGGCAAGCTGGCGCCCGGCTCGAAGATCACCGTCACGGCACAGTACGATGCAGCCGCCTCGCTGATCGTCGCGCAGCAGTGGGATCAGGCGATTGCGGTGCTGGAGGCTTATCGCCGCGACTATCCCAGGAGCGAGTACGCGGCAGACATCGATCGCAAGCTGGCGGTTGCCTACGAGCAGAGTGGTCATGCGGGCCAGGCCGCGGCCCAGTATGAGCGCATCGCCGAGAATCAGAAGGAGGATCGCGCGGTGGTGCGCGAAGCCACCATCAAGGCGGCCGACCTGTATGCGCAATCGGGCGACAGCGCGCGCAGCAGCGCCATGCTCGAGCGGCTGGTGCGCGACTATCCGACGCCGGTGGCCGATGCCATCGAGGTGCGCCAGCGACTGCTCGATGCGGCCGTCAAGTCGGGCAATCTCGAAAGGCAGCGCTACTGGCAGCACGAGATCGTCAAAGCCGATGCCAGCGCCGGCAGCGGCCGCACCGATCGCACCAAATACCTGGCCGCGCGTGCGCAGCTCGCACTGGCCGAGCCGGCACGCGATGCCTTCCGCAACATCAAGCTGGTAGCGCCTCTCAAGCAGACGCTCGGGGCCAAGAAGAAGGCCATGGAATCCGCCATCCAGGCCTACAAGGAAGTGGCGGAGTACCGGGTCGCCGAAACCACGACGGCGGCGACTTTCGAGACCGCGGAGCTCTATCGAACCCTGGCGCACGACCTGATCACATCCGAGCGTCCGAAAAAACTCTCCGCGGATGAACTCGAACAATACGACACGCTGCTCGAGGAGCAGGCGTATCCCTTCGAGGAGCAGGCCATATCGATCTACGAGATCAATACCAATCGCACCAGCGATGGCGTGTACGACGAGTCGGTGCAGAAAAGTTTCGATGCGCTGGCCAAGCTCAAGCCGGCGCGCTATGCCAAGATCGAACACAGCGAAACCTGGGTTGCGACGCTGCCGGCCGGAAAGGCGGGTGAGGCGGCGCAGTCCGATTACCAGCGCGCCATCATGCTCGCGGCGGGCGGCAAGCAGACCGAGGCCGAGCTGCAACTGAAGCAATTTGAATTGCAGTATCCGGGCTATGCCGCCCCGGCGATCGATCTGGGGCTGCTGGCGCGGGCGCAGGGCAGGCTGGCCGATTCCGAAGCGGCACTGCGCCGTGCTACCGCGATCGAGTCCTCAAATGCGATGGCGTGGAGTGAGCTCGGCGTGACGCTGCGGCAGGAAGGAAAATTCAAGGACGCCCGGGAAGCGTACGCCCAGGCCATCGCCGCCAATGACGCGTACCCCTACGCGCACTGCAATCTCGGCGTGCTGCTGGATCTCTATCTCGGCGATCCGAAGGCGGCACTGCCTGAATTCGAGCGCTACAAGGAGTTGTCCGGCGAGGACAAACCGGTGGCCAGCTGGATCGCGGAACTGCGGGCCAGGACCGGAGTCAAGGCAGTGGCGCCTGAGACCCCGGCCAGCGAGGCCCCGGCCACTGCGCCAGTAGCGTCCGGTAACAATGGAGGAGCCACATGAGCGCATGGCGCATTGCAGGATCCATGACGGTGCTGGCAAGTCTGTCGATGGGGGCGGCCCTCGCGCAGACCCCCGACCTCGAGCCCGGGGTTCAGACCTCCGCTCCCGCTCCCGCGCCTGCGCCCGCCGCGGTGGTGCCGCCCGGCCCGGCCCCGGTTCCGGTCGCGCCCCCAGCCTCGAAGCCTTCAAAGGCGGGCGCGGCCGCGCCCGCAGCGCCCCAGGCTGGTGCGACGACTTCGAAATCGTCTGATCGCATTCAACTGGACACCACGCAGATCAGCGGCAATCGCGAGTTGCCGAAAGTCATGTACGTGGTTCCGTGGCGCAAGCCCGACCTTGGCGAATTTGCGGGCAAGCCCCCCAATAGCCTGCTCGATGAGGCACTCACGCCCGTCGACCGTGACGTATTTCGCCGCCAGAACCGCTATTACTCGGCGCTGGAGGCGGTTGCGGCTGACGCTAAGTCGCAACCCGGCGCTGCCGGGCCCCAGGGTGGTGGTGCGGAGTCGAAGGTTGAGAAATAGATCGCAGTTTTGCGCGATGGCGTCACTTTAGTTTGGTGATCTCGGTGGATCATACGGTTCAGGAATGGGAGTCAGCACGATGTTCAGTCATATAGTTCGGTTCTTCCAGGGCGGCGGCGAGATGATGTACCCCATCGCCGTGGTGCTGGTCGCGGGACTCGCGATCGCGCTCGAGCGCTTCATCTATCTGACGCTGGTGCAGTTGCGCAACCGCGGGCTCTGGAACGAGCTGGTGCCGTATCTGCAGCGCGGCGATTTCCGCCAGGCAGTCCAGCTGACCGCCAAGTCGCCTTCGGCGATCGGTCAGATCTTAAGCTACGGGCTCGCGCGCATTTCCTCGGCCCGCAATCGCGACGATATCGAAAAGGCCATGGAGGAGAGCCTCATGGACGTGGTGCCGCGGCTGGAAAAGCGCACGCACTACATCGCCACTTTCGCCAACCTGGCCACGCTGCTGGGACTGCTGGGCACCGTCATAGGCCTGATCAACGCCTTCGCGGCGGTAGCCACGGTCAACCCCGCCGAAAAAGCCAACCTGCTCTCGGCAAGCATCTCGGTGGCGATGAACTGTACGGCCTTCGGCCTCATGGCCGCGGTGCCGCTGCTGCTCATTCATGCCTGGCTGCAGACCAAGACCACCGACACGATCGACAGCCTGGAGATGGCGTCGGTGAAGTTCCTCAATGCGGTCACCGAGCGGCAGGCGCAGCCGGCGGTGGCCTGAAGACCGTCGGCTAGTTTTCGTCCAGCACCGCAACTACCAGGACACTGCGCATGCGCCGCCGTTCGTACCAGGTTCGCAAGCTGCTGCGCCACCATCGCAAGCCGGCCGAGCTGCTGCTCGTACCGATGATCGACATCTTTACCGTGCTGGTGACTTTTCTTCTGATGACCGCGGTGTTCTCCCGCACCGTGATCCTGGAACTGAAGTTGCCGCCGGCAAATGCCGAGTTCACGCCGCCGCCGCCCGGATTGCAGCTGGAAGTGATCGTCCGCAAGGACGCGCTGGTGGTCGATGACCGCAACTCGGGACCCCTGGCGAGCTTTCCGAATGTCGCCAGCGGGTACGACTACGAGGCGCTGTCGCACTACCTGCAGCAGGTGAAGAGCAAGTTCCCCGACAAGACCGACGCGACCGTGCTGCTCGAGCCGGATATTCCCTACGATGTGGTCGTACAGGTCATGGACCGCATGCGCGTGCTGGAGGTCAATGCGGGCCTGGATATCGTGCAGTACGAACTGTTCCCGGACGTCTCGCTCGGCGATGCGCCCGCGGAAGGCGCGGCCGCCAATGGCAGCGCCGCTGCGGCACCCGCGCCCAATGCCACGCCGGTCTCCCAGAGGCGCACGCCATGAGCATGTCACGACGGGCCCGATTCATGCTGCAGCACCAGATGCGGCACCGCGTCGAAGGCCAGCTGAATCTGATCCCGATGATCGACATCCTCTCGGTCATGGTGTCGTTCCTGCTGGTCTACTCGACCAATGTCGAGGTCGTGCAGAACAGCAAGGGCATCGAGATTCCGCAATCCATTTCCGAGCACCAGCCGCGCACCACCGTAGTGGTCATGCTCACCAAGGACCAGATGTTCGTGCAGGGCGAACTGGTGGACACCATCGCCGACATCCAGGCGACCCAGGGCGACATCATCGAGCCGCTGCGCGCGGCGCTGAAAAAGCCGATGCTCGTGGGCCAGGAGACTACCGAGGCAGACCTGGCGGATCGCGAGATTACCGTCATGGGTGACAAGTCGCTGCCGTACGAGGTGCTCAAAAAGGTCATGCGCACCTGCACCGATGCGGATTACGGCCGCATCTCGCTGGCGGTGCTGCAGAAGGACAAGCCCGTGCCTGCCGGCGCCGTGGGACATTCCTGATGCAACTTACCCCTTACTACCGCGAGTACGCGCTGGCATGGGAGGTCGATCCCGAGGAACAGCGTCGACTGCGCCGCCTGCTGGGCGGTGGCCTGCTGCTGCTGCTGATCCTGGGCGTGGTGCTGCCATTGATTCATCTGTCCAAGGAGACCGCGACCAACGAGGAGGTGCCCGAGCGACTCGCGCGCCTCATGGTGGAGGAGAAGCCCAAACCGCCGCCGCCCCCGCCGGTGGAGCAGCCAAAGCCGAAACCCGAGGTCAAGCCCACCGAGGTTCCCAAGCCCGTGGACCGTGCCGCCGAAGCGCGCAAGAAGGCCCAGCAGTCCGGGCTGCTCAAGCTCAAAGACGAGCTGGCCGATCTGCGCCAGAACGTGGATCTGACCCCGCTGGGTCAAACCAGGAACCTGCAGGGCGCGGTGGGTCAGGACAGCCATGCCGAGCGCTCGCTGATTGCCTCCAAGGTCGGTGCCGGATCGGCCGGTATCACCACGGCGAATTCCAGCCGCGGCTTCGGCAGCGGGGCTGGCTCGTTGACCGGACACGATACGACCGCGGTGAATTCGCGCATCGCCGCCGCTTCCGGCAACGGCACCGTCGCCAAGGGCGGCAGCGGCAAGCCCTCCCGGAGCGAGGAGGAGATTGCGCTGGTTTTCGACTCCAACAAGGGCGCTATCTATGCGCTCTATGGCCGCGCGCTGCGCGACCAGCCCGACCTGCAGGGCAAACTGGTGCTGGAGTTCACCATCTCCCCGGCCGGTGAGGTCACCGAGTGCCACGTGGTTTCAAGTGAGCTGAAGGATGCGGAACTGGAGCGTAAGATTGTCGCCCGGGTCAAGTTGTTTCACTTTGCAGCCAAGGACGTTGCTACGATCACGACCACCAAACCGATCGAGTTTGTACCAACGGCGTAGCCGTGAACCTGCAGTCAGAAATCGAGTACTTCAGCGATCTGCAGCCGGTGGACCAGGCGCGTTTGCTGGCGGTCTTCCTGCATGAGCTGACTGTCGAAGCCCGCACCACCTACGGCGCCCTGGCCGATCAGGTGCACGATGCCGCGCGGCTGCGCTTCGTCAATGAAATCGTCTGTCGCCTCGCCCGCTTCATCGAGCAGCTGCTGGGCGAGGATCAGACACGCCCGGCCGACGATGTGATCATGCGCATGCTGCTCTCGCCGCGTGCCGATCAGGCGGCCGAGCGCATCGTCATAAACGCTTATCGGCGCGCCATGCACGGCTTCGACCGATACGATGCCACAGTGACCATGGACAAGTAGGGCGGGTGGGCCGTAACGTCGGCGCGTGGGCGTCGACTCACTCGGCCAGGTTCTGATCCTACTGACGGCCTCGGTGCTGCTGGTGACAGCCGGCCGCCGCATCGGTCTGCCTCCGCTGCTCGGTTATCTGATCGTGGGCACCCTGCTGGGTCCGCACGCGTTCGCGCTGTTGCCCGATGCGGCCGAGACGCGCGCCATCGCTGAGATCGGCGTGGTGTTCCTGTTGTTCACCTTAGGCCTGGAGTTTTCCTTTCCGCGCATGGTTGCCATGCGCCGCGAAGTCTTCGGGCTCGGCAGCGCGCAGACGCTGGTGGTGGGTGGTTCCGGTGCGGTGGCGGCGCACTGGACCGGCGTCGACTGGGCCAGCGCCGTGGTGCTCGGCGGCGCGCTGTCGATGTGTTCGACGGCCATCGTGCTGCGACAGCTCGGCGACCAGGACGAGCTCAACCGCACGCACGGGCGGCTGTCTTTTGCGGTGCTGCTATTCCAGGACCTGGCCTTCGTGCCGCTGCTGTCCCTGGCCAGCGTGCTGGCGGCGGGCGGTTCGGGTTTAGGTCCGGGCGCCGTCTGGCGGCTGGTGCTGCTGGGCATGTTCGCGCTGGTGGCGATACTGGCGATCGGGCGTTGGGTGCTGCGGCCGCTGCTGTATGTGATTGCCCACAGCCGGCTGCGCGAGGTGTTCACGCTCGCGGCGCTGCTGGTGGTGCTGAGTTCGGCGTGGATCACCGAGCGGCTCGGGTTGTCGATGGCCCTGGGTGCGTTTCTGGCCGGCATGATGTTCGCCGAGACCGAGTACCGCCACCAGATCGAAGTGGTGATCCGGCCGTTTCGCGAGCTGCTGCTGGGACTGTTTTTCATCTCGGTGGGCATGCTGCTGGACCTGAACCTGCTGTACCGGCAGTTCTTCCTCATTTTCGGCCTGCTGGCACTGATCGTGATCTGCAAGGCATTGCTGTCGGCGATCACGATCCGCGCCTTCGTGCCGAGCAACTTCAAGGCGCTGCGCGCCGGCCTGGTGCTCGCCGGTGGCGGGGAGTTCGGCGTCGCGCTGCTGACGCTGCTGGCGCAGGGCCACGAGCTGCTGCCGGCGCGCGCGGTACAGGCGCTGCTCGGCGCGGTGGTGCTCGGCATGATGGTCAGTCCACTCACCATCCGTTACAACCGCGCCATCGCGCGCTTCCTGCTGCGCGAGTCGCCGCCGGTGCAGAGCGGCATGGGGCTTGGGGATCTGCCGGACGTGGACCTGGCGCGCCGCGAGCACGTGATCCTCTGCGGCTTCGGACGCGTCGGCCGCAATCTCGCGCGGGTGCTGCTGTCGCAGGGCTTCGAATATCTGGCCACCGACCTGGATCCGGCCAACGTGCGCGCGGCGCGCCAGGCGGGCGAGCCGGTGATCTGGGGTGACAGCGCCGACGAGGAACTGCTGCGCAGCCTGGGTGTGGACCATGCCTCGGTGATGATCGTTACTTTTGCCGCCCCCGCGGTGGCCATAGGCGTCGTGCGGGCCATCCGTCGCCTGCGCCAGGATGTACCCGTGCTGGTGCGCACGCAGGATGACTCACGGCTCGCCGAGCTGTCGGAGGCGGGCGCCACGGAAGTCGTGCCGGAGACCTTCGAAGCCAGCCTGACGCTGGTCTCGCAGGCCCTGACGCTGCTGCAGCTGCCAGCGCTGCAGGTGGCGCGCGTTGTCGATACGCTGCGCACGCAGCGCTACGCGACGCTGCGGACGCAGCCGGCGGCCGCGCGGGCCGAGCTGCACGTGGAGCCGGCGGAATTGTTACGTTCGGTCGTCTTGCCGCCGCAGGCGTGGGCCGTGGGGCGACAGCTCAAGGAGGTACGGGGACGCGGCGCCGAGGTGGTATTCACTGCCATCCGCCGGCATGGCATCACCGGCCGCGAGCCGGCGGGCGAGACCGAGCTGCGAGAGGGCGACGAGGTGGTGATCTACGGCCTGCCCTCGGCCCTGGAATACGCCGAGGCGGTGCTGCTGGCCGGCTAGCGGGTAGAATGCGGCCCCCCATGAACCGCGAAAACATCACATTTCCGGCGCGACATGCTCCGCTGCGCGAGGATATCCACACCCTCGGCCAGCTCATGGGCGAGGTACTGCGCGAGCAGGGCGGGGAGGAATTGCTGACACTGGTGGAACAGGATCGCGTGACCGCGATCCGCTGGCGCGAAGGGGTCAGCGGCGCGGGCGAGGCGCTCGCAGTCAGGGTGCGGGGCCGCCCGCCGCGAATCGCGCGCGAGCTGGTGCGCGCATTTTCCTCGTATTTCCAGCTGGTCAATGTCGCGGAAAAAGTGCATCGCATCCGGCGCCGGCGGGAATATTTCCAGCAGGACGGTGACCGCCCGCAGCCGGGCGGGGTCGAGGATGCGCTGTCGCAATTGAAGGCCGCAGACCTGAGTCTCGAGCAGGTACTGGCGCTGCTGGCGCAGCTGTCGATCGAACCGGTGCTGCTGGCACATCCGATGGAATCCACGCGCCGCACGACGCTGCGCCGCCAGCAGCGTACCGCTAGCCTGCTGCTCGAGCGCAGCAACGCTACGCTGGCGCCGCACGAGCGGCGCACGCTGCTGGAGCGCATCCGGACCGAGGTGAGTACCGACTGGCAGTCCGAGGAGCACCCGCGCGAACGCCTGACCGTGGCGGACGAACGCGAGCATGCGATTTTCTACCTGGCCGAGATTCTTTATCGCATCGTGCCCGCTTTCTACCAGGAGATCGCCGCTGCTCTGGGCAAACTCTACGGCGCCTCGCCGGAAACGATCGAGTTGCCGGTGATCGTGCGCTTCGGCACCTGGGTGGGCGGCGACATGGAATCCTCAAGCGATGTCCATGCCAAGAGCATCCGCGAGACCCTGGCGCGTTCGCAGCACACCATACTTTCCAACTACCATGCCGACTGCCAGCAGCTGGCGCAGGTGCTATCGCAGAGCGAGCGCCGGGTCGGGGTTTCGGCGGCCGTCAGCCGGCGGATCGAAGAGTACCGCACGCTGGTGCCCGGAGCGCCGGGCATCGCGCCGGCACGTCACGACCGCATGCCCTATCGCGTGCTGCTCGGACAGATCGCCGAGCGGCTGCATGCGACGCACGACGGCCGCGCCAGCGGCTATCAGCAGCCGGCGCAGTTCCGCGCCGACATCGAGTTGATCGCGCAGAGCCTGCTGGCCAACCGCGGCGCGCACGCCGGCTATTTCGCGGTACGGCGGCTGCTGGCGCGCATCGACACCTTCGGCTTTCACCTCGCGACGCTCGATCTGCGCGCGCGCTCTTCGGTGCATCACGCCGTGCTCGCACAGGGGCTGGACGATCCGCAATGGGCCGGGCGCAGCGCACTCGAGCGGCACGCGCGCCTGGTGGAGATACTCGAGCGCGACACCGGTCCGACCGGCAGCTTCGACGCGCTGGGCAAGCGCACGCTGGCGGTATTCGATGCCATCCTGCAAAGCCGCCATCGCTACGGCGCCGATGCCATCGGCCTCTATATCGTCGCCGGCGCGGCGGCCGCCGACGATGTGCTCGCGCCGCTGGTGCTGGCGCGCTGGGCCGAGGCCTATAACAAGAGCAGCGGCGAGGTCGCGCTCGACGTGGCGCCGGAATTCGACAGCGTCGATTCGCTCGAGCGCTGCGGCGGCATCATGCGCGAGCTGCTGCTGGACGGGGTGTACAAGCGCCACCTTGAGGCACGCGGCCGGCTGCAGACGGTGCTGGTCGGCTACTCGGGCAGCAGCCAGGAGAGCGGCCTGGTGGCCTCGCGATTTGCGGCCTACCGCGCGCAGCGGAACCTGACCGAGGCCCTGCGGCAGGATCACAAGGAGCATGTACTCTTCTATAGCCGCGGCGGCAGTGTGCCGCGCGGCGGCGGGCGCATCGACACCATGCTGCGCGCCGCGCCGGCCGAGTCGGTCAGCGGGGTGCTGCGCTTTACCGAGCAGGGCGAGGGCATCAGCCAGAACTACGGCCTGCGTCCCAATGCCATGCGCTCACTCGAGCGGGCCTTGAGCACGCTGGCGCTGGCCACCCTGGCGGTCAAGCGGGGCGTCGCGGTCCGGGAGGGCTCTGCCATGGCCGAGTGCGTCGGCCTCGTGGCCGGCCACAGTGCCCAGGCATGGCGCAGCCTGGTCTGCGAGGATCCGCAGTTCGTCGACTTCTTCCGCGCCGTGACCCCGATCGATGTGGTTGAGCGCATGCAGATCGGCCTGGGTCAGCAGCATCGGGTGGAGCAGCGCGGCATCGAGGCGGTGCGGCCGGCGGCCTGGGTGTTCGCCTGGGCGCAGTCGCGGCACATGATACCGGGCTGGTATGGGGCGGGCGCGGGGCTGGCATTCGCCAGGGAAGAGCGCGGCCTCGATCTGTTGCGGCGCTGCTACCAGGGCTGGCCCTTCTTCCGCACTCTCATCGATGACATCGAGGCGATGCTGGCGCGCGCCGATATGGCCGTGGCCGCCTACTACGAGCGCCTGGCCGACGTGGCGCTGCGCCCCTTTGGAGGACAGATACGCCAGGAATACGAGCGCACGCGCGATCTGGTACTGGAGATCAAGCAGTCGGCGGCATTGCTCGATTCGGACCAGACGCTGCAACGAAGTATCGCGCTGCGTAACCCTTACGTGGATCCCATGAATTTCATGCAGATCGACCTGCTCGAGCGCTGGCGCGCCAGCGGGAGGCAGAGCCGCGAGCTGTTCGAGGCCCTGCAGGCCAGTGTCAGCGGCATTGCCGCGGGGCTGCAGACCACCGGTTAGCACGCCTTATGCGATAAAGCGACATCTACATAACACGCGTGTAACGGCCGATCGGCCATGATCCACGCGCGATGTACAGGTACGATCAAATTGACCAGACCCTGGTCGATGAACGGGTGGCCCAGTTCCGGGACCAGACCCAGCGCTTTCTTTCAGGTGCGCTCACCGAGGACGAATTCAAGCCGCTGCGGCTGCGTAACGGCCTTTATATTCAGCTCCATGCGCCCATGCTGCGGATCGCAGTCCCCTATGGCCTGCTATCGAGCCGGCAGCTGCGCATGCTGGCGCACATTGCGCGCCGCTACGACCGCGACTACGGTCACTTCACGACGCGTCAGAACATCCAGTTCAACTGGCCGCAGCTCGAGCGGGTGCCGGACATACTGGCGGAGCTGGCCACAGTCGAAATGCATGCCATGCAGACCAGCGGCAACTGCATTCGCAACATCACCGCCGACCATCTGGCGGGAGTGGCCCCCGATGAAGTGGCCGATCCGCGCCCCTACTGCGAGATCATCCGGCAGTGGGCCACGCTGCATCCCGAATTCAGCTACCTGCCGCGCAAATTCAAGATCGCGGTGACCGCATCCCCGGCCGACCGGGCGGCCGCCGAGGTGCACGATGTCGGTGTGCGACTGAAGCGCGGAGCGGACGGCGCCATCGGGTTCGAGATCCTGGCTGGCGGCGGCCTCGGCCGCACACCCATCATTGGCCAGGTGATTCGCGAGTATCTGCCGCAATCGGATCTGCTGGGCTATCTCGAGGCGATTCTTCGTGTCTACAACCGCCACGGGCGCCGCGACAATATTCACAAGGCGCGCATCAAGATCCTGCTGCGCGCTCTCGGTGTGCAGGAGTTCCGGCGCCAGGTCGAAGCGGAGTTCGAGGCCGCGCGCGAATTCGCGCCGCGCCTGCTGGGTGCGGAAGTCGAGCGCATGCGCGCGTTTTTCGCGCCGCCGCCTTACGAGGTGCTGGACGATCTGCCCGATGCGGCCGGCAATGCAGGTCTGCTCAGTGGCGCGCGGGCGCCTTACGAGGCCTGGTATCGCTACAACACCCGTGCGCATCGGGTGCCGGGCTATCGCATCGTGTTCGTGTCGCTCAAGAAGCACGGCGAGGCCCCCGGGGATATCACATCGGCGCAGATGGACGCGCTCGCGGAGCTCGCCGATCGCCACAGCTTTGGCCTGATTCGCTCCACCCACGATCAGAACCTGGTGCTGGCCGATGTGCCGCAGCGAGCCTTGCGGGAAGTGTGGCAGACGCTCGCGTCGCTCGAGCTGGCCACGCCCAATATCGGCACGCTCACGGACATGATCTGCTGTCCGGGGCTGGATTTCTGCAGTCTCGCCAACGCCGGGTCGATTCCGATCGCGAAGCAGATCCACGCGCGATTCGACGACCTGGACTATCTCTACGATCTGGGTCCCATCGAGATCAAAATGTCGGGCTGCATGAACGCCTGCGGCCACCATCACATCGGCCACATCGGCATACTCGGCGTCGACAAGCACGGCAAGGAGTGGTACCAGATCACAGTTGGCGGTTCATCGGCCTCTCCGGCGGCGCTGGGCGAGGTCATCGGCCCTTCGGTCCCGAAGGAAGCCGTGGCCGATACGATCGCCAAGCTGCTCGATGTGTATCTCGAGGAGCGCCAGGACGAACACGAGCGATTCATCGACACGGTGCGCCGCATCGGTGTCGAACCCTTCCAGGAGCGCGTCTATGAGACGGATCATTCGGCGGCGTGAGATCCTGGAAGACTCGCTGCGCTATGCCGGCGAAGTGCAGGATCCGGGCACCGTAGCGGTGCAGACGGCTGCCGGGTGGATTGCCGGCGCCGGCACCCGCGGTGGAAACGGCGCGGCCTCGGGGCCTGTGGCCCTGCTGCTCGCGGCCACTGACGAAGTGGAGGCCCTGGCGCCACACCTGCAGTCAGTCCAATGGATCGTGATTGAATTCGCCAAGATCGGCGAAGGCCGCGGCTATTCGCAGGCGCGGCTGCTGCGCCAGCGTTATGGCTACGCGCACGAGTTGCGTGCCCGGGGCGCCCTCAAGCGCGACCAGCTGGTGTTCCTCGCCCGCTGCGGGTTCGATGCCTTCGATCTCGATCCGGCGGAAGATCTGACCGGTGCACTCCGCGCGCTCGACAGCTTCACCGTGGCCTACCAGGACGGGGATGAGGCACTGGTGCAACTGCGCCGCCGTGCGGTCCCGGGCGCGCCCGCCTAGCAAGCCTTCCGCCGCCGCTGGCGTGTCGGGATAATACTTCAGTACTCTGGCGTGGGCGCCTACACGCGCCGGGCCGGCCGTGGCCTTAACTTCAATTCCCCACGCCCATTCAGTGACCGGGAGGTTCTGGCCATGTCGAGCGCATCCGGTCTCTCCGCCCCAGCCGTCGAGCGGGCAGCGCTCACCTCGGCGATCGAGGCGGCGCGGCTGCGCATCGAGCAGGTGACCCCCAGTGTGGATGGCGGCGCACTGCCGGCGAGGGGAGTCATTGGAATACCCATCGTCGTCGAGGCGGACATCTTCTGCGATGGTCACGATCAGCTGGCGGCGCGGCTGATCTGGCGCGGGCCCGGCACGCTCGAGGAGCAATCCGCGCCCTTCACAGCGATGGGCAATGATCGCTGGCGCGCCATTTTCATCCCCAGCCGCACCGGCCGACATCGCTACAACGTCGAAGCCTGGCTCGACGAATGGGGTAGCTACCGCGCCGACCTGCGCAAGAAGCTGGCGGCAGGTGCCGTGCCGACAGTCGATATCGAGGAGGGGCGCACGCGCCTGGTGGGAACGGCCGCACGCGCCGGCACCCGCGCTCGCGATGCGGTGACTTTCGTGCAGCGCCTGGAGCTGGCCGGGGAGGCCGATGCGATCGAGCTGCTGCTCTCGGAAGAAGCCGCACAATTCATGGCCCGGTTCGCGCCCCGGGTATTCGTGACGCACCTGCCGGCCGATCTGATCATCGATGTGGAGCGCCAGGCAGCCGGATTCGCCAGCTGGTATGAGCT
>Ga0181525_10000288_pt1 | contig 44381 bp, 45 predicted proteins | sample PEATcosm2014_Bin_48_FD_121100 | JGI IMG/M metagenome (GOLD analysis project Ga0181525, IMG submission 121100) | Peatland microbial communities from MTU Mesocosm Facility, Houghton, MI, USA - PEATcosm2014_Bin06_10_metaG | ecosystem: Environmental > Terrestrial > Soil > Wetlands > Peat | place... | reverse complement strand
CTCCGCAAGGCGCAACAACACAATCGAATCCTTGCCCCCACTAAACAACAACACCGGCCGCTCAAACGACGCAACCACCTCACGCATCACATGAATCGCCTCCGACTCAAGCGCCCGCAAATGGCTCGGCCGCTGTGCCCGGCGTGCGGCCAGCGACGTCACCGCGCCTGGCGTCAGCTCCTCGACGACGGCCAATCCGCGCTCCGCGCTCGCTTGCTTGTACCTGTCTGGAAGGGCGTTCACGGCCATTAGGACACCGGAGGTCGTTGGAGGTTGCGGAGACGAGCGATTATGTTGGCCCGAGTTAAGATCCTATGAAGGATCCTAACGCACGGTGGCGCTGGGAAGGCCGGCGCTGGCCCAAATCATCCAGACGCAGCAAAGGCCTTTGAGGTTCCGATCACCTTGCCGGCGGCGTTGAGCGCTTGGATCTGGAAGCTCGAGTTGCCAGCGCCCACCGGGATCGCCGTCTCGAATCCGTCCTTTGCCGCCCTCGCGAGCACGCGCCGCGCGCCCCCGCCGTCGGCGAGCACGCGCCACGAGACCGCCTGCGTGGAGCCGTTCCAGCTGGCGTACACCGTTGTCTTCCCGTCGCGGCGCCGTGCCGCGCCGAGCGGCGGATAGAGCGGCAAGCCGACCCACGGCTCGAGGTAGGCCCGGTAGCTGAGGTCGTGGCCCGGCAGCACGGCGTCGAGCAGCGGTGTTCCCGACCGCGTGAACTCCGTGAAGTAGGGGTCCGAGCCCCAGCCGACGAAGACGTTGCCGCCGGCCAGCGGCTGCTCGTTACCCATGTAGTCGGCGCTCGGGTAGACGCCGTCGCCGTAGTCGGTCACGAAACTCGCCGTGTGCGCCTGGACGTTCAGCTTCAGCACGAGCGCGCGGGTGTTGCCGGTCGCGGCGACGTAGGTGCCGCCGCCGGTCAACTGGCAGCAGTGGTCGTCGAACATCGTGACCTCGCCGCCCGGCTGCAACTCGACGTCGTGCTGCCATTGGAACTCGGCGTTCCGTGCGATCTTGAAGCTCGAGTGGCGCCCGCCGAGCGTCCAGATGATCTTCTTGCTTTTGACGTTCACGAGGTATGCAGCCCACATGTCGCGCATCGACACGAGGAACGTGCCGTTGCCGAGGACGTCGATCGAGTTGACGTGGTAGGCGTCCCAGGGGAAGCCGTTGGTCGGCAACGTCGCGTAGGAGTCGCCGGGTGGTATGTGATCGATCGCGTTCCAGCTGAACAGCAGCTTGCCTGTCTTGAGGTTGTATTCCTGGACCGCCGAGTCGTCGATCGAGCCGTTGTAGGCGCCGCCGTAGGGCGAGAGGTCGTAGGGGATGTCCTTGTTCGCCGTGACCCAGGCGTCGTCGCCACGGATCACGAACTCGTGCAGCGTCAGCTTCCAGCCGTCCTTGCCGCGGAGTTTCGCGATCGTCTCGTAGTGCTGGTTGACGACGATGTCCTGGCCGCTCTCGGTTGCGCCGGTGTTGGTGATGATTCCCTGCCACCACGACAGCGCCGGCTTGCCCTCGTAGCTCTGCAGCGCGAGGTTGCCGGCGACGTCCTTGACCGGCACCGGCTTGAACCAGACAGGCTGCACCTTGCTGTTGAGGATCAGCGGTCCGCTCTGGCCGGTGATCGGCGGGTAGTTGATGTTGTAGAAGTTCGCCATCAGGATGTAGCCGGGGCTGAGCTGGCTGGTGAGCGTCGTCTGGTCGGTCTTGATCTTCGGCACGTGGAGCGTCGGCGCGGTCACGAAGTGGTAGGTGTCGGCAGTCGTATAGGCGCCCAGAGGCGCGCCCGTCGAGTGGGCGAATGCGATGTCGCCGGCGGCGAACAGCGCGAGCACGACGCCGATCGCGCCAACGAAGCGCCGCGCCGTCGCGGCCGAGGCGGCGCTGACGAGCCGCGGCATCGCCGTGAATGCAAGTAGCAGCGCCGCCGCGCACAGCCCTGCAGCGATCAGATAGGCGAGGCGGAAGCCGCCTGTCAGCGCGCCGGGGACCTGGACCCCGTGCCCGATCAGCTCCGAGGTGCGCTGCGTCGCGATCGTCACGAGGAACGCGATGCCGAGGCCACCGCCGACCTGGCGCGAGGTGTTGACGATCCCCGACGCGAGCCCGGCCTGACCGGGCTTCGCGCCCTGCGTCGCGGCGATCGTCGAGGGCACGATCGACATCGCGATTCCCGACGCGACGAGCAGCCCGGGGATCATCACCCAGACGATGCCGCTGCCGCTAGAGCCGATTCGGGCCAGCAGCAGCAGCCCGGTGGTCATCATCGCGAGGCCGCTGCAGAGCACCGGTCGCAGGCCGAAGTGGTTGACGAGTCGGCCGGCGCGCGAGGCGGTGAACATGATCGCCAGCGCCATCGGCAGCATGATCAGCCCGGTCCCCAGTGGCGAGAGTCCGAGGACCTGTTGCAGGTACAGCGAGTTGATCAGCCACATCGGGAAGAGCGCGGCGCTGAACAGGATGACTACGTTGTTCGCCGTCTTGAGCGGCTTCGTGAGCTCCTTGAACGGGACCAGCGGGTTCGCAGCGAAGCGCATCTCGATCAGCGCGAAGAGGCCCAGCATCGTGAAGCCGGCGATGATCGGGAGCAGCGCGCCGGGCGCGCTCCAGCCCTCGAGCCCTGCCTCGACGACGCCGTAGACCAGGACCATCTGACCGATCGTCAGCATCAGCGCCCCGGGCACGTCGAACTGGGCGCGGCCGCTGCCGCGACGGCGGTCGACGACGATGCGGTAGGCGATCACCGCCGTGACGAGCCCGATCGGCGGGTTGATCAGGAGGATCCAGCGCCAGGTCAGGGCCTGCGTGATGATCCCGCCGAACAGCACGCCGGCAGCGCCACCGAGACCATTCATCGCAGCCCAGGTGCTGACAGCGCGATGCAGCCTCGGGCCCGGGGGATATGAGGACGTGATGATCGCAAGCGACGACGCCGCCATCAGCGCGCCGGCGAGACCCTGCGCCGCGCGTGCCGCGACCAGCCAGATCTGGCTCGGCGCGAGGCCGCCGACCAGCGAGGTGGCCGAGAACAGCACGAGCGCCGCGACGAACATCTTTCGCTGGCCGAACGCGTCTGCGGCGCGGCCGCCGAGCAGCAGGAAGCCGGCGAAGGTGATCGTGTAGGCGTCGACGACCCACTGCAGGTCGTTCGAGGAGAAGTTCAGGCTCAGCTGGATCGACGGCAGCGCCACATTGACGATGCTCAGGTCGAGGATGACCATGAACTGCGCGATGCAGCAGACCGCGAGCAGCCAGCCCGAACCGCCGCTGCGCGCGCCCTCGCCCGCGACGGGCTCATGCGCCGGCGGGGCCTCGCTGCTCAACTCGCAGCCCCGGGTGCCGCAGCTCGAAGCTTCGCCTGCCGGACCCCGCCGCTCAACCTGACCGCCCAGCGGTCGAGAACGAGTCAGCGAAGCTGAGCACCCGCGTCGCGGGCGATGCGGCGAGCACGTGGCCGGCCGAGTCGAGCGCCTGGACCTCGACGTAGGCGAAGCTGTGGCGCAGGATCGTCGAGCTCTCGAAGCCCGTTGTCGCCGTTGTTGTCTGCGCCGAGAGCGAGCGATTGCTCTTGCCGGCCAGCACGCGCCAGGCCGCGACGCCGGTCGCGCCGTTCCAGCTCATATGCACGATCGTCTCGAGGCCAGTGTTGTTGAGACTCGCCACGACTGCCGGCGGGCTCGCCGGCGTCGCGCTCCAGGGGTAGCGGAAGGCGCGGTAGAAGAGCTGGTCGAGCGGCAGGTGCGCGTCGAACAGCAGCGTGCCGCTGCTCGAGTACTCGCTGATCACCGGGACGCCGCCGTAGCCGACGACGCTGCTGCCGCTGGCAAGCGTCTCGACGTTGCCCTGGCTTGCAGCCAGCAGCGGCAGACCGGGGTGCGTGTAGGCCGAGACAAGGCGGGCGGTGTGGTTGCTCATGTCGAGCGCGATCCGCACCGCACGCGACTGGTATTCCTCGGGTGGGCTCGAGCCGTCGTCGAAGAACGTCACGTCGCCGTCGGGCAGGATGCGGCCGTCGTGCTGCCAGGCGGTGCAGGTCGTGTTCGCCCCGTGCAAAGGGGGTTGGCAAGACGTCGTGTTTGACGGGGCCATCTTGAACGAGCTGTCGAGGCCGCCAAGCGTCCAGAGGATCCTGCCGCTGGCGCCGGCCAGCTGGTAGCCGGCCCAGGTGTTGCGCGAGGAGATGAAGACGTCGCCGTTCGGTTCGGGATCGATCGAGTTGAGGTGGAACCAGTCCCAGGCCCGCGATGGCGGCGGTGAGGTCTCGGAGTCGTTGACGTTGACGTGATCGAGCGCGTGCCATTCCCAGCGCACGAGCCCTGTCTTGATGTCGATCTCCTGCACCGCGACGTCGAGGATCACGCCGTCGCCTGGACCTTGTGCAGAGGTCAGGTTGCAGCGGATCGGGTTGTAGGCGGTGACGTAGGCGGTCCCGTGCGCTGCGAGCTCGAAGTCGTGGAGGTCGGCGTCGAGCCCGTTGCCGGCCTTCACGGTCGCCACCGTCACGTAGTGCGAGTTGAGGATCTTGTCCTCGCCCTGGCCGTAGCCCAGCGAGAGGACCTTGCCCTGCCAGAACGTCAGGTCGCGCTGTCCGTCGTAATCCTGGACCCGCAGGTCATCCGCCGTCTGGCCGCCCGACAGCGGATCGACCCAGACGAGCCGTCCCTGGGGCGTGTAGATGAACGCGCCGTAGCGGCCGGGGCCCGGGCCGTTCGTGGTGAAGATGTCGCCGGCCGACGGGTCGCGATCGGCCCTCGTGACCGTCAACAGCGGCGGCTCGGCGCCTGGCAGCGTGTAGAAGGTCTGGTAGTCGCTCGACGGCGCGGTCGGGTTCGGGAAGGCGCCGGTACCCGCTGTCGACCACGGTGTATCGACGCGGAAGCTGTAGGCGTAGCTGTGGCCGGCGATGCTCGCGCGCACGCGCACCCGCTCACCGGGTGCGAACGCCTTCGACGGCACGAAGCTCGCGCCGTCGCGCTGCGAGTAGGACAGCAGCCTGCCGGCGTGGCCGCCGCTTGTCGACCCGACCGCGCTCACCTGATGAATCGAGCTGCCGCGGACGCCGAGGAAGCTGATCTGAGTGTCCGGATTTGCGGTGACGCTGCCCGGCGCCGGCGAGACGTCGACCGAGGCGCCCGGCAGCGTGGCGCTCTGCACGAGCTTTGTCGGCAGGCAAGCCGGCGCGCTCGCGGCGGATCCGGCGGCACTCGAGCCCGCGTAGCCGACGAGTGCGAGCGCCGCGGCGCCAACGCCCAGCAGCGCGCGCCGGCGGCGGCTCGAAGTTGCTCCGTCTCTCCTCATCGGGGCTGTCATCGATCTCGTCTCGCTTTGCCCGTCCCGACCCGTTCACCCGCGACCGGCGTCGGCCCGATCCGCGCGTCAGCTGCGAGAAGCTATCGCGCCGCGGAACATTGCGCTGTGTTAGCGCCAGGTTACAAATTGATCGTGAAGGGCTCGTAAGCGCTAGGCAGCGCCGAGCCCGCCGAGCACGAGTTCGCGTCCGAAGCGCTCGTAGGCGAGGAAGCGGGAGAACAGCCGGTGCTCCGGTCCGTGGAAGTCCGAGGATCCAGTTGCGAGCAGGTCGAGCTCGGCGCAGCGGTCGCTCAAGAGCAGCGTCTGGTGCTCGTCGTGCGTGACGTAGAAGGCCTCGACGCCGTCGAGGCCGGCGGCGCGGTAGCGGTCGATCGCGTCGAGCACCGCCTGGTCAACCTCGAGGTCCCAGAACGGGTGCGCCCAGACAGCGACGCCGCCGGCGTCGTGGATCCAGCCGATCGCTTCGGCGACAGTCGGGCGCGTGCGGCGCGCGTAGGCCGGAGCGCCCGGAATCAGGTAGGCCGGGATGAAGCTGGAGACGTCATCGTGACCCTCGGCGCCGAGCCGGCCGGCGTTGGCGGGGTGGCGCAGGACAGCGGCCGCGAGGTGCGGTCGCCCGACCGGCTTGCCCGCTGCGCGGCGCTCGGCGAGCGGGGCGTCGTCGACCTCGAAGCCGAGTCCGCGCAGCAGCTCGGTCATCTGCTCGGCGCGGTGCTCGCGATCGGCGCGAGCATCAGCGAGGCGCTCGAGCAGCAGCGCGTCGCGATGGTCGAGCGCGTAGCCGAGCACGTGGAGGTCCTCATAGCCGGCGTCGACGGCCGAGATCTCGGTCGCGCTGACAAGCCCGATCGCGTGCTCGCGCGCGGCGTCCAGTGCCTCGTCGATCCCGGCGACAGTGTCGTGATCGCTGAGCGCGAGCAACTCGACGCCGGCCTGCGCCGCCAGCCGCACCACGTCGGCCGGCTCCAGCGCGCCGTCGGAGTAGCGCGAGTGCGATTGCAGGTCGGCGCGCACTAGCCGGCGTAGCCACTCTTCGCCAGGAACGACTCGAGGCTGACGACGAACTTCGCTCCGGTCGGCCAGGTCGCAGGGTCGATCCCGCGCAGCTCGTGCGACTGATCGAGCGAGGCGAGCGTGCTCGTGACCCTACGCTCCCGCCCGAGGTTGTACTCGTCCGCGGCCCACGCGGCGAGGAAGCCGAGGCCGGTCCCGCCGCCGCGGTTCTCGAGGTAGTTCTTCCACTGGGTTGCCGCGTCCCTCGTGATCAGCGCCGGGTAGTGGCGCGTTAGATCGACGAAGTGCCCGCTCACCAGCCGCAGGATCTGTAGCGGCAGTCCCGAGAACGCGAACGCGGCGAACTCGTAGGCGAAGCTGTCGTCGGCTGTGAGCCACTCGTAGGGCCTGGAGTCGTCGAGCTTCGCCAGCCGAAAGCCGGGGTCGCCCCAGTCGTGGAGCACAGTCTGGTAGCGCCCACGAGCAGCGCTGTAGCTGAAGACCTCGCTCAGGTAGCAGCAGTGCGCGCCGCCGGAGTAGAGGTTCAGCAGCACCTCAGTCCGGCCATCCCCCTCGAGGTCCTTCAGCGAGACCGGGTTCGGCAGGGTCGGCGAGCAGAACCTGCCGCAGGTCGGGTTCGTCACCGGCGCGGAGTAGGCGGTCTTGCCGGCTCGCCTGATCGTCAGGCGCAGCGAGCTGAACGGCTCGACCTGGTTCGCGGCGTTGTGACGGTAGATGAACGTCGCACCGACCGCGCCGGCGTACACGTTGATCGTCGTTGTCGGCGCGCTCGCAAGTGCGGTCGCGCTGGCGGCGAGCGCCAGCAGCGCGCACAGCACAGCGAGCTTAGAACCCATACGCCTCGGCCAGCTCGGGGTCCTTGCTCGCCAGCATCTCCGCAAGCGCGAGCATCACCTGGCACTGCTTCCAGGTCGCGTCGTCCTGCATCTTGCCGTCGATCACCTGGACACCGGCACCGTCGGGGATCGCCTCGACGACCCTGCGCGCGAATGCGACCTCGGCCGGGTCGGGACTGAAGACGCGCCGGGCGATCTCGATCTGGGCAGGGTGCAGCGACCAGGCGCCGACGCAACCGAGGATGAACGCGGCGCGGAACTGCGTCTCGCACCCCGCGAGGTCGCGGATGTCGCCGAACGGGCCGTAGAACGGCAGGATCCCTGTCGCCGCGCAGGCGTCGACCATCCGCGCCAGCGTGTAGTGCCACGGGTCCTGCTGCGCCGCGATCCGTCGGGCCGTCGCGTCGTCGGGATCGGGATCGGCGAGTACGACGTAGCCCGGGTGGCCGCCACCGACGCGCGTCGTCTTCATCCGCCGCGACGCGGCGAGGTCGGCCGGACCGAGGCTCATGCCCTGCATCCGCGGGCTGGCGGCGGCGATCTCCTCGACGTTGGCAACACCAAGCGCCGTCTCGAGGATCGCGTGGATCAGGATCGGGCGCTCGAGACCTGCCTTCGCCTCGAGTTGGGCCAGCAGCCGGTCGACATAGTGGATATCCCAGGCCCCTTCGACCTTCGGCACCATCACCACCTCGAGCCTGTCGCCGATCGCGCCGACAAGGCTCGTGATGTCATCGAGCGCCCAGGGGGATTCGAGCGAGTTGACGCGCGTCCACAGAGCGGCCCCCGACAGGTCCGCCGAGCGGGCGACGGCGATCAGCCCATCGCGAGCAGCGAGCTTGCGATCGACAGGCACGCCGTCCTCGAGGTTGCCGAGCACGATGTCGGCCTGGGCAGCGAGCGCCGGCACCTTGGCGGCCATGCTCGCGTTCGACGGGTCGAAGAAATGAATCATCCGCGACGGGGTCACGGGGATCTCTCGCAATGGCGCCGGGGCTCCGATCGCGAGCGGCTTGTCGAAGTCTTTCGGGTTGCGCAAGTGGTGCTCTCCTCGGCGGGGCGGACGGTGGTTCACCGCATAGTTCCAGGTCTGGCGATCACCGGTGCGGTGCGCGATGCGCACACCCCACTCTCCCTGCGCACGGTCTTGATAGCAGCGTTATGCTGTGCGTTCTCGCCGGATTCACCCCGACGGCCGCAATATCTGGACGCGCTCCGCTACGGAGCGCTTCCGCGTTTCTCAGACTGAAAATCGTGATGACCGCTTCGCTCGACACCGACCAAGCCACACGTGAGGCGAGCGGTGCGCGGCCACTGGGGCGCTACTTCGAGGAGTTCACGGTCGGCGACGTCTACAAGCATTGGCCCGGGAAGACCGTCACCGAAGGGGAGCACCACCTCTTCTGCATGCTGACGATGAACCATCATCCGCTGCACACGAACGACGTCTTCGCCGCGGCGACGCAGCAGGGCCGCAACGTCGTCGCCGGTCCCTACATCTACTCGCTCGCCCTCGGCATCTCGGTGCCCGACATCTCGGGCAAATCGATCGCGAACCTCGCGACCGAGGAGCTCAGCCATCCGGCGCCCGTCTTCCACGGCGACACGCTCTACGTCGAGAGCGAGGTGCTGGAGAAGCGCGAGTCGAGCTCGAAGCCCGATCGCGGGCTTGTCCGCGTCCACACCCGAGTCTTCAACCAGGACGGCGTCCTTGTCACCGAGTTCAAGCGTTTGTCGTTGATTCCACGCAGGCCGGCGAAGGAGAGCGCCGCTGATCAGCCCGGCGCGCCGGCCGCGCGCCGACAGCACGAGAAAGAAGGAGTGAGCGCCACGTGATCGAGACCACCGCACAGACCGCAAACGCCCAACTGCTTGCGTGGGTCGAGGACGTAGCGGCCCTCACGACTCCTGCCGCGATCCACTGGTGTGACGGCTCGCAGGCCGAGTACGAGCAGCTCTGCCAGACGCTTGTCGATGCCGGGACCTTCGAGCCGCTCGACGCCGAGCGCCTGCCGGGCTCGTTCCTCGCGCGCTCCGATCCGGGCGACGTCGCGCGCGTCGAGGACCGCACGTTCATCTGCTCGCGCAGCCGCGAGGACGCCGGGCCGACAAACAACTGGACCGACCCGGACGAGATGCGCGAGACGCTGCGCGCACTGTTCACCGGCGCGATGCGCGGACGCACGATGTACGTCGTCCCCTACTCGATGGGCCCGATCGGCTCCGAGATCGCCCAGATCGGCGTGGAGATCACCGACTCCGCCTACGTCGCGCTGAGCATGACCGTGATGACCCGCGTCGGCAGCGAGGTGCTCGAGGTCCTCGGTGACAGCGGCGCGTTCGTCCCCTGCCTGCACTCGGTCGGCGCACCGCTCGCCGAAGGCGCCGAGGACGTCGCCTGGCCGTGCAACGCTGAGAACAAGTACATCGTCCACTTCCCCGAGACCCGTGAGATCTGGTCCTTCGGCTCCGGCTACGGCGGCAACGCGCTGCTCGGCAAGAAGTGCTTCGCGTTGCGGATCGCCTCGGTCATGGCGCACGACGAGGGCTGGCTCGCCGAGCACATGCTGATCGTCAAGCTGACCTCTCCCGAAGGCGCGGTCAAGTACCTCGCCGGCGCTTTCCCGTCGGCCTGCGGCAAGACGAACCTGGCGATGATGGTTCCGTCGATCCCCGGCTGGAAGGTCGAGACGATCGGTGACGACATCGCCTGGATGAAGTTCGGTGCCGACGGGCGCCTCTACGCGATCAACCCGGAGGCCGGGTTCTTCGGCGTCGCGCCCGGCACGAGCACGCGGACGAACCAGAACGCGATGGCGATGACGCGCTACAACACGATCTACACGAACACCGCCCGCACCGACAGCGGCGACGTCTGGTGGGAGGGTCTCAGCGTCGAGCCACCGTCGCACCTGATCGACTGGCGCGGCAACGACTGGACCCCGGCATCGCAGACGCCGGCAGCTCACCCGAACGCTCGCTTCACCGTCCGCGCCTCCCAGGATCCGGCGATCGCGCCGGAGTGGGAGGACCCGGCCGGTGTCCCGATCGACGCGTTCCTCTTCGGCGGGCGGCGCTCGAGCGTCGTGCCGCTCGTCTACGAGGCGTTCGACTGGGAGCACGGCGTGTTTCTCGGCTCGACGATGGCCTCCGAGACGACCGCCGCCGCGACCGGCGCCGTCGGCAAGCTGCGCCGCGACCCGTTCGCGATGCTGCCGTTCTGCGGCTACAACATGGGCGACTACCTCGCCTACTGGCTCAAGGTCGGCCGCGAGCACGACACCGCGAAGCTGCCGCGGATCTTCTGCGTCAACTGGTTCCGCAAGGCGCCGGACGGCAGCTGGCTGTGGCCCGGCTACAGCGAGAACAGCCGTGTGCTCGAGTGGGTCTTCCGCCGTTGCGACGACGCGATCGAAGCGCTCGACACGCCGATCGGGCGCCTGCCCGAGCCCGAGGCGCTGAACACGAAGGGCCTCAACATCACGCCGGCTGCCGTCGAGCAGTTGCTGGCGGTCGAGCGCGCTGACTGGCTCGCCGAGCTGCCGGCGCTGCGCGAGCACTTCGAGACGTTCGGCGACAAGCTGCCGGCCGAGCTGTCGGCCCAGCTCGACGCGCTCGATCAGCGCCTGCGCAGCTGAGCGCTCCGGCGGGCGCATGCGCCCGCCGGCCGATCGGCGCATGCGCCGATCGGCGCCCCGGCGCATGCGCCGGGGCGTACAGCTAATGACTCGCGCCGCTGCGCAGCGCGAGGTAGCGGCGCAGCGCGATCAGCGACCAGACCGCCTCGACGACCCCGAACGGCCAGGTTCCCGCGAGGAAGCCGTAGCTGCTCGAAAGCGCGCAGCCGCCCGCGAACGCTGCGACGAACGCCGGCCGGCGATGCTCGAGCGCGTACATCACCATCATGAAGGTGACTGCGACGGCGCCGTAGGCGGTCAGCAACTAATGGCGCTCGCCGTCGGTCGCCGCCGGTGGGCGCGACTCTTCGGCCAGTGAGGTGATCGCGAGCGCGCCCTGCGCGGCGTTCTCGAGCACCTCGGTCGCCTCGTCAAGTGAGCGCGCGTAGAGCTCGACCAGCAGGTGGACCGTGATCCGCGCGTCGTCGTCGTGCTTGTGGAAGCGCACGTGGGTGAAGAACTCGCGCACGCCGTAGTCGCCGAACGCGGCGTAGGACAGCGAGTCGCCGGCCTCGGGGCCCGAGCAGGTCTCGACCTCGGAGGAGTTCACGGTGACGGTGCAGGAGGCGACCCACGGCGTCCCGGTGACCATCCGCTCCCAGCGATCCTCGACCGGCTCGACGCGCCCGTCGACGAAGCCGAGGTGGGGCTGGTCGTGCATGCACTCGAGGCACTGGACGACGGCCTCCTGGATCTCGTCGACGACCTCGGCGCGCTCGCCGCTGACCGGATCGATCTTGTGGATCCCCTCGTAATGGACCTGGACTTCGAGATCCTGGGACCAGCAGCGGTAGCAGCGAAGCCAGCTGCGTGGATCGGCGCTCACGTGCTGATTCTATGCTGCGCCAGTGTCCCGCCGGCGAAGCCCCTCCGAGCTGCTGGCCTTCGACCGGGCTCAAGTCTGGCATCCCTACGGTCCGATGCCGGCGTCCGTCGAGCCGTTGCTGGTGGCGTCGGCGAGCGGCGTCAGGCTGCGACTCGCCGACGGCCGCGAGCTGATCGACGCGATGTCCTCGTGGTGGTGTGCGGTCCACGGCTACCGCAACCCTGTACTCGACGCCGCTGCCGCCGCCCAGCTCGAGCGGATGTCGCACGTGATGTTCGGCGGGCTGACGCACGAGCCGGCGATCGAGCTCGCCGCCGAGCTGCTCGCGCGGACGCCGCAGCGCCTCGAGCACGTCTTCTTCGCCGATTCGGGCTCGGTCGCGGTCGAGGTCGCGCTGAAGATGTGCCTGCAGTACTGGCGCTCGCGCGGCAGGCCCGCCAAGACGCGGATGCTCAGCCTGCGCGGCGGCTACCACGGCGACACGTTCGGGGCGATGGCGATCTGCGATCCCGTCGACGGAATGCACGCGCTGTTCGCCGGTGTCCTGGCCGAGAATCTGTTCGCGCCGCGCCCGCCCGGGGGGATCGACGAGAGCCTCGACGGAGACTGGGTCGCGACGGTCTCGGAGCTCTTCGAGCAGCACGCCGGTGAGCTCGCGGCCGTCGTCATCGAGCCGGTCGTGCAGGGCGCGGGGGGGATGTGGTTCTACTCGCCCGAGTACGTGCGGCTGCTGCGCGAGCTCTGCGATCGCCACGACGTGCTGCTCGTGCTCGACGAGATCGCGACAGGATTTGGGCGCTCGGGCAGCTACTTCGCCTGCGAGCGCGCCGGCGTGGCCCCGGACGTGATGTGTGTCGGCAAGGCGCTGACCGGCGGCTACCTGACGCTCGCCGCGACGCTCTGCAGCGAGCAGATCGCCGCGGCGATCTCGGCCGGCGAGGGTCGCGCGCTGATGCACGGCCCGACCTACATGGCGAACCCGCTCGCCTGCGCGATCGCCCTCGCGAGCCTCGAGCTGCTCGACAGCTCCGGCTGGCAGGCGAACGTGCAGCGGATCGAGCGAACGCTGGTGAGCGCCCTGGCGCCGCTGCGCGACGATCGCGGCGTGTCGGATGTCCGCGTCCTCGGGGCGATCGCTGTCGTCGAGCTCGATCATCCCGTCGACATCCCGGCGGCGAGCGCGGCGGCCGTCGCACGCGGCGTCTGGCTGCGCCCGTTCCGCAACCTCGTCTACTCGATGCCGCCGTACATCACGAGCGACGAGGAGCTGGAGCAGATCGCGAGCGGGCTGCTGGCGGCGGCGCGGGCCGCCTGAGCTAGGTCGGGATCACCGGCACGATCAGGCGCGAAGGCCGAGCCGTGTCGTGGTAGATCGTGTGGAGCGTGCTCTGCGCGCTGGCGAGGTGGTAGGGGACGTACTCGGCGTTGGTCGCGCCGGCGACCCCGGTCGGCGCGTCGATGCTCGTGATCTCGACGCAGATCCGATGCCCGGGCCGGAACAGGTTGGCGGTTGGCATCAGCTCGATCCGGTACTCGACGATCTCGTGCGCCACGACCGGCTCGGCCGCCGCTCTCGTCAGGCGGTGAAACGGCTTCCACGGCTGCGAGCGGTCGTTGTCGAGCGCACGGTTCGATGCTTTGAGCCAGCCGCGCGTCAGTTCGCGCTCGGGCAGGTCGGGCAGCTCGCGCTCGCCCTCGCGCACCGTCTGCACCGAACGGTCGCGACCTCGTCTACTCGAGCGGCAGGGCCGCCGGCGACGAGATGCTGACGCTGCTCTCGCACTCCGGCACGCACGTCGACGCGCCGTTTCATTACGGCCCCGAATCCGAGGGCGCGCCCGCCGCGACGATCGACGAGCTGCCGCTCGAGTGGTTCTTCGGCGACGGCGTCGTGCTGGACCTGCGCCACAAGCAGCCCGGCGATTTCATCGAGATCGCCGACCTGCAGGCCGCACTCGATGCGATCGACTACGAGCTGAAGCCGCTCGACATCGTGCTGCTCCACACCGCCACCGAAAAGAAGCTCGGCTCGCCCGAATACTTCGAGCAGCCGGGCATGGGGCATGCGTCGACGCTCTGGCTTGTCGAACAGGGGATCAAGGTGATCGGGATCGACGCCTTCGGCTTCGACCGCGGCTTCGCGGCGATGAAGGCCGACTTCGAGCGGACCGGCGACGGCAGCTACATCTGGCCGGCGCACTTCGCCGGCATCACGCGGTCCTACTGCCAGATCGAAAAGCTCGCGAACCTCGAGCAGATCGGTCGCGCGCACGGCTTCCGCGTCGCCGCGTTCCCGGTCAAGATCAAGCGCGCCAGCGCGGGCTTCCCCGCGTCGTCGCGTTCGTCGAGGACTGATCGCGGTCTGCAAGCCGGCCGCCTCGTGAGCCGCCCGTGTGTGGTTATCCGAGCGTCGTCGCGGCACGTGTGCCTGGACAGGCGGCTGCTTTCGCGGTGGCGCTCTCAAGCGGCGCGAGCGCCCTGTCGATATTGCTTATGACGGCGGACTCCCCGCGAGCATAGACCCTGCTTGCGGGCGCGAGCCTCTGGTCTGCTAAATCCGCAGGCCGGGTCCGTAGCATGAGCAGGGAGGTTCGACGTGAACCCCAGTCCCGACCCCAGCCCGGGCACCACGTCAGCGTCGGTCACCGACGACAATCGCGCCGCTGCTCTCGCGGTGAGCGGTGCGCTCCAGAGCGCGGGCATCGGCGTCCTCGCGGTCAGCACCGGTCCGATCACGATTACGAAGCTCGCCGAGAGCCCCGACGTCGTCTTCGTCCTGATGGACGACGTGATCGACGACGGGATCGACGCGATCAGCTAACCGAACGTGAACGAGTAGCCGCTCGTCCCGGGCGAGAAGCTGAGCTTGACAGTCTCGTCCTCGTCGCCGGGCTCGGAGACGATGTTGTAGAGCCGCTGGCTGTTGACGGTGACGACGCCGCCGTGGACGTCGCTGCCGGCGTCAGCGGCGGTCGGTGGCTTGCCGTTGATCAGGACGTGGACGTGACCGGTGCCGCCTGCCGGCGGGCTCAGCACGATGTAGACGTGCTTGCCCTGGACGTTGGCTGTGATCGTCGCGTTCGCGCCGGCGAGCGCCTGCTGGGGACCGATCGTCCAGCTGCCGCCGTACGCGAACTCGCTCAGCGCCACGACACCCGACGGCGCGGTGTAGGTGTGGTTGCCGGCAACCGGCGCGACCGCCCAGCCCATTGCGCGCGCGGTGCCGAGGTAGGTCTCGGGACTCGTTTCGAGTGACGGGACGATCACGTCCTTGGCGTGGGCGCCGGGGCCGAGGCCCTTGGCGCCGGCGTCGGCGAGCAGCGTGCGGATCGCGGCCTCGGTTTTCGTGTAGTCGCCCTCGCCGAAGGTTGCGTAGCGCACCTCACCGGTCGCGTCGATCAGGTAGTCGGCGGGCCAGTACTCGTTGCCCCAGGCGTTCCAGGTGGCCATGTTGTTGTCCTGGACGACCGGGTAGTTGATGCCGAACTGCTTGATCGCGTTCGCGACGTTGCTCGCGATCGCCTCGAACGGGAACTCCGGCGACTCGACGCCGATGACCACGAGCCCCTTCTTGCGGTACTTGCTCTCCCACGACTCGAGATAGGGGAGCGTGCGGATGCAGTTGATGCACGTATAGGTCCAGAAGTCGATCAGCACGACGTGCCCGTGAAGGCCCGCAAGGGTCAGCGGCTTATCGCCCGGCGTGTTGAACCAATCCTCGGTGCCGACGAAGGCCGGCGCAGCCCCGTAGTCGTGGAGCGTTGGCGTCGCCACCCCGGGGAGGGCGGCCGAGCTCAGCGCTGGGTTGAACTTGACCTTGTGTCCGCGCAGCGTGTCGAGCTGACGCGCGACGCTGCCCGAGTTGTCGATCACGGCGGTGATGTTGACGTTCGGGATGTGCTCGGCGATCAGCTCATCGACCTTGACGTCGAGCATCGTCGCGATGACGATCGCCGTCGCCACCATCACGACGCCGAGCGAGCGCTGAACCGCGAGGCCGCGGCCCGCACGACGCATGCGGTCGAGGATCCGTCGCCCGCCGAGCGCCAGCGCCAGCAGCATCAGACCGGTCCCGAGCGCGTAGGCGAGGCCGACGCCGACAGCCTTGCCGCTCGCCGCACTGACCGAGATCACGGCCGCCAGGATCGGGCCCGCGCACGGCGTGTAGACGAAGCCGAGCGCTGCGCCGACGACAAGGCCCGAGAGGAAGCCGTCGCCGCGGGTCCGGGGGCCGAGGCGCGAGAACGCGGCGAGCGGGCGCTCGAGCGCCTGGCCGAGTCGCGGCACGATCAGGGCGAAGCCGAAGATCAGCAGAACGACGACGGCGAAGTCGCGCAACGGGTCCGAACCGAGCCCGACGCCGTCGACTACCTTGGCGAGCCCGATGATCGTGATCGCGAACGTCGTCGTCAGACCGATCACGATCCCGAGCGGCCTGCGGGCTCCGCCGGCGCCGCTGGCCGAGAGCATCGCCGGCAGAACGGGCAGCACGCACGGCGACACGGCGGTCCCCGCCCCGACAACAACCGCAAACAGCAGCAAGAGCACCACGGCGACTACATCTTGCCCCTACGCGGGCGCCTCCGGCGCAATCGTTAGGTCCGCTTGAGCTGGGGCCCGGTGGGCCTATTTGCCCCGCCAACCGCGCGACCGCGATGCATTTCGGCACCTGGCGCGCGCGCCGTCCCAAGGAGGAGTTGTCTCGAGCAAAGCTTGAACAACTCCGACGCTACTCGATCCGCGAGAACTCCCAGATCGCAACGCCGAGCATCAGCAGGCCGAGCAGCGCGACGACGCCGGCCTCGAACAGGCCTGGCAGGTGCCAGCCGAACCAGGTCACGCCGGGGTCGAGCACGCGCCTTGCCACCGGGCTGATGTTGAGGTGCGCGAAGACCGCCCGGCGCATCGGATCGACGGCATAGGTCAGCGGGTCGAGCCGGTTCAGGATCGCGAGCCACTGCGGCAGCCCGGAGACCGGGAACAGCGACCCAGAGAGGAAGTACATCGGCATGATGACCATCTGCGTCAGCGCCATGAATGACTGCATCTGCTTGACGCGCGCGGCCATCATCACGCCGAACGACGTGATCGAGAAAGCGACAAGCAGCTGCAGGCCGAAGATCTCGAGGATCAGGATCGGCGCATAGGGCACGCCGACGAGTCCGGCAAGGCAGATCAGGATCACGCCCTGGAAGGCGGCGACCGTGGCCCCGCCGAGACACTTGCCGATCACCAGCGAGCTGCGCCTGACCGGCGCGACCATCATCTCGCGCAGGAAGCCGAACTCGCGGTCCCAAACGATCGAGGCCGCCGAGAAGATCGCGATGAACATCACCGACATACAGAGCACGCCGGGGTAGACGAAGGTCCGCAGGTTGACGCCGTGCGTGCCGGCGCTCGCCAGGCGCGAGAGGCCGGTTCCGAGCACGAACAGGAAGAGGAACGGCTGGACCAGCGATGTGACGATCCGCAGGCGGTCCTTGGTGAAGCGGATCATCTCGCGCAGCCAGACGACCTTGATCGCGCGCAGCTCGCTGCGCAGACTGCTCGCCGGGACGCGCACAGCGGCGACCGGGGGCGCCGGCAGGCGGCTTGCAGTGCTCGTCGTGCTGGCCACAGCTATCTCCTCCCGAAGGCGCGGGCCATCGTCCGCAGCTGGTTGTCGGCGGCGTTGTCCTCGGCGTCGCGGATCGTCGTCCCGGTGTGCGACATGAAGACGTCATCGAGCGATGGCCGCGACACGCTGACGGCGCGGATCGGCATGCCGAGCTCGGCAAACAGTCGCGGCACGAACTTCTCACCCTCGGGCACGCCAAAGGTGACGACGCCCTCCGCGACCTTCGCCGCGATCCCAAGCTTTTCTTCTAGGGCGGCTATGGCCGCCTCGTTGTCATCGGTGGTGATCTGCACGCGGTCCTGTCCGACTGCAGCCTTGAGTGCCTCGGGCGTGTCGAGCACGACGATCTTGCCCTTGTCGATGATCGCGATCCGGTCGCAGTTCTCGGCCTCGTCCATGTAGTGCGTGGTGAGGAAGATCGTGATCTCCTCGGCGACCTTCAGCTCACGGATGTAGGTCCAGATCGAGGAGCGCGTTTGCGGGTCCAGGCCGACGGTCGGTTCGTCAAGGAAGAGGACTCGCGGCGAATGCATCAGGCCGCGCGCGATCTCCAGTCGACGCTTCATCCCGCCCGAGAATGTCATCACCGTGCTCTTGCGCCGCTCCCACAGCCCGACCATCTCGAGCACCTGCTCCAGCCGCGCAGCGACGGCGTCGCGCGGTACGCCGTACAGCTCGGCGTGCAGGCGCATGTTCTGCTCGGCAGTGAGGTAGCTGTCGAGCGTCGTGTCCTGGAAGACCAGGCCGATGTTGCGCCGGACCGAGTCGCGCTGGTTGACGACGTCGAAGCCGGCGACGCGGGCCGAGCCGCCGGTCGGCTTGACCAGCGTGCAGAGCATCGAGATCGTCGTCGACTTGCCGGCGCCGTTGGGACCGAGAAAGCCGAACGTCTCACCGGCCTCGACATTGAAGTCGATGCCGCGTACTGCCTCGATCTCGCCATAGCGCTTCTCGAGACCGCGCACGACGACTGTCGCGCTGTCAGAAAGGGGCGGCGCGCCGTCGGCGGCCGCCGCCCCGTTCTGTGCCGCTGCGCTCAAGCGTCCTCGCCGTCGGCGAGGATCTTGTAGAGGGCACGGCGCGCGTCAGTGAGCACTTTCTTTGCCTCCGCGAGCTGTGATTCGCTCGCAGTCTGCGCCAGCTGGGTGAAGGCGATGGCGACTTGGCGCATCAACCCGCCCATCTCGCGTACGTCGTTCGATACGCCTCCGAGCAGCGTATCCCATGGCGCGGGCGCGTCGGCGGGGCGCGCGGCGAGCTGCTCGCGCCCGGTGTCGGTGATCACGAACTGCTTGCGTCCGTCCTGCTCCTCGGAGCGGATCAGGCCCTCGTCCTCCAGCTGGGAGAGCGCGGGATAGACCGACCCGGGGCTCGGGTTCCAGACGCCGTTCGAGCGCCGCTCGAGCTCCTGCATGATCGCGTAGCCGTTGCGTGGCTCCTCCGCCAGCAGCAATAGTGCTGCCGTGCGGATGTCGCCGCGCCGCGCCCGCCCGCGGCCGCGCGGGCCGCCAAAGCCGCGGTGACCGCCGAAGCCGCCTGGGCCGCCGAAGCCGCCTGGGCCGCCGAAGCCGAAATCGCCGCGACCGCCGCGCATCCATGCCGCGCGGGCGTCTGCACGCGCTGCCGCGTGCTTGGGAAACATTCTGAAGCCGCCTCGAGGGGCGGCGTAGGTGGTTGCACAACTCATAGGTTCACTCCTTGTAAAAGACATAACAGTAAACATCACGATATATCGCAACGCATCGCTTTGTCAAGGGTGTTCGTGAAACCTGACGCTTCATGCGTCGGCAATCCACGCCCGAGCGCGACCAGCGCCCGCGCTCGGTCGATCGTCCTCGCCAACGCCGCTGGCGTCCACCTCCGCGCACTGACAACAAAGTGCGGGCGCTGACCGCGCAGGCGGTCCTGGCCTCGACCGCGCTCCACCGCAGAGGATCTGCCGCGCCGGCCGCAGGTCGTCGCGCGAGCCGGCTTCTTCATCACACGGCGGCGCTCGCCCCACCCGCCTACCGGCTGGCCCGGGGGGCACAGGCGCGCGCCCCCCGGGGTCTCTCGGCGTACCCCATTCGGGGCAGGCGCGCCGAGAGAGCGATCAACTGCTGCTGGGGGTCTCCCGCTGGCGCTTGCCGAGGAACGCTGCGAGCGATCCGAGGCCGAGCGCGCCCAGGCCGACGCCGAACCGAATCCGCAGGCGGTTGCGCTTGGGCTTGGGCTTCGGACCCAGCCTGCCTACGGCATCGGTGATCTGCGCGCTGGCCGAGTTCGCCGCGTCGCTGATCTTTTCAGCCGCCGCTCGCGCGGCCTCCGCTACGTTGTGCGCCGCAACATTCGGCGGATCGTTGCGGTGCTGGACTTTGTCGACGCCGTCTTGCAGCGCTGAGGCTCCCGCCTCTGCCGCGCGCGAGACCTTGCTCTTGAGTTCGCTAACAGGACTCATGGGTCCTCCTTGGTCTCAGGGTTACGAGTTGCCCATACCCACCAGGGCGCCGCCTTACACAACTTGTGCGCCGAGCGAGGCGACAAGCGAGGGCCCGTCGAGGTCGCGGTCGGACTCGAGCAGCGCCTGCTCCGCTGCGCGCCGGCCCCCCAGGGCACGCAGCCCGCGCTCGCCGTACTCGCTGATGAAGTCGGCGAGCGCCCCCGCGCGGCGCGTCTGGAGCCGGCGGGCGCCGAGGTCGAGGCCGGCCCTGTGCTCGTCGAGCCAGGCGATCAGCTCGTCGATCCCCTGGGTCGGCGGGAGCGCGCTGACCGCGAGTAGGCCCGTGGCGCCCGCGCCGAGAACCGCGAGCGTCGAGCGCGCGTCGCGCAGCGCCGCCTGCGCCGGCCCGCCGAGGTCGGCCTTCGCAACGACCAGGAGGTCAGGGATCTCCATCACGCCCGCCTTCAGATACTGCAGCCCGTCGCCGGCGCCCGGCTGCAGCACGACGACCACCGTGTCCGCGAGATCTCCGACCTCGGTCTCCGACTGCCCGACCCCGACCGTCTCGACGACGACAAGATCGAACGCGACCGCGAGCACCTGCGCCGCCGCCCGCGTCGCCGGGGCGAGCCCGCCGACCCGCTCGCGTGCCGCCATCGAGCGGATGAAGCGTCCCGGTCCGCCGACGCCGCTGCCGGCGATCCTGATCCGATCGCCGAGTAGCGCGCCACCCGAGCGCTTCGACGATGGATCGACGGCGAGCACAGCCACGCTGCGATCGCTGCCGCGCCAGGCCGACACTAGGGCACCGAGCAGCGTCGACTTGCCGGCGCCCGGCGGCCCGGTGAGGCCGATGATGTGCCCCGGCGCCTCGGCGCCGAGTGCGCCGGGTGACAGCGCCGCCATCAGCGCGCTCGCCTCGGAGCGGCGGTTCTCGTCCTCGAGCAGGTTGAGCGTCGCCGGTGCCGCGCTGACGTCGCGCCGGCGCAGGCGCCCAACCAGCTCCTGCGCCGTCGCGATCCGCTGGCTCACCGGGCGACGATCTCGACGATCTCGCCGACGATCGAGGAGAGCTCGTAGTCCTTCGGCGTGTACACCGCGCTCACCCCTTCGCGCAGCAGCTCCGCGGCGTCAGCGTCGGGGATGATCCCGCCGACGACGACCGGCACCTCCACGCCGGCCTGCGCCATCGCCGCGAGCACGGCGGGCACCAGCTCGCGGTGCGAGCCCGAGAGGATCGAGAGCCCGACGACGTGAACGCCCTCCTCGAGCGCCGAGGCGGCGATCTCCTCGGGCGTCAGGCGGATTCCCTCATAGACGACCTCGATCCCGGCGTCACGCGCGTAGAGCGCGAGTTGCTCGGCGCCGTTCGAGTGCCCGTCGAGACCGGGCTTGGCGACGAGCATCTTCAGCCTGCGACCGAGCCGCTCGGAGGCTCGCGCGACGTTCTCGCGCAGCTCCTCGATCTTTGCAGTCGTGATCGCCGGACCGCCATCACCGACGCCGGTCGGCGCCCGGTAGGAGCCGAATACCTCGCGCAGGCTGCCGGCCCATTCGCCTGTCGTCGCGCCGGCTCTGGCAGCCAAGAGCGTGGCGTGCATCAGGTTGGTGCCGTCCTGTGCCGCCTCGGCGAGCTGCTCGAGGGCACTCGCGACGGCTGCGTCGTCGCGCTCGCGTCGCCAGCTTTGGAGGGCGTCGATCTGCGCCTGCTCGTGGCTCGAGTCGACTGTCAGGAAGGCGCTCGCGCCGTCGGCTTGGAGCGGCGATGGCTCGCTGTCGGTGTAGCGGTTGACGCCGACGACGACCTGCTCGCCGGACTCGATTCGCCGCAAGCGCGCGCGGTTTGACTCGACCAGCGCCGCCTTCATGTAGTCCACAGCATCGACGGCGCCGCCGTGCTCGGCGACGCGGGCGAGCTCGCCGCGCGCACCGTCGACGAGCTCCGCGACGAGGCCCTCGATCACCAGCGAGCCCTCGAAGATGTCGGGGTACTCGAGCAGGTCGGTCTCGAACGCGAGCACCTGCTGGATCCGCAGCGACCACTGTTGATCCCACGGCCGGGGGAGGCCGAGCGCCTCATTCCACGCTGGCAGCTGGACCGCGCGGGCGCGTGCGTTGCGCCCGAGCGTCACCGCGAGTGCTTCGAGCACGATCCGCTGGAGGTTGTTCTCCGGCTGGGCCTCGGTCAGGCCGAGCGAGTTGACCTGCACGCCGTAGCGCAGCCGCAGCAGGCCGGGGTCCTCGACGCCGTAGCGACTGCGTCCGAGCTCCTCCCACAGCTGTGCGAGCGCGCGTAGCTTCGCGTGCTCCTCGATGAAGCGCACGCCGGCGTTGACGAAGAACGAGATCCGGCCGAACACCGCGGCCATCCGCTCTTCCGCGACGCGCTCGCGCACGGCGTCGAGCACCGCCGTTGCGTTGGCGATCGCGAACGCGATCTCCTGAACCGCTGTCGCGCCCGCCTCCTGCAGGTGGTAGGAGCAGATGTTGACCGGGTTCCACGAGGGAACGTGCTCAACCGTGTAGGCGATCATGTCGGCCGTCAGCCGCAGCGATGGGCCCGGGGGGAAGGCGTAGGTCCCGCGCGCCAGGAACTCCTTGAGGATGTCGTTCTGCGTCGTGCCCTGGAGCGCGGTCGCCGCGACGCCGCGCTCCTCCGCCACCACGATGTAGAGCGCGAGCAGCCATGCAGCGGTCGCGTTGATCGTCATCGAGGTGTTCATCTGCGCGAGGTCGATCCCGTCGAACAGCGTCCGCATGTCGCCGATGTGCGCGATCGGCACGCCGACCTTGCCGACCTCGCCGCGGGCCAGCGGGTCGTCGGCGTCGTAGCCGGTCTGCGTCGGCAGATCGAATGCGACCGACAGGCCGGTCTGGCCCTTGGCGAGGTTCGAGCGGTAGAGCTCGTTCGACGCCTGGGCCGTCGAGTGACCGGCGTAGGTGCGCATCAGCCACGGAGGATCCGGCTGGGCAAGGCGGTGTGGCTCACGCTTGCCGCTCATCGAGGCTGGATTGTAGGTTTGTGGGGCGATGTCCGCTGAGCAGATCCGCCCGATCGACGTTCGTCATCTTGGTCGCCCGCGCGTTATCGCCAGCTGGCTGGTCGGCGACGTGCTGATCGACCCGGGCCCGGCGTCGAGCCTGCAGTCGCTGCTCGCGGGCCTGGGTGACGTCGTTCCGCGGGCGATCGCGCTGACCCACATCCACCTCGATCACGCCGGTGCGACGGGCTCGCTCGTCGCGCGCTGGCCAGACGTCGAGGTCTGGGTCCACGAACGCGGCGCGCGCCACATCCATGACCCCTCGCGCCTGCTCGACAGCGCAACCCGCCTCTACGGCGCCGACATGGAGCGGCTCTGGGGCGAGGTCCTGCCGGTCCCGCAGGAGCAGATCACGATCCTGCGTGGCGGTGAGCAACTCGGCTCACTCGAGGTCGCCTACACCCCCGGGCACGCCTCGCACCACGTCAGCTATTGGCACCCGGAGTCCGGGACGGCGTTCGTCGGTGACGTCGCCGGCGTGCGGATCGAGCCGCTCGATTACATCCTCACGCCGACGCCGCCGCCTGACATCGACATCGAGGCCTGGCACGATTCGATCGCACTGATCCGCGCCTGGCAGCCGCAGTGCCTCGCGATCACCCATTTCGGTGCCGCCGCAGACCCGCCGGCACACCTGGACCGGCTCGAGCGAGCGCTCGACCGCTGGGCGGCGCGGGCCCGCGAGACCGACCGCGAGAGCTTCGCCCGCGAGCTGCGCGCCGATGTCGAGGAGCAGTGCGGCGCTGAGGGCGCTGCCTGCTACCAGCAGGGCGCGCCCTACGAGCACATCTACGACGGCCTCGAGCGTTACTGGCAGAAGCGCGAGGCGGCGGCGTGAGCGGCGAGACGATCGAGCTGCCGCGCACCGGCGGCCCGGGCAGCGGCAGCGGCGGCGCCTGGAAGGTGATCGTCCGCAACGACAACCACAACACCTTCGATCATGTCGCCACGACGCTCGCGCGCGTCCTTCCCGGTGTCAGCCTCGACACCGGCTACGCCTACGCCAACCAGATCGACAGCTCCGGCCTGGCGATCGTCTGGGCCGGCCCGCGCGAGGTCGCCGAGCACTACTGGGAGCAGCTGCGCGCAGCCGGCCTGACGATGGCGCCGCTGGAGCAGGGCTAGCCTGTAAGCGGCGACAGAATCCGTCGGCGTTCCCGCAGCCGCGAAGCGGCGAGGAGATCCCGACCGCGAGGAGACCCCGCCGGCTAGCTCTCGACCGGCTCGGCGTGCGCGCCGTTGCGGTGAGGGCGCTTGCCCTCCGTCACGACGTCGGCCCAGCTGTAGGTGACAGGCACCTGAAACCAGCCCTGGCAGTAGGTGCGGAAGTCGATCATGTCGGGGCCGTACCAGAAGCGCTCGAAGTCGGCGTGCTCGTCGAACTCGAGCATCTGTAGGAGCTTGTAGCGGTCGTCGCGGTTGCGGTGGACGGCGTAGCCGGTCGCGCCGTAGCGCGTCGCGAGCTCCGAGATGCGGATCAACTCCGCCTGCAGTTGGTCGCCGCGAAAGCCCGTTGCGTACCAGGGGATGTGAACCATGCCGCCTGACATCAGATACCCACCTCCGCGCGGATCGCTCCCGGTCCCTCGGCGGTCCTGCCTTGCCCTTCGGCCGCTGCGCCGACAAGGATCGCGATCTTCCCGAGATGCTTGTTGTCTTTCATCAACTGGTGTGCCTCACCGACGCCGTCGAAACCGAACGTCCGCCACAGTACCGGGCGGATCAGGTGTTGCTCGATCAGCTCGTTTGCGCGCGTGCATTCGTAGGCGTTTGCGAAATGCGACCCGATTATCTCCTTCTGGCGCATCCACAGGTAGCGCACGTCGAAATCGAGGTTGTAGCCGGTCGTGCCGGCACAGATGACGACCTTGCCGAACGGCTTGACGACGAACACCGATGTCGGGAATGTCGCCTTGCCGACGTGCTCGAAGACGATGTCGGGCGCGGCGCCGAGGATCTCGCGCACCCGCTTTGAGAAACGACGCGCCTCGTCCTGGCGCGCGCGCTCCTGCTCGGGCGTCTCCGAGCCGGTCCGCATCATCCCCGCGAACTCGCCCCTGTCGATCCAGCCGACAGCGCCCAGCTGCTCGACGAGCGCGCCCTTCTCAGGCGATGAGACGACGCCGAGGCTGAGCGCTCCGGCGGCGGCGCAGAGCTGCGTCGCGAACACGCCGAGACCGCCTGCGGCGCCCCACACGAGCACGCGGTCGCCGGCTTTCAGCGCGCAGCGGTCGATCAGCATCCTGTAGGCGGTGAAGTAGACGAGCCCGTAGGAGGCTGCCTCATCCCAGCTCAGCGACGGCGGCTTGCGCAGCAGCTGCTGGGCCTGCACCTTGGTGAACTGCGCGAACGAGCCCCACGTCGTCTCATAGCCCCAGATCCGCTGGGAGGGCGCCGCGAGCGGGTCGAGCCCGTGCACCTCGACGTCCTCGTAGGAGGCCTGATTGCAGTGGATCACGACCTCGTCCCCCGGTGCCCAGCGGGTCACGCCGGGGCCGACCTTCCAGACGATCCCGGCGGCGTCCGAGCCGCCGATGTGGTGGCCGAACTCCGGGTGGTCGCCGTAGCCGAAGACCGAGACGGGCTTGCCCATTGCCGCCCAGACGTTGTTGTAGTTGACGCCGGCCGCCATCACGCGGACAGTGACCTCGAACGGGCCTGGCTCGGGGACGTCGACCTGCTCGAGCTGGAAGGCGTCGATCGGCTCGCCCTCGCGCTCCTTGCGGATCACCCAGGCGGGCATGCTCGCGGGCAAGTCGCCCGGCTCGACGTTCAGCGTGGTGATATCGGCGATCTCGACGGGCAAGCCGCCGCGAATCCTAGATGGTGAACGGAAGTTCGACGACTGTGGCCGCGACTGCGGTCCCCTCGACGGAGAGGATGTCGCCGGGCTCGGCTTCGCGGCGCAGCAGCGCCAATCCGATCAGACCGAGCCGTGGCGAGGCCGCCGTGCTTGCCAGCGCCCCGACATCTCGCTGGTTCTGCCAGAGCACAGCCCCGCTGCCGACAGCATCGCTCAGCTTGAGGCCTCGCAGCAGTCGGTTGGGCTTGCCCTTCCAGTAAAGGCGCGCGACTGTCTCCTGACCGACGTAGCAGCCCTTCGAGTAGGAGACAGTCCGCTCGTGCAGGCCGGCCTCCTGCGGCATCGTCGTCTCGTCGATCTCGACGCCGAACCGTGGCACGCCGGCCTCGATCCGCAGGCAGTCGAGCGTCGCCCGTGAGATCGCCACCGCGCCTGCGGCCTCGAGCGCGGCGCGAATCTGCTCACCGTCATCGCTGGCGCACAGCAGATCGATCCCGAACCGCGTTCGAATCAGGCGCACGGGGCGGCCTGCGACCTCACTTGCGACGTGCGAGAACTCCTCGTCCGGCGGAGGTCCCTGCAGCAGCGAATCGACCCGCGGCCCAATCAGCGAGAACAGCGCATTCTCGAGCGTCCGCTTGTGCAGCTCCGCGGCAAACCCGATCCGGAAGCGCGTCAGGGCGTCGAACAGCGCCTGCAGGGCGATCCGCTCGGTATCGAGCAGCAGCTCGCTTTCGGTTCGCAGGACGCGGACCTCGGCGAGCATCCTTCCCTTGTGGGTCAGCAGCACCGCGTCGGCGCCGGAGCCGACGGTGATCGCGGCGATGTCCTGCGAGAGCAGCGAGTCGAGGAACTCGACCATCTCGGCGCCGCTGAGTGCGAGCTTGCCGCGGTCTGACTGATCGATCAACGCCGCAGCCTCGGTCGCCGCCGCGTACTCCGCGGCGTCCGGGGCGAGCGCTTGGAGCACCGGCGTCACAGGCACCGAGCATACCCGCCGCGCCGCGGTTCAATCCAGCATTGCCTTGACAAAAAGTTTGGTGTGCCATAATCAATGTCAAGTTATGGCTACAGGCGAAATCGTGCGCTCGCAGGCGGTTGAGGATTACGCGAAGGCGATCTTCGCGCTCGAGGGCCGCAGCTCCGAGCCGGTCAGCACGAACGCGCTCGCGGCACGCCTCGGGATTACGCCGGGGTCGGTCTCGGCGATGTTGAAGAAGCTCGACGAGCTCGGGTTGAGCACGCACGTGCCCTACCGCGGTGTGCGCCTGACCGAAAAGGGGCGGCGGCTGGCGATTGAGATCGTCCGCCACCACCGCCTGCTCGAGCTGTTCCTCGCCGAAGCGCTCGAGATGCCGTGGGACCGCGTCCATGCCGAGGCTGAGGTGCTCGAGCACGTCCTCTCCGAGGATCTCGAGGCGCTGATTTCCGCCAAGCTCGGCCACCCGACCCTCGACCCGCACGGCGATCCGATCCCGACCGCCGACCTCCAGCTCGACGAGCGCACAACCCGCAGCCTGGAGTCGCTCGAGCCTGGTGATCGCGGGACCTTCGTGCGTGTCTCCGACGCCGATCCCGAGATGCTGCGCTACCTCGCCGGCTGCGGCATCGCCCCAGGCGACCGCTTCGTCGTTCGCTCGCGCCAGCCGTTCGGCGGGCCGCTGTTCTTGGCCTTCGGCGCGCGCGAGCAGACGATCGGCGGCGAGCTTGCGCACGCGATGCGCGTCGAGCTCGAAGATCCCCTCGCGCCGGCCGAGGAGCTCGATGGCCGCGACTGACGCGAGCGCCGCGAGCGGCCTCGGCGGACCCCGCCTGACGGGGGAGGACAGCGCCCGCTCGCTCGACCGCTCGCGCGTGCACGACGCTCGGCGCCAGCGACGGCGCTGGCGGCTGGTCTGGCTGCTCGTTGGCCCAGGGATCCTCGCGATGCTCGGCGAGAACGACGGGCCAAGCATGATCGCCTACGCCTCCGACGGCGCCCAGTACGGGCTCGGATTCTTCGTGCCGTTCATCCCGCTGCTGTTTGCGATGGCGTTCGTCTGCCAGGAGATGTGCATGCGGATCGGCGCGGTCACGCATCGCGGCTACGGCGAGCTCGTGCTGCAGCGCTACGGGAAGGCCTGGGGCTGGTTTGGCGCCGGCGATCTCACGCTGACAAACCTCGTCACGCTGGTCGCCGAGTTCGTCTCGATCCGCGTCGGGCTCGCCTACTTCCACCTCGGCGCGGGCGTGGCCGTCGGGCTGGGCCTTGCCCTTGTGGCGTTCACGATCAGCGGTGGGCGCTACTGGCGCTGGGAGCGCATCGTCCTCGGCATGGCGCTGTTCAACGGCCTGTTCCTGCTCGCGGCGATCCTCGTCAAGCCGGACGTCGGCGCGATCGCCGGCTCGCTTGACTTCAGCCCGTTTCCCGGCGGCAGCTTCAACACGCTGCTGCTGTTGCTGGCCTCGACGATCGGCGCCACGGTGACGCCGTGGATGATCTTCTTCCAGCAGAGCGCCTCCGCCGATAAGGGGATGACGCCGCGCGACATCAACCATGGCCGCTATGACACAGCGATCGGCGCGGTGCTCGCGGCGATCTTCGGCATCGGGGCACTGGTCGCCGGAGCGGCGCTGCTGACGCACAACGGGTCGGGCATCGAAGGTTTCGCCGGTGCCGGCTTCCCCGAGGCGCTGAGGCACGTCGCCGGCAGCGCCGCGGGTGCGGTCTTCGCGCTCGGGCTGATCGAGGCAGGCGCGGTGGCGATCCTCACGATCTCCGCCAGCACCGCGTACGCCGCCGGCGAATGCGTCGGCGTCTCCCATAGCTTCAACAGCTCGCCGCGTAGTGCTGCGCTCTTCTATGCAGCGAACGTCGGCGTCGCGCTGCTCGCCGCGATGGTGATCCTGATCCCCGGCGCGCCGCTGCTCTCGATCGCCCTCAACGCGAACGTGCTCGCGACGGTGCTGCTGCCGGTCAGTCTCGTCCTGATGCTGATGCTCGCCAACGACAAGGGGCTGATGGGCCGCTGGGCGAACAGGCGATCGACAAATGTGATCGGCGTTGCGGTGATCGCGTTCGTCGGGCTCTGCGGCGCCGCCTACGGCATCGACTCGTTCCTGCAGACAACACACATCATCGGCTCGTGAAGAGCGCAGCTCCGCTGATCAAAGACGCACCCAAGCTCCCCGGCGTCGGCGAGCAGGCGCTCCCAGCGGATGCGGTGCTCGATGACGAGCTGATCATGGATCTCGAGCGCGATCAGTTCGTCGACGCGACCTCACAACCGGTGCCGCGAGCGGCGCTCAGCACGTCGGCTCTCGTCGGGCTGTGGGCGCTTCGCGTCTTCGTCGTCCTCGTCAGCATGATGGTGATCTACACCTTTTTCGACAAGCTCCACTGAGCGGCCCGCAGCGGCGGCGGATCAGCCGGGCGGGCCTGCGGCGGGGTCGCTGCGCCGCCGCCAGGCGTAGTGGACGCGCTTGGAGTACCCGGCTGGCGGGCCTCGGAGCTCGTCGTGGGCCTCGAGCAGCACGAAGTCGCCGTCGAGCGCCGCCTCGATCTGCGCCAACTCGACACCGAGCTCGCCGATCCGCTCGTGCAGGCCTGCGTAGCCGCCGTCAGCGAGCCGCTCGACGATCCAGACGTTCCAGTTCGAGAGGCCGGCGAGCGGCGGGTCGACGCTCTGGATCACGCTCGCGTCCGCGGCCTGCGACCACCACGGCGGGAACTCCGCCATCGCACGCAGCTTCGTCAGCGTGTTGACGTCGAAGATGAACAGCCCGTCGGGGGCGAGGTGCGTGCGAGCGCGATCGAACAGCGACGTCCAGCCCTCGAAGGTCGTGATGTGGTTGAGCGTGTCAAAGACGCAGAGCACCACGTCGAATGTCTCGCCGAGGTCAAACGCCGTGATGTCGTCCTCGATCAACCGCGCGGAGGGCACCTTCTCGCGCGCGATCGCGAGCATCTCCGGCGAGCGATCGATGCCGGTCAGCGGGCCGATGCCCCCAAGCCCCGCGAGAATCGTTCCCGTCCCGCAGCCAAGCTCGAGAATCGACCCCCGACCCCAGTGGTATCGCTCGACGGACCCGACGATCCGCGCGATCTTCGGCTCCGGGTCGTCCATCACCGCGTCGTAGACCCGAGCGAACTCCGCGTAGGTCCGGTCGCTAGGCTTAGCCGCGATGGGTCTCACCGACACCTTCCAGGCGATCGTCGACGGGCTGCCCGACGACTGGACCGACCTCGAGCTCGATCTGCGGATCGCCGACGAGAAGCGCTATGTCGACGCGGCGGTCGCGCTCGTCGCCTGCAACGCCCAGCCCTACTCGGCGCACGAGTGGCACTGGCACCTGCTCGTCGCCCATCGCTTCGGCCACGCCGCGTCGGTCCCCGCGGTGCGCACCTCGCTGACGCTGCTGGACGACAACGACATCGCCGGTGAGCTCGTTGTCCGCGAGGTCCGCGAAGGCCGCGTCCCGATCGAGCCTGTCTGGGGTCGTCCGCAGTCGCTGCGCGACGAGCTGCGCGAGATCAACGCGCAGTAGCAAGCAGCCGCCCGACCAGTTCCGGAGCCTCGCGCGCGATCCGCGAGCGAGGCACGACGAGCGCGAGCCCCGCGTCCTGCGCCAGATCGCGCACGTCCGTCTCGACATGCGAGTAGAACGCGAGCACCGGGGCGCTCGCCCCACGCAACTGCTCGACGCGAGCAGCGCTGTCCACCGTCAGATCGGCAACGATCAGCTCAGCCTGCGGATCCGGCCTCAGGCCCAGGCTCACGACATACCCCGCGCCCGCGAGCTGGGCCTGCAGCCGCGACCCGAACAGCAGATCGTCGGTCAGCAGATGCAGGCAGGCCACACGACAACGATAAAGCCCAGCTGCTTTCCTGGATCTATTCCAGATTGGTGCTAGGTTGCGCCTGTGGCGAGCATCGCATTCCTCGACGAGCCGGTTGCCGATCAGCTGCGGGGTGCCGGCCTGCGCGTGACGGCCCCGCGGATCGCCGTTCTCGCGGCGGCGCGCTCAGGCAACCACGCGACCGTGGACGCGATCGCGCAGGCAGCCCGCGAGCGGCTCGGATCGATCTCGACCCAGGCCGTCTACGACGTCCTCGCCGCGCTCGCGCGCGCCGGCCTGGTCCGGCGGATCGAGCCGGCCGGCAGCCCCGCGCGCTACGAGACGCGCGTAGGCGACAACCACCATCACATCGTCTGCCGCGCCTGCGGCACCGTCGCCGACGTCGACTGCGCGCATGGCGCGGCACCATGCCTCGAACCAGCTGCCAGCCACGGCTTTGCGATCGAAGAAGCAGAGGTGACCTACTGGGGCCTCTGCCCAAACTGCCAATCCGACCCTCGAGGAGTTCCACGATGAGTGACCAGCGCCCGCCCCATACCACCACCGACGCCGGCATTCCCGCGCCGAGCGACGAGCACTCCCTCACCGCCGGCCCCGACGGCCCGGTGCTGCTCCAGGACCACTATCTGATCCAGAAGATGGCGCAGTTCAACCGCGAGCGCGTGCCCGAACGCGTCGTCCACGCCCGCGGCTACGGCGCCCACGGCTTCTTCGAGGTGACCGAGGACGTCAGTCAGTACACGAGCGCAGCGTTCCTCCAGAAGGGCAAGAAGACGGACGTCTTCGCGCGCTTCTCGACGGTCGCCGGCGAGCTCGGCTCGGCCGACACCGTCCGCGACCCGCGCGGCTTCGCGCTGAAGTTCTATACCGAGCAAGGCAACTACGACCTCGTCGGCAACAACACGCCGGTCTTCTTCGTCAAGGATCCGTCGAAGTTCCAGGACTTCATCCACTCCCAGAAGCGGATGGGTGACACGGGAATGCGCTCGAACAACGCGCAGTGGGACTTTTGGTCGCTCTCGCCGGAGTCCTACCACCAGGTCGCGATCCTAATGTCGGACCGCGGCACGCCGCGAACGCTGCGCCACATGAACGGCTACGGCAGCCACACGTTCATGTGGATCAACAAGGGCGGTGAACGGGTCTGGGTCAAATACCACTTCAAGACGGCGCAGGGCGCCGAGAACTTCACCCGGCAGGAGGCGGCGGCGATGGTCGGTGAGGACCTCGACTTCCACCGCCGCGACCTGTGGAACGCGATCGCGGGCGGCGACGCGCCGGAATGGCAGCTGGAGATGCAGATCATGCCGTTCGAGGACGCGGCTGGCTACCGCTTCAACCCGTTCGATCTGACCAAGGTCTGGCCGCATTCGGACTATCCACCGATCACGATCGGTCGCCTGGTCCTCGACCGCAACCCGGCGAACTTCTTCGCCGAGGTCGAGCAGGCTGCGTTCGAGCCGGCGAACATGGTGCCGGGCATCGGGCCGAGCCCCGACAGGATGCTGCTCGGGCGCCTCTTCAGCTATCCCGACACCCACCGCTACAGGATCGGCCCGAATTACCTGCAGCTGCCGATCAACCGTCCCCAGAGCGAGGTCCACACCTACAACAAGGACGGGGCGATGCGCTACGAGCACAACGGCGGCGCGCCGGTCTATGCCCCGAACAGCTACGGCGGGCCACACGCCGACCCGAGCCGCTTCATCGAGCCCTCGTGGGACGCGACCGGCGAGATCGTCCGGACTGCCCAGCAGCTCCACTCCGAGGACGACGACTACGGCCAGCCGGGCACGCTCTACCGTCAGGTCATGTCGGAGACCGACCGCAAGAACCTGACCTCGAACCTCGTCGACCACCTCTCCGACGGCGTCGAGCACGACGTCCAGGTGCGCTCGGTCGAGCACTGGTACAAGGTCGACGCCGAGCTCGGGTCGAACATCGCCGCGGGCCTCGGGCTCAGTGGCGTCGATACCAACGGCGCCTCGGCATCGACGAGCGCGGCGCGCGCCTAGCGCGCTGCGCTCAGCTGATCGCGGGAGCCCGCCCCACCTGGTGGGGCGGGAACGCGTCGCGCGACGCGCCACCGGCGAGCATTTCGGCGAACGTCGATTCCTCCCGCGCAAGCGCGCGGGCAACGCTCGGTCTTGCCTCGCAGCGCTGCGCGTGGTCGGCGCAGCGCACGAGGCCGGCGCCGTCCATGCCCGAGCCGACGGCGCGAAACCACGTCCAGAGCAGGTAGGCGTCGACGACCGACCAGTCGTCGAACAGCCAGTCGCGGTCCACGAGCCGCTGCTCGGCGATCTCGAAGCAGTCGCGCAGCATCGACGCCGCCAGTGCCCGCGTGCGCTCCTCGCTGCCTGGTAGGTCGCAGTAGCGGCGCGGGTAGCGCAGGCGTGTGATCGACGGATGGACGGCGCCGGCGAGCCAGGACATCGTCGCCAGCGCGTCGCTCTCGACACTCGCATCGCCGCTCGGCAGCAGTCGCGCCTGCGGGTAGAGGCGTGCGAGACGGGTCACGATCGCCGGTGTTTCGGTCAGCCGCTCGCCGTCGATCAGGAGGACCGGCACCTTGCCCTTCGGATTGATCGCGAGGAACCCGGGGTCGGTCATGCGCGCGAGCGGGCTCAGCCGCGTCGTGAACGGCTCGCCGATCTCCTCGAGCGCAACAAGGGTGACGCGCGAGCAGGTCCCCGGCAACCAGACAAGCTCGAGCTCGGCGGGCACCTGCTGCAGTCTGTCAGCTGCCGTTGCGCTCGCCAAGCCCTGGACGAGCGGATCGCTCCGGGGCGGGCGCGCCGGGCGCCGGCGCTCGCCCGCAGGCAGGGCAGCGAGCGCCGCGCCCGCTGCCCGCGACCAGGCCGCTCTAGCCGAAGAGGTCCTCGTCGATCGGGCGGATCAGCGCGGCGGCACCAGGCCCGTCATCGGGCTGGATGTGCGCCCCGAGGCCGCTGACGATCACAACGGGCTCGCCCGAGTCCTTCGCGCGCGCAAGGTCGGCGGTTGCGGCGATCGCATCGGCGACGGCGATGACGCTCGCTTGGAGCTCGCGCCCGCGGCGGTCATGGCGCCCGCGCCAGTCGTCCAAGACGCCGAGTCCGGCGCAGCCGATCGCCGTGTCGAGTTGTCCCAGGCGCCAGGCGCGACCGAAGCTGTCGGTGATCAGCACAGCCGGCGCTTGACCGGAGAGCTCGCGCAGGCGTGCGCGCAGCGCGCGCGCCGAGCGGTCGGGGTCCGCAGGCAGCAGGATCACCGTTCCGGCGGCGGCGTTTGACTCATCGACACCGGCGTTGGCGCAGACGAGGCCGTGGCGCGTGCGAACGATCAGGACGCCGCGTTCAGCGCGCACCAGCTCCGCCGACTCGTCGAGCACTGCCTGCACGTGGCGCGGATCCTTGCCGTAGCGCTCGGCAAGCTCGCGGGCCTGCGCACCCGGGATGATCGCGGCGAGCTCGCGCACCCGACCCTCGGCCTTCGAGACTGCCTTGTGGGCGACGACGACGATCTCCTCAGCCGACGGCGGCGGACCGGCGGCGAGGATCAGCGAGGCGAGGTCGGCGCCGGCCCGGATCTCGGGCAGGCCGGTGAGCGAACGGGCGCTTAGCTGCCCCATCAGCTCCCCGTCATCGCCGCGGCGTAGGCGGTGCGCGTGCGCGGCGCGCGGCTGCGCGGCCCTGCCAGCAGCGCCGCGAGGTCGGCCGCCGTGTCGATGTCGAGCAGCAGCGTCTCCGGCCGTGCGACCGCGAACTCGACGCCGCCAGCCCGCGCAAGCTCGCAATGACGCTCGAAGCTCCCGGGTCCGAACGCCGGCGCGATCGCATCGGGTGGCGTCAGCAGCAGCGCGTTGGTACCCGTCCCGTGACGATCGGGAACGATCACGACCGGTTCGCCGTGGGCGCTGACGAGCTGGTCGAGCTCGTCACGATCGAGCGCCGGGCAGTCTCCGGGGAGCAGCAGCGCGCGCTCGAAGCCGTCACGGCAGGCGCGCTCGAGGCCGATCGTCGCGGCAGCGCTCTGCCCGCCCTCGCGTGAATCGGGCTCGACCTCCGCGCCGAGTCGCTCGGCGATCGGGACGACGAGGTCTTCGTTGGTGATCACGAGCACGCCGGCGAGCTCGCGCGAGGTCGCCAGCGCGCTCAGCACGTCGGTCACCATCGCTTCCGCGATCGCCTGGCGCTGCTCGTCGCTCAAGCGCTCCGCGAGGCGGGACTTTGCGAGCGCGAAGCGCTTGATCGGGACGATCGCCAGTGTTCGCATCGAGCTAGTGGAGCGAGGCGCTGAACTCGAGCACGCGCTGCGCCAGCGAGACTCGCTGCTCTGCGGTCGACATGAGCGTGTCGCAGCGTAGCGAGGCAATCGCGTCGGTCGGCTCGTCGGCGACGACCGCGTCGATCAGTCCGTCGTAGATCGCGACGATCCCGCTGACGTCGGTAGCAAGTCCAGCCCACGCCATGCAGGCCGCTGTAGGTCCCTTGACCACGCCGCCGGCGACGATCGGGCTGATCGCGACGACAGGCTTGTCCTGCAGCGCTTCACGGATTCCGGCAAGAGCCAGTATCGGCCCGATCGACAGCACCGGATTGGAGGGTCCGATGATGATCACGCTGGCGTCGGCAAGCGCCGCGAGCACAGCGGGGGAGGGGACGGCGTCCTCGACCCCGGAGAACTCGACGTCCTCGATCGGCGCGGCGGCGCGTAGGCGGATCATGAACTCCTGAAGCCCGACCCACTCGCCGGCGCTTTGAATCCGCGTGCGGACCGGCTGGTCTGACATCGGCAGGACGGCTGCCCTGACACCGAGAGCGCTGACGAGTCGGGCGTGGGCTTCGGTCTGCGTCAGGCCGTCTCCGAGCAGCGCCGTGCGCGCAAGACAGAAAGCAAGGTCGGAGTCTCCGAGGTTGAACCAGTCGTAAAACCCAAGCTCGCCGAGCATCGCCATCGCTCGAAAGCTGTCGCCGGCGATGCCCCAGCCGCGCTCGTCGATGCGGTCGGCGAGCCAGTAGGTGATCAGGTCGGGGTCGGGCGAGACGTGGGCGCCGTAGATCTCGATGTCGTCGCCGGTGTTGGCGAGCACCGCAAGCTCGTCATCGAGGAGCTCGTAGAGGCCGCGCGCGAGCTTTGCGCCGCCGGTCCCGCCCGACAGCAATACGACGCTCACCAGAGCGTGTCGGGCAGCCCCGTTACATGCAGGCCGGCGTGGGTCTTGTAGCGCACGTTGACCGAGATCAGGAGCGCGGTCAGCGACTCGACGATCCGGGCCATCTCGAGGCGGCCGGCGTCGAGCGGGCGCAGGCCGTCGATGCGCGCGATCAGCGCGGCGACGCGCGCCTTGTCCGCGCGCTTGTCGCCGCAGATCAAGACGTCCTCGTCGAGCGGGTGATCGAGGTCGCTGAGGATCGCGGCGCTGACGGTATGCAGGCCGGCGACGACAGTCACGCCCTCGGGGACCATCTCCTGGGCCTGCTCGGCGGCCGAGCCCTGCCAGACGCCGAGCATCCGCGTTGCCTTGCCGCTGACCGCGGCGGCCAGCGGGACCGTCGCGTCGAGGACGAGCTGGCCGGGCCGCAGCGACCCCTTGAGGTTTGTCAGCGTCTCGGACTGCGAGCGGAACGGGACGCTCAGGACGACGAGCTCGTTGGCGGCGGCGGCTGCGGCGTTCTCGAGCCCGGCGAACCTTCCCTCGGGCAGCTGCTCGCGGGCCCGCGCTGCGGCCTCCGCGGCACGGTCTGCGTCGCGTGATCCGATCGTCACCTCGACGCCGGCCTTCGCCAGGCGCAGCGCAAGGCCGAATCCGAGCGCCCCGCTGGCGCCGACGATCGTCACTGAGTCATCGCCTGAGGGCACGAACGGCGCAGTCTAGCTTGGCGCCGTCAGCGCGCCGGGGTGCTCGGCGTGGGCGTCGAAGCGCGCCAGCGAAGGGAACATCAGAACGACGGCGCCGAGCGAGGCGATGCAGGCGATGCCGCCGCTCAGCACAGAGAAACGGGCGGAGGTCAGCGCCGCGACCTCACCTGCCTCGATGTCACCGAGCCGCGCGCCGCCGGTCACGACGATGCCGTAGGCGGCGGACATCCGCCCGCGCATCTCCTCGGTCGAGATCAGCTGGCTGATCGTGCCGCGGCAGATCGCGCTGATCGAGTCGGCGGCACCCGCGGCCGCGAACAGCAGCGCCGCGAGCGCCAGGCTCGAGGTGAGTCCGGCGGCGGCGATCGTAGCGCCCCAGATGAAGACCATGCCGATCGTGATCCGCCCGATCCAACGGGTATTCACGAGCCAGCCGGTTGTCAGCGCGGAGACCGCCGCGCCGGCGGCGACGGCAGCGTAGAGCAGGCCCGTACCGGCGGCGCCGGCGTGGTAGACGTTGAGCGAGAGGACAACGAACAGCACACGCGGCATGCCGAACGTCATCGCGCAGATGTCGATCACGTAGCTCCCGAGCAGCGCGTTGCTCGAGCGGACGAAGCGCAGGCCATCGGCGACCGAACGCAGGATCGACTCGCGCTCGCCGACGTGCTCGGGCGGGTGCTGGGGGCCGATCACGTAGGCGCAGACGAGCGTCGCGACGACGCTCGCGACATCGATCAGGTAGGCGTAGCCGACCCCGCTGGCACCGATCACGAGGCCGGCGAGCCCGGGACCGGCGATCGCCGTCAGCGACGAGGTGCCGTAATTGAACGCGATCGCCGAGCGCATCAGCTCACCGGCCAATGCTGGGATCATCGCCGCGCGCGAGAGCCAATCGAGCGCGGTGCTCGACGCGAGCGTGGCGGCGAGCACGAAGATCAGCCAGACCGGGGGATTGCCGATCAGCGCGAGTGCCGTCAGCAGGCCGGCCGAGACCGCGATCGCGGCCTGCGCGATTACGAGCAGCTTGCGGCGGTCCATTCGATCGGCGATCGCGCCGCCGTAGAGCCCGACGACGATCGTCGGCCCGAGCTCGACAGCGCTCACCAGGCCGACCAGCGCGGCCGATCTCGTCAGCACGTAGACTTGGTAGGGGACGGCGACGAGCGCCGCCTGCTGGCCGAGGCCGCCGACGATCGTGCTGAGCGCAAGCCAGCGGTACTCGCGCGAGCGGCGCAGGGCAGTCGTGTCGAGGGCGATCGCGGAGAGGAAGCCCATCCGGCTCGGCATCCTCGCACGCACCAGCGGCCGTGCGAGGGGCAGGCGGGCCCGCCATCGCCTGGCGGCTAATCTGAGGCCGCGGTGGTCGACCTTCCAGATCTTCGAGTTTCAGACGTGGGGTCGGCCGAACCCGCGCAGCTGCTCGCTCTTGCCAGCCAGGCGGCCTGCGCCGCCGGTGAGCTGCTGCGCGAGCGCTTCGAAGCCGGCGGCAAGCTCGGCGTCTCCGCGAAGAGCTCGCCGACCGACCTGGTCAGCGAAGCGGACCTCGCCTCGCAGCAGGTGATCCGCGAGCTGATCGGGGCGGCACGCCCCGACGATGGCTTTCTCGGCGAGGAGGGGGGCGCCGACGATGCCGGCACCAGCGGTCTGCAGTGGGTCGTCGATCCGCTCGACGGGACGATCAACTTCGTCTTCGGGATCCCACTGTGGTGTGTGAGCATCGCGGTGCGCGACGCGGCGGGCTCGATCGTCGGCGTGATCCACTGCCCGCTTGCCGACGAGACGTTCACGGCGATCCGCGGCGGCGGCCCGCCGCTGCTGGGCGGCTCCGAGATCGTGCCGGCGAAGCCCCGCGCCGAGTCGCTCAGCGAGGCCCTCATTGCGACCGGGTTCGCCTACGACTCTGTCGTGCGGAGCGCGCAGGCCGAGGTGATCGCCGGGATGCTCTCCTCGGTACGCGACATCCGCCGCTGCGGCGCCGCCGCGCTCGACCTCGCCTGGACGGCCGCCGGGCGCTTCGACGCGTTCTTCGAGCGCACCGTCAAGCCATGGGACACGGCGGCGGGAGCGCTGCTGTGCGAATGCGCCGGACTCGAGGTGCACGAGCTCGCCGGTCGGCCGGGCCTGCCGGACGGGATCCTCGCCGCACCGCCGGCGCTGGCGCGCGGCCTGCTCGACCTCGTCGGCTAGCGCCGACGCGCCACGCCGTGCTGGTGTCTGCGCGCGGTCTGATTGCCACCGTCGGGGTGGCTCAGAGCGCTGCGAATCCGCGGTAGAGCTCGCGCGCTGCCGCGATCCCGAGCGCAACGTAGTCGCCGACGAGCCGCTCGTTGGGGGCGTGGATATTCGAGTCGGGTAGCCCGAACCCGGTGATCACGCTCGGGATCCCCGCTCCCGACAGCGCCGGCACGATCGGCAGGCTGCCGCCGGAGCGGATCAAGGCGGGCCGCACGCCGAGCGCCCGCTCGAACGCGTCGAGGCCCAACCGGATCGCCTTCGAGTCCGCCGCAACGAGGCCGGGGGGCGCCGCGGCGAGCCGCTCCACCGTCAGCTCGGCTCCGATCGGCGCGGCTTCGCGCAGCATCCGCTCGAGTGCCGTGGCGACCTCCTCGACGCTCTGTCCTGGCGCGAGTCGCAGCGAGATGTTCGCAACCGCCTCGACCGGGAGAACCGTCTTCTGGAGCTGCGGCGAGCCGCTTTCGAAGCCGTTCACGTCGAGGGCCGGCTCGGCGAACGTTCGCAGGTAGAACTCCTCCGCCGCGTGGCTGTCGGCCGGCTGCGCGCCCTGGCTCGCCAGCTCGTCGGTTCCGGGCGGCAGCTCGGCCCAGCCGGCGAGCTCCTCGGCTGTCGGCTGCGCGATACCGGCGCGCAGCGGCTCCGCCAGTCGCCCGTCGACAGCGATCAGGCGCGCGATCATCGTCGCCAGGGCGTGGGCGGCGTTGAGCGCGGCGCCACCGTAGAGGCCTGAGTGGAGGTCGCGCTCGCCGGTGCGAAGCGCGAGGTGGTAGTAGACGATCCCGCGCGTCGCGAGGTTGAAGGCCGGCAGGTCGCGGCGGATCATGCCGCTGTCGAAGATGATCGCGGCGTCGCCGCCACGCTCGTCGGTTGCGACGTAGTCGATGATCGAATGTCCGCCGGTCTCCTCCTCGCCGTCGCAGAGGAAGCGAACGTTGACCGGCAGCTCGCCGGCGCGCGCGAGCTCGCGCGCGCCCGCCAGCAGCATGTAGAGCTGGCCCTTGTCATCGACAGTGCCGCGCCCGTAGAGGTAGCCGTCGCGGATCTCGGGCTCGAACGGATCGCTCTGCCACAGCTCGAGCGGCTCGGGCGGCTGGACATCGAAGTGCCCGTAACAGATGACCGTCGGGCAGCGGCCGGCGCCCGACCCGGCGATCTCCCCGATCGCGAGCGGCGCCCCGTGCCAGTCGACGAGCTCGGCGCCACCGCCGGCCTCGTTGATCAGCGCGCAGACCCACTCACCGGCCGCCGCGACATCGCCGGCGTGCGCGGGGTCGGCGCTGATCGACTGGATCCGCAGGAACTCCGCCAGCTCGTCGAACCACTCGGCGCCCATCGCGCGCCAACTCTAGTCCGCACAGTCTCGATCGCCGCGGCCGGACCTCGCTTCACGCCGCGGTCCGGCGCGCGTTACTGAAGTGCGCCGCGGACCGAGGTGATCCGCTGCGTGTTGAAGCCAAGCCAGTGCATGCGGCCGAAGTAGCGCGCGTGCTCGACTTTCAGGCAGCGGTCCATGACGACTGCGAGGCCGCCCTGCTCGGCGATCTGCGCGCCCTCCTCGTTGATCACACCGAACTGGCACCAGAGGGCGCCGGCGTGGATCGCGACGGCCTCGCGGGCGATCGCCGGCAGGGCATCGGGAGCCCGGAAGACGTTGACGATGTCGACGGGCGCCGGCACCTCTGACAGGCTCGGGTAGCTGGCCTCGCCGAGGATCTCGCGCTCGCGGGGATTCACCGGGATCACCCGGTAACCGTGGCGCTTGAGGTAGAGACCGACGAAGTTGCTGGCGCGCAACTCGTTCGGGGAAAGGCCGACGATCGCGATCGTGCGCGCGTTGTGAAGCACGCGCTGGATCGTCACGGGGTCCTGGTATCGCTCGAGGCCGGTCATCTGAGGCGGGCGAGCCCCTGCTCGAGGTCCCAGATCAGGTCATCGACGGACTCGGTGCCAACCGACAGTCTGATCGTTCCCGGCCCGACGCCGGCCGCCGCGAGCTCCGCGTCGCTCAGCTGACGGTGGGTGGTGCTGGCGGGATGGATGATCAGGCTCTTCGCGTCGCCGACGTTGGCAAGGTGGGACCACAGCGTCACGCTGCGGATCAGTTCCTGGCCGCCGTGGCGCCCACCGGCGCAGTCGAACGAGAACACCGCGCCGGCGCCGAGCGGCAGGTACTTGGCGACGAGCTGCCCGTAACTGCTGCCGGGAAGGCCGGGGTAGGTGACGTTCGAGGCCAGCTCGTGCGAATCGAGGAATGCCGCGACAGCCTGCGCGTTCTCGACGTGGCGCTCCATCCGCAGCGACAGTGTCTCGAGGCCCTGCAGGAACAGGAACGCGTTGAACGGCGAGAGCGTCGCCCCGAGGTCGCGCAGTGTCTCCGCCCGCAGCTTCATCAGGTAGCCGTAGATCCCGAACGTCTCGTGGAACTGCAGCCCGTGGTAGGCGGGCGACGGGTCGGCGATCACCGGGAAGCGCCCGTTCGACCAGTCAAACGCGCCGGAATCGACGACGATGCCGCCGATGCTCGTTCCGTGGCCGCCGATGAACTTTGTCGCCGAGTGGATCACGATGTCCGCGCCCCACTCGATCGGGCGGCAGAGATACGGCGTCGCGAACGTGTTGTCGACGATCAGCGGCAGCTCGTGGTCGTGGGCAGCGGACGCAACACCCTCGATGTCAAGGACGTTGCCGGCCGGATTGCCGATCGTCTCGGCGAAGAACGCCTTCGTGTTGGCCTGAACAGCACGCCGCCATGCGTCCGGATCGTCCGGATCGACCCACGTCAGCTCCACCTTCATCTTGCCCAGGAGGTGCTTGAGCTGGTTGACCGTGCCGCCGTACAGCGCCGAGGACGAGACGACGTGGTCGCCGGGCTCCAGCAGCGTGAACAGCGCCGCCGCCTGGGCGGCGATCCCACTGGCGAACGCCACCGCTCCGGCCCCGCCCTCGAGGTTCGCCACGCGCTCCTCGAAGACGGCGACGGTCGGGTTCATGATCCGGGAGTAGGTGTTCCCGTATTCCTGGAGGTTGAAGTAGGCCGCGGCCGACTCGGGGTCCTCGAACACGTAGCTGGCGGTCTGGAAGATCGGGACAGCGCGGGCGCCGGTGTTGGGGTCCGGCCGCTGTCCGGCGTGGAGCTGGCGCGTCTCGAATCCGAACGCGCGCGACTCCTCGGGTCGCTCTGTCATGCGGGCTCTCCGAGGAAGCGGCGGATGATCGGCGTCTGCTGCGCCTCCTCGAGCAGGAAGCAGTCGTGGCCGTACATGGCCTCGATCACGTGCAGCTCGGCCGGCTTGCCGAGGGCGCGGAGCGCCGCTTCGATCTCGCGCGCCCCGGATGGGGGGTAGAGCCAGTCGGAGCTGAACGAGATCAGCAACGTCCGCGCCATGACCGCCTCCAGCGCGCGCGAGAGCGAGCCGTGGCCGTGTTCCCGAGCGAGGTCGAAGTAGGTCAATGCCCGCGACGTGTAGAGGTAGGTGTTGGCGTCGAATCGCTTGGCGAACGAGTCCGCCTGGTGTCGAAGATAGCTCTCGACCTCGAACTCGGGCTCGCCGATCGTGTAGCGGAGATCCTGCGCGAACTGGAGTCGCCGGCCGAACTTCTCGCTGAGCGCTGCGGCTGACAGGTAGGTGATGTGGCCGATCATCCGCGCCACGCCGACGCCTGAATCCGGCGCCTCGTGCGTGCCGTAGTAGCGGCCGCCCTGCCAGGCCGGGTCGCGCATTATCGCCTCCCGGGCGATCGCGTTCCAGGCCACGCCCTGGGGGTGAAGCGCGTGCGTGCTTGCGATCGCCACGACGGCGTCGACCTGGTCGGGGAACATGATCGCCCACTCGAATGCCTGCATCCCGCCGAGCGAGCCGCCGGCAACCGCGGCGAGCCGCTCGACCCCGAGCTCGTCCAGGAAGGCGCGCTCGGTCCTGACCATGTCCGCGACGGTGATCACCGGGAAGGCCGGGCCGTAGGGCAGTCCCGTGACGGGGTCGGTCGACGACGGTCCCGTCGTCCCGCGGCAGCCGCCGAGCAGGTTGGTGGAGATGACGAAGTAGCGGTCCGTGTCGAAGGCCTTACCGGGACCGATCATCCCGTCCCACCATCCGAGCCCCTTGCCCGCCTCGCCGTCCCGATCGTCGGCACCGAACCCGTCGCGGGTGGTTTGCTGCGCCGCCTGCTTCGAATATCCGGCGGCGTGGGCATCGCCGCTGAGCGCGTGGCAGACAAGGATCGCGTTGTCGCGCTGCGGCGAGAGCACGCCGTAGGTCTCGTAGGCGATGCGGATCGGGTGCAGCTCTCGCCCGCAGTCGAGCGCCACCGGATCCGGCAGGTCGAGATGGCACGGCTCGACGGCTCCGACCGAGCCGGCGGCGGGCGTGGTGCTCACCGTCATTTCTCCATCACAGGCGTCACCTGTATGTATTCTCCCGATTTCCGATCGAGAATCCACCTTAAGACACAGGAAGGGGCGTGAGGGAGATGGCCAGCACGATCGACAACGGCGTCAACGTCCAGGCGCTGCTCGAGGCGCGCGAAGCGCTCGCGGGCGCGCCGGAGGCCGCGAAGTTCACCTGGCGGGCGTCGTCCAAGTGGCAAGACGGCGTGTACAGCACGACGACGATCCAGGACTACTTCGGCCTCGGCGAGGAGCAGAGCCACAAGACCGAGACGGTGTTCAATGCCGATCATCCCGAGGTCTTTGCGGCCGAGGACAGGGGGATCACGCCGATCGAGTACATCCTCGTCGGGCTCGCGAGCTGCCTGACCGCGGGCGTCGCGGCGGTCGCGCAGAACCGGGGCATCCAGCTGCACTCGGTCGAGGCGACGGTCGAGGGCAACCACGACATCCGCGGGATCCTCGGCGACACCGACGTTCGCAACGGCTACAACGACATCCAGGTGACGTTCAACATCGACGCTGACGCCTCACCGCAGGAGATCGAAGCGCTGGTCGCCCAATCCCAGAAGCGCTCGGCGGTGTTCGACGCCCTGACGAATCCGACGGAGGTCACTGTCGCTGTCGCCTGAGGGCATCAGCATCGAGCGCTTCACCACAGTCGTCATCGGCGCCGGGCACGCCGGCCTCGCCGCCAGCCACTTCCTCAGTGAACGGTCGATCGACCACGTCGTGCTCGAGCGCGGCGAGCTGGCCAACTCCTGGCGCCACGAGCGCTGGGACTCCCTCCGGCTGCTGACTCCCAACTGGCAGAGCCGGCTGCCGGGCGCTCCCTACGAAGGCGACGATCCCGACGGCTACATGACGGCCGCCGAGGTCGCGGAGCTCATCGCACGATTCGCGGCGCGCTCCCGTGCCCCGGTACGCACGGGGACGAACGTGACCTCGGTGCAGAGCGTGCACGACGGCTACCGGGTGAGGACCGGCCACGGTGAGATCCAGGCGCGCACGCTCGTAATCGCAAGCGGAGCCTGCAACCTGCCGACGCTGCCGGCCTTCGCGGAGGCGGTGCCGGCGAACATCGAGCAGCTCACGCCGTTTGACTACCACAACCCCGACCAGCTCCGGGACGGCGGCGTGCTCGTCGTCGGGGCGTCGGCGACCGGTGTGCAGCTCGCCGCCGAGCTGAGGCGATCGGGTCGGCCGGTCACCGTGTCGGTCGGCGAGCACGTCCGCCTGCCGCGCCTGTACCGCGGTCGTGACGTCCTCTGGTGGATGGACGCGTCCGGGGTTTGGGACCAGCGCTTCGACGAGGTTGACGACCTCACGCGAGCACGACGGCTGCCCTCGCCGCAGCTCGTCGGGACCCGCGAGCGCACGACGCTGGACCTCAACGCGCTGACGGCGATGGGCGTCGAGCTGGTCGGTCGCTGGGCGTCGATCCGCGACGGCCGCGCGCTGTTCTCCGGTGGCCTGCGCAACGTCTTCTCGCTCGCTGACCTGAAGCTCGAGCGGCTGCTGGGCGG
>Ga0181525_10000287_pt1 | contig 44629 bp, 47 predicted proteins | sample PEATcosm2014_Bin_48_FD_121100 | JGI IMG/M metagenome (GOLD analysis project Ga0181525, IMG submission 121100) | Peatland microbial communities from MTU Mesocosm Facility, Houghton, MI, USA - PEATcosm2014_Bin06_10_metaG | ecosystem: Environmental > Terrestrial > Soil > Wetlands > Peat | place... | reverse complement strand
CTTCGCCGAACGCTTTGACGAGACAGTGCTTCTCGTCCGGTCGCGCCGGACCAGCCGACTCGACTGCATCGTCCATCATCTCGGGCTAGCTCTAGGCGGCAGGCCGGCAGCGAGCTTCGCCAACGCTCGACGCATTCTCAGGTGGCTCACGCATTAGATAGCCGTGCCCCCAAACCGTCTCGATATAATCCTTGCCGCCCGATGCGTTAGCGAGCTTTTTCCGCAGCTTGTGGATGAATACGTCAATGATCTTCGCCTCCGGCTCATCCATGCCATCATAGAGGTGGCTCAAGAACATCTCCTTGGTGAGCGTCATGCCCTTGCGCAGCGCCAGCAGTTCCAGCATCTGGTATTCCTTGGCGGTCAAATGCACGCGGGTGCCGCCGATCTCGACCATTTTGGAGTCAAGATTGACAGTTAGATCGTCGGTGTTGATGACTGACTGCGCGTGTCCCTTGGATCGGCGTACGATGGCGAGGATGCGAGCGACCAGTTCGTCCTTGTGAAACGGCTTCGTCAAATAGTCATCGGCGCCGTAGCCGAGACCCTTGATCTTGTCGTCGATGGCGGCGAGACCGGAGAGGATCAGGATCGGGGTCCTCACCTTCGAGACGCGCAGCTTGCGCAAAACGTCGAAGCCCGACATGTCCGGTAGGTTCAGATCGAGCAAGATGATGTCGTAGTCGTAAATCTTGCCGAGATCGATCCCTTCCTCGCCGAGATCGGTCGTATAGATATTGAAGCTCTCGGATTTGAGCATCAATTCAATCGATTGCGCAGTCGCGCCATCGTCTTCAATCATCAATGCACGCATGCCAGTCCACTTCCTAGCAGCAACCTGAGGCTCGTAACCTAATTCTTTCGTTTTAAGATGTACGCCCAGGTAACCTGCAACTATAATTACTCGACTACAACACCGATGACGTAGAAAATGTTCATTGCGCACTCCAACTAACGGCGTGTGCGGCTTCAGGTTGAAGGCACAACCGTCGTTGCATAGCGCATGTTTGCTGAAGCGGTGTCTGAGCAAAATTGATCATTCAGGGGCGCGTTCATTACTCCTTAATCCGTCTCGCGCACGCGAGGCCCGTGGCGAATCCGGCCCGTTGGATGAGGGGTCATGTGGCCGGCATTGCCCGCTGATCCTCGAACGATTGCCACCCGGCCCGCTTGGTCTGCTATCGGGGGCGAAGCAGAAATTGACCGGCAGGCAAGATCGACGGGCTAGGCGTGAGTGACCCAACGCGGACAATCGGGCTCATCAGTGTCTGAGATTGTTCGTTTCCCGTCGTGTTCCTATTCGGCAGGGGGTACTGGCCCCTTTCCACTCCCCGCTGCTCCCTTTTGAAATTGAGAGGTGGTCCCTTTCGAAGACAAGGATCAGCACCGGGCCAATTACCGGCTTGCGGGCGACCCCACCGTAAAACCAGTCAAGGCTAGATCGCAGAGGCCGCAGTCTGGTGCATCTGCTGCGGCAGTCTGCTCTTGTTGAGCCAAAAATCATTGATGCTTTTTACCAAGACTTCGAATGCCGTTAAATCCACGGGCTTCTGCAGGTAGCTGGTTGCTTGGAGTTCGAAGCATTTGATGACGTCGGCCTCGGCTCCGGATGTGGTCAAGATGACCGTTGGTATCAGTTTCAGACTTTCATCCGCCTTGATCTCGGCGAGCACTTCGCGACCATCCTTTTTCGGCATGTTCAAGTCGAGCAAGATAAGCTTGGGCGAGGCGAGTCGGCGTGACTGCCTTCACGCCGAAGAAACGCCATCGCCTCCGCGCCGTCCGGGGTGAGGTGCAAGCGAACGTCCGGGTTGGCCTCGCGGAAGGATTCAAGCGTCAACCGCACATCGCCAGGACTGTCCTCGACCAAGAGAATCTGCATCGGCCCCTGCATTTCTTTGTTCGTGTCCATGTTCGTTTCCATGATTCAACCTCGACGTTTTTCTCGCTACATAACGGCCCAAATCCTTTCGGAATGGCGCGGATATTCCGACCCATTGGACATACTTCGCTCTAGATCGGCGGCATCGGTCGTGAATGATGCTGTGGACGGCGCCCACGGTGCGGCATCGAAGTGCCATAGGGTGGTTGCGTTAAAGCAAACCACTATGAGGGGAGCCGTCCATGGGCGAAGTTAGCACAATTGGTCTCGATATTGCGAAGTCGGTATTCCAGCTTCATGGCGTGGATGTGATGGGGCTGTGGTTGCCACCGTGATGCTGCGAGAGCGCGCATTGGAACGAGACGGGCATCGGTCGGCTTATTCAGTAAGCTGATAAGAGGGGAGATCGTTATGAAAGCGCTTTTTGCCTGCGCGTACCTAACGATATCGATGGGCTTGACGGGTATTAATCCTGCGGATGCCAAAGGCTGTATCAAAGGCGCCGTAATAGGCGGCGTCGCGGGCCACATGGCGGGTCATCACGGCGTAGCAGGGGCCGCGGCAGGATGCGCCATTGGCCACCATGACGCGAACAAGCGCGAGAACAATCTAGAAAACCGCTAAGCTAATTACGCTGCAGAGCTTCGGCGTCGTTGCTTAGGGCTTTTTCTCCAGCGATCGGGCTTTCGAGTATTATTTAGGCGCTGGGGTTGGGGAATCGCTAACGGTGGCGCCGGCGCCCGTGCTTCTTGGTGAGCGAAAAACGGTTTGCAAATCCGAAAAAATCTCTTGCGTTCTAATGGCACTTTTGGCCGCGGCAGAATTGACTAACTTATTCAAAAATAACAGCTCTTACTCATCCGTAGGGAGCGCCATACGGCCTTTCAGCTCGACAGCCCGGCTTTCTCGATACCGTCCGCGAGCCGCTGCGCATCCTCTTTCCGCTTGAAAGGCAGCCGGCTCAAATGTTCGGCGAACGAATATTTTGGATTGATATCCATCAGCTCACGCCAAACGCGACGGGCCTCGTCAACTTCGCCGAGATGACCGAGAGCGGACACGAGCGCGGAACGTGAAAAATCTGTTCCGGGTACAAGCGCAATGCGCTGCTTGAACAGCGCGGCCGCTGTTTCGTATTTGCCGGCAAGGAGATTAGCCAAACCGAGGAAGTGCAGATATTGCGCGTTAGACGCGGGGTCGAGGCGTAGGGCGCGCTCCATCAGCGGGATCGCTTCCAACGGCTGTCCCGCGTACATGCGAATGCTGCCGGCAATGTTGTAGGCCATAGCGAGGTTCGGGTTGAGCGACAGCGCTATGCTGATCTGGGACTGCGCCCGCTCGAGGTCGCCGTTGAACGTCGCCGCCACGGCCGCGACCGCTCGCGCGATCGGCTCCTTCGGGTTCTTTTCGATCGCCTGTTCCGCGTACCGCTTGGCGAGCGGCAGCGAGGCGTCGGGATCGTCGCTCCAACGGTTTTGGTAGTCGAACATGTATGCAAAGCCGAGACCCGCATAGGGTGGCGCATAGTTGGGATCGAGTTCGATCGCCTTGAGGAACGATGCCTTGGCTTGTTCGAATGTCCCGCTGCTCTTGGGGTAGCCGAGCAAAAGCTCGCGGCCTCGAAGCGAGCAATCGTAGGCCTCGATGCTGGAGGTGCCGATATCGGAAATCTGCGCCCTCTCGGTGGGGCCAAGCGTGACCTTGAGCGCGCCGACGATGCGTCGCGTGACGTCGTCCTGGACCTCGAAGATATCGGTCAAATCGCGATCGTAACGGTCGGCCCACAAATGCGCGCCGTTGGTGGCATCGATCAGCTGCGCGGTGATGCGTACGCGATTGCCGGCGCGACGGATCGAGCCTTCGAGCACCGAGCGGACGCCGAGCTCCTTGCCGACCTCGCGGATGTCGACCGAGCGGCCCTTGTAGATGAAGCTCGAGTTCCGCGCGATCACCGTGAGCCCGGCGATCTTCGAGAGGTCGGTGATGATGTCTTCGGTGATGCCGTCGGAGAAATATTCCTGCTCGGGATCGCCGGACATGTTGGTGAACGGCAGAATGGCGATCGAGGCGGTGGCGAGATTCGGCGACGTGTGGGCGGCGTCGGTACTGCCGTCGGCCGGCTTGCCGAAGTCGGGCGCCGAATTCGGGTGCCACTTCCAGACACGGATCGGCCGGTCGATGTTCTTGACCGTGATGTCGCCGGAGTCGCGGAATTGCACGTCGATGCGGTTGCCGACGCTTTCGTTGACGATCGACGACACGCAAATGCCGCCCGGCTCGGCCAGCGGCTCAAGCCGCGCGGCGATGTTGACGCCGTCGCCGTAAATGTCGTCGCCTTCGATGATCACGTCGCCGAGGTTGATACCGATGCGCAGCACGATTTTCGGCTCGTGCATGGCTTCGTCGGGCAGGCTACCGTTGGCGCGCTGGATCGACAGCGCGCAATGCACCGCATCGACCACACTGCCAAACTCGCAGATGGTACCGTCGCCGATCAGTTTGACGATCCGGCCGTTATGCGCAGCCACAGCAGGGTCGAAGATCACCTGCCGATGGTGCTTGAGTGCCGCGAGCGTGCCGGCTTCGTCGGCGCCCATCAACCGCGAATAGCCGACCACGTCGGCGGCCAAAATCGCCGCGAGTTTCCGGTTGACGCGCTCCTCGGTCATCGCAGTGGCGGTCATGAAATTGTAATGCCTGAAACTGGAGTGCCCTGGGCCCTGGCGGCAGTCTCATCCAACTTAGTGACCTATTTTGAAAAATCCACGGCCGCATTGGTAAATTATGTAACGGCGGAATAAGCCTTTATGGACAATTGCTGGGCAGCGCCGCATGCGCAAATCGCTCTGCCATCCACTCGACCGCCGCGCCGGCGCTGTCGCGACCGATAAAGCCGTGGTTCACGCCTGGCAGAACGAGGAATCGGACCGGGCTGCCCGCCTGGCAAAGCCGGCGCATATAGTCGTTCGTGATCTCAGGCTGCACCAGCTGATCATCGCCCCCCTGTGCGAGGAACACCGGCATACCGCGCGGCAGGACGCCGACCGTGTTGCTGGCAGCGAGCGAGCGCCAGGGTTCGAGATCGACCGGGTTTGCCACCGACAGAAACCGGTCTTCGAGCGGCTTCGCCGTCTGTCGCCGGACCATAATGTCGAACGCCGATTCGATGCATTCTTCGGCGAGCCGATTGACGACCGGAATGGCAGAAGGGTCGAGCACGCGTTGCATTGGCGCGCCAAACACCCGCTCCCACGACCACAAGGTCATGGCGGTGAGATTTCGCCCGCCGTTGGTGCCGAGGTCTGCGGTCATCAGGCGAGTGAGTTCGGTCGCCGGCGCGGCGGCGGCGACGCCGAGCAGATTGAGATCCGGCGCGTAGCTATTCGCGAGCAGCCCGGTGAACAGCGCGGCTTGGCCGCCTTGCGAATGCCCCCAGACGATAAAGTTGCCGCCGCCGCCGGGGAAGGTGCGCGCGGCGCGCACTGAGTCGAGAACGGCGCGGGCTTCGCTTGTGCCGACCAGATAAGGATGCGGTCCCGCCGTGCCGAGGCCCGGATAATCGGTCGCGGCGACGACATAGCCGCAATCGATCATCGGCCGCAGCCCTTGGATTTGCTGGAACGCGAACAGAGCGCGCGACGGCGCGCAGCGCGGCACGATGCCGGTAGTCGGATGCGCCCAGGCGACGATCTGCCGCCCGCCCGGCGGCTCCGGTCCGGTGGGAATGACGATGACGCCGGAGACCGCGATTGGCTCGTCGTGCAATCCGACGGAACGATAGAGCACGCGGTAAGCCGCGGCATTGTCGGGGGCGCCGGCCATCGGTTCGGTGCGAATGATGCTGCCGGGCGGGCCGGCGAGTTCTTGCTCGGTCGGCACGTAGAACGGCGTTTGTGCCTGTCCGGCGACGACGAAGCCGCACGTCGCGGCCACAAGCGCGGCGGCAAACAGCAACAAGGTCGCGAGCGGAAGCGCGCGGAGCGGTCGTATCGGCCTTGTTCTCACCATCCCGCCTACAAACCGTAGAGGATTTTTAGATCGCCGCCGCTCTTGAAATCGGCGCGCAGTCCATCGTCCAAAGGCTGAACGTTAGGCACGCCAAACGAGGTGAGATGCGCTTCGCTGCGGAAGCCATCGCCGAGCGAACGCGTCAGCCGCGCAGTGGCCGAGGCGACGATGTCTTTTTGCTGCTCATCGTAGCTGATGCGCAGCTGCTGCTGCAATGCCTGCAAATGGGCCTCTTCCTTGAACCAGGCGGCTAACGGTGCCGACGCTGATTGCAACCCGCCCGACACGGTAATATCCGGGAAATGCACCGACTTGTCGTCGCCGCCGGCCTTCGGCGTTGCCGACAGATAAATCCACTCGCCGTCGGTATTGTCGGCGGTCGCGACCCGAAGGCCGAGTGTGATCGTCTTGCCGGAAGGATAGGCCTTCACGTCTCGCAACGTCAGGCCGGAATTGTTGAAGGCTGTCGCCACGTCCTGAATCTTGGCGCGGATGGCGTCGTAGTTGATGACCAACGGAATGACGACTTCGAATTTGCCCGGCTCGGCAACGTCAGTTCCCAGGGAGGGCAGCGGTGTTGGCGGGTTTGCCGGGGGCTCCGCGCCGATCGTGGTTGTGACCGTGCCGGCGATCTGCAAAGCGCCTTCAAGAGCGTCGCCGTAAGCGTGCATGCCGGCAAAGGCCGCAGTCTGCGGCGTCATTTGCAGCCAGATCGGCGGCTGGTCGAAAATCTTTACCGCGGTGAAAGCGCTTCGCCAGGCGGTTTCCGCCTTGTCGCGCAGATCGATACCGCGCAGATAGGCCGATGCTTCCGCGCCGACGCGATCGAGCTGTGCGCGCACCTTCGGTTCGACGTAGCGCGACAGGTTGATGTTGAAGCCGAGAAGGTGAAGGACCGGCGGCTCCTGCCAGCGAAAGCCCTCCGCCATGCCGAGCGCGACGGTCCAGTCGGGCCGCAGCCGCGGCAGCGCGCTGGCGTAGACCGTAAGCGCGCCGCCGGCGGTACCGTGGAGCAATCGGGCAAAGCGGCCGAGACCTTGACCGCTGACGCTGCCGTAAATCGGCACCGCCTTTTCCAGCCGTCCATGCTCGGCGCGCAGCGAGATCGCCCCGGCGCGCTCGACATATCCCGAGTACGCGCAATCGATGTCGACCTCGCGTCTGAGGATGCGGCGGTGCCAGCACAGTGTGGCGCGATCGTCGAAGGTCGCGAGCCGCTTCGGCACTCGCTGTTCCAGCGCCCGGTCGATGGCGGCGATGCTAAACTCGACAGCGGCCGAGATTTTCGATTGTGCGGTCATCGGCAAAGCCGGGTCGGCTTGCTTTGGCGGCGCATCCTGCGCCCGCGCCGCGATTGACAGCGGTATCAAAACAAGAATCGACGCGAGCGCGCCGAACAAATCATTCCATGAATGCTTCGCCGGAATTCGCCACAACGCCGTGCCGCCTCCACGAGGTTCTCACGGAATCTAGTCCGCCATTGTGCCAAACTTGCGACGCCAAGGACGCGACCGCTGCGGCATTAATCCTGCAACCGAAACTCCGCATACTGCGCGGGCAGAAAACTCGCCAAATGCTGCATCTCCTCAGCGCAATGAACAAACAACGCGCGCGCATCGGCTTCCGTGGGGGCCATGACAAGGCGAGCCGCGCGCGCCAACACCGCACCGAGCGTGTCGCCGCGTCCGGCCGCGTAAGGGCCGCCGATCCAAAAGCGCGAACGCATCTCGCTGCCGGATGCGGTGCGGCGCACATGGTGCGCGAGGTAACCGACGTCGATCGGGAAGTCGCCGAGCCCGGTGCGCGCGCAGACGATGGTCGCTTGTTCCGGATCGTCGAGGCTCGGATCGACAAAACCCAGCGACTTTGGATCGACGAAGCGGATCGCGGCGCGGATCAGAGAGCTGCCAATATATTCGTCGACGATCGACGTGTACCCGACATAGCGCGCGCGGCCACGCGTTCCGGCCGGCGGCGGCGACTGCCACATGGCATGCACGTGGGCGTGCGGATGCCAGAGCTTGTAACGTTCCGGGCTATCGCTGTGCCAGCCGAACCACCAATCGATCATGGCCGGCGTGACGCCCGGCATGTCGGTCCGCGCCGTGACATGCATGGCGCCTTCCGCGGTCAAGGCAAAGCCGTTTTCGAGCACCGGCGCGCCGCCGAACAAATTTTCTACGGCAGCCGCAAGAGGAGGCAACAGCGGCTCCGGCACCGGACCGCGATCAAGCGCGCAGCGAATATGCTTCGGCAACGACGCGAGGTGCAGATCGAGGAAGCGTGCGTAGGGCTTGGACGCTCGATCGCTGTCGCTCCAGCCCAGATGCCGCCCGGCAATCGGCTTGCTCCGCATCATGGCGTTGCCGAAAGTCTGCCGGCGTATCCATAAAAGCGGCCGGCCGGATCGCGCGCCATGCGCAGCCGATCGAGTCGCGCCAGATTTTTTTCGGCGAGGAACGGGGCAGGGCGCTGGCCGAGATTTTCGTCGGCGAGCTGCACGCCCTTGGCCAGCGGCGCCATCGCCCGCATGTTGTCGACCGCCCAGGCCGAAGCGGCGGCCTCGCCGCCTCCATCTTTCCAGATGCCGTAGAGCGCGACGTAAATGTCGTCCTCCATGGAGTAGGCCATGTCCGGCCGCGTCGCCTTCGGCGCCCAGTTCATCCACAGCATATGCGACGGCGCCGGCGGCAGCGTCGCCGCAATGCGTTTTAATCCGGGAAGCAGATCCTCGCATGACGCGTGCGTCCACATATTGTCGACGGCGTAATTGTGATGATCCGGGTAACGATGCATCACGCCCGCCGTCATCGATGAAAGCCGCATCGGCATGAACGGCATCACGCGTTTGGCGCCGCGCGGCCGCGATTTCAGAAACGACAAATCTTTCCAGGCGGCGCGCAAACTGTCGGCGAAAACCGGCGCTACGACCAGAACGCCGGGGCCGCGGATAAATGGGACCTTGCGCGATAGGATGAGCATCAGTTCGATCGCGGTCGGCACCTCGGGGCCGACGCGAGAAGCCCAGCGGACAAGCTCCTCGAAACGATCGGCGGTATACACGGCGAACTTGCCGCCGATGACCTTCGGGCGCGGGTAAAGCTTGAGCTGAAAGCCGGTGACGACGCCGAAAAAACCGGGGCCGGCGCCGCGCGCAGTCCAATACATGTCGGCGTTTTCGCTCGGGCTGGCGTGATGCAGTTCCCCGTCGGCGCCGACATAGTCGATCGCCAGCACGCTCTCGCAAGCCGGTCCGAGCGCGCGCGAATGCCAGCCGAAGCCGCCCTGCAACAGATAGCCGCCAAGGCCGACGCCCTGACAATGGCCGACCGGAAAGAAGAGCTTGCGCCGGGCGAGCAGATCGTCGACCTGATCGCCGCGGCAACCGGGACCGACGCGTGCGCGCATTGCCGGCGCGTCGATGGTCACCGTGTTCAACCGCGAGACGTCGAGCAGCATGCCACCGTCGCGGATGTGGTTGCAGGACCAGCTGTGGCCGCCGGAACGCACGCCGATGCTCCAGCCATTGGCGATGGCGAGACGGACCGCAGCGATCACGTCCGGCTCGCTCGCCGCCTGCATGATGACCTCGGGAAAGCGATCCGGCAGGCGCATGTTGCGGCAGCTCGCGCGCCGCGCCGCCTCATAGCCGGGATCGCTCCGCCGGAAAGCCTTGCCGGCCAAATCCGGCGCCAAGTCCGCCGCCAAGTCCGCGTATTGTATGTCCGCCTCGCTCCGCCTAAGCCGCCGCGCGCCGTGGCCACAGTTCGCGCGAAGCGATGCGCGCGCCTTCCACCAGCGAACGCAGCTTGGCCCACATAATCGACGGGTGGACGCGTTCCACGAAAGGTCCTTGGGCGAAGCCGCAATCGGTGCCGGCGATCAGATTGTCGCGGCCGACAAGTTTGGCAAGGCGGACGAGCCGCTCGGCCACGAGCTCAGGATGCTCGACCACATTGGTGGTGTGCGAAATGACGCCGGGAATGAGCGTGCGGCCCTTCGGCAATTTCACTCTTTCCCAAACGCGCCATTCGTGCTCATGGCGCGGGTTGGCCATTTCCAGGAGGTAGCCGCCGACCCGCACCTTCAGAATGAGATCGACAATGTCCTTGAGCTCGACGTCATGCGCATGCGGGCCGTTCCAGCTGCCCCAGCAGACGTGATAGCGCGTGCGTTCCTCCGGCAGGCCTTTGAGTGCGTGATTGAGCGCCTCAATGCGGACGTTCGCCCATTTGCGATAATCCCGGGCCGTCTTCGGCGGCACCATGACCTCGTAGGTGTGGGCGAGGTAGGCATCGTCGATCTGCAAGATCAGGCCGGCGTCGACGATCGCCTGGTATTCGTCGCGCAGCGCCTCGGCCACAGCGAACACATAGTCTTCGTCGCTCTCATAATATTCGTCGATACGATCGGGTGCGACGCTTGCCGGCGCGACTGCGGCCATGAACAGATCGGCCGCCTTGGTGCCCTTTGCGGCGGCCTTGAAGTTTTTGATGTCGCGTTCGATCGCTTCCTGTCCGGTGTAACGGATCGGTCCGGTCAGCGCCCAGCCGGTCATGCCGCTAAAACCCTGACTGCGGTCATACGCGGCGTAGAATTCCTTGAATTCGCGGCGGTCGCGGCCGACGACGGCGGCAGGCATGCCGACCTCGCCGCTGTTGCGCTGCTCGAAGCCGCTCATGCGCTCAAGCACGTAGCGCGACCAGCTGATGGTCTTGCCGAACTCGCCGTCGTTGATGAGGTCGAGGCCAATGTCCGCCTGCTTGCGCACCACGTCGGCGACGCAATCGTGCAGGCAGGCGGCGAAGGCCGCGTGATCGTAGGGCTGGCGGTCGCGTTGTGCGGCGAGAAATTTTTGCAAAGCCGGCGGCCGTATCAGACTACCGACATGCGTCGTCAGGATGCCGCCGCTGCCGCCGGCGGCACTGCGCGGCTTCCGCTTTTTCACCGCCGGCTTACGCAATGAACCAGGCATCGCAAGACTCCTCCGAAGCGCAGCCGTCGTTGCGGCTCCAACGTTGTATTAGGCCGCGCGCCCGGTCCGGTAAATCTGTGGATAACCGGCTGCCTTGCTCAAGCCAACCATGTAACGTCGCGCAATGGACGTAGATTCTGAATGAGTCGCGTCGGTGGAGAGTGCCGACAGGAGGAGTAGCGGATGTCCTCAGCCGTCGACCCTACGCTTGGCGCGAACAGGCTCCATATTGGCGAAGGCGTGGCCATCAAGAGCGCGGTCGTTGTGGCGGATACGATCGTGGTCGAGGGCGTGCTTGAAGGCGACATCGCCGTCGACAACCTGATCGTCAGCGAAACTGGTGTCGTCAGCGGCAGAATTTCCGTCGGCAAGAACGCAGAAATCTTCGGCAAGGTCTTCGAGAAGCTCGACGTCAAAGGACTTTTGAACCTGCGCGCCAGCGGGCGGGTCGACGGCAGCATCAGTTTCGGCAAATTGACGATCGAGCGCGGTGCCTGCGTCACCGGCGAAGTGTCATCGACCGATTATCGCGCCAATCAGCAATCGTCGTATCGGGCCCAGCCGTCTGCCGCGAAGCCTGCACGCCAGCAAGAAGAACGGCCGGCAAGCCCGGCTCCGGCCGCCGCGCGGCTGGAGCTGTCGGCTGTGGATTTGATGCCCGGACCGATCACCGCCACCGCCTGACCTCGCGATCGCGTTAAAGCGCGCGCTCCGTCAGGCGCGATGCACGATGTGATCTTTGCCGTTCCAGTCCCTGGCGGCCTGATATATCTGCCGATACAGCTCTTCGGTGGCGGCGTTGATCTCGATGACTTCGAGCATGCCGGGAAGGTCGCTCGTGGTGTCGAAGTAGATGACGCGGCAGCCCAACGGTTCCGGAGCGGTATCGGTGAACGCTTCCTGGTAGCCACGCGCCGGGTATTGCGCGGCGGCCTTTTCGAAATCGCGGGCGCCGATCGCCCAATAATGAAAGCCGTCGCCGCCGCGCGCTTTGCGCGTCTCCTGAAACACCGACGGCTTATCGTCGTGCTGCTGGATCAGCTCGATCATCAGCTCGCCGGTGTAGGCGAAGCCGAGGCTGACCTGCATGTTGGTTGTTTGACCGCGATAGATACCTTTCGGCGGCACGAACGGGCCGACCAGAAACCACGGTCCGACATGCAACAGCTCCGAGTATCGGCGCATTTCCACTTGGATGTCGGCGACCGAGTACGCGATTTGAATGATCGCGCCGTCGCGCGGTCCAAAACTGAAATGGTCCACGATTTGCTCCCCGCTTAATTCGTCTGCCTCGAATGGCCGCGCATCGACGTCGCATCAGGCGTCGAGCAGCGCCACGCAGCGGGTCCAGCCGGCGGAGGCCGCCTCGATTTTCACCGGAAAGCAGCAGACCTTGAAGCCGGACGGCGGCAGCTGGTCGAGATTGCCGAGCTTTTCCATGTGGCAGTAGCCGATCTCGCGGCCGGCCTTATGGCCTTCCCAGATGATGCTGGGGTCGCCGGTTTCGGCGAAGCGCTTGCGGGTGAACGAAAACGGCGCGTCCCAGCTCCAGCCGTCGGTGCCGGTGACGCGCACGCCCTGTTTGAGCAGATAGAGCGTCGCCTCGCGGCCCATGCCGCAGCCTTTGTCGATGAAATTTGGCTGGCCATAGGCGGCGCCGGCGGCGGTATTCACCAGCACGATGTCGAGTGGCTTGAGCGTGTAGCCGATGCGGTCGAGCTCGCGTTTGACGTCGTCGGCCTTGCACAGATATCCGTCGGGTTTCGAGCGAAAGTCCAATCGCACGCCCGGCGCGTAGAACCACTCAAGCGGCACCTGATCGATTTTCAGCGCCGGCTTGCCGCCATCCATGGTGCTGGCGAAATGCCAGGGCGCATCGAGGTGCGTGCCGTTGTGGGTGCTGATGGTGACCCGCTCGATCGCCGCGCCTTCGCCGTCCGGCAGCTGTTCCGGCTTCAGTCCCGGAAAATTCGTCGCCATTTCTTTGGCGCCCTCGGCATGACCGTGATACTCGATGCTTGGCAGCATGCCCGGCGGATCGGATGCAATTCCCGCCTTGAGTGCGACCGAAAGGTCGATGATCCGCATAAATTCTCCTCCCTCATTCGCCATTGTTCGGCGCGCCGGTTGTGTCGCGCCACTTTCGTCACGCACAGCGTACGGCACTTTGCACATGCCGCTCAACCACGCGGTGGTTGCCGGCGGCGCGAAACTTAGCTTTCGGGACGGCGCCGGCTCGCCTATGATTTCGCGTAAATCATACGAAGCATTCACGGGAGGACGTCTTGGGTTTAGTCGAGGGAAAGACCTGCATTGTCACCGGCGGCGCCGGCAGTCTTGGGCTCGCCAGCGTGCGCGGGCTATTGGCCGAAGGCGGCAACGTCATGCGGTCGATCTCGACGCCGACAAGCTCGCCCGCACGGTGCGTGAGTTCGACACCGATCACGCGGCCTTCGTCGCCGCCGACGTCACCGACGCCGCGCAGACGCGCAACTACGTCGAACAAACGGTTAAGCGCTTCGGCAAGATCGACGTCTTGTTCAGCAATGCCGGCAACGACGGGCCGCTGATGCCGATCACCGAATATCCGGAGGATTTATTCGACCGCATCATCGCGACGCATGTGCGCGGCTGGTTTCTCGCCTGCAAATATACCATCCCGCAAATGAACGACGGCGGCTCGATCATCATCACCGCCAGCACCGTCGGGGTGCAAGGCGTGCCGTTCAACTGCTCCTACGTCGCATGCGCTGATGGGGATGATGCGCGGTGTCGCCAAGGAAGTCGCGTCGCGCGGCATTCGCGTCAACAGCGTCAATCCGGGCCCGGTCGACAACCCGTTCATGCGCACGGCCGAAAAGACGATGAGCGTGATGCTCGGCCGCGATGCGGGTAAATGGTTCGACGAGCAGATACCGCTCGGTCGTCATGCGGTGCCCGAAGAAATCGCGCAAGCGGTCTGCTTTCTCGCCTCGGACCGCAGCAGCTTCACCACCGGTGCCGCGCTCATGGTCGATGGCGGCTATTGCGCGTGAGCACGCGTGAGCTGGTGCCCATGACCAAGTTCGGGATCGGTCAGGCGGTTCGCAGGGTCGAGGATCAGCGCTTCACGACCGGAACCGGACAGTACGTCGGCGACCTCGAGCTGCCGCGGCAGTGTTACGGCGTGGCGGTGTTGTCGCCGCATGCGCATGCGGCGATCGGGCGCGTCGATGTGGCGTCGGCAAAGGCGGCGCCGGGCGTCGTGTGCGTGCTCACCGGCGCCGATGCTTTGAGCGATAACGTCGGCGGCGTTCCGCCGTTTTTCATGCCGGAATCCTGGGGCGGTCCGAAAGGCTTTGCCACCACGCGGCCGGTGCTCATGGCCGATCGGGTGCGCTGCGTCGGCGATCGCGTCGCCTTCGTCGTTGCCGAAACCGAAAGCCAGGCGCGAGATGCCGCCGAGCTCGTGACCGTCGATTACGCCCCGCTGGCAGCGGTCGTCGATCTCAAAGAAGCGATCAAGCGAGAGGCGCCGAAAATCTGGCCCGATTGTCCGAACGGCAATATCGGCGTGACCATCGGCTTCGGCGACAAAGCCGCGACCGATGCCGCTTTCGCGCATGCCGCGCATGTCGCCAAAGTCCGGCTGGTCAACAACCGCGTCACCGCCAATCCCATCGAGCCGCGCTGCGCGCTCGGCGTCTACGACGCCGCCGACGGCCGATATACGCTCCACACCACCTCGCAGGATCCGCACAGCGTGCGCGCGGCGGTGGCGGCGTCACTGCATCTGCCGGAGACGAAGGTGCGCGTATTGTCGCCCGACGTCGGCGGCGGCTTCGGCATGAAGGCCAATCTTTATCCCGACGACATCCTGGTGTTATGGGCCGCCAGGCGTTGCGGCCGGCCGGTGAAGTGGACAGCGACGCGCAGCGAAAGCCTCCAATGCGACAACCACGCCCGCGATCAGCGGCGCCGCCACCGCGCCGTTATTCTGGTCGTTGATGTTCGTCCCCAGTCTCTACGACGTGCAGACCATTGATATCTCGACCAATGCGGTGTTCACCAACACCGCGCCGACGTCGGTCTATCGCGGCGCCGGCCGCCCGGAGGCGATCTATCTGATCGAGCGGCTGATCGAGCACGCGGCGCAAATTACCGGCATCGATGCGGTCGAGCTGCGGCGACGCAACCTGATCAAACCGGACGCGCTGCCTTATCACACCCCGACGCACCATACTTACGACAGCGGCGAGTTCGAGCGGCTGATGGACCAATGCTTGACGCTGGCCGACTGGGGCGGCTTTGCCGCGCGCCGCAAGGCCAGTGAAAAGTGCGGCCGCCTGCGCGGGCGCGCGGTCACGCCCTATATCGAACTCGGCGGCGTCATGAACGACCGCATGGAAATCAGGTTCGATCCCGGCGGCGCGGTGACGATTATCGCCGGCACCCACTCGCACGGGCAGGGTCACGCGACCGCCTTCGCGCAACTGGTCGCCCAGTGGCTGGGCGTGCCGTTCGAGACGATCAGTCACATCCAGGGCGACACCGAGAAAGTCGCATTCGGCCGCGGCACCTTTGCGGCGCGCAGCTCGCTCGTCGGCGGCAACGGACTTCGGATGGCGGCCGACGCCGTCATCGCCCGCGGCAAGCAAATGGCGAGTGCGCTGATGGAAGCGGCGCCGGACGACATCGAATTCGCCGCCGGTACGTTCATCGTGGTCGGCACCGACAAGCGTGTGGCGATCGCCGACGTGGCGCGCGCGTTTTTCGGCGTGGCCGGTCCAGTTTCGAAGCTCGGTCTCGGCCTTGACGGCATCGGCACCTGGTCCGGCGTGCCCGGCGGCGCTCCCAACTATCCGAATGGCTGCCAGGTCTGCGAGGTCGAAGTCGATCCCGAGACCGGCGCGGTGCGCATCGGTCGGTTTGTCGCCGTCGATGATCTCGGCATGATCATCAACCCGATGATCTGCGAAGGCCAGATCCATGGCGGCATCGCGCAGGGCGTCGGGCAGGCCCTGTTCGAAGGCATCGTCTACGACACGCAATCCGGCAGCTTCTGACCGGCAGTTTCCTCGACTACAGCATGCCGCGCGCCGCCGACTTTCCACCGATCGTTTCGGCGATGGTGGAAATACCAGCCACGACCAATCCGCTCGGCATCAAAGGCATCGGTGAAGCGGGGGCGATCGCGGCGCCGCCGACGGTGGTCAACGCGGTGCTCGATGCGCTGCGCGCTCGCGGCGTCGAGCATCTCGACATGCCGTTGACGCCGGCGCGCATTTGGCAGGCGGCGCGGGACGGCGCAGCGGCGAAAGCGGACGGGTGAAAGCGGCGGGCGCTCAAGGTTCGCGTGCGAATGCCGCGTTGCTGAAAATTTCGCTAACAAAACTATTCGAATGGATGTGTGCAGTGCTGCCGGCGTCCGGCCGTCGTCGGCGGACGATGCGATTTTTGACCTCGCGTGGCATTGCGGCAACAGGCTCAGCGCTTAATTTTCGCGCAATGTGACACTGGGATGATCGTATGCTGTGCCGCGGCGGTGGCGTAACACCGGCGTTCTAAAAAAGCCGGCGCTGTCACGCGCGTTGGATCGAATCACAATGCGTACTCTTGCAGATATCGCGACTTGCCGCTAAATATGTCGCTTCGAGTTTTCGGGCCGAACGAGCTAGGCCACGCAGCGACACAGACCGCGCCTGACTGACGATCTTTCACCAAAATCTCGAGCTAACCGAGTCGTGCGTTGCGCACGGCTCATTTCTTGATTCCTGCAGAGGAGTGTCCCGTGAGCAACGGAACAGTTAAGTGGTTCAACGCGCAAAAGGGTTATGGATTTATCCAGCCCGATGGCGGCGGCAAGGATGTGTTCGTTCACATTAGCGCCGTCGAACGCGCCGGGCTGCGTGAGCTGAGAGAAGGCCAGAAAGTTGCGTTCGAGGTCGTGGTGGATCGCAAGACCGGCAAGTCGGCCGCCGAGAACTTGAAGACCGTCTGACGAATTGAAGGGCGAGGTCGGCACCAGCCGTCTCGCCTTTTTTATTTTTGCATTATCGCCGCGACGCGGCTGGGGCCGGTGATCTGGGAAGCCTTAAATCGCCCCGCCGTTGTCACGCGCCTGAGCTTTTTTCGCCGGGTTGGGGCGGTTTTATCGTCGCCGTCATCCGGCGCTGGGCAGACCGGGAAGCTCGACGCCGCAGAATTGCACAATCAGGAATAGGTTGAGGAGTAGCACCACGACGGTGCCGACAACGGCGGCAATGCGGGTGAGGGGGCCGTTGACGAAAGCACCCATGACGTCGCGTCGGCCGGTGAAGATAATCAGCGCGATCATCGGAAGCGGCAGTGCGATGCTGAGCACGACCTGACTGATCACCAACGCCTTGGTCGGGTTGACGCCGAGCGCGACGACGACAAAGGCTGGCAGCATGGTCACCAGCCGGCGCACCCAGACCGGAATACGAAAGCCGACGAAGCCCTGCATGATCATCTGGCCGGCCATGGTTCCGACCGTGGAGGCGGAAATCCCCGAGACGATCAGCGACAACAAGAACACGCTCGCCGCGGCGGCGCCGAGCAGCGGTGTGAGTGTGTGGTAGGCGGTTTCGATCTCGGCGACGTCGGGATGGCCGGCGTGGAACGCGCTTGAGGCCATCATCACCATCGCCATGTTGACCAGGCCGGCGAGCGTGAGGGCGAAAATCACCTCGCGGTTCGAATAGTGCAACACGATGCGCCGCTCGTTGTCATTGTGCACCGGCATGCGCGCCTGGGTCAGACCGGAATGCAGAAAGACCGCATGCGGCATCACCGTCGCGCCAATGATGCCGACGGCGAGCAACAGCGCCTGCGCGTCGGCGATTTCCGGCACGATCATATGAAAGCCGGCCGACGCCCAATCGACCGGCACGATGAACATCTCGACCAGGTAACAAAGCGCGATGACGCTCACCATCGCGCCGATCACGAGTTCAATCGGGCGAAAGCCGAGACCCTGGAACATGAGCAGGCCGTAGGTGACGATCCCGGTCACCACCATGCCGGCAAGAAGCGGCATGTGAAACAATAGCGACAGGCCGATGGCGCCGCCGAGAAATTCGGCAAGGTCGGTCGCCATGGCGGCAATCTCGCTGATGCCCCACATCGCCAGTACCACCGGGCGCGGAAAATGGTCGCGGCACATTTCCGCGAGATTGCGGCCGGTGACGATGCCGAGCTTTGCCGAGAGCGCCTGGAACAGCATGGCGATCAGGTTGGCCAGCAACACCACCCAGAGCAGGCCGTAGCCGTATCTCGCGCCGGCCTGGATGTTGGTGGCGAAGTTGCCCGGGTCGACATAGGCAATCGAAGCGATTACCGCCGGGCCGGCAAACACCGCATAGGCCTGCCAGCCGCCCTGTTGTCCGGTCAGCACCGCGCGCGCGGTCGCAACCGTTCGTTCGGACAACGAGCGCCGGGCTTCGCCGTTCAGGTTGGTCATGCCGGTCGACATGATGCATTCACTGAAAAATGTAGCACAAGCTACAATCTAATAGCTGCCCCGAATGACGTCAATGTTACCGAATGTAGCTTTAGCTACGTTTTGACACGACCAGTAAAGTGTGGTCTGCGGTGGCAGTCGTTTCGCCTTTCAGTTGCGGCGACGGCGGGCAGGGCGGTTGCAGGCATGGCGGGCGCGGAGATGGCTAAGCGCAGGCAGGCGCGCCCGGCGGGGAAGCTCCCGGCCGAGGGTACCCAGGCCCGCCGTTTCGGCAAGACCCGCTCGGCGCAGTCGACGGCGCTCTTGGAGGACTATGCAGAGCTCATCGCCGATCTGCTCGGTAATGCCGGCGAGGCGAGACCGACCGACATCGCCCGGCGGCTCGGGGTGTCGCACGCCACCGCTGTCAAGACCATTTCGCGCTTAAAGCGCGCCGGTTTGGCGACTGCGCGGCCGTATCGCGGCGTGTTTCTCACCGACAAAGGCAAGGCACTCGCCGACCGCGTGCGCGTACGCCATCGCCTGGTGGTCGATGTGCTGTGCGCGCTCGGCGTTCCGACCGAAGCCGCCGAGGCCGATGCCGAGGGCATCGAGCATTATGTCTCGGAGACGACGCTGAAAGCGTTCGCGCAGTTCTTAAATTCGCGGGAGTGACCGATTACGCCGCGTGGGCGGCGAGCACGTCGACAATGCCGTCAACGACTTCCTCGACCAGCGCCTTGTCGTCGCCTTCGCCCATGACCCGGATCACCGGCTCGGTGCCCGACAGCCTCACCACCAAACGGCCATGCCCGTTGAGGCGCTGTTCCCCGTCCTCGATGGCGGAGAGCACTTTCGAGTTTTCCAGCGGCTTACTGTCGCGATAGCGCACGTTCTTGAGCACCTGCGGCAGCGCGGCGAAGCGGTGGCAGACCTGCGAAACCGGCTTGCCGTGCTTCTTGACCACCGCCAGCACCTGTAGCGCGGCGACGAAGCCGTCGCCAGTCGTCGTGTAGTCGGACAGGATGATGTGGCCGGACGGTTCGCCGCCGACGTTATAGCCATGCTCGCGCATATGCTCGAGTACATAGCGGTCGCCGACCGGCATGCGCACCAGCGAAAGGTTGAGCGCTTCGAGGTGGCGCTCGAGGCCGAGATTGGACATCACGGTCGCGACGACGCCCGGCTTGGTGAGGCGGCCGTCTTCCAACCAGCTTTCGGCGATCACCGCCAGGAGTTGATCGCCGTCGACCACCCGCCCATTCTCGTCGGCAATGACCACACGGTCGGCATCGCCGTCGAGCGCGATGCCGATATCGGCGCGCATCTCGCGCACCTTACGGCCCAGCGCATCCGGCGCGGTCGAACCACAGTCCCGGTTGATGTTGAAACCGTCCGGTTCGACGCCGATCGAAATCACGTCGGCGCCGAGTTCCCACAGCGCTTCCGGGGCCACCCGATAGGCGGCGCCGTTGGCGCAGTCGATCACCACCCGCAAGCCTTCGAGCGAGAGGTTGCGCGGCAGCGTGCGCTTGGCAAACTCGATGTAACGGTCGTGCACGCCGTCGATGCGCTTGGCGCGGCCAAGCTCGCGGCTCTTTGCCAACAGCTTGGTCATGTCGCCGTCGATCAGGGCTTCGATTTGATGTTCGACCTCGTCCGACAGCTTGTAGCCGTCGGGTCCGAACAGCTTGATGCCGTTGTCGTCGAACGGATTATGCGAGGCCGAGATCATCACCCCGAGGTCGGCGCGCATCGAGCGCGTCAGCATGGCGACGGCTGGCGTCGGCATCGGGCCGAGCTGCAGCACGTCCATGCCGACCGAGGTGAAGCCGGCAATCAGCGCGGTTTCGATCATATAGCCGGACAGCCGGGTATCCTTCCCAATGACGACGCGATGGCGCTCCTGACCGGCGCGGCGAAACACCAGGCCGGTCGACTGCCCGACTTTGAGCGCCAATTCCGGCGTGATGACCACATTCGCTCGACCGCGAATGCCGTCGGTGCCAAAGTACTTACGCGCCATGATCCCCACCGCCTTAAATTTCCTTGCGATATTACTCCGATACGCGTGACATCCGCCTCAAAAAATATTCAATATTGTTACTCTTCGCGGTAATGGTTTCTCCACCGCGATTTCGACAATTAACGATGTTTATCAACGGGATGGGCGGGCCGGTCAGAGCCGGAAAGGGCTTTCGGCGGCAACGATTACGTGTCGCGCTTGTCGCGGCTGCTGTGCGGCGGTTGCGTCACCGCGACTGGGTCCGAGCCGGGGAAGGTCTCCTCGAGCCCTTCCTCGAGCGTCGCCTCAAGCTGTTCTTGCCGCGGCGAGCGACGCACGGCTTTGGGCGCTTTGCGGCTGCCGGCGCGCTTGGATGGAGACGCTCGTTTTGTCTTCGTCTTCGCGGCCATGGCACTCGCTCCGATTGTTGGCACTTCGCGGGCCGCCGCCGACCCCGGCGCGGACGCTGTTCCCTTCCACTTTATGCTATCGCAGAATGGCAAAAAACTGGGGAAACGCCGGCAATGAAGACAATGACCTGCATCGAGGATTTGCGGCAAGCGGCGCGGTCGCGGGTGCCGCGCGCGTTTTTCGACTATGCCGAAGGCGGCTCGTATTCCGAGCAGACGCTCCGCGCCAATTGCGCCGATCTCGAGCGGATCGACCTGCGCCAGCGCATCCTGGTCGACGTCTCCAACCGCAGCACCGGCATCACCATCCTCGGCGAGCCGGTGTCGATGCCGCTTGTGCTGGCGCCGATCGGAGCGCTCGGCATGCAGCACGGCGACGGCGAGATTCTGGCCTGCCGCGCCGCGCAAGCCGCCGGCATTCCCTTTACGCTCTCGACCATGTCGATCTGCTCGATCGAGCAAGTCGCGGCCGCCGTCGACAAGCCGTTCTGGTTTCAGCTCTACGTCATGAAGGATCGCGGCTTTGCGCGTTCGCTGATCGAGCGCGCCGTGGCCGCCAAATGCAGCGCGCTGGTGCTCACGGTCGATCTGCAAATCCTCGGCCAGCGCCATCGCGACATCAAGAACGGCATGACGGTGCCGCCGGAATGGAGCGCAGGCAAAATCTTCGACATGGCGACCAAGCCGGCCTGGCTCATGAGCGTGGCGCGGGCGCAAAGCCGGACCTTCGGCAATCTCGCCGGTTACGTCACCGGCGGCATGGAAGACGTCAACTCGCTGTCGGTCTGGATCGCCGGCCAGTTCGACACATCGCTGAACTGGAAGGACGTCGAATGGATCAAGAGCCTCTGGCCGGGCAAGCTCATCCTCAAGGGCATTCTCGATGTCGAGGATGCGCGCATCGCCGCCAAGACCGGCGCGGCGGCGCTGGTGGTGTCAAATCACGGTGGCCGTCAACTTGACGGCGCGCCGTCCTCGATCTCGGCGTTGCCGCCGATTGTTGAAGCGGTCGGTTCGTCGATCGAGGTACTGTTCGACGGCGGCATCCGTTCCGGCCAGGACATCATGCGAGCGCTGGCGCTTGGCGCACACGCCTGCATGTCCGGCCGCGCCTTCGTCTACGGGCTTGGCGCCGGCGGACAAGCCGGCGTCGCCCGCGCCATCGAGATCATGCGTAACGAGCTCAGCGTTACCATGGCGCTCACCGGCATCAACACAATCGGCGAAATCGACCGCAAGGTGATCGTGAGCTAGTAAACGGTCCGCTCGTCCCCGCGAAGGCGGAGACCCAGCAATACACCCGCTAGATTCCTGCTCGCGCGGGAATGAGCGCGACAAGCTCACTCTTCCTTGTACCCGTAAGCCTGCGCATTGCCGGTCGCGCCGTAATACTTGTACGGCAGGAATTTCCCCGACATCGAGATGCGTACGCGGTCGCCCTTGGGATCGGGCTGGCGTTCGATCTCCATATCGAAATCGATCGCCGACATGATGCCGTCGCCGAACTCCTCCTCGATCAGCGCCTTCCACGCCGGACCGTTGACCATCACCAGTTCATAGAACCGGTAGATCAGCGGATCGGTCGGCGGCATCGCCGAGCCGCGATAGGGCACCTCGTTCAGCAGCGCCTGCTCGCTCTTGCCCAAGCCGAACAGCTCGGCGGCCTTGGCCGCTTGCGGCTTGGTCAATTTCATCTGGCCGAGCACTGCGCCGGTAACGAGGACCGGCGACATGCCGCCGATCTCGTCGCAGATATACTTCCAGCTCCAGCCCTTCTCGCGCTTGATTCCGAGCAGTTTCTCGGTGAGTTCGGCTCGCGTCATGGAGGACCTCCGGATCGCTGCGGCGCCCCTGTTTTTGCCGGGCGTCGTCAGAGAAACCAGCAATTGCCGTGCCAAAGGCGCCCGACTCCGTGGGCGGCGTTGGCGTGCCTCACATCGGAGGGCTGACGCCGTTGCGGCCGATCACGACGCGCGGCGCTTCGACGCTGCCGTCGGGGAGCTTCTTGCCCGCGACGATGAAGATTTTCTCACCCGCTTTGATGTCGCTGACGGCGGCGGGGGCAAATGCGACAACCTCCACGTTCGCCGGCACGATGAATTTCTTCTCGCCGTCCTTGTATTTGAGCACCAGCTCCTTGCCGTCGGTGCTGGTGACTTCGCTGTCGATGTTGGCGTTGGTCATGGTGCTGTTGGGCATCAAGTCCCACGGCCGATGGCCCTCGCCGGTGCCGCGCAGAGCTTCCGGGAAGATATGAATTTCGACTGCCTTTTGCGTGCCGTCGGGCAGCGGCATGGCGGTGATGCCCACGAAGACCCCTTGCTTGACGTCGGCAAGCGATTTGCGGTCGACGGCGAGAACCTTCACGTCCTCGGCGAGCTTGACGGTCACCGGGGTGCCGTCACGGGCCTTGACGCTGACCGTCGAGCCGTTGACGCTGTCGATGGTGCCGCGCACGCGCACCGTATCCGGCGTTTGCGCCAGCGCCATCGAACCGGCGGCAAGCGAGATAAAAAGCGCCGCGGGCAAAGTCCGTCGTGTTATCGCCGACATCGTGTTCTCCTCAAATACGCCCCACGTCATGGTAGCGAAGGGACGTTGCCGGCGATAAACACAACTCGATCGGCGCAAACACATCTGCGTTATCGTTTGTCGCTCATCTGTTACGCGCGGCGCTATCCTCACCGAGATCGGCCGAAATCAGCGCACGCAATTCGGCCGTGACTTCCGGCTCTTGTCCGAACCACAGCGTAAAGCCGCCAACGGCCTGGTGCAGCAGCATGCCCAGTCCGTCCGCGGTCTGCAGGCCGCGGTTTTTTGCCGCCGCGAGCAGCTCGGTGAGCACCGGCACGTAAACGAGATCGGCGACGATCGCGCGGGCGGGCAATGGCTTAAGCTCGAGCGTCAAAGCGGGCTGACCTCTCATGCCGAGCGTCGTGGTGTTGACGAGCAGCGCCGTGTCGCCTAGCGCGGCGTCGATCTCCTCCCATGATGCCGGCTGCACCCTCTCACCGAATGCTTGCTGCAGCGAGTCCGCTCGCGCGCGCGTGCGGTTGGCGACAACGATTCGTTCGACCCCGCGGCTGAGCAGGCCATAGACAACCGCGCGCGCCGCGCCGCCGGCGCCAACGACCAAAGCCTTGTCAGCGGTCCGTTGCCATTGCGGCGCGCAGGCATCGAGATTGCGCAAGAATCCTTCGACGTCGGTATTGGTCGAGCGTAGCGTGCCGCCGTCAAGCCACAGCGTGTTGACGGCGCCGACTGCGTTGCCGCGCTCGTCGGGCTCGGACAGCGCGAAAGCCGCCTCCTTGTGCGGCACCGTCACATTGGCGCCGACATAGCCGCGTGTGGCGAGCGAGGCGATGAACGAGCGGAATTCTTCCTTGGGGACTAGCTCCCGGCGATATTCGCCGTCGATGCCGTAAAGCTTCAGCCAATAATTGTGAATGAGCGGCGAACGCGAATGTTCGACCGGCCAGCCGATCACGCACGCCGCGCGCTTGATCGTGGTCACGCTTCGTCCGCCACCGTATTACGCAGCACGCCAATGTCTGGACATTCGATCTCGAGGGTGTCGCCCGGTTTGAGCCAGACCGGCGGATCGGTCTTCGGGTCCCGCTTCACCGGCGTCCCCGTCGAGATCACGTCGCCCGGTTTGAGCGTCATGAAAGTGGTGATGTAGACGATCAGATCGGCGAAAGAAAAAATCATGTTCGCCGTGGTGTCGTCTTGGGTCACTTGCCCGTTCTTGCGCACGGTCAGATGCAGCGGCTTGCTCGGGTCGATGGCGGTTTCGATCCACGGGCCGATGCTGCCGGTCGCATCGAAGTTCTTGCCTTGAGTCACGTTGAATTTGCCGTGGCGGATCCAGTCGCGGATCGTGCCCTCGTTGCACAAGGTGAAGCCGGCGATGACGTCGTGCGCTTTCTCCTTGGCCACATGCCGGCACTCGCGGCCGATGACCATGGCAATCTCGCCCTCGTAATCGAGTTGCTCTGAGATTTTCGGCCGGATCAGTTTTTGACCGCTGCCGACCACCGAATTGGGCGCGCGATAGAACATGCTGGGATATTTCGGGCGTTCGGCGAAGTCGTAGTCGCGCTCGCGGTCGGCGTAATTGATACCGATACACAGGATCTTTTCCGGCGCCGGCAGCGGCGGTAGCAGTTCGACTTCGGCGAGCGGCACGTCCGGCCGCACACCGGCAATCGTGGCTTTCGCCTCATCGAGCGCTTGCGCGCGAAACACCTCGAGTAGCGTGCTGAAACGGCTCAGCCGCGAGCGTAGATCGACAATGCCGTCATCGACCACCGCGCCGAAGCTCGGCCGGCCGCGCAAGATGTAGCTCGCTAACCGCATGTCCTCCCGCCTTCGCCGATGGCCACAAGGCTTTAGCCACAAGGCTTTCGCCGCAAGGCTTTCGCCACAAGGCTTTCGCCGCAAGCTTTTCGCTATCCGCGCGATGTGTTAGAAGTCGGCGCCAGACCAGTCAACCAAGACCCGTCAACAGCGACCCGTCAACCGCGCGCCGACCCGGCGCCAACGCCATGCCGATCCACGATCCCGTCTTCAATCCGCCGTTCAACATCGTGCGCGCCAGTCATTTGGAGCTCGGCGTGACCGACCTCGGCCGTTCGCGCGCTTTTTACGTCGATTGTCTCGGTATGCTGGTCAGCGACGAAACCAGCGACGCGCTTTATTTGCGCGGCATCGAGGAACGCAATCACCATTCGATCGTGTTGCGGCGCGCGCGCACGCCGGAAGTCTATGCGCTTGGCTATAAGCTCGCGAGCGAGGAGGACCTCGACCGCGCCGCATTCTGGTTCGGTCGCCGCAATCTGCCGACCGCGTTTCCGGAGTTGGCGCACCAGGGCCGCACGTTGCGCACCGCCGACGTGCTCGGCATGCCGCTCGACCTTCATGCCCGGATGGACGGCGCGCAAAGCATGCTGCAGCGCTACGGCGCGCATCAAGGCGCGCGCATCCAGCGCATCGATCACCTCAACTGCTTCACCCCGGACGTCCAGGCGAGCTACGATTTTTATCGCGACCTCGGTTTCCGGCTGACCGAATACACCGAGACCGACGGCGTCGACCCCAAGCTCTGGGCGGTCTGGATGCATCGCAAGGGCAACGTCCACGACCTTGCTTTCACCAACGGCGTCGGCCCGCGACTGCATCACATCGGGCTATGGACGTCGAACGTGCTGGACATCATTCACATCTGCGACGTGATGGCGACGTCCGGGTATCTCGACAATATGGAGCGCGGACCCGGCCGGCACGGTATTTCCAATGCCTTCTTCCTCTACATTCGCGATCCCGACGGCCATCGCGTCGAATTGTTCACCTCCGACTATCTCACCGTCGATCCCGATCACGCGCCGATCCGCTGGTCGCTGACCGACCCGCGCCGGCAAACCTTGTGGGGTCATCCTGCGCCCGCATCCTGGTTCAACGAAGGCTCGGTTTTTTCCGGCCTGCCGGTGTGCGCGCCGGTTCTCGAAGCGCGGCCGATCGTGGCGCATTGACGCTACCTTCGGTCCGCGCCGCTGCACGCCGATCAGTACCGCGCCGAAACGTCCATCGATCGCAGGCCTAATCACTTCGGCAATTCCCGAAGCGTCGCCGCTGGCGTCGGCCGCCGATCCCGCTTATCTGTTCGACATGAGCGATGCCCAACCCGCCGTATCCGAAATAGCTGCTCTGGTCGGCAATCCGGCACGCGCTAATATTCTGATGGCGCTGATCGACGGCCGCGCCCTGACGGCGACGGAACTCGCCTACATCGCCGGCGTCTCGCCGCAGACCACCAGCGAACATCTCGCCCGCTTGCGCGACGCCAAGCTGTTGTCGCTCACCAAACAGGGCCGGCATTCGTATTTCCGTCTCGGTTCGCCGGAGGTTGCGCTCATGATCGAGGGCATCATGGTCGTCGCCGCCGATGGGCCGCGCCGCTACCGGCCGCGCTGGAACGGCGACGAGCAATTGCGGACCGCGCGCACTTGTTACGATCACATCGCCGGCCGCCTCGGTGTCGCGCTCGCCGACGCGATGACGCGGCGCAAGCACATCGTCCTGACCGAGGATGGCGGCATGGTTACGCGGGCCGGCGAGAAATACTTTTCCGATTTCGGCATCGCGCTTGCCGCCGCCAGAGAGGGGCGACGCACGTTCTGCCGGCCATGCATCGATTGGAGCGAGCGGCGGCCGCATCTGGCCGGCGCACTTGGCGTCGCGCTGGCGGAGCGTTGCTTCGATCTTGGCTGGATCGCGCGCATCCGCGACTCGCGCGCGCTCAAGATTACGCCCAAGGGTGTAGCGGCATTCAGGGACGAATTTGGCATCGCGCCGAATTTGGGCGACGAGCCGTCGGCTCATCAAGCGCGCCACGCGGGGAGGGCCGTCGCCACCGCCGATTAACGTGCCGGCGGCTCGCCGGGTACGAACTAAGCCGCGCGGTCGCGGTGAGAGATTTCCACGACGCGCGCCCGGGCGGCGAGCGCATCGACCAGCGCATCAGCTTTGGCCTTGTTCGCCACGTCGAGATTGGCGTCCCACTCGTCGAGCAGATAGACCCGCGCGTCGGTCGCGTCGACGATTTCCTCGAGCGATTTGAGCTGCCGCTCGCCGGTGGAAAAGCCGAGCTTCTTTTCCATCGTGTCCTTGGAGACGACCACCTCGCCGTCATCATCCTCCTCGACATCGACCGGGACGACGTCGCCGGCGAATTTGAACGCCAACCGGTCCGAGGCCGGCCAGTAGAAAGCACGGCGCCGCAATTCGGTCTTGAGGCTTGCCAGCAGCGAGGATTTGCCGGCGCCGTTGCCGCCGCGGATATTGATGCGCCCGGTCGGCCGCGCCAGAACGATGCGCAGCGCATCGTTCACGGACGACACGACGTGCGCTTCGTCGCCTTCGCGCAGGACCAGCCGGTCGAACTTGATGCGGCTGTCGAAGGCAGCTTGCGGCTGCGGCAGCATATGGGCGGCGACGCCGCCAAGGCGCGTCCAGATGGCGATGACGTCGTTCCAGCCGGTCGCCAAAAGGTGCAGTTCGTAGGTCATCTCGATTTGCCGCGGCAGAGTAGTCGCCAGCGCGATCAGGATCACCATGTCGCCCCGATTTTGCACCGCCACGACCGAGATGGTGGCAAACACGATGGCGAGGCTGACGATGCCGCTCATCGCGCTCATACCCTCGCGCGCGGTGATGGCGCGGATTTGCGCCACCAGCGCCTCGCGCAACCGGCGTTTGAAGCCGCCGACCCAGAGCCGCAGATTGTAGCTGTTGCCGCTGAACACGTTGTCCCACGCGGTATAGCCCTGCGCCGTGATGCGGTTGTTCATGCGCTGGTTTTCGAGATAGGTGCGGGTAATCGGCTGCTGCAGCGCCCATTGCATCAACAAGAGCGCGCCGAACGCCCCGACATAGGCGAAGGGCAGGCTGACGTCGATTTCGGTGCCCAGGACCGCGGCGTTGAATACCAGCCCGAGGAACAGCTTCAGCGTGAATTCAAGTTCGTAGATGAGATTGAAGAACACCTGGAAGGCTTCGCCGGTGAGAAACGGCTCGACCTGCTCGCGCGCCGGCTTGTCGCCGAACAGCTTGACCTTACCGCGGTTCTCGCGCGCGAACCGCAGCATATACCGGCCGAAGCCGCGATAGCCGGCGCGCTCGGCAAAAATCCAGCTGATCACGCCGGCCACATACGAGGCCGACTGCGCGCTCAAGATCCAGATCAGGTCGCTGAGCAGGAAATTGCCCTCGGCAACCTTGCGCCCGGCATTGATCACGAGCCAGGTCGTGGCGGCGGCGAGCATCGCTTCCGCCATCATCAGCGCGATCATCATGAACAGCGCCGGGCAGAGCAAATAACCCGCCAGCTGCACGCGTGAAATTTGTTTTTGCGTCATGATCTCGGGCGCCGACTCGGCGATTGCGGCATCCTAGTGGAGAGGATTCGAACTTCCTACCGCCGCCGCGAAATAGGCACAGGAATCCGACGCCAAACCGGCAATGAGGTCATGGGCTTGAGGGGTTCAGCGCCTGCGCCCCGCGTTGCTTGGCCAATTCACCCTCGAGTCGGGTGACGTTGTCGAACAACCGCTCCGTCGAAAGGCGCAGGAAGTAAAATCCGAAGGTCGGATTCTGATAGTAAAGCTGCTCGACGTGCCCGTAGGTAATGGACAGGCCGGTGCCCGTCTCGATGCATTCGAGCGTCGCGGTGCGCCGATTGTCAGGCGCCAAAAATCCGAGTTCTCCGACCACTTGGCCGGCGCCGAGTTCAATGCCGAGCTCGACCAGCATGTAACGCCCCGACATGATGTAGAACATTTCTTCGGCTTGTTCGCCTTTGGCGAACAGAACGTCGCCCTTGCGGAATTTGCGCTCCGACATAAACGGCTTGAGCCAGTCGAGCGATGGCTTGCCGCGGATGGCGGCGCGCACGTTGCGGACCAGATGCAGCATCTGATACAGGCGCAGGGCGTTGAGCGGCAACGCGCAGATCTGCAGCGCCATCGGCACCCAGGCGTCGGTGACGGTGTAGACGAAGATCAGCATCAAGTTGGCGACAATGGCAAGGATGCGCAGCGGCACCATGGTTTTGGTCGATGCGGTCGCCACGAGCAACAATGATGCGCCGCTATTGACGACGTCGTTCCAGTGCATGATCGCCTCCACGCCTCGACGGCGTCTTATAACGTAAATTTCCGGCTGGTGGTGCGAACTCTGACGGCGTAATTTGTCGACCGATGTCGAAGCGCGCATTGTACAATTTGTCTTATTATACCGGCCCGCTGCGGCGTTTTAGCGTGCTGCCGGTCGCAAGCTACGTGGTGGTCGCCATCGGGCTCGTGACCATGATGGCATTCACCGTGCCTGAACTGCGCGAGGCGCAAGGCTTTTGGCTCAGCGTCTGCTTATGGTGCTGTCTCGCTTATTTCCTGTTCGAAAGCGTAATGCGATTTCGCGCCGCCAGGCGTACCGGAACGGCAGCCGACAGATTGTTCACGCCGGCGCGTTGCGTCGACCTTTTGATGGTGCTGCCGGTTCCGATCGCGCTCGTCTGCGGTGCCGCGCCGGAATCGGCGTGGCTCCTGGCGTCGCTGTGGGTGCTCAAACTGGCGCAGGATTCGCCCGGCTTCGCCCAGCTCGCGCGCGTCTTCGTGCTCGAGGCAAAGCCGCTCGCCAGCGTGCTGGCGCTGTTTCTCATCGTGTTGTTTCTGGCCTCGGCCGCGATGCATGTGATCGAGCGCGACGCGCAGCCGTCCGCATTCGGCAGCCTGCCGGCGGCGATGTGGTGGGCGGTGGTGACGCTCACCACTACGGGCTACGGCGACGAGGTGCCGCAAACCGGACTCGGACATCTACTCGGCTCGGTGGTGATGATCTGCGGCATCGCCACCTTCGGATTGTGGACCGGCATCTTGGCGACCGGCTTTGCCGCCGAAAGCCGGCGGCGCAACTTCATCGAGACCTGGGATCTGGTCAGCAAGGTGCCGTTCTTCCAGATACTCGATCCAGCGGCGATCACCGAGATCACCCAGCTGTTGCGCCGGATCGACGTGCCGCCCCGTGTCGCCATCGTCCGCCGCGGCCGCAGTGGCGACTGCATGTACTTCATCGCTGAAGGTGAAGTTGAGGTCGACGTTGCGCCGGCGCCGGTGCGGCTCGGTCCTGGCGCGTTTTTCGGCGAGTTGGCGCTCCTCGGCGACCAAATCCGCACCGCCAATGTGACGACGATGCGCCAGTCGACACTGCTGGTTCTCGACCTTGCCGATTTCCGCACCTTTTCCGCCCATCACCCCGAGCTGGCCCGCGCCATCGATGCCGAAGGCAAACGCCGGCGCAGCGACAACCAGCGGCGGCGTGACGATGTCTTTATGCCCGACGATTCCGCGGCATCGTAACCCCCCAGCATTGGTAAAGAGACCGGAAATGACCCTTGCGCTCAATGAAACGCACGACCCGGCGCGGCGAAGTTTTGTCGAAAGCGCCAACGCGCCGGGTAGCGATTTCCCGATCCAGAATCTGCCGTTCGGCGTCTTTCGTCCGACGCCCGGCGCGCCTCCCCGCGTCGGGGTCGCGATCGGCGACCAAATTTTTGACATCGCCGCGGCCGCGCCGTTCTTCAGCGGTCCCGCTGCCGAGGCGGCACGGGCTTGCGCGGCGCCGCATCTCAACGATCTCATGGCGCTTCCGCCGCAAGCCGCCTCGGCGCTACGGCTGGCGTTGTCGCGCGCGCTTAGCGCCGACCGCGGCGACAAGAGTTTGAGCCGGCACTTGGTTCCGATGGCGCAAGCGGACATCGTGCTGCCGGTCGAGGTCGGCGATTTCACCGATTTCTATGCGTCGATTTTCCACGCCACCAATGTCGGGCGGATGCTGCGGCCGGATAATCCGCTGATGCCGAACTACAAATATCTCCCCGTCGCGTATCACGGCCGCGCCTCGTCGGTGCGCGTTTCCGGCACGGCGGTGAAGCGCCCGCGGGGCCAGCGCAAACGCGCCGACGAAGCGGCGCCGACCTACGGGCCGTCGCGCAATCTCGATTTCGAGCTCGAACTCGGTTTCTATATCGGTGCCCCGTCCGGCCTCGGCGAAACCATCCCGGTCGAGCAGGCGGCCGAGCACATTTTCGGTTTCTGTCTGCTCAACGACTGGTCGGCGCGCGACGTACAGGGGTGGGAATACCAGCCGCTCGGGCCGTTTCTCGCCAAGAATTTCGGCACCACCGTGTCGCCATGGGTGGTGACGCGCGAGGCGCTTTTGCCGTTTCGCGTGCCCGCTTTCGCGCGCCCGCCAGGCGATCCGGCGCCGTTGCCGCATCTCTTCGACGCCGCCGATCAGGCGCAGGGCGGCATCGGCATTACGATGGAAGCTTATCTGGCCACCGAACAAATGCGGCGCGGCGGCCTAGCACCGCAGCTTTTGTCGCGCACCTCGTTCGCCAAAATCTACTGGACGGTTGCGCAAATGGTCGCGCACCACGCCAGCAATGGCTGCAATCTGGTGACCGGCGATCTGTTCGGATCGGGCACGGTGTCAGGTCCGGACAAATCGAGCCTCGGCAGCCTCCTGGAAATCACCATGCGCGGGGCCGAACCGGTCAAGCTGCCGACCGGCGAAGTGCGCGGCTTCATCGAAGACGGCGATGAGATCATTTTCCGCGGCTTTGCGGAAAAGTCCGATTATCCGCGCATCGGCTTCGGTGAATGCCGCGCGGTGATTTTGCCGGCCGGGTAGCGGCGTCACTCCGCCGGTACCCATTTTTGCAGGCGCTTTCCGGTATCGACTTCGCCGGTATAGAGATTGCCGCGCGAATCGAAGGCGGCAGCGTGCAGGTAGTGAAATTCGCCGGCGTTGCGGCCCTGCCGGCCGAAACTGCCGACGACGGAGCCGTCCTTGCGTCGCACGGTTTCGATCACGTCGTTGGTACCATCGATCAGGACGAAATAGTTTTGTTTGCGGTCGAGCGGGGAGAAGGCCAGCACCCAGGCCGAACCGGGACCCCGCGTCGCAGCATCTAATACGAACTGCTGCACGAAGCCGCCATCCTTACGGAACACCTGCACGCGGTTGTTGGTGCGGTCGCAGACATAGACCAATCCGTCTTTGGCGAGCGCGATGCAATGCACCGGATTGGCAAATTGCGGCGAGTCCGGATCGTAAGGCGGAAGCTTATCATCCGTCGGCGGCTTGCCGTAGGCGCCCCACACCCGCTTGATCTCGCCGGTATCGCCGTCGATCACCGCCACCCGATGATTGCCATAACCGTCGGCCACGTAGATTTCGTTCGCCCCCTTGTCGTAGGCCATGGCAGCGGCCTGACCGAATTGACTCAAATCCGTGCTTGAGGTCAGCGGCCCGGATTTGCCGATCTCCTTGACGAATTTTCCGTCGACGGTGAATTTCAGCAGCATCATATCGGTGTTACCGTTGCCGGAGAGCCAGACGAAGCCTTTGTTGTCAGCGAGGATGCCGTGCTCGTTTGCCGGCCAGTCGTAGCCGAGATTGTCGCCCGGCCCGCCCCACGATTTCACCACATCGCCCGATTGATTGAACACCAGTACCGATGGCGCCGGCACGCAGCATTTCGAGCGCGGAGGACTAAGCGTCGCGCCTTTCTCATCATCGGTCAGCGAGCGCGGCCGCTGAAACACCCAGATATTGTCCTGCGCATCGACCGATATGCCGCCGACTTGGCCGAGGATCCAGTTGTTCGGCAGCGGCTTCGGCCAGTACGGATCGACGCGAAATGCCGGGCTTTGGGCTTGCGCCGCGAGCGTTGCGAACAATAACCCGAAGAGGGCGGTGAATATGGACGTTTGCAGGCCTTTTTTCTTCATGTGAATTTCCTCCCACTCATCATGGAAAGCAGCTTTTCAGGTCCGCGCGCATCAGGACGGCTCCCCTATCCTTCGGCAAAGCCCAATGGCCCCGGCGCCGCCGGTAGCATCGCCGAAGGCACGGCGCGCGGATCACAGGCATGCGGCGCGTTTGACATCATCACCCGATAGAGCGGCCACACCAGGCCGATGCCGAGATAGAGCGTCCAAACCATGCTCCACTCGGCCGTCATGAACAACAGCACCGTCGGCGTGACCAGGAAGAACAGCCCGGCGATCACCATGACCGCCTGGCCGAAGCGGTAGCGCCCTTCGCTAAAGCCGGCGGTGAAGGCGATCGGCGCGCCTTTGAGCGCCGCGAGCCGTGCGTGAAGATCGAGCGCGAACGCGGTGTAAAGCTTGTCCTGCTCATCGTCCTGCAGGCCGCGACCGTCGTTGCTCGCGATCAACAGCGTCTCGCCAGTGCGGAAATTGAGCCGGCACGATGCAATTGTGTTTTCGCCGACGTTGCCGGTCTGCAGGTGCACTTCGGCGAGGTCGCTTAACCGCGCTTCGCGTTTCTGACCGTCCTCGGTCCAGACAATCTGGTCGTCGGTCAGCGTCACGCCATGATCGGAGCTGAGCGCCCGCCGCCGGATCGCAGCCGCAGGTCATAGCTGTTGGCTGATGCCATCTAATGAATCTCCGGCTCGGCGATGCGCTCCGTGCCCCGCAAAAAATCGAAGTCACAGCCTTCGTCGGCCTGGCCGATATGCTGCGAATACATGGCGCCATAGCCGCGCGCGTAACGCGGCGGTGGCGGCGTCCAGGCCGCGCGCCGGCGCGCAAGCTCCTCGTCGCCGACATGCAGATGGATGCGCCGCGCCGGCACGTCGATCTCGATCTCGTCGCCGGTCTGCACAAAAGCCAGCGGCCCACCGACGAAACTTTCCGGCGCCACATGCAGGATACAGGCGCCGTAGCTCGTGCCGCTCATGCGCGCATCGGAAATGCGCACCATGTCGCGCACGCCGGCTTTGACGAGCTTTTTCGGGATCGGCAGCATGCCCCATTCCGGCATGCCCGGGCCGCCCTTCGGGCCGGAGTTTTTCAGTACCAGAATATCGTCCGCCGTCACGTCGAGATCGTCGCGCTCGACCTCGCGCGCCATGTGCTCGTAGTCCTCGAACGCGATCGCCTTGCCGCGATGCTTGAGAAAGCGCGCCTCGGCGGCGGCCGGCTTCATCACGCAGCCGCGCGGCGCGAGATTGCCGGTGAGCACGGCGGTGGCGCCTTCGGCATAGAGCGGCTTATCGAGCGGATGGATCACGTCCGGCGAATACACCGCCGCGCCTTCGATATTGTCGCCGAGCGTGCCGCCGGTGACGGTCACGCAAGACAAATCGAGCAATTCGCGCATCGTCGTCATCAGCGCGCGCAACCCGCCGGCGTAAAAGAAATCCTCCATCAGATATTTTCCCGACGGCGTGATGTTGGCGATCACCGGCACTTCCCGCGAAATCTCGTCGAAGCGGTGCATGTCGAGCGCAATGCCGGCGCGGCGCGCCATGGCGATGACATGGATGATGGCGTTGGTCGAGCCGCCGAGCGCCATGTGCACGCGGATGGCGTTGTCGAAAGCCGAGGGCGTAAGAATCTTCTCCGGCGTCAAATCTTCCCACACCATCTCGACGATGCGGTGGCCGCCGGCCGCGCACATGCGCGGATGATTGGCGTCGACCGCCGGAATCGACGACGCGCCGGGCAAAGTGAGCCCCAGCGCCTCGGTGATCGCCATCATGGTCGCGGCGGTGCCCATTACCATGCAGGTGCCGAACGAGCGCGCGATGCCGCCTTCGATCTCATCCCATTCCTTTTCGCCGATATGGCCGGCCCGTTTTTCGTCCCAGTATTTCCAGGCGTCGGAGCCGGAGCCGAGCGTCGTGCCGCGCCAGTTGCCGCGCAGCATCGGCCCCGCCGGCACGTAGATCGCCGGCAGGCCCATGGAGATCGCGCCCATGATCAAACCGGGCGTGGTCTTGTCGCAGCCGCCCATCAGCACGGCGCCGTCGATCGGATGACTGCGCAACAGCTCTTCCGCCTCCATGGCGAGGAAATTGCGGTAGAGCATGGTCGACGGCTTGACGAACGGCTCGGCGAGCGACATCGCCGGCAGTTCGATCGGGAAGCCGCCGGCCTGCCAGACGCCGCGTTTGACGTCCTCGGCGCGCGCCCGCAAATGGCCGTGGCAGGCGTTGATGTCGCTCCAGGTGTTGAGGATGCCGATCACCGGCTTGCCGGCCCACTCGTCGCGGTCGTATCCGAGTTGCTTTAGGCGCGAGCGGTGGCCGAAGGCGCGCAGATTGTCGGGCCCGAGCCAGCGGTAGCTGCGCAAATCCTGCGGCGATTTTTTCTTAAACGTCATGCTTGCGTTTCTCTCCACTGGCTATGGTCGAGTTTGCCCCTATTATGCGCGCGGTTAAAGCGGGGGCGCGTGCTGGCATTTCGGAGGACATCTATGAGAACGAAGCTCTTGCTCGCGGCATTGTGCGGCATTGTCTTCGCCGCGAGTTCGGCGCAGGCCGCCATCAAGTCGCAGGTTGTCGAATACAAGGCGGGCGACACGACGCTCGAGGGTTGGCTGGTCTATGACGACGCGGTATCCGGCGAGCGGCCGGGCGTCGTGGTCTTCCCGGCGTGGTGGGGACCGTCGGCACAAGACAAAGACGTCGCCGAGCGGCTTGCCAAAGCGGGCTATGTCGCCTTTGTCGCCGACATGTACGGCAAGGGCGTGCGCCCCGACACCATCCCGGCGGCGGCCGCGGAGTCCGGCAAATACTACAAGGACCGCCCGCTGGTGCTCGCCCGCGCCCAGGCAGCCTTGGATCAATTGAGCAACTCGCCGCGGGTCGACGGCGGCAAGCTTGCGGCGCTCGGCTATTGCTTCGGCGGCATGCCGGCGCTCGACCTGGCGCGTTCGGGCGCGCCTTTGGCCGACGTCATCGTCTTCCACGGTTCGCTCGGCACGCCCAATCCGGAGAGCGACAAGAACATCAAGGGCCACGTGCTCGCGCTTCACGGCGCCGCCGATCCGATCGTGAACGCCGAAGCGGTCGCCAAGTTCGAAAAGGAGCTGACCGACGCCGGCGTCGACTGGCAGGTCGTGCTCTATGGCGGCGCGCTGCATGCGTTTACCGATCATGTGCATGTGCAGGCGCCCGACCATGGCATCAAATACGACGCCGAGGCCGACAAGCGCTCCTGGCAGGCGGCCTCCGACCTGCTCAAAAGCACCCTATAGACAACTCCCTCTCCACGCCCGCGGGACCGGGGAAAAAGTCAACGCGTGCTCGTCGTCGTCCCCTCCCACGGGCGGGGAGAGGGAGCCGAGCCCCGAAGGTGCGAGGCGGGTGAGGGGGAACAGCCCTCGAGGTCAGTCCCTCTCGCCGTCGGACTTGCGGGCGTCCGCTATTGCCTTCCACGTCGCCACGCCGAAATTGACGATGTGCTCCTTGCGGCAATGGCTGCAGTAATAGGTGCGCATATCGTCGCCCGATATCGAAGTGCGCTCGGTCATCGTCATGTCCCGCCCGCAGGTCGGGCACCGGGTCAGCGATAGCTTGGACCGCGGCGTGCGCAGGTAGCGCACGCTTATCCAAGACGGCAGCTTCATCGCGTCGGCTCCAAAGAATAAAATCGCTAGACCATGATCCGATCAGGTTGAATCGGATCACGCGCTAGTCCCCGCTGAAAATCGCCTCCGGCAGCAGCGCCGAAACCACGTAATTCGGTACGTCGACAACGTTGGAGATGCGCAAGTCGACGGCGACGCTGCAGATCACATACGCCTGCTCGCGCGAGAAACCGCGTTCCTGTAGGAGCGTCATCATGTTGAGCACGGCGTTTCTCGCGGCTAGCGTCAGATTTTCGCTCTCGATCTCGCCCTCGGCATTGATCGGCATGCCCATGACGCCCGTGAAATTTTGCGGCAGCGCGTATTTCGCATCGGCGAAAGCGCCGGGATGCGCGAACACCGGACCGGCGAACGTGCGTTTCTGCGCCAGGCCTTTGTGGATTTTAAAGCGCACCGCCGCCGTCGCACCCATTTCCACCGCGGTGACGCAGACCTCGCCGTCGCCTTGCGCGAAATGCGCGTCGCCGGTCGAGAACAGGGCGCCCGATGTGAACACCGGCAGCATCAGCTTTGAGCCCCTGGTCAATTGCTTGACGTCGAAATTACCGCCGTTCTCGCGCGGCGGCAGCGTGCGCAGGCCCTCGATGGCGCAGCGCCCGCGCGGCACCGCGCTCTTCTCGTCAGGCGGCAGCGCAAAACCGCCGGCCTCGATGGCGCGCTGCTCGCGCGCGGTCCACTCCTTGAGCTTCTGCGCCGACGGCGCGGTGGCGGAAATGCCCATGAACGGCGCGCCGGGGATACGCACGCCGGGAAGCTGGGCGGACGTGGCGTAACCGTCCTTGATCTTCCAGTTCACCACGAACGGCGCCGTCATCACGTCCCGCAGAAAGCCCAGGCCCGGAACGATTGCCGAGAACGCGGTCGGCTGCGGCACGATGTCGAGGAACTCGACTTCGAGCATGTCGCCGGGTTCGGCGCCTTTGACGAATACCGGCCCGGTCAATGGATGCACGAGATTGGCGTCGACGGTGGCAAGATCGGCGATGGTCGCATCGGGGCCGAGCTGGCCGTCGAGCGCGTCGCGCGTCTCCAGCACCAATTCCTCGCCTTCGGCAACTTCGAGCACCGGCGCGATGTCGGGATGATAGCGGTTGTGGCCTTTATGCGGTTCGGCGGCGAGCGGCTGTTTGCGGTCGATGCGGATGGCGTGCTGGTGCATGGCGGGGGCTCAATCTTGCAAGCGGGCCGGCGGGATCAAGGTTAGCGAAAGCTGACGCCGCATGCACTAGCGTGTCGCTTTGCGGGGCGAAGCGGACCAAGAACCCGCCGGGCAGAACAGATTCGTTTGCGGCGAGCCAGGCAAAAGCTCAGACCTGTGCTGTCGGTCACAATACGACCATGCTGGCTAGTCTAAGGTTACACGCCGGTTCCCAGACATGGAGCAAGCCATGACGTCGATAGGCTTACATGAATCAGCCGCTCGTCGGGTAGCGGTAATCGCGGGGGCTACAGCTGTTGTCGTGATAGCGCTGGTGTGCGCCAAACCATTTTATTCCACCATTACTGAGCCAAATGCGGCGGGTAGTGCTGGCGTGAGCCGCCCCGTTGCAAACCAAGAGCCGACAATTGAAAAAGCATCTTTTGTGACGTCACCCGCCACGGAGACCGATCCGCGATTCTTCTTCGGAGCCGGTGACAACAGCAATGGATACTTCGCCGAACGACCGGAGCCCGAGCGCGATTTGGTTCGCTAACGAGCGAATACTGTAGCGCCGCAAAGCAATTATCTCTGCGGACCAACATAATCGGCGAACGTGGAGCTATTCCGATGTGGTACGGCTACGCAATGGAAGCGATCTACATCATGACCGGCACTTTGTTGACTGCGAGTGTCGTCGGCATACTGATCTATCACTGAAGAAGCCGTAGCGCTTGATCTCGCTTACGCCGCCGGGAGCGGAAATTCGATCATCGCTTCGCCGCTCGCCACGACTTCTTCGCGCTGATTGCGGACTTCGACGTCGATCACGACCCAGCGCGACTTTTGCGTTGTACGCTTCGATTTAAGGACGCCGTGCGGCCGGATGGTGTCGCCCGGCTTGACCGGCTTGAGCCAGCGCGTCTCCAGCCGGCGATGGACGGCGCCGGCGGCGTAAGCCCAGTCGGTCAGCATGCGGGTCAACAGTCCGAAGTTGTTCATGCCGTGCATGATGATGCCGCCGAAATTAGTCTTGCCGAAACTGCCCGTCATGTAGTCGTCGTCAAGGTGCAGCGGATTGAAGTCGAGCGATGCTGCGGCAAATGCCCGGATCGATTCGCGCGACACCGCAAAAGCCGGGCCATCGATCCGATAACCGGGCGCCAAGTCGGCAAAGGTCGCGTGCGTCAAGGGCGGCTCCTCAAACCGGCCGAATGGTCCAGCCGCGGCCGCTGCAAATGACTTCGCCGCGCTGGTTGCAAAAGACGTTGTCGTGAATGACGAACAGCCGTTCCTTTTTAATGAATTTGTCGAGCGCGCGCGCCTGAAGCGTAATGGTGTCGCCGGGCCGCGCCGGGATATTGTAGCTCCACGACTGACCGGCGTTGACCGTGCCGGGCGTGCGCATCCAGTCGTCCGCCGGCGTGCAGGCAAACATCAGGAGGATGTGGATCGAGGGTGGCGCGATCAATCCGCCGTAAGGCGAGCGGCGCGCGTAGTCCTCGTCGAAATAGAGCGGATGATCCTCGCCGACCGACCGGCAATAGGCCTGAATCGCATCGAGCGTCAGCGTGTATGGCATCGTCTGGCGCGGCTCGCCGGGAACGATGTCGTCCCAGATCTTGCGGCTCGCCGCGTCTTTCCAGAAGTCGGTCTCGAACGCTTGCGCCACGCAATCGTCCTTTACAGCATGATCCGGAAAAGTGGATACCGGTTTTCCGAAAAGATCATGCGCTAACTAAGAAGCGCTTACGCCGACCAGGTTGCCAAAGCGCTGCAAATTCTCTTTTTGTTTCTCGTTGCGCGGCGGCAGCTTGAAGATGCGCGCAGCGCTGCCGCCCAGAATGTTGTGCTTGGCCTTTTCCGACAGGAACGGCAGGTCCCAGATCGTCGACGGCAGGTCGAAATCCCAGTGCGGGTAATCGGAGGAGTACAGGAGCTGCGTCTCGGCATTGATCATGCGGAACGTCGTCTCCATCGCGTCGTAATCTTGAATCTCCATCGGCTGCGACGAGTAGAACATATCGCGCATGTAATCCGACGGCTTCTTTTTCAGGAGCGGACATTCCGACGGCCGCAGCATGTATTCGTGATCGAGCCGCTGCATCAGAAACGGCACCCACGCTAGTCCGGATTCGATCCAGACCACCGGCAGCTTCGGAAAGCGTTCGCCGAGGCCGTTGATCACCCAATTGGTGCAATTGACGATGTTGTACCAGGTGAAGCCGAGCGCATGCACGGAGATGAAACGGTTGCAGCTCTTCAAGCTCGGCTCGTCCCAGTTGACGCCGGAATGGAACGACAGCACGAGGCCGCGCTCCTCCATCGCCCGGTAGAGCTTCATGTGGGCGTTGTCGTGCACGCCCATGCCCGAGCGCACCGTCGTCACCATGAAGCCGCCGACGTGCTTGCGGTGGCCGAAGGTCTCGACATGGCGTAGCGCCGCCTCCGGATCGGAGAACGGCAGACACAGCATGGAGAAGAAGCGACCGTCGGCCTCCGGCATGACTTGCTCGGTGAGCCAGCGGTTGTAGGCCCAGCACAGATCGGCTTCCATTTCCTTCTGCGGATGCAGGCCGATGTTGAGCATGCCGGTCGGGAACAGGCACGAATAATCGACGCCCATGGCGTCCATCCAGCGGTGGCCGAGCTGCACGTCGCGGTGCTTGCCGTCTTCGGTTTTCTCGGTCGAGCGCATCGGATAGCGCGTCACCCGCCCGCCCATGTCCTGAAAGCCGATCGGGATCGGCACCACGCCCGGGCGCTGTTTGGTGTTGCGCCCGGCCGTGACCAATTGGCGCAGCACGTCGTTTTCCATGAACGGCAGGAACTCGTCGTAATGCTCGTTCTCGTAATGATGGGCGTCGACGTCGACGATGAGAACGTCGTCGAAGCCGCGCTTATGCGCCTGCTTGCGCGCATGCGACAGGAGTCGCGTGGTGTTGAGCTCTTCGACGGTGACGCGGCGGCCGCGATCGGAGATCAGGTCCATGGGAATGCTCGTCGCGGAAATGTTTTCATCTTCATCGTCCCGTAAAACCTTGCCACATACCGAGTTCGAAAACGGCGAGACCGGCGGCGCGTAGGAGGCCGCTTGACGTCACCATCACGTCTGTCGCCGAGACCGCGTTGTGGCCGACCGGCGCAAAGTCCTCGCCGCCTTCGCGGCGCGCCGTATAGAGCCGCGCGCAGGCGGCGATCAGCGCCTGCAGCGTCTCGGCGCTGAGCACGTCGAGCTTGGCGTCGGCAAGCCCGCGCTCGATTGCAGCCGCGAGACGTTTGGCGTCGGCCGAGGCGTTCGTTGCGAGTGTCTTGGAGACTGGCTTGGCAGCCGGCGTCGGCAGCGACTCCTTCGGCCGCGCGCGGCCAGCCGCGTTCGCCGCGCCGCATCGCTGCTTGGCGGTGCTCTTAGGCGAGGACATAGACCTCGTCTCCTTTTTGCACGACTTGGTATTTCTTGAGCTTCATGCGGCGGTCGGACGCGCACTCGCCGGTCTTGATGTCGTATTCCATCCCATGCCAGGGACAGACGAAATGCATCTCGTCCTCGGAGAAGTACAATCCCATCGAGGTCTTGTCGGCGCGCAGCCGCTCCTCGACCTTGGCGATGATCAGCCCCTCGCAGGCCGGCCCGCCCTGATGCAGGCAGAAATTCGAATAGGCATAGAACGCGCCGTCATGGCGGAACACGCCGATCTCGTTGTCGCCGACAAAAACGATGCGGCGCTCGCCGTCCTTGAACTCATCGAGCTTGGCGACGAACTTTTCCGGCATTTCCTCTACTCATTATTCCTTGCCGCTCGTCCCCGCGGAAGCGGGGACCCAGCTGGATTCCCGCTTACGCGGGAATGAGCGGAAATTAACACGCCCTATAGCCTGCCGCGAGCTAAGTGATTTTATTGCTGAACTCGCCGATCCCCTCGATCCAGACCTTCACCACGTCGCCGTTTTTGAGGAATTCGCCGCTTTCGGCGCCGGTGCCGGCCGGCGTGCCGGTCAGGATCAGGTCGCCCGGATAGAGCGTCATGTTGATCGACAATTGCTCGATCTGCTCGGCGAGCGAGAACAGCATCTTCGACGAATTGGAATCCTGCTTGAGCGTGTCGTTGACCCAAAGCTTCATCGCAAGATTCTGCGGATCGGCGATTTCGCCAGCCGGTACGATCCACGGCCCGAGCGGGCAGGAGCCGTCGAAGCTCTTGTGCTTGCTCCAATCCATCTTGAAGAACGAGGTGCCTTCGATGCCGGGCCGGCGGCCGCGATCGCGCGCCGAGAGATCGTTGGCGACGGTGTAGCCGGCCACATAGGATAGCGCCTTGTCCAGCGGCACGTCCTTGGCCGGCCGGCCGATGACGGCGGCGAGCTCGATCTCCCAGTCCAGCTGCTTGGAGTAATGCACGGCTTTGACCGTCGCGCCGGGATCGGTGACGGTCCGCGCCGCCTTGATGAAATGCCACGGCTTTAAGCCCGCCTCGTGCGGATCGGCCGGTTCCGGCATGCCCTGCTTCTTCGCCATCGCCGCGGCATGGTCCTGGTAATTGGCGCCGGCGCAAAAGATGGTCGACGGCTGAGGCAGCGGCGCCAGCAATTTGGTCTTGTTGAGCGGCAGCTTTTTGCCGCGCATGGTCGCCGCGCCGCCGGCGGCATTGCGCAAGGCGCGATCGGCTTTCGTCCAGTCGGCGAGGATGCCGGCCACGGTCGCATAGTTTGCCTTGCCGGTGATCTTCGCCGCGTCGAAGACGTCGTCGCCGATCACGATGCCTGCGCGCGGGCCGTCTTTTGCCTGATAGGTGACGAGCTTGTAAGCCGCCCGCTTGTCGCCGGCCATTTTCGATGTCTCCCGGTTATCCAGATTTAGTCGTACTGCATCTTACCTTCACCTCTCCCCGTCCGGGAGAGGTCGCGCGCGGCGTTCGCTGCACTCTGATCAGACTTTCCCCAGTGCTCTTAGCACACGCTCCGGGGTAAAGGGCATCTCCGTCAGCGTCGCTGCGCCAAGCGGACGCAGCGCGTCGTTGATAGCATTCATCACGCAGGCCGGTGCGCCGGCGGTGCCGGCTTCACCGGCGCCCTTGGCGCCCAATTCGGAATCCGCCGTCGGCGTCACCACATGGCCGATGTCGATGTCCGGCATTTCGCCCGCCATCGGCACGAGATAATCCATCAGATTGCCGTTGAGAAGCTGGCCGGCCTCGTCATAGAGGCAGTGCTCGTACAGCGCGCCGCCGATGCCCTGCACGATGCCGCCGCGGATCTGCTCGTCGACCAGCTGCGGATTGATCACCGTGCCGCAATCCTCCACGCACCAGTGCTTGAGGAGTTTCACCTCGCCGGTCTTGATGTCGACGTCGAGATACGACGCCTGCACGCCGTTGGTGAATGCGAACGGCCAGGCGCGCGGCACGTAGTGGCGGGTCACCACGAATTCCGCCTGGAAGTCCGGCGGCAGCGTGTCGGGGCGGAAATACACGACGCGCGCGACCTCTTCGAGCGGCAGGCGCTCGCGGCCGGTTTGCGCGTCGACCACAATGCCGGCGCGGATGTCGAGCGTCTTGGCGTCCGCCTGCAGCATCGCGCCGGCGGCGGCGAGCACGTTAGCACGCAGCGCCTTGCCCGCCTGCCAGGCGGCTTCGCCGCCAATGCCGGCGGCGCGCGACGCCCAGGTGCCGCCGCCATAGGGCGTATTGTCGGTGTCGCCGGTGATGACGCGTACCCGTTCTATCGGTACCCCGAACGATGTCGCGACGCATTGCGCCAGCACCGATTCGGCGCCCTGGCCCTGCTCGGTGACGCCGGAATGCACGAACACCGCGCCGGTCGAGTCCAGCCGCAAGGTGACGCCGTCTTGTGAAGAGATGCGCGCGCCGCCGACGCCGTAGAACGCCGCCGACGGATTGGTCACCTCGATGAATGACGCGAGCCCTATGCCGCGATAAATGCCGCGGGTGCGCAGCCGCGCCTGCTCGGCGAGTAGGTTATCGTAATCCATCAACGCCAAAATCTTGTCGAGCGAAGCATGATGGGAGAGCTTTTCGAATTTGATGCCGGAAGCGCCGGTCATCGGATACGCATCGTCGGCGATGAGATTCTTCCGCCGCAATGCGGCCGGATCCATGCCGATCTTCGCCGCCGCGAGATCGACCAGCCCCTCGGTGACCGCGGTCGCGATCGGGTGGCCGACGGCGCGGTACTGACACATGACGTTCTTGTTCTGAAACACTACGCGGGCGCGGGCGCGGTAATTGGCGCAAGCGTAGGGACCGCCGACCAGATTGACCACCTGGTTGGCCTCGATGCCGCTGGTGCGCGGATAGACCGAGTAGGGGCCGATGCCGGTCAGGTCGTCGATCTCGAACGCGGTGATGGTGCCGTCGTTTTTGACGCCGATCTTGGCGTGCACCCGATGGTCGCGGGCGTGGATGTCGGTGACGAAACTCTCCAGGCGATCGGCGACGAATTTGACCGGCCGGCGGAGCAGCTTGGAGAGCGCCACCGTCGCCATCTCGTCGGCATAAATGTGCACCTTAATGCCGAACGAGCCGCCGACGTCCTTGGTGAGCACGCGCACCTGATGCGCTTCGAGATTGAGGTGCTTGGCGAAGACGTCCTGCGTCATGTGCGGCGCTTGGGTGCCGTGATAGACGGTGAGCCGTTCCTCGGCCGGATTCCAGTCGGCGACGATGGCGCGCGGCTCGTTGGTGACGCCGGTGTGGCGACCGAACAGAAACGTCGTCTCGACGACGG
>Ga0181525_10000285_pt1 | contig 44738 bp, 35 predicted proteins | sample PEATcosm2014_Bin_48_FD_121100 | JGI IMG/M metagenome (GOLD analysis project Ga0181525, IMG submission 121100) | Peatland microbial communities from MTU Mesocosm Facility, Houghton, MI, USA - PEATcosm2014_Bin06_10_metaG | ecosystem: Environmental > Terrestrial > Soil > Wetlands > Peat | place... | reverse complement strand
GAGGGTGCCCCCGGTCCCTCGCACTTGGGGACCGGGGAGGAGGAGTCGAACTGCCGGTAGCGCATCCACTCGGGCAATTGCCAACCTCTCTCGCGGGCTGTCCATTCCGATTCGATCTCTACAGTTCCTTGCATGCCCGTTTGATAATGCAGATAGCTTGACCACCGCCAGTCCTCTGGCTTTGCCGCAAGCCCTCGACAAACCGGGTTGCGATGGATGTAGCGCAATTTCTCCACAAACTTCTCGTGCGTTGAGACGTTGAAATCATAATAATGCGCCTGCCAGAAGGGCCTTTCGCGTCTGCGCATCGAAACCGACAGCTTGAGGGCCTGAACGGTTCTGGATAAAAGCCCGCGCTGAGGCTCATTGACCAACAGATGCACGTGCTCCGGCATGACCACGTAACCAGCAACTGCAAAAAGATAGCGCAGCCGGACGCGCTCCAGCGCATCTTCAAAGAGATTCTTGGCCGCGCCCGGGGAAAGATAAGGCCGACGGCGGAAACAACTGAAGGTGAGGAAGTGAAACTCCCCGGTTTGCTGATAACGGATGCGCTCGCCTTTCATACACTGCGAGAATACTCCAACCGGGGGCGGTTTTGGCAGCGTGGCGCTTCCATCCCGGTCCCCAAAAGCGAGGGACCGGGGGCACCCTCAACGTGGTTTGGAAATCTCACCGGATCGGAACCCGCCTTGTACCGCCCTACCTATCCGTACAGGAGTAGCAAGGATCGATCGATGCCTGGATCAACGGCGTATCCGCAAGTCTTGCTCCCATCACCATATAGCGGATAGCCGGCATGTTGGCGAAGGTGGGCGTGCGGACGTGCACGCGGCTGGGGTTCCTTGCGCTCTCTTTCCAGCTCACGCTGTACATGACCTCTCCGCGCGGGGCCTCGACGCGGCTGGTGGCCGTTCCCGTCGAGAAGACGACTTTGCTTTCGCCCGCGTTCAACTCGCCGGGAGGCATTTTGGTGAGCGCCTGGCGAAGAATCTTGCAGCTCTCCATGATCTCAAGCGCACGCACCAGCAGGCGGGCTTTCACGTCGCCGCCCTCTTGCACCGGCACATCGAACTCCATCTCAGCGTAAGCCGCATACGGAGCGGCGCGGCGCAGATCCTGGGGCAGGCCGGAGGCGCGCGCCACCGGGCCCACAGCGCCACAGGAGATGGCTTTCTCATGGGTCAGCACGCCGATTCCCGCGCAACGCGAGATGGCCGTGGTGCTGGTGGTAAAGATGGGAATGACCGTGCGCACCATCTCACGCTCCAGCGCCTCGACCATGCCCAATATCGCGAGGGGATCTTCGATGTCGCGATTGACTCCGCCGATCCGGTTCATCGAATAGTTGACGCGGTTACCGGAGATTGCCTGAAGAATGTCCATGACCTTCTCGCGCAGCTCAAAGCAGGTCATGAACATGGTCTTGAAGCCCATGAGCTTGGCGGCGATGCCCGCCCAAAGCACGTGCGAGTGCAGGCGTTCCAGTTCCGCGATTACGACGCGAATATACTGGGCACGCGGCGGCGGCGTGAGGCCGGTCAGCTTCTCCATGGCCTGGCACAGAGTGAGCGTGTGGATGTTCGAGCAGATGCCGCACACGCGTTCCATGAGGGCGATCACCTGAATGTAATTGCGCGTCTCGGCCAGATGCTCGATGCCGCGAAAGTTGAAGCCGATATGCAGCTTGGCGTCGGAGACGGTTTCGCCTTCGCAGATCAGGTCCAGCTTGTAGGGCTCTTCCAACGCCGGATGGTACGGACCCATGGGAATCTTGTAGCTCATTTTTTTACCTCGCTCACAGCCACAGCGCCGCTCACAGCCACGGCGTCCCTCAGGTTGACTCCAGGCGTCTCTCCCTGGCGCAGAAGCAGCGGTTCGTACTCGCGTCCAGTAAAATCCACGGCGAAGCCTTCGTGAATCTCGCGTTCAATCCAGTCCACGGCCTCGCACAGGTCGTAGATGCTCTCGATGGAATTGCCGGAGAGCAGAAAGGGAAAGCCCAGCAACTGGCCGTTGAGGTCCCAGTGATACTCCATGCGAAAACCTGCGTCACCGGCCAACTGAGTTGCGGTGATGGTGACAAAGCGCGCTTGCTCCGCGTTCATCGCCCTGGCAAGGTCGCGCACACTCAATGTGCCGGGAGACAGCCAATGCACGCCGCCATTCTCGACCCAGGGGTCGGCAATACCGAGCTTTGCCGGCAAGGTCTCGAGCACGTTCTTTTCCGGTAATGTTTCCACCGCGTTCATTGTGTACCTCCGGGGACTGGGTCAGTCGCTTTGCTGCCGGCCACGGGCGAGGCAGCCGGCGCCGCTTTGGCCGCAGGCGCCTTGCGGGCAACGTCGTAGGACTTCTTCAACTCGCCAATGGTGGTATACACGGGCGGACACTCAGCATCCTGGCTCAGCGCATGGGTCTTGCAGCCTTCAACGCAGCGCCCGCAAAAGGTGCACTGGCCGGGATCGTAGCTCCACGTAAATGCGCCCTTGGCGCTCTTGAACTCGATGGCGCGCGAGGTGCAGCGCATCTTGCAGATGGCGCATCCGGTGCAGAGCGCGGGGTCGAAGCGAACCAGCCCTCTGAACCCTTTGCCCACCGTCGGCCGCGCAGGGAAGAGCATCGTCCGCGAACCGCCCCGCAGGTTATTCCATAGCATGGTAAGAATGTTCATGACCGAAGCCTCATAAAGAGCGCGGACGAAACGGCCAGGACCGCGAAGATAAGAGTGACTTGCCAGTAAAAGCGCACTGTTGTGTCAATCGCCAGTCGCGCCGTAGCGGCCGCAACCACTGACAAAAGCAGCACGACCAAAAAGGAGAGCGCCAGGAAGACGAGGACGGCAAGCCACCAGATTCCGATATAAGGAGCGGCCAGCGTCGCGACCAATCCTGTCGCAGCAACCCACTCCAGCCCGTGTGAAAGCTCCCACATCGCCAGTTCCGGTCCGGCGTATTCGGTCATCGGCCCGGAGTAGATCTCCTGCTCGGCGTTGGGCAGCGAGAAGGGATTGATATGCAGCTTGGCAGGCAGGCAAATCAGGATCGCGATCACGCCAAGCCAACGCAGCGGCGAAGCGGGAAGCTGCGCCAGAGCCTCAAGCCGGAAGGTATGCTGCGAGGCGGCGATGGAAACAATGGCAAGAAGAAAGACCACGTTGTAGGCGACGCTCAGAACGGCTTCGCGCGCCGAACCGATCTCGCCAAAGATGGAGCGCGAAGAGAAGCCCGCGGCGATGATGCACATCGAGGGCAGTTCCAGCAGCGCCAGCAGCAGGATGAGATCGCCCTCGAATCCGCCGGAGGAAGGCAGCACAGGCAACAGGCCAACCGCGCCAGCCGCTGCCGACACCGCCATCAGCGGCCACAGCTTCATCAGCAGTCCGGCCACTCCGCTGCGGGACGGCGTATCTTTGCCCAGCAGTTTGATGAAATCGTAGAACGGCTGCATGAAGGGAGGGCCAATGCGCCCCTGCATCATTGCGACAGCCTTGCGTTCCACCCATAGCAAAAACCACGCGGCAGGCACGGCGAACAGCAGTCCCGGAAAGATGAGCAAACGGGCAAGGGCAGTAGTCAGATTCATTGCTGGACCTCGCTCGCTGCTGGCTTGGTTTCGGACGCGCACGCGCAAGCGCCGCCGCATCCTGGCCCGACTAATGGCATGGTGACTGGTTCAATGGGCAACTTCTTCGCTGCTCTCTCTGCCAGAATCTCGGCAGCCTTGGCTACACCCTGAATAATGGCGTCGGGCCGGGGCGGGCAGCCCGGTACAAACACATCGACCGGAATATGGCGATTCAGCGGCCCGTCGAGGGTGCGGCTGTCGATGAAGACATTGGTCGTCGCAGGGCACGATCCGATGGCCACCACCGCCTTCGGCCCGCACACCTGCCCGTAGACGGTCTTGATCGCGTTCACCGCGTTGTGCGTAACCGGACCTGTGATGCAAAGAATGTCTGCGTGCCGCGGGCTGCCTTCAAGCCGCACGCCCAACTGCTCGGCATCGTAGCGCGGGGTGAGGCTGGCAATCAGTTCGATATCGCAACCGTTGCAACTGCCCCCGTTCATATGGAAAAGCCAGGGGCTGCGTCGCCGGCTGTAGCACATCAATTTGTTCCAGAGGTTCATGGTCTCCCCCCAACAAGCATTCCGAGTACGCCGGGCCAAAGACCAGCAACCAGCAGCAATCCGACAAGCGCGACGATCACGCCCTGCATCAAAAGCGGCTCCCTGATTGGACGGGGGATTGGTAGCGCGTTTGGATCCGCCGGATTCGAGAGCGGCGGATCAAGGTCATTCGCCGGTCCCCACCATACGCGCGTCAACGCCAATACATATGCGATCAAAGCAAAGATCGACGAGAGGACAAAAACCATCAGCAGAAGGGGGTTGATCTGGAGCGCTGTCTCATAAAGCCTCCAGCGGCCGACGAACCCCATCATCGGCGGAATGCCGAGCATGGCCAGCATCCCAAAGAGGAATCCGAATGCGCTCACAGGGTAGCGCGTGGCCAGTCCGGTATGCTCGCCATCCAGCACCCCGTCACTCTCGGGGCCGCTGAGGCAGGCAAACAGCAGAGCCTTGGCCAGGGCATGAGTCGAGGCGGCAACCAGCGCGCCGTCGAAGCCGAGCATCCTTGCGGAGGCAAGTCCCAGCAGCAGGAAGCCAACGTCCTCAACCGTCGAAAGCACCAGCAGTCGCTTGAGGCTGCGTTGGGTAAGCATCATCAGAGCTGCAAGGAACGACGTAACGGCGGCTGCGCCCAGCAGGATTCCACCGGGAACGAAGAGGTCGGGAGTAGACCGCGCGGTGAGCCAGAACTCGCCGAAGGCGGCCATATCGACCACCGCGATAATCAAGCCGAGCACTACGGCTGGGAGTTCGTCGGCGAGACTGAGCAGCCAGAAGAAGAGCGGGACAGCGGCCAGCTTGACGCATACGCTTGTGAGCAGCAGCGCCCGCGCCCACCCTCCCGCGCCGCGGTCCATCATCAGGTCGCTTGCAACCAAGGTCGAGGCCGAAATGAGGACGACTGTGAGGTAGGTCAGCTTTGCCGAGAGCGTCCGCGCGCTTTGCCAAACCAGAGGAATCGTCAGCACTGCGCCCAGTTCCAACAGACCAAGACGAAGCTGCGGACTGGTAACAACCAGGCCTGCAACGGTCGACAGGCCGATGAGAATCATCAGCGGCACAAACAACTGCGGCATGAAACTGCGACGCGCCTTGCTATAGAGCGCAGCCAGGATCAATGCCGTTGCGGCCACCGCGCAGGCTGCAACGAGCATCGTTGGAATACGAGTCGAGGCTGGAACTCCCAAAATAACCACATCTGGCGCAAACCGTCGAACGCCAGCCAGCACCGCCGCCGCCAATACAACGACGAGAACAGTCGCGTAGCGTTCCATCCAGGAAACCGCGACACCCAGCACGCGTGAAGCAGCCTGCAATCCGCTCCAAACGCCTAGATAGACGCGATCCACATTGGACCAACGGAAGAATTCATGCCAATTTTGCAGGAAGATATCTGAGAAATCGCCGGCCGTAAGCCGTCCCTGATCCGACAGCGGCTCGCCGCCGGTAAAGATTCCGCCGCCAGCCAACGCCGCGCCGCCTCCACCTGTAACGACTACTTGCGGCGAACGCGCTACGTATGCGATAGCGTAGATGAGGCCGCCGAGAACCACTGAAACCACAGCCAGCACCAGGCCGCCCGCGGTCGAGAAGCTGCCGGCATCCGCGGAAAGCCCGAACCAGGTCACCTGTACCGTAGAGAGCCTGAGCGCGCCCAGCACGGGATTGAGAAGGTAGTTGACAGCCAACTGCGGCGCTACGCCCAGAACGATGCTGCCCGCGGCCATGAAACCCATGCCCCAAACCATCGTCGGCGGAGATTCGTGCGCATCTCGGGTCGCCTCAGTCAGCGGCCCCAGAAACACTGCGCTGGTTGCCTTGGCGCACAGGAAGACCGTGCCCAGACTCACCGCCCAGGCCACCATAGCCGGCACCGCCCATCCAGCCTGCAATGCCGCTGCGTAGAGCATCCACTTGCTGGCGAATCCGCTCATCAGCGGGATGCCCATCATGCTGCCCGCGCCAATCAGCCACGACAGCGTCGTGCGCGGCATTCGCTGGGCCAGGCCGCCGAGCTGATTCATGTCCCGCGTGCCCGCGCCGTGCTGCACCGAGCCCGCTGTCAGGAACAGCCCGCCTTTGAAGAATCCGTGATTGAGGCAATGCAGCAAGCCCGCGGCAATGGCCAGCGGAGTGCCGATGCCGATACCCATCATCATGTAGCCGATCTGGCTCACTGTCGAGAAGGCCAACATGCGCTTCAGATCGGTCTGCACCATCGCGTACATCACGCCCACCGCCATGGTGACGGTGCCTATCCAGACAAGCGTCGATCCCCATGCCGCCGGCCACACGCCAAAGCTGTGCATGCGAGCTGCCAGGTAAACGCCGGCCTTCACGTAGCACGCTGCGTGAAGCAGGGCGCTCACCGGGGTCGGCGCTGCCATCGCCTCAGGAATCCACGTATGCAGTGGCACCTGCACGCTCTTGGCCACCAGCGCCACCAGCATCAGCACAAAGATTCCACCCGTAAAGCTGTGCGCCACCGCCGGGTCAGTCCACAAGGCGCTTCCGGTCCGGAAGTAGATCGCCAGAATGCCCGCCAGCAGGCCGTAACCTGCAATGTGGGTCATCAGCAACACCTTGCGCGCGCCCGCGACCGCCTCGGGGTTGGTATACCAGAAGCCCACCAGGCTGAACGAGCAGAGCCCTACCACTTCCCAGCAGAGGTAGAAGATAAACAGGTTGGCGCTGTAGACCAGTCCGACGAAGCCTGCAATGAAGATCAGCATCGAGGCGAAGAAGCGGGTCGCGGACTTGTCGTGGGCCATGTAGCCGATGGAATACAGCATCACGAACCCGCCCAGGCCAGTTCCCATCAACGCGAAAAGGACGCTGAGCGCGTCCACGTGGAAGACCAGAGCTAAGGGTCCGTCCCACTGAAACAGATTGAGTTCGACGGCCTGTCCTGCACGAACCGATGGGATCATGCCGATAACGGCGAGCACCGCAGGCAAACAAGTGATTGCGGCCAGAATCCCTTTCGTGCGGGCTGAACAGAGCCGCGCAACGAGAATCTGGAGCGCGGCGCCCAATAGAAGCGAGCATGGCGCAAGCAGAATAAGGGTCGCAGCAGTCATGCCTGAAATACTAGTTCGCAATCTGCTTCTGAGATGTGATGCCCCTCACGCGCAAGGACTTATGCCGCAATGTGGGATGAAATAGGCCATTTAGTTGCCGCTTCGCCCTATTTCGGCCGGTGACCCACATCGGACGAGTAGAAGATGCGGGCGCCCCAGGTCTCGCCCTTGAGATCTGGGAGAGTACAAACCTCAATCATCCGTATTCCAGGCACACATGGTCTGGTCTAGCCGACACATTGAATGAAGGATATTGGGATATTGACATACGGGCCATCCGCCTTACTTGAAAGGAATCGCCACCTCTGAATAGCTACCCGGCGTGGCCGCATTCACGACTGCGACAATTTTGTCGACATGCAATCGAACCATCGGCCATTGGGAGTTGCCGAGGACAACCAGCGCGATTTTCCGTCCGGTCCGGTTCTGCTGGTAGCGGATATTCTCGTCAGTGCTAAGAAGCAATTCATACCCCGCTTCTTCCGCCAATTGAATGAGTTCCCCGTTCGCCAACTCATGCCAGCCGATCTGCCGCGCAAACGTGACCTCATGGCCGATCAGACTTCGAGCGATCGGGTTCGGGGCGCCGTTATCGAACAGAATCTTCATCAGGCGAATGCAGGCTCTTTCTCAAGGCTTTGGGTGACGAAATGCACTACTGCCTCTATCTCCTCAGCTTTCACGTCGAAGACTTCTGTAATCTCCTGAACCGACATGCCGGCCTCAAGGTTTGCAAACACCGTCTGAACCGGCATCCGCGTTCCCTTGAAAACCCAGGCCCCGCTCACCTTGCCGGGAATGCTTTCCACAGCATCGCATTGCGACCAATCGAGATTTGCCATTGTCCGCCTCCCGCTTAAAGATTACGCCAAGATGTGACCGTTACAACAAACTTCAAACCGCCGTCATCTCCTGCCCCTTGGCCTCCCGGCCCAGCGACGCCAACCCCGCCAGCGCCAGCGCCACAACGATCACCGTAACCGCCAGCACCGCCGGATAATTGCCCCAGCGCTCCGCGGCCAGGGCCTGCCCCTTACCGTTCCAAGAGGTCACCAGACCGCCCAACTGATAGGCCAGGCCAGGAGCCGTGGCTCGCACCGGGGCCGGCGAAAGCTCGGTGAGATAAGCCGGAACCACCCCCCACGCCCCCTGCACCATGAACTGCATCAGCACCGCGCCCATGCCAAGCGTGACCGCCGAATGCCCATACGCATAAAGCGGAATCACCGGAATCGCCAGCAGCGCCGCGGTCATGATCGCCCGCTTGCGTCCCCATCTTTCCGACAGTGTTCCAAACACTATCCCGCCGCAAATCGAGCCAAAGCCATACAGAACCCCGATCAGTCCCACAGTCCCCGGCTTCAGCTTGGCGGAAACGGTGAGGAAGGTCGGATACACATCCTGCGTGCCGTGCGAGAAGCTCATGAAGGCCGTCATCAACAGAACGAGGAACAAAAACGTGGGCAGAAACTCCAGCAATCTTGCAGGAGCCTCAGCCGCAACCAAGCCTCCATTTCCAGCCGCCCTCGCCAGCCGTTTCTTTGCCCCCGCAAGCCATACCGGCGATTCCTGCACTCTGGCCTGCATATAGAACACCAGCAAAGCCGGCGTGGCGCCCAGAATGAACAACCCCCGCCAGCCAATCCAATGGAAGAAGAGAGCAAAGGCTGCCGAGGCCAGAATCGACCCCATCGCATAGCCTTCTTGCAGAATGCCCGAAAATGTCCCGCGACCCTCCTTGGGCAGCGTCTCAAAGGCCAGCGCCGCTCCCACGCCCCACTCCCCGCCCATGGCCAGGCCGAAGAGTGCACGCAGCACCAGCAGCACGGTGAGCGAGGGCGCAAAAGCACATGCCAGCTCGATTAAAGAGAAGCTGAGGATATTTGCCATCAAGACCGGACGCCGCCCATAGCGATCGGCCAGCATCCCGAACACCAGCGCCCCTACCGGCCGAAACGCCTGCGTCAGGAAGACCGCTCCCAGCACCGCCGACGGCTTGGTGTGAAACTCGCCAGCGATAGCCGGAACGCAGAAGATGAGGATGAAGAAGTCGAGCGAATCGAGCGTCCAGCCCAGGAACGCTGCCACAAACGTGTGGCGCTGGGGGCGGGTGAGTTGGCGGAAGGGTCCAAGAACAGACATAGGCGGGAGAATAACAGACCGCATTTCCATTACGCCCGCTTTCAGTCCCCAGCCTTTCGATTTGCTTCCGGATCGGACAGATTCCGCGAATCGCGGCAGCATCCCTTCTGCTTTAAACACAAGGCACCCAGAAGAAATCGATAATATTTGTTGCAACGAATACTTTACCCGCCGCATCCTATCTGCATCAGAGGATTCAGCGCGGCGAGCGAAAGGTTTCTTTCGTTCTGCGTCCGCTTGCGGCGAGAACGCAGCTTGGTTCCCAGGCCAAGGCGGCTCTTCTTCAACCCAAAATCGGCCCAACGGCCCGGCACTGAAAGGAAATTGACTTATGAAGCGTTTGGTATTCGTAGCTGGCATTCTGGCGCTCGCGGCTCCCATGGCCATGGCGCAGTACTCTACCTGGGCCTCCGATCCGGCCCACAGTGAGGTCGACTTCACCATCAGGCACGGCGGTGTCTCGAACGTGCATGGGCGCTTTGGCGGCGTGGCTGCCACCCTTGTGTACAACGAGGCGGACGTGACCAAGTCCACCGTGACGGCCACCATCGACGTAAGCACTGTAGATACTGGCCAGTCGCCCCGCGACACTCATCTGAAGACCGATGCATTCCTCGACATCGCCAAGTTCCCCTATGCCACCTTTACCAGCACAAATGTGGCGAAAAACGGCAACAAGCTGACGGTGTCCGGCAACTTTACCCTGCACGGTGTCACCAAACCAGTGGTCCTGGATGTGGAAGGCCCCAGCGCGCCGATTGAGAACGGCATGGACCACAAGCTGCACTCGGGCTTTACGGCCACCACCACCCTCAGCCGGACAGCCTACGGAATCGGGACCGCTTTCCCCTCTGCCCTGGTGGGAGACGACGCCAAGCTGACCATTGAGCTGGAAATCATCAAGCAGGAAGCTAAGCAGTAAGCACGGCAAAGAGGGCCAAGTAGTTTTGAAAGGGCGCGGTTTCGGAATTTGTTGAGGTTACATCTCCAACCAGCCGGCGGCGCCCTTTTCAAAGCCTCTGTGTCTTGCCGCCTTGCTGGGGCTATAGCATTTTCGGTTTTCTGTAGACCTCCGTGCCCCATCCATTCCGCGTTTTTCTGCGGAATGGGTGGGATACCTACAAAATTCCGGTCTACACAATTCCCGAAAATGCTCGAAGACTTGCGCCCGGCTAGTAAAGTTCTTGAGAAGCTCCTGAGTCCGCCGGGGAAATACGCCAATGGCAAGCCTGAAACTCGAAATCGTGCAAGAATCCCCTTTTTCCAGCGTTGAAGAAGAGGCTCTCCTCAACTTGCTGCGGACCTCCGACTGTCTACAGCGCGCCTTTCACTTGAAAACCCGCGGCTGGGGCGTGACCTCAACGCAATACAACGTATTGCGGATTCTGCGCGGCGCGCAGCCGCATGGGCTTACCTGCTCGGCCATCGGAAGCCGGATGATCACCGCCGAACCGGACATCACGCGGCTTCTCGCCCGCCTGCTGAGTCTCAAACTCATCCGCCAGGAGCGGGACAAACAGGACCGGCGCGTCGTCTGGACTCAGATATCCTCGGCAGGGTTGGAGCTTCTCCGCAAGATGGATCCAGTCATTCAACGACTCCCCGTCGAATTGCTGGGTCATTTGGATGCGGCGGAATTGACTGAGTTGATTCGGTTGCTCGAGTTGGCTCGCAACTTCAAGGAGCCTCTGCAATCGATTCGAGAGTGAGGATCTATAGATCTATAGGCTGGCAAACCAGCATCTGGCTATGAACCCACTACCTTTTGCGCCACCATCTCTTCGTCCGCATCCGTCTGAATGATCTTGTTGTGCAGGCAATAGAGCGCCAGTTCCAGCCGGTCGCTCACTCCCAGCTTGTCATAGATCTTGCGCAGATAATTCTTGATCACCTGTTCGGTGGTGCCCAACTGGAAAGCAATCTCCTTGTTGCGCTTGCCCTGAGTGATGCAGGTGATAATGGCCATCTCCTTGGGCGAGAGCCGCGGCTGAGTACGCGGACTCACCAGAGCGGCGGCCTGGGAGCGATAAGCTTCGATGACCCAATTTACCGATTGATTGTCGATCCAGGTTTCGCCCGCTGCGATCCTCCGCACACACCTCACCAGCAGATCGGGCGAGATCATGCGGGATATGATCCCGCGGACGCCCCTCCGATAAAGCTCCACTGTGTGGTTCTCGTCGGCCTGGACAGCCTGAACGATCAGCTTCACATCGGGGGCCATTCGCAATATGTCGGGAATTACGTCGGCCGTACCGGCCAGCAAACTCCCCTCCAGAAGAACAACGTCGGTGGGATAGCGCTCAACCGCAAGACGCAGATTCTCAAGCGAATCTGCCTGGGCTACAACGCGCAAATCGTCTTCGAGGGCAAAGACCTTGCGAATCCCCACACGATAGATCGCCTGCGAATCCGCAAGGATAATGCGGATCGTCCCTGGCTTCACCTGGGACTCGCTCATCTCGCCATCGGCTGAATCGTCCAAAAAATCCATCATAGATAACTGCCGGCTAACTCGGCCTGTCACTGCTCCGCAAACTTGTACTCATCGATAGTCGCGGCAGCCAGACATTGGGTTTCGCTTATGGAGCAGCGTACCACACGCCCCACGCAATGAACCAGAATATCGCTGGGGGTACCCAATACGGAACCGGGCATTCGTAACGCAAAATGGATATCGAGTCCGGCTTGCAACGGGGATGCCAGCTCAAAAAGTACCCCGCTCGCGGAGACATTCCGGGTGAGCGCAATGAGTTCCTCGATGCCGGTTGTAAGCACGACTGGCAGCGCAAGTGGAAAACGAACCGCGCAACGCACCTCCTGCCGCGATACAGATGGATCAGGCGGAACGGACAGCGGCGAAGGCATTGGCTTCAAAGCATTCATAGGCTGCATCCAGAACCAAAACGAGATTCTTAAGACACTGTAACGAACTTTTCCCGTTCATCCCACGGCACTAAAGTTCCCCACAAGGTAACCCTCGGTGCAAGGTCGCGTGCCATCGCGACGGGGACGGCGCAGAGCCGTCTCACGGCCCGTGTCAACTTTCGACTATTCTGAACTCTATATTATTTAGAGTCAATATGTTGCGACATTATATGCGTCATGGATCGGTGTTAATTATTCAGATACGCGGAGAATTTCTTCCGTGGAAGACCCTGGCAATCCACTGGGCTCTCCAGATTCTTGCCGTGGCGATCCGATCAACTTTCCGCCCGTAGTGATCGGAGCGCCAACAGAGCCGACCCTGGTGATGAGCTTCTTTCTCCGGTTTCATCCGATCAAAACGGACCCAAAGGCCCGTCTTCTGCCCTGAACTCGCCTCAATGGGCTTGAAGGCCGAACTTTCGCAAGTTTTCCCTTTTGAAATCTTGCTGCCGATCTTCGAGCAATTTGTAAATAGATTACTTTGGCTGTAGACGTTCTACATCTTTTGAGTTACTCTTGCGGTACCAAAATCTACCCAAGGGAGTACCCTTTTCATGACTTTCAATGCCTTCAACCTCCGTTTCGCCGTCATGGCCGCTGTTCTGGCTACCTGCATCAATGTCGTCAACGCCTCGCCAATCAGCCCATTCGCAGGAAGTGGCATTGTCGTCACCAGCGCCTCGCCAATCAGCCCATTCCCCGGTAGCGGAGTCGTAGCCAGCGCCTCCCCAATCAGCCCGTTTCCTGGTAGCGGAATCGTCACGAGCTCACCCATCAGCCCATTTCCGGGTAGCGGAGTCGTCAACGCCTCGCCGATTAGCCCATTCCCGGGTAGCGGAATTGTAGCCAGCGCATCGCCGATCAGTCCGTTTCCTGGCAGCGGAGTCGTAACCAACGCCTCGCCGATTAGCCCGTTCCCGGGCAGCGGAGTCGTCGCCAGCGCCTCGCCAATCAGCCCATTTCCCGGTAGCGGAGTCGTCAACGCCTCGCCGATTAGCCCATTTCCGGGTAGCGGAGTCGTCAACGCCTCACCCATCAGCCCGTTTCCCGGTAGCGGAATCGTCACGAGCTCGCCGATCAGCCCGTTTCCGGGAAGCGGAGTCGTCAACGCCTCGCCGATCAGCCCATTTCCGGGCAGCGGAGTCGTCGCCAGCGCCTCCCCGATCAGCCCCTTCCCTGGAAGCGGGGTCGTCAACGCCTCACCCATCAGTCCATTTCCTGGTAGCGGAGTCGTAACCAGCGCATCGCCAATCAGCCCATTCCCGGGCAGCGGGATTGTAGCCAGCGCCTCCCCCATCAGCCCCTTCCCTGGTAGCGGAATCGTCACGAGCTCACCCATCAGCCCATTTCCGGGTAGCGGAGTCGTCAACGCCTCACCCATCAGTCCGTTTCCTGGCAGCGGAGTCGTAACCAACGCCTCGCCGATAAGCCCGTTCCCGGGCAGCGGAGTCGTCGCCAGCGCCTCACCAATCAGCCCATTTCCCGGTAGCGGAGTCGTCGCGCCACTCTCCGGTTTGCACAATGACTGATGAAGGGTCCGATGTGCTCGTAGCGTAGGCCTGTCACGTTCCGCCACGTCGGACGCGCGACGCCGGGACCGGAAACCACTTAACCAGATCGTTGCCACGTTAATGCGCGGGATTCACTGGTAAACTCAGTCCATCTAGTCGATAAGCTTAGGTGGAACGTCGACGGTGAGTCTGATCTACATATTGTGGTTTGCCGGTATTGTGGCCGAGGTGGCCGTTGTTGGGCTGCTCCTCTATAAGCGCGTCTGGAGGACGTTGCCGATATTCTGCGCGTACGTTGCCTGGGTTCTGCTGAGCGATGCTGGGAACTACATGATCCATCGCTTCTTTCTGTCCAGCTATCTCTCGGCCTATCTGGCAGAAACAGCAGTGGATACTGCCTTGGAGTTTGGTGTTCTAATCGAACTGGCCTGGTCCGTTCTCCGTCCGTTCCGGGCCTCTTTGCCCCGTGCGACGCCATTCGTGGTTGGGGCCTTGATCTTGGCCGCCGGCGCTGCGATTTGGCCGTTTTCAGGCATCCATGAGCTCGCCAGTCTGACTTCCCAGATGCGCAACCTTGTTCGTATGCAGCAGACTGCATCGATTCTCAGAATCCTGTTCTTCCTGGTCCTGGCTGGAAGCAGCCAGTTTCTCTCGATCGGATGGCGGAATCGCGAGTTGCAGGTCGCGACGGGGCTCGGCTTCTATTCCTTTGTGAGCCTTGCCGCGGAGATCATGCATTCTCACCAGGCAATGGGACCAGCGTATCTCCACCTGCAGCAGGTCGTCGTGGTCAGTTACATCTGTTCCTTTCTTTATTGGATATTCAGCTTCGCGCAAAAAGAAGCTGAACGCCGGGAATTCACTCCACAGATGCAGAACTTTCTGCTGGCGGTGGCTGGAACCGCAAGAAGCACCCGCGTTGCGTTGACGAATTCCGCCGGCGGCAAGACCGGAAAACGCGAACAGTGATGGGGCGGCTTGTGAGCGCTTGCCGTGCGGACGCCATAGAGTATAGTTACTAAAGTCTAAAGTATATTTGAGTACCTTATACCGAAAAGTGTCAAAATGATGAAATTTTGCTCCACAAATGGCCGATAATGTGTTACTAGTAGTGGGTGAGGCAAGATCAGCCAAGTCGTTTGACTGGTTTCGTGGTTACCAAAACCCAAAGTAAGGATCACCAATGATTCTCTCTCTTCTCCAAATCATCTTGGTTACTGGCGTTGCGCTTTACCTGGTCCGGTGGCGCAGCGGAGTAAGGCGCCGCAATGCGCAAACGTGGGATTCACTTCTGGCACGGTTGCGGCCAGACTGGAGCGCTCGCGAATTGAGTGAGCATTTCCTTTGGAAAGAAGGGCTTAGCGCAACCCCAGAAGACGCCTGGCAACGCATGGAAGGTCCCAAGGGCTTGTGGGTGATGTATCAGAACGCGCGGGTGATGCTGGAGATGGCGGACTATGCGGCCAAGAACAGCGACAGTGTGGACCACGTGCTTCTTGAAACCCTGCGCAGTGACGCCATGCAGATTCGCGTCTGCGTCCTGATGGCCTTGAGTCAATATGCGTTCTCCCAGGCCAGCGAAGGAGTCCGCGTGAACGCCTTCCGCGCCGCTTCGATGTACACCGGCATGGCCGCGCGCATGACCCAATTGTTGCAGAATCACGCAGCGGTCATCGTTCCCGATTTCGTAGCGGCAATGTAGTTGGAATCTTTGTGCATTCAAGAACCCCGGTCACGGCCGGGGTTCTTTTGCGTGCGCCGAAGCTAGAGAATTTTCGGATTTACTGCTGTAGACTTCCGTGCCCCATCCATTCCGCGTTTTTCTGCGGAATGGGTGGGATACCTACAGAAATTCCGGTTTACACAATTCCCGAAAATGCGCTAATCGGCATCAAACCGGGTTGGAAGCAAGAAATGTGTTGATCCGCGTGAACTCGCCCTCACTGAGTCTGAAATCCAATGCCGGCGCGAGCCCCTCGACCTGCTGCCCACTGCGCCCGCCGACGATGGCGGCGGTGATGGCCGGGTGATGCAGCGTCCAGGCCACGGCAACCACGCCCGCGCCTACCTCATGACCGTCGCCTATCTCCCGCAGCAGCGCCACCAGGCGCAGATTGCGGCTGAGCCGCGGCTCAGTGAACTCCACTCCACGACGCCGCCAGTCGTCGGCCGGCAACGCCGCAATTCGCTCGGCCGTCATTGCGCCGGTCAGCAGGCCTGAAACCATCGGCGAATAGTTGATGACGCCAATTCCGTTGTCCTCGGCAAAGGGCAAGACCTCCTCCTCGATCGCTCGCCGCAGCATCGAGTAAGGCGGCTGAAGGCTGGTGATCGGCGCAATCCTCTGCACCCGCTTCATCTGCTCAACGGAAAAATTGGAAACTCCGACCCGGCGAATCTTGCCCTGGTCACGGAACCTGGCCAGCGTCTCCCACCCCTCTTCGAGTTCTTCCTCCGGGTCAGGCCAGTGGATCTGGTAGAGATCGATGGTCTCGACCCCGAGCCGCCGGAGCGAGCCCTCCAGTTCTTCGGCCAGCGAGCCCGCCTTGAGCGAGCGGTAGATCGAGCGGTCCTTCTGCCAGCGCATCGAGCATTTGGTAAAGACAAGCGGCTTCGGGCCGGTGTAAGCCTTGAGCGCACGGCCGACCACCTCTTCCGAGTGGCCGAGCCCGTAGATGGCCGCTGTGTCGATCCAGTTGACCCCTAAATCAAGAGCTCGATGAATTGCGGCTATGGACGCGTTATCGTCCTGGGGCCCCCAGGCGTACTCCCAGTTGCCGCCGCCGATAGCCCATGCGCCAAAGCCGATCGGGGTGAGTTTGAGGTCGGAATTACCAAGTGTGCGAAGAGGAACGGAACTAATGGTAGTCATGACATAAGCTTAGATGCGCTATGAGTGGATTGGCTTCAAGGAACGGCGGATGGGGCTATCGGCAGGCCAGCATCATTTATCCAGCATGATGCGCCTTTCCGCCTACGCGCATCATGCTAGACTCTTGATATGTGCTCGGAGTCCCCGTAGATGAGAACAACCATCAACATGAGCGAAGACGCACTGGAGCAGGTGAGGGAGTACGCGGCGGCTCGCTCTCTCTCCCTGGGAGAAGCGACCTCAGTTCTGGTGATGCGCGGGTCGAAGCAGAGAACCCCGGTTCGCAAAGATAGACACTTTTTCGTCTTTTCCCCTGGAGAAGACGCCGAGATCGTCACGCTCGAGCACGCACTCAAGATCGAGGACGAAAGCGATTGAGCACCTGGCTGCTTGATGTCAATGTGCTGGTTGCTCGCATCTGGGAGCCACATATCTTCCATCGGAAAGTCCGCGCATGGATGATCAGCCACCGGCAGGAGGGTTGGGCAACCTGCCCCATCACGCAGGCCGGCCTCGTTCGAACCATTTCCAACCCAGGGTTTTCCCAAGACGCTCCGCGCCCCGCCGAGGCTATGCATTGGCTAACCGAGACCTTGCGGCAAGACCCAACTCACCAGTTCTGGGCGGACGATCTATCCCTCTCGGCTGCCTGTACTGAGACCGTTTCCCGGTTGAGCGGCTTCAAGCGGTTGACGGACGCGTACCTGCTCGGACTCGCAATGCACAGAAAAGGTCGCCTGTTAACGCTGGACCGGCGAATGCTCGCCCTCACCACCGAACGAAGCCGGGCGCGGCAAACACTCTTCATCCTGGATTGATGTCGTTCCACCGCGCCGCCCCGCACGCCAACCCTTTGCAAAACCCGGTACGCATCCCTGCGCCAGCTCTTGATTCACACGGCGTTAACCGTGGATTCACAGAAACGTGAACCTGGCTCTGTAGGCTGGCTCCCATGAAGAACTTACTTAACCACTTTAGGACCCCCTTTTTCGTTGGCCTCTTGATCGCAATGTGTGGCATCTCCGCAAGAGCGCAATATGAGGATGGCAGCCTGGTTGGCTCCATCCATGACGCCACCGGTGCGGTAGTGGGTAGCGCTGCCGTCACCGTCACCAACGTGAATACCGGCAATGTCATCAAGATCATCGCCAATGGAGCGGGCGATTATGAAGTTCCTTCGCTTCGCATAGGCGTCTACGACATTCAGGCCACCGCGCCGGGGTTTGCGCCAGCCGAAGCCAAGAACATTACCGTATCGGTTGGCGGGCGTCAGCGCATCGACCTGGTGCTCAAAGTTGGCGCTGCCGACGCAACTACAGTCGAGGTCAGCGACGTCTCTCTCCAGATAGAGACCGAGACCAGCGAGCGCGGGCAAGCGGTCTCTGAGTACCAGACTGAATCCCTTCCCCTGGTCAGCCGCAACTACTCCGACCTGCTGGCCCTGGTCACTGGTTCACGCCAGGCGCCCACCGAGGAAACCACCACCGCCGTAACCAGCCTGGTGCGTGCCGGGTCCTACAACGTCAATGGCCTGCGCAGCATGTTCAACAACTATCTGCTCGATGGCATAGACAACAACGCCTACGGCGAGAGCAATCAGGGCTTTGACAACCAGATCATCCAACCCACGCCCGACGCCGTTTCTCAGTTTCAGGTTGTAACCAACAACGAGAGCGCCGAATACGGCCGCTCCGCCGGCGCAACCATCAACGTGGCTTCCAAGAGCGGAACCAACAACTTTCACGCCACGCTGTGGGAGTTTCTCCGCAACACCGATCTCAACGCCTTCGGTTATATCCACTCGGTCGCCGGCACGCATCAAATCGTAAAACCGGGCTTCAATCGCAACCAGTTCGGCGCTGCCTTCGGCGGGCCGATCATGCAAAACAAACTCTTCTTCTTCCTCGATTACGAGGGTTTCCGGCAGACGCTCACCCCCAGCGTAGTGTTGACCGTTCCCACTGAGAACGAACTCGGTGTCGGCCTGGCCGGTCCTGAGTTGACGATCGCCGTGCAGAATCCGTTGAAGCCAGGCGTGTATTACCCGGCAAACACGCCCATTCCCACCGCGGCCCTCAATCCCACCTCCCAGAAGGTCCTGAGCTTCTTCTCAAAGCTGCCTTCGCAGTGCCAGATCGCCGCCGGCTCGACCATCATCGCCTCAACGGGCATCGCTGCGAACGACTGCCCCACCAACGCGCCCTTTACTGACAAATCCGATAAGGGAGACCTGCGCATCGACTTCCAGCAGAGCGACAGGAGCTCCTGGTTCCTCAAGGTCAGCGATCGCAAAGAGACCGGTGTCAACCATCCCACGCTGCCCTTGCCGCTGGATGGGCAGACCAACGGAACCATCAAGATTCTCGATCAGCAGGTTGCGCTTGGCTATACGCATCTGATGGGCGCTAACAAGGTTCTCGACGCCCGCCTCGGCCTCTCTGGCACGCGCGCCGGAAAGTACTCCCTCTCCATCGGCGACAATGTCATCACCTTTCCTGGACTGCCTACCGACCCCATCGTGGCCGGCGGCCTGTCCTCAGTGGGAACCGGCAGCTCCGGGCTTACCGCTTTTGGACGCCAAAGCACGAATCCCCAATGGCAGAACCCCTCACTGCTCGATCCCAAGGTCAACTTTTCCTGGGTCAAAGGCAAGCACTCGCTCAAGTTTGGCTATGAGTACGAGCACATCTGGATGGAAGTGCAGGACTCCAATCCTTTGTTTGGCTCCTTCACTTACAGCGGCGCGTACAGCACCTGCCCTGCTACCGCTGGCGCGGCCTGTCCCAACGCCACCGCCGGTCCAGAGAACTACTGGGCTGATATCCTCTTCGGAAATACCAGCGCCTACGCGCTGGCAACCTACTTCAAGGCCCATCTCCTGCAAAGCATGGACAGCGTCTACGCGCAGGACGACTGGAAGGTCGACCCCAAGCTGACCCTCAATCTCGGCGTGCGCTGGGAGTATGGCGCGCCCTACTCCGAAGCCAACAACAACCTCTCCAACTTCAACGGCAGCGTGACCGCTCCATCCATGTTGACGCTTAACCCCGGATACACCGGCGCCAACTTCCTCACCTCCTACAGCGGCAGCGGCACCTATGGCAAGACTCTCGTCAACCCGGCCTTGGGAGACTATGCCCCGCGCGTCGGCTTTGCCTATGCCCTCACGCCTTCCACCGCCATCCGCGGAGGCTTCGGCACCAGCTTCGCCCATTACACCCGCGCCGGCTCGGGAGACATTCTGCCCATCAACGCTCCCAACGCTCTCTTTGTCTCTGTGAGCCAGCCCAATCCCACCAAGTCCACCACCACGGCCTGTGCGCCCGGTCAACCGTCCACGTCGTGTTACATAACGTGGGACCAGGGCTATCCGGCAAACCTCGCCGTGGCCACCAACTTCAACCCCGGAACCGACAACGTCACTTATATCCCCAAAGACACCAAGGACACCTACGTCGAGAGCTTCTTCCTCAGCGTGCAAAAGTCTCTGGCCAAGAACACCTTGCTGGATATCGCCTATGTCGGCAACCACGGATTGAAGCTGCAAGGCTTCGTGAACGCCAATCAGATGAATCCTTCGGCCGGATTGACCACCGTGCCCGGTGGAGTCGGTTGGACCCGGCCTTATCCGACATGGGGCACGCAGTTGTCCGCAACCAACTTCACCAACGGCGACATCACCGAGGCTCTCAACGGCTTTAGCTCTCACTTCAACGCATTGCAGGTCCGTTACGAGCAGCGCTTTGTTCAGGGGTTGACTCTTCTGAACTCCTTCACCTGGGAACACGCGATGGATAACGCCAGCGCCTCGCTCGAGGGCATCACCCCCTCCCCGCAGGACGGCAACAACCTCAGGGGAGACTATGGCCAGTCGGATTACAACCTGCCGGTGGCCAACATCACCAGTCTTGTCTACGAGGTCCCGGTCGGTCTCGGGCGTCAATATCTATCCGGCAGCAATCCCGTTCTTGACGCCGTGATTGGCGGCTGGCAGATCAGCGCCGTCAACACCGCGCAAGGCGGTACGCCCTTCAACCTGCTCTATTCGGCCAATAGCGCCAACCAGGTTTCCCCGCAGATCTCCGCCACCTACCGCGGAGCCAACGAGTATCGCCCCAACTACACGCGCGGGATGCCGGTCACCCTCTGTAACTCAGGCCACTCCTGCCTGAGCCACCAGGCGGCCAGCGGCGCCATTAACTACATCAACCTGGCGGCCTTCACCCTGCCGGCAACCACCACCGGCGGCGTCATCTCCAGCCCGTTCGGGAATGCGCCACGCAATATCGGCCGCACCCCAAAGTTCTTTGAGACCGATCTCGACCTGAATAAGCGCTTCAACACTCCGATGGAGAGTCTGAAGCTAGAGTTCCGCGCCGAGGCCTACAACGTCTTCAACCACACCAACCTCTACCTGCCGGGCGGAACTTCGGGCAGCACATTGGGAGGCACGCTCGGTGGCGCCGTCACCAGCGGCGGCACCATCACCGGCGCGCTTGAGCCCCGCATCCTCCAGTTCGGCTTGAAGATCCTTTACTAAAGCCTGCTGTTCTCCCTTTCAACCGCCCGTGCGGCCTTCGCACGGGTGGTTCTTTTTTGCGGCGGCAAAGATGCCCTGTCCCAACCGCCGAGCCAGTTGCTCTATAATCGTGAACCGCAAGCTCAAAGCGGGTACGAACAATGCGCAAACGTTGCCAGCAACAGTCCGTGCACCCCAGGCCGCTCGACAGGAATCAGTTGTAAGGGGGCATCAATGAAATACCGAGTGCTGACAGTCAACAGGGAGTTTGGAAGCGGCGGCGGGCGAATCGCGCAAACCATTGCCGAGTGGCTGGGCTGGAAGCTGCTCGACCGCGACATCATCGACGCGATCGCCTACGCGGCCCACGTCGATGCCAATGTGGTTCGCCACTACGACGAGCACGTAGGCTCATGGCTGCGCCGCATCAACCAGCAGGCCATGCGCTCGGCCGCCCTGGCAGCGGGTCTCGAACTCGGCGAAGACTCGGTCTTCGATGCCGACCAGACGGTGAGGCTGACTCAGAAGATCGTCGAAGAAGCCTGGTCCGAGGGCAATTGCGTCATCGTGGGCCGCGGCGCGCAGTGCATCCTCCAGCACAAGCCCGACGTCTACCACGCCTTCGTCTACGCGCCGTTACGAGAGCGCATCGTCCGCCTGCGGACGCGACTGGAGAAAGGCGCCAATGTCGAGCAGCGCATACGAACCGTCGATGGAGAACGCGCAAAATACCTGCAGGAATACTTCGGAAAGGGCTGGTGCAATCTCCACCTCTACGACCTTATGATCTCGTCGAGCGAAGATGAGGACTCCACCGCGCGCGCGATCCTCTATGCAATGACTGGCGAGGTCTTTCCGCCGGCGGAATAGCGATTGGCGCCACAGGCTGTCAATTCCGCACCGCAGACGCCAAGGGCCGGTTGTTTCGCCGGCCTTCCAATCGTCGTTAAAAGTCCCGATTGATTGACCGTGCAATGCTTACTTTGGCGCTTGCGGCGAAGCCGCCAGGTCCATGTTGTGCATAACCACGATCTGCCATTTCCCCTGGCTCTTTACCATGACGAAGTTCAAAAGCCCCTGGCGCAATGGAACGGGGTTCCCGGCCGGATCCGTTGATCCCGTCATCTCCCAATGCACATCCACTGCCGCCACATCCGGACGAATGAACCGAGTCTTGATGCCGGTATATTTCTGATGGCTGTTCTTGAACAGGGTCGCAAAGACCCGGGCATGGAACTCCTCTATGTCGTGCCGTCCGCTTGCACCCACTCCATGCACATTGGTGAAGTCCGCATCTTCTGAAAACAACGCTGTCCATGCTTTGGCGTCGTGGTGGTTCCACGCATCCATGAAGCCATCCATGACCCTGCGGATTGCCTGCTCATCAGCTTCGTGGCCAGCCTGGCCGAGGAGCGCTGCCGGCAACAGAAGTGCAACGCACAAGATGCCCATCCTAAACATAGGTTCCTCCGCTTGATCGGAGTTTACGTCAATTTAGGCAAAAGTGTGAGCTTTTTGGCGTCGTGCAATGCTGTCGTTGCCCAATAGTCGCGCCGGCTTGGGGCAAGTGGCTCCGGCTTGAAGGCTTTCAAAAATGCGATAACTGAGAACCTGGCCGCACGCGCGTCGAAACGGGCGCTGGAATCGAATCCAGCGCCCGTTTCGTGGGCAATTCCCAATGCCGATGGCAGCCTTGCTTACGCCACCGCGCCCACCGCAACTTCAGACTCGACCGGTCGCGCATCCGGCTGCGGATGCAACAGCGGCAAAGCCACGGCCAGCACATCCTCGATGCGGCTGGCGTAGTGCACTGCAACGCCCTCCATCAGCTCCGGTGTCAGGTCCTCTTCCACATCCTGGCGGTTGTCGGCGGGCAGGATGATGGTTTGCACCCCTGCCCGGCGCGCGGCCAGGAACTTCTCCTTGATGCCGCCCACGGGCAGCACGTTGCCACTGAGAGTGATCTCTCCAGTCATCGCGGTCAGCGGGCGCACCGGCGTATCGGTCAACAGCGAAGCCAGAACCGTGGCCATTGTCACCCCAGCCGAGGGGCCGTCCTTGGGGATGGCTCCCGCCGGCACGTGGATGTGCAGGTCGATCTCCTTCGTAAAGTCCTCCGCCAGACCTAGACTTGCGGCGTTCGAGCGAACCCAAGTCAGCGCGGCCTGCATCGACTCCTGCATCACCTCGCCGATCTGACCGGTCATGGTGAAATTCCCTTTGCCCTTCATCCGGTTGGCTTCGATAAACAGAATGTCGCCGCCCGCGGGAGTCCACGCCAGCCCCACGGCCACACCGGGACGTTTCACCCGCTCCGCGACCTCGGTTTCGACGCGCACCTGAATTCCACCCAGGAACTCCTTGAGCACCTCGCGCGTCACAGTCAGCTTTTCGGTGCTCCCCTCGACCACGCGCCGAGCCTGTTTGCGGCAGACCGTCCCCAGCACCTGCTCCAGCTTGCGCACTCCGGCCTCTCGCGTGTAGTGGCGCGTTACCCAGCGCACCGAATCCTCGGGAAACTCGATCTGCTCCGGCGTGATTCCGTTCTCCTTGATCTGGCGTGGAATCAGGTACCGGTTGGCAATATGCAGCTTCTCTTCTTCGCTGTAACCCTGAAGGAAGATCAATTCCATACGGTCAAGAAGCGGCGGCGGAACTGTATCCAGCATGTTGGCCGTGCAGATAAAAAGAACCTTCGACAGGTCGAACGGCACGTCCAGGTAGTTGTCGCGAAACGTGTTGTTCTGCTCCGGGTCCAGCGTTTCAAGCAATGCCGAGGCCGGATCGCCGCGAAAATCCCGGCCCAATTTGTCGACTTCGTCTAGCATGATCACCGGGTCGTTGCAATCGGCCCGGCGAATGCTCTGGATGATCTGCCCCGGCAGGGCGCCGATATAGGTGCGGCGATGGCCGCGAATCTCCGCCTCGTCGTGCATCCCGCCCAGGGAGACACGCTGAAACTTGCGGCCCAGCGCACGCGCTATCGACCGGCCAAGGCTCGTTTTGCCCACCCCCGGAGGCCCCACAAAGCACAGAATCGGCCCCTTCATGTCCGGCTTAAGCTCCAGCACACTCAGGTAGTCCAGAACCCGGTCCTTCACCTTTTTCAGCTCATAGTGGTCTTCGTCCAGAATCTCCTTGGCTTTGCCGATGTCGATCTTGGACCCCGAACTCTTGGCCCACGGCAGAATAGCCAGCCACTCGATGTAGTTGCGCGTCAGCGAGTAGTCGGCGGCCATGGGAGACATCCGCGACAGCCTCGACAGCTCCTTCACCGCCTCCTTCTTCACATCTTCCGGCATCCCTGCGGACTCGATCTTCTGGCGCAGCTCCTCGGTCTCGCGCTGGCCCTCATCCTGCTCGCCCAACTCCTTTTGGATGGCCTTGAGCTGCTCGCGCAGATAGTAGTCCCGCTGCGACTGCTGCACCTGGTCCTGCACCTCGGTCTGGATCTTGGCGCGCAACTGCTGCACCTCGATCTCCTTGGCCAGATGCTTGTTCAGGAGCTCCAGCCGGTCGACGATGCTCGCCGTCTCCAGCAGTTGCTGCTTGTCGTCGGTGGTTAGAAAAGGCAGCGAAGAGGCCACGAAGTCCACCAGGCGGCTCGGCTCCTCGATGTTCGCGGCAATCGTCCTCAATTCGTCCGACAGCGTCTGCGACTCAGACACAATCTGCTGGAACTGCCCCGTCACATTGCGCACCAGGGCTTCAACGCCCGCCGTGGACGCTGGTTCCTCGTCCTCCAGAGTTTCGACTTCCGCCACCATGAACGGCCCGGTCTGCGAATAGCGCAGCAACCGCACCCGCTCCACACCCTCCGTAAAGACAAATCGGCTCTGGTTAGGCATGCGCACAACTTTATGCACAGTAGCCAGGGTTCCAACTGTGTGCAGATCGGCAGGTTTGGGAGAATCCAGCCGCGGATCCAGCTGGGCCATCACCACAATCGTCCGCTCTTCTCCCAGCGACTCGATCAACTGAATGGAGCTCTCCCGTCCTACCGTCAGCGGCAGCACTGCATGGGGAAACAAAACTGTATCCCGCACTGGCAGGACAGGGACCCTGCGCACTCCGGGGGTAGCTTTCACGGATGCTTTATTGGCTGAAGGTGGAACCGAAGGCTGGTTTGGCATGAGTGTCCTCGTATCAACTTTTCTTCATTAGACAGAGCATAGTTGCGAAAAGTTTCAGAAATCTCCTTCCGGGAAGTCTGCCGCTCTCTCTGAACCCGCAGTCGCATCCCGCGCGCCCTTGGTGGTACGGTCCGGCGCAGAGCCAGGTTCCGGTTCACAACCCGCTTGTGCGACGGCTTGGCACACAGTGTGCCACCTGACCAGGGAGGTGCGCCCTGCTGCCAGCTTGGATGCACAACTGCTCGAAAGGTCTATCGGCCAATGCCGCTAAAAAGTGAGAATGACAGGGGTGATCGAGTACGCTTCCAGTTGAAAAGAAACACCTCAATCCGGCGCTCCGAGGTCAGGATCCCGGACGTGTCACTCGAAAAACCCGGAGTGGTTTGAGAGCGATCTAATCTACCCCGTCGCTGCGTCCGGCCTGTTCCGGTCTGATTCAACCCGTCTCGCCACTGCCTCGCTCATTCTTGATCGCCGATTCGATGTGTTCCCACAAGTCGTCCGGGGGTTCCTCGACGGGGAACAACTGGCGGGCCGCCTGAGCGATTGTCTCCAGGTCGGCGAGCAGGGCGCGGCAAAGCTCGCAACTTTGGATATGAGAGTGCGCGGAGGCAATCTCGCCCGAACCGATCAGCTCCGGCAACTGAGCCTGGAACTTGGCGCAGCTCGAATTGTTGGAATCTGTCGTCATTGCTGCGCCTCCTGCCGGGGATAGACGCGCAAGGCATCGCGGAGCTTCAATCGCGCTTTATGCAACTGGGACTTGCTATTGCCGATCGAGCAATCGAGCATCGAGGCAATTTCGTTATGCTCGTAACCTTCAATGTCGTGCAGCACAAAGATCAGGCGATAGCCGGCCGGCAGCTTGTCGATCGCGTGTTCCAGAGCCATCCGATCGATGGCCCCGGTCAGAGTGAGATCGGCGGCGCCAAAACTGCGTCCGGCGCGTTCTTCAACCGCGGGTTCCATGGCTTCATCCAGTGAAATCACAGCTAGGCCCTTCTTCCGCAGATGCATCAGTACGACATTGATGGCCAGCCGGTGCAGCCAGGTGGAAAAGGCCGAGTCGCCGCGGAAAGTTCCAATCTTGCGGTAAAGCTGAAGAAAAGCCTCCTGGGTCAGGTCTTCGGCCTCTGCAACATTGCCCAACATACGCAGGCATAAAGAGTAGATGCGCCTTTTGTGCAAAGAGTAGAGTTGGGAGAAGGCGTGATTGTCGCCGGCCTGAGCACGGCTCAGGGCATCGGACTCGATTGGATCGGGTTCGGCCGAGCGCGCAAACGCAACCGACGGAGAATTGGGAACCGGATTGGGCGTTCCCTCCACAGCTGAGGGAATATCCGATTCCGGCAATTGGGAAGCCGGATCGGGCAACTGCTCCGGGAACCTCGAATGGGGCATGCGCTTCCTTGAAGATCGCTCCGCAACCCGCGTACAGCTGCGCTTGGCTTGTATCCTCGTTAGTATAAGTGAAAGGGATTGCGGAATGGCGGTCAGTGAACTGTGGCGTGTTGTCGCCGGAAACTGACCCTTGACGACTGAAACTGGTTCCCCGCGTTTTTGGGAGAGAGATGACCCTCAGGACATGGCCGGCAGCGATTCGGTTGGGAGTTCCGTTCGCGTGCGTTCTTGTCTCCGGGATCGTCGCTGGAACAGCTGGCTGGAGCCAGAACGCGACCCAGCCAGTAGCCGGCATCGCTGACGGCTCGCCTCCAGCTCTTGCCCCCGAGGCGCTCTTGAGCCCGGCCGTTGGTCCCGCGGCCCCTGCCATCCAGGCAACGCAGGTGCTGGCTGAGTCCGATGCCAACTCCCTCGCCCGATGGGAAGGGTTGACAGTGCGCGTCATCTCTTTTGTGGGGGTCGCCGAAAACCGCTTTGGAGCCCTGCCGGCTCATCTTGCCCAGGCCGAGGGTGCGCCGCTCAGCTCCGAGAATCTGAAGAAGAGCTTGCGGCAGCTCTATGCCACTGGCCTCTTCGAGACCATTCAAGTCGAAGGATCGCGTCTTCAGGATGGCGTGGCCCTGGTCTTCCGCGGAGAGCCGCGCACGTTTATCGGGACCGTCAGCGTGGATGGGGCCAAAGGCGGTACGTTGAATACGCAGCTTGAGCGCGCCAGCCAGCTCGCGCCTGGTACCCGCTTTACCCAGGCCAAACTCAGCCAGGCGCTCGAGCAAATGCGCAGCACGCTGGCCCAGAACGGCTTCAACGAGCCGGCGATTACCCATACACTCACCCCGCATTCTGAAGAACAGCTTGTGGATATCGCATTTCAAGTGGTCTCAGGGCCCCAGGCGCGCGTGGGCACGGTCCAGGTTACGGGCGATTCCGGGATGACCACCGAAGAATTCCGCCGCCACGCTCACTTGAGAGCCGGCGCTCGCGTAGACCACGACACCGTCAACCGAGCCTTGACAGGGGTGCTCAAGCACTACCAGGGCCAGGAAAGGCTGGAAGCCGAGATCAAGCTGGAAGCCGAGCAGTACGCCGCCGACACCAAAAAGACCAATTTCCATTTTTCCGCCACCCAGGGCCCGCAGGTGAAGGTGCTGGTGGAAGGCGTCAAGATAGGGCCGGAGCGCGTCAAACACGTGATTCCAATCTTTGAGGAAGGCACCGTGGACGACGACCTGCTGAACGAAGGCAATCGCCGCCTGCGCGACTACTACCAGCGCCTCGGTTTCTTCGACGTCAAGGTGGATCACGAAATCGAATCCACCAGCGCCGAGAAAGTAGCAATTCTCTACAAGGTCCACTTGGGCGCACGTCGCCGCGTAGAGCGCGTCTCGGTCGCGGGGAACCGCTACTTCGACTCCGCCACGCTTAAGGAGCTTCTCAGCGTCCATGCCGCCGATTCCCTTGACCGTCACGGCGCTTACAGTCAGGCTCTCGTCTCCGCCGACATGAGCGCCTTGCAGGCCGTCTATCAGAACAACGGCTTCTCTAAAGTGAAGATCACACCCGAGACAAGCACCCCCGAAACCAGCGTGGCCGATCCTAGCGCGCTTACGACGACCCCGGCTGGCGGGAAAGCCGCCGCAGTCAGGAGCACACGCCCACTCGCCGTGACCTACCACATTGAAGAGGGACTACAGCAGCGTGTAGGCGCTGTGCGGCTTGAAGGGAACGATTATGTGGACGCCAAGAAGCTCTCCCTCCTGCTGAATACTACAGAGGGGCAGTTGCTTTCGCCCCAGAACTTGGCTGGCGACCGCGATACGCTGTTGACCAGCTATTTGAGCCACGGCTTCCGCAAGGTACAGGTCGATGTGACTCAGCAGGTTGAAACCGCCGACCCGAGCAAGGTTGACGTGGTCTTCCATATCACCGAGGGACAACAGACCTTTGTCCGCAATGTATTGCTGACCGGTTTGCATTACACGCGGCCAGATACCGTGGCAAAGGCGATCACCCTGCATCCTGGCGACCCGCTCAACGAAACCGCTCTCATGGACACGCAGCGCAACCTCTACGAATTCGGCCTCTTCAACGAAGTCGATACGGCGGTTGAGAATCCCGCTGGCGGCGATGCCTACAAGACTGTTCTGCTGCAAGCGGTGGAGGCGAAGCGTTGGGCCTTGACCTATGGCGGCGGCTTTGAGGCCCAGACCGGAACGCCGCACTTCAACTGCGGCGGCGTCATCGCAAGCGGCGCGACATGCAATCCGAACGGCAAGACGGGAGTTAGCCCCCGCGTGCTGGCCGACATCACCCGCAACAACATCTTCGGCCGTGAGCAGTCGGCCTCATTGCAGGCCACCTACGGCCTGCTCGAACAGAAGATCGACCTGCTCTTCCAGATTCCCCACTTTGTAGGAAACAGGAACTTCAGCTTCGCATTCTCCGGCGGCTATGCCAACAGCCTGGATGTCACCACCTACGTGGCTTCCAAGCTTGACGCTGGCGTGCGCTGGACCGAGCACTTCAATTCGCCAGAGTCAGGCATCTCCAAAGCCAACACGCTTATCTATGAATTCAACTTCCGCCGCGTCAAGGTCGAGGCAGACAGCCTCCAGGTCGCCCCCGGCGAGATTGCGCCGTTGGCCACGGCGGTGCGCGTGGCGGGTCCGGCTCTTACATGGATTCGCGATACCCGCGACTCGCCCCTCGATGCCCACCGCGGCACCTATACCAGCTTCCAGGAGTTTCTCTCCGGAAAAGCCTTCGGCGGACAAGCCGAGTTCAACCGGCTCGATGTTTCGAACTCCAGCTATTACAGCTTCGACAAAGGCCGCTACGTGCTGGCCCGCAACACCCGCTACGGCCAGGAGCGGGCCTTTGGCACTGCACAGGAAGAACTGATCCCGCTTCCCGAGCGGCTCTACGCCGGCGGAGCCACCTCGCTGCGCGGATTTTCCATCAATGCGGCCGGTCCCCGCGATCCAGAGACGGGCTACCCCATCGGCGGCGCCGGCGCGCTGATGAATAGCACCGAGTTGAGACTGCCGCCGCCCACGCTTCCATTGCTTGGCAACACGCTCAGCTTCGTGCTCTTCCACGACATGGGCAACGTCTTCACCAATGCCTCAGATGCCTGGGCCAGCGCCCTGCGAGTTCGCCAGCCGAACCGGGGGGCATGCGAGAATCCAGCTATCCTCCCAGCTACGACGCCGTCGAACTCGACTGGATTGATAGGGCCATGCAGCTTCAACTACTTCTCCCACGCGCTTGGAATTGGTCTGCGGTACCATACCCCGGCCGGACCCATCCGCCTGGACTTCAGTTATAACCTCAATACACCGATCTTTCCGGTGTTCTATGACTATTCGCTTTCGAATCCGCAGTCTGATCCACACGTTGGCGAGGCCATCCACTTCAACTTCTTCTTCAGCCTGGGGCAAACTTTCTAATGAGCCACTGGCCCACAATCCGCTTCAAGACCACGATCGGCCTGGTCTGTCTGTTTGTCTGCATGGCCATGGATAGGACTGGTGCGAGTCAGGGGCTAGCCCAGACGCCTCAGCCTGCCGCCCCCCAGGTCCTCGATCACGCGGTCGTGCTCGACCGTGTCGTCGCCGTAGTCAACAACCACGCCATCCTCGACAGTGACCTGAACGACGAGATACGGCTCTCGGTTCTCGATCCTGGCAGAGGCGGCCTCGCCGTTCTGACCCGGAAGACCGCGCTCGAGCAGTTGATCGGCCGCGCGCTCATCCAGCAGCAGATTCGCGAGGAAGACGTGCAGGCCGCCGATCCCTCCCAGGCCGAGGTCGATGCCCGTCTGGCGGATATCCGCAAGGAACTCCCCGCCTGTGTCCGCCAAAACTGCGCTTCGGACGCCGGATGGAAGGCATTTCTGATTGCGCATGGCCTGACGCCGGAGCGGGTCCAGACCTATCTGCGCTACCGCGTTGAGATTCTGCGCTTCATCGAGCAGCGCTTCCGCCAGGGCATCCGCATCTCTCCGCAGGAGATCGAAACCTATTACCGCGAAACACTGCTCCCCCAGTACGCCAAAGGCGAGGCGATCCCAACACTCGAAAAAGTCTCGCCCCGCATCGAGGAGATCCTCCTTCAGCAGCAGGTAAATATCCTCTTCGGCGACTGGCTGACAAATCTGCGCAAGCAGGGCGAGGTTGAGGTGCTTGACCCGGCACTGGAATCCACTGGAGCTTCCAGAGATCCTCATGCCATTCAAGAAGAGGGAAGCCAATGAGCGATACCGAATCCACGCTTCCCGGCCCTCCTGAGCCGTCTCTGCTCCCACCCCCGAGCCGCCTGCGGCGTTTCTTTCTCCGACATCTCCCGCTTACACTTGCCGGCGGGGCAGTTCTATTGGCAGTTGCCGCCGTATGCCTCTACTTCTGGGCCAGTTCTGCCCAATTTGAAGGGCTCGTTCGCAAGCGGCTGGTGGCTTATCTCGAACAGTCGACCGGCGGACGCGTCGAGATTGCCTCCTTTCACTGGCGCCTGCTCGATCTTGAGGCCGATGCCGGCGGTTTGGTCATTCACGGCCTCGAAGCCCCTGGCGAAGCCCCCTACGCCCAGGCCGAAGACCTGCGCGTGCGAATCAGCGTGCTGGGGCTTTTCTGGAGCCCGCGCATTCTTCTGCGCGATCTCAATCTCTCTCACCCAGCGATTCACCTCATCGTCTATTCCGATGGATCCACCAACCAACCCCGGCCCCGCAAACCCCGGAAGCGCGGCGAATCCGCGCTTGATACATTCTTCGACCTCCAGGCCGGCCATCTTTCAGTCCAGCAGGGCGCTCTTCACTACGAAAACCGCGCCGCTGCATTCGACTTCCAGAACCGCTTCATCCCGCTCGACTTCGACGCCAACGATGTTTCCCTGCTCGTCAGTTACGTCCCAAAAACCGGAGATCGAGCCGAATCTTACCGCATCGAGGCCGGCGCTGCCGATCTGAGTCTTGCGCGGGGCAAGTCGCAGCCCGTGCGAGGGTACTTCCAGGCCACGCTTGACCTGACGCGCGCCGACGCTCATCTCCGCTCCCTGCGAATCACCTCCAGTTCCTCTGAAAAGCCCCGCGCGGGTCTTCTCAATATCCCAGGATCGGGAGTCAAAGGACACGCCTTGGAAGTCTCCGGTTCCCTCATCGACTTTGCCCATCCCCATTGGCAAGCCAAAGCCAGCGGCGATCTCGATCTGAGGCTCCTGAACCCAGTCTTCGGATACCCTTTTGCGCCGGAAGGCATCGCCCGCCTGGACCTGACCGGTGCCGGCCAGGACGGAGAATTTCGCACCGATGGCAGCGTTCATATCGATGGTGGCTCTTACATTGGAACCGGCGTAGTCGCAACCGGCATCCGGCTCGATGCGCATGTCCACGCCGATCCAAAGCAGTTGCTGGTCACTTCGATCGTCGCGCATCTCCGCCAGGGCGGGCAGATGGAGGGTGAGGTTGCACTTTCCCCTTGGTTGCCTCCTATCCCTGGAGCCGCAACCATCCAGCCTGCACCCGCAAACACCGGCAAGGTCCGTGGCGCCAGAAAACCTCCCGCTCCCCCCGCGCCCCCCATCCACCCCGCTCCTGTGTTTATCCCCGTCAACGGCAAGGTGACGGCTCAGCTCAAGGACGTTGCTCTCGACACGCTTCTCGACATGGTCGGTCAGCGGCCTTTTCAGCGCCTTGGTCTGGATACTCGGGTCAACGGACCGGCCGTTGCCGTATGGTCCAACGGCGATACGAACACCGTCGTTGTCGACGCCAAATTCGGCCTGACCGCCCCTGGAAAGACCGTGCCTGGCGAAGTTCCCGCAGTCGGGTCGGTCGATGCCATTTATACCCAGCGCGACGGCGCCGTCAACCTGCGCTTGCTTGAACTGAACACGCCCGCCAGCCAGCTCGTGGCCCATGGCCGTCTCGGCGCTTATCCGCTGACAAGCTCCTCTGGGCTTTCCGTTGAATTCCATTCCAGCAACCTTTGGGAGTTTGATACCGCGCTCCGCGACCTGGGGTTGAATCGCTATGGAAAGACTGGAGCCGCGGCGCTCCCGGTCATTCTGTCAGGGCTGGGGGACTTTCATGGAACGTGGACCGGCTCGCTCGTCGATCCCCACATCTCTGGCAGTCTCAAGGCCACGCAATTGGCCATCGAGATGCTTCCCGTCGAGCCTGCGGCAAAAGGCAGACCTGTCCTGCCGCAAGCCGTCCAGCCAGGATTTGTACCCTGGAATTCGGTCGAGGTTACCGGCAGCTACACCGCTGAGCGGATCTCCATCGAGCACGGCCTGCTGCGCCGCGGAAAGACCGAAATTGCTCTCGACGGAACCTTAGAAGCTGCGTCCGGCCGGAAGCACCCTCCGGAATTCGACGTCAACTCCGTGCTGCACGCGCATCTGCGCGCCGCCAAGGTGGGCCTCGACGACCTGGTACCGTTCACCGGACCGAACCTGCCGGTAACCGGCGTGATCGATACGCAGCTCCAGGTCGACGGGCCTGTCCGCGCTCTGAGCGGCGCTGGATGGGTCGAACTCGACGGCGGCAGCATCTACGGTGAGCCGGTTACACACTTCCGAGCCCAGGGAACAATGACCAACGACCTGGTCAAGCTGGCCTCAGTAGCCGCCAGCACGCCGGCCGGGAGTCTCTCCGCCACGGGCAGCTATGACCTCAAATCCCGTCAGTTCCACGTAGAAGCCAAAGGCACGGATATCGATGTGTCCAAGATCGAGGCTCTGCGCCGTCAAGGTGCGGACGTCACCGGCAAGCTGGGCCTTTCCGTGGCCGGTTCAGGCACGCTCGACGACCCGCAGTTGGAGGTCCACGCCACGCTCAGCCCGCTGACCCTGGCCGGAGAACCGCTCGGCGGCCTGGAACTTGTAGCCCACACCGCCAACCGCACGGTCACTTACAACGCCACCACCCGGCTTGAGGGCGCCGAGGTGAACCTTCACGGCCAGACCGCGCTCAACGGGGACAACGCCACAACGGCCGAACTCGTCTTCTCCCACTTCAATATCGGCGCACTGTTAAAGATGGCGCACGTCGAGGCCCTGACAGGCGAGTCAGCTCTGGCCGGCACAGTCACCGTCGAGGGACCTTTGGCGCGCCCTGAGCAGCTTCGCGGCGAAGCCCGCCTCGATACCTTGGCGGTTACCGTTGCCGGCGTGCACCTGGAAAGCCAGGGTGGCGTTCATGCCACTCTCGCGGATGCCCGCGTCCATCTCGATCCGCTGCACGTAACCGGCGAGGAGACCGACCTGCACGCGCAGGGCACCCTGGACCTCAAGAACAAGCGCCAACTGGACTTTGCCGCCAGCGGCTCGATCAACCTCAAGCTCGCCGAGACCGTCGATCGAGACCTGACCGCCAGCGGAACCACCACTTTCCAGGTTGAAGCGCACGGCCCGTTGAAGAATCCCGGCTTGCAGGGACGGATCGACTTCCAAAACGGCTCGCTTTCATTGGAAGACATCCCCAACGGTCTCAGCCAGTTGCACGGCACCCTGGAATTCAATCAGAACCGCTTGGAGGTCAAGTCGCTGACCGCCATGAGCGGCGGCGGCCTGCTCAGCGTGACTGGCTTCCTGGCCTATGAGCACGGCCTCTTCGCCGACCTCTCGGTCACCGGCAAAGGAATCCGGATTCGCTATCCGCCCGGCGTCAGCTCCCTTGCCGACGCCACTCTCCGCCTGCAAGGCTCGCAAAGCAACCTGCTGCTCAGCGGCGACGTGCTGATCACCCGATTCTCGGTCAGTCCCGACCTGGACGTGGCGGCCTTGGCGGCCCAGGCCAATGCTGTGCAGACGATCGCCCCGCCGGACGCGCCCTCCAACCATATTCGCCTCGACGTTCATGTGGTCTCCTCGCCGCAATTAAACTTCCAGAACGCCTACGCCAAGCTGGCCGGCAACGTCGATCTGCACCTGCGCGGCACGGTCGCTTCGCCCTCGCTGCTGGGCCGCGTCTCCATCACCGAGGGCAACGCCCTCATCGCGGGAACGCGCTACGAACTCCAGCGCGGCGACATCTTCTTCACCAATCCGGTCCGCATTGAACCTTCCATTGACCTCAGCGCCACCGCCCGCGTCGAAGACTACGACATTACCCTCGGCTTGCATGGGACGCTCGAAAACCCGGCCGTCACCTGGCGCAGCGATCCCCCGCTCCCGGAGGCCGATGTTGTCGCACTACTCGCCCTCGGCCGCACCGGGAGCCAACAGCGCCTTTATACCCAGCAGCAGGAGCAAGCCCTCGCCAATCCCACCACCGATGCCCTGCTCGGCGGCGCGCTCAATGCCACCGTCAGCAGCCGGGTGCAAAAGCTCTTCGGCGCGGGTTCAGTCAAAGTCGATCCCAACTACCTAGGCGCTCTCGGCAACTCCACCTCCCGCATCATCGTCGAGGAGCAGTTGAGCCGCTACGTCACCCTTACTTACGCCACCAACGTCAACACCACCAGCCAGCAGTTGATCCAGGCCGAAGTCGCCGTCAACCGCCACATATCCCTGGTGGTAGCCCGCGACGAGTCCGGCGTCTTTTCCATGGTCCTCAAGGCCACCCGCCGTTACCGGTAAGTGGTTGGGAGCAAAGACAAATCGTCAGACGAGACTTGGGGCAATTCCCAGGCGTCTGGTACCGTGACCGCATGAATTTGTAATGACTTGAATGTAGCGCCGGTCTCCTGACCGGCTGTAGTGCGGGCGTCCCCGCCCGCACTTGTCCATGATTGATTACCATTTCAAGCGGTCTTAGCGCCTGGTGACGTTTCCTGGGAATCCATGTCTATACCGGACGAACGGCAGCCCGCTTCGAGTGCTCTTCGTGCCCGGCATTTGCGGTTCCACAGAGCGCCCGGCCGGTGGTCGAACAAGCTTTGCCACTTTACCGGGGAGGATGATTGAAATGAACAAAAAGATTGTTGCAACCCGCGCCGCATTCCTCGCGGCCACGCTTGCCGCAGCCCTGTGGAGCCTTCCCCAAGCCACTTTTGCTTCCCCCAGCTCTGGCGTAGCCGCCCAGCCGCAACAGGACAGCCCCTCCGCCAGCGATGCCTCGGTCCGGCTCAACCACAAGCAATATCGCGACGTGAAAGTGACCGTGGACAACGGCATCGCCACGCTCACCGGGACAGTCGACCTCTTCGAGTACAAGGCCGACGCCGAGAAGCGCGTCCGCAAGGCAAAGGGCGTCACCGCCGTGCGCAATTTGATTGAGGTCGCCGGCCCCAATATCTCTGACCAGGAGCTACGCGCCAAGCTGGCCGAGAAACTTGAGTATGACCGTGTCGGCTACGGGAATGTGTTCGATGCCATCAGCGTCGGCGTTCAAAACGGCGTAGTCACCCTTGGCGGCCATGCCCTCGACTATCCGACGAGAGACTCAGCCCTTGGCCTGGTCAGCACCTATCCCGGCGTCAAAGATGTGATCGACGAAATCCAGGTCGATCCCGTCTCCCCGATGGACGACAGGATCCGCATGGATGTCGCTCGCGCGGTCTACGGCTACCCGACCCTGAACAAGTACGCCATCGACCCCGCCAAGACCATCCGCATCTCCGTTCAGAACGGCCATGTCGAGCTTTATGGCGTCGTAGACACACAGGCCGACAAGGACACAGCCAACATCCGCGCCAACGGCGTCGCCGGCGTCTTCAGCGTGAAGAACTATTTGCAGGTCGCCAACCAGCCATCCGAGACTTCGCGGAACTGAACCGAAACTCGGGCGTTCGCGCGCTCCACCCTCGCCACGTGCTTGTTATTAATGTGTGTGCCGCCGTGTAATTGCCAGCCCCGAGATCAGTTGATTCCTCTACTGACAATGGATCGAGAATCCAACCTTCCCTTCGACGGCATTGGGAGAATCGATGATGAGCTTCACCCAGCCGGTGTAGTTCGCGAACTGCGGTGTGTTCGCGCCCAGGCGCCAAGGATCGTAGACCGGCACCGAATGGTTTGCCTGGGGTATATGAACTCTCTGTGAGTTGGAAGAATGGCCGCCATCGTTCCTGACAAAGTGGTAATTCACTGTGGTTGGCCCCGTACTGATCAAGCCCCAGCCGAATTGCAGATTGACAGGGCATGAACCCGTATATTGAAAGCCCTGTGCAACTTGGCCATTGGCGCGCAACGACTCGCCTCCCACCCGAACGGTCTGGGCCATCAGGCTGGCAGATCCCAGGCACAAGAGAATTCCAACTAAGCTCGCGGTCTTGGTGATTTTCACGCTCTCCCCTTTCGTCCGGAATCTTCGTGCTGCTTTCCCGGCACCAGCCAATATAACTTATATCCCCAAATACTGTTTTCTTGGTTTTCGCTGCATGATTCTCTCGGGTCGAGAGACTGACATTGCTCGGCAGTACAGAGCCAGCACGCGTTTCCTGCACATACCTCAAGTACACTTTTAAGTAGAGTCCAAATGCCGGGAATCTTATCCAAAACGCGCATCACGTTGGAGATGATCAAGTGGGAGCACTCCATCTTCGCGCTGCCATTTGCCCTCACAGCTACCATCCTTGCCGCCAACGGCCTGCCCGCCGGTCGCACCATCGCCTGGATTCTCGTGGCCATGGTCGCCGCGCGCTCTTCTGCCATGGCCTTTAACAGGTGGGCCGACGCCGACCTGGACGCGGCCAATCCCCGCACGCGCACCCGCGCCATTCCCGCCGGCCTGCTCTCGCGCCAATTTGTCTTGGGATTTGCCCTGCTCGCCGCGTTCATCTTCGTCCTTGCCTCCGCCCAGCTCAACCGGCTTACGCTCTACCTCTCGCCATTGGTCCTCGTGGTGCTGCTCGGCTATAGCTACTTGAAGCGAGTCACGCGCTGGTCGCATTTTGGCCTGGGCCTTGCGCTCGGACTTGCGCCCTCGGCCGCCTGGGTCGCCGTCCGCGGCTCTCTCGATCCCCGCATCCTGGTTCTCACCGCCGCGGTGACGCTTTGGGCGGGCGGCTTCGACGTACTCTACGCCTGCCAGGACACAGACCACGACCGGGCCGCCGGTCTTCACAGCCTGCCCCAGGCCGTCGGCATTCCCTCAGCTTTCTGGGCCGCTCGCGCCATGCACTTGGCCATGTTGGGCCTCCTCGCCTGGTTCGGCGAGCTCTTTCATTTTCGGACTCTCGGGTGGCTCGGCATCGCCGCCGCTGCCCTCCTGCTTGCCTATGAGCACTCGCTGGTATCCCCACGCGACCTGCGCCGGCTCAATGCCGCCTTTTTCACCATGAACGGCGTCATCGCCACTGTTTTTCTAGCCTTTGTGGCAGCTGACATCTGGCTGCGGAGTTGATTTTCATGTCTTCACCTAAATCCCCTGACGAAACTCCGGGCGAGACTTCGATCAATCTGTGGTATGGTGCCAGAAAGCACTCCGATCGAGACGCCTCCGCGATATCCGCCCCGCACACAGCAACAGCAGAACAAGGCACAGGAATGAAGATTGCCATTCAGGGAGAACCCGGCTCATTCAGCCACGAAGCGGCCATGAAACTGGTCGCAGACGCTGTGATCGTGCCGTTCTCGCTCTCGGCTGACGCCTTTGCTGCACTCGCCAATGGAACCGTCGAGGCCGCGGTCATTCCTATCGAGAACAGCCTGGCCGGCTCGGTCGCAGAGCACTTTGACTTGCTGCTCACCCACGATGTCAGAGTCGAGCGCGAGACGCTGCTGCGCATCCGTCACAACCTGATCGCGATCTCCGGAACCTCCATCGGTCAGATCGACCGCGTCTTCTCGCATCCTGTAGCCCTAGCACAGTGCAGGCGGTTCCTGGCCCAGCACTCCCGGATGGAGGCCTATGCCTTCTACGACACCGCTGGAAGCGTAAAGCAGCTTGTCGAATTGCGCGACCGCCACGCGGGAGCCATCGCCAGCGAGGCCGCGGCTCACTACTACGGCGCGCAGATCCTTCAGGCCGGCATCGAAGACAACCCCGAGAACTTCACCCGCTTCTTCCTTGTCCGCCGCACCAAAGACGCCGTCGCCGATCCCGAGTCCAACAAGATCAGCCTCTCTTTTTCCGTCGAAAATCGCCCCGGATCCCTGGTCGCCGCGCTCACCGAGCTCTCCTCGATCGGAACCAACCTCACCAAGATCGAGTCCCGCCCGGTCCATGGCAAGCCCTGGGAGTACATCTTCTATGTGGATTGCCAGATTCGCTTCCCTGAGGAGGGTTCCCGCGCACTGGCAGCGCTCGCTCCCCATTGCGCCATGGTCAAGGAACTGGGACGCTACCGCGAGGCGCGCGGTTAGAGCATTTTCGGATTTACTGTAGACTTCCGTCCCCATCCATTCCGCGTTTTTCTGCGGAATGGGTGGGATACCTACAAAATTCCGGCCTGCACAATTCCCGAAAGATGAATATCAATTTTGCTCGGGCGGATCGATTGTGATGGGAATGTATCCGGTAAATCTGGCTTTGTAAAAAGGGCACGACTTCAGTCGGGCCGATTGCCGTCCCCAATCGAACTTCGGCTTTAGCCGCTGCTAAAGCGCAAGTACCTGAAAAATGCAGCAGGGGCTGAAGCCCAACCCCCCTCTCTCACGTTTTAGGCCCGACTGAAGTCGTGCCCTTTTACAAAGCATTTTCTGACAGTGTTCTAGGGGAGCGCCGGAGCTAAATTGATATTCATTTCCCGAAAAATGCTCTAACGCCGCTTCCGCAATTGCAGCATTTTCGGGAAAACTGAAATTGCGTCCTCAAACGAACAGGTGCTTTCGCGCCTGCGATCGCGCTACCGCCCGGCCGTCTCCCGCTCAACCCTCATCATGGGCGAGTGGCCGGCCGATTGGGTTCCGCGTATAACGTGGGGCGTCATCACAATCAGCAAGGTCGAGTAGCTCTTTTGCGCGTCCTTGGAAGTGACGTCGTTCAGGCCGGGAATCTCGCTGATCCCCGGCACACCGCTGATGGCGCGGCTTTGCTGCTTGTCCAGATCGCTCACTACCACCACGCCCTCGCCCTGCCTGAGCGTCACAACGCCCGAATAAGCGCGATTGTTCAATATGGGATTGCCATTGATGGAGGTTCCCGCGAGGGCATTGATCTTCATCTCGATGGTAAGCGCAACATCGTTGTTGCGCATCACCTTTGGGGTAGCAGAGAGAGTCAGGCCCAGATCCTGATACTCCACCTGCGGAACGTTCGGCACGCTGCCGCCCAATTGGGAAAGCAGCGAAGACAGGCTGCTGGAGCTTCCCGCGCCCGTCAGCCCCGGAATGTTGGGGACGCTTCCCGACAGACTTGAGAATGACGAAGTCTGGATAGGATAGCGCGTGCCTAAGCGCATCGTAGACTTCTCGCCGTCGCCAAGACGCAACTGCATCTGGTCGAGTTCGCGCGAGTCGGAGGAGTTCAGATTGAGGTTGGCCGTGACCGCTCCCGGCGACAAAGCGGATTGCGTGAGTCCGCCACCAAAGAGAGCGATGCCGTTGGAGAACAGGGAGCTGGATACCTGGCCGGAGGCCAACAGAATGCCGAGAATCGCCAGGGTGTCGCCGGGAGCGGCCAACCCCGAAGAGATAATCTGCTGCACCAGGCTCTGGTTCGCATTCAGAATCGACTGTTCTTCCGCATAGACGTTGAAGGCGGAAACACTCTGCGGCGGCTGAATTCCGGTGTTGCGCTGGCTTGTGTGCGCCAGTTGAATCAGCCGCACCTCAAGCATCACCTGGTTTCGCCCATCCAGAAGCTCGCGAATGGTCGCGTTGAGGGCATCGAGCGTCTTCTCCGGCGCGCGAACAGTCAGCGTCCCCTTCGCCTGTTCAACCAGCAACTGCGGCACTTCAAAGACGTTTTTTGCCAGAGTGCCCATATCGGTCAATTCGGTCGCGGCCAGACCCGGCAGATAGATGGTCTCGAAGTCCAGGTGCATGAACTGCTGGCGGTTGTCGGGGGTATCGCGGGCGACCAGCACCCGGTGGGCATCCAGCGGCACGTAGAACGAGTTGGTGAGCAGGTTCACCGCCCGCATGGCCTGCTCGAAGTTCGCCTCATCCGCATCCAGCCTGATCTGCGTGGGGCGCACGCTGTCGTCGACGGTAGCTTCAAGGCCGTAGGCTTTGAAGACCTGCTGGATTGCCTGACGCTGGTCGGTGTGCAGGTGGAAGCTATGCACTCCGCCGGCGGGCAAAAGCTGGACCTGCTCGCCCGCCGTACTTACAGTTTGCTCGTAGAGGGGCGTTGACTGGCCCTTCAGGGCATCGTCGCCAAGTTCGTGCACATGTTCGGTGGCCTGGATGTTTCTCGGATCCAGTTCCAGAGCCTGCGCCAGGGCCGCGCGCGCCGCTGCTGCGTCTCCCCGCATCCGGTCCTTGGCCGCAGTCTGAATCAGCGCCGTCACGGCGTGACTGCGGGCAAGAGTTGCCGCCAGTGCGTAGTTGGCATTCGAGGGGTCAAGCGCGGCCGCATGTTCAAATCCCCGCATCGCCTCTTCAAACTGCTCCTTCGCGAAGAGCTTGCTTGCCTCAAGAAAGAGTTTGGCGGCGCGCCGCCGTTCGCTGCCGCTGGGCTGCTTCTCCGATTTTCCGTCTTTTGTTGGCGAAGAGGACGGCTGCGGCCCTTGGCCTGCCGTTGTTAGCTGAGTGGGGGCTGGCTGGCTCGGCTGTTGGGCTTGCATGGTGCTTGCAGCCAACACAAGGAGCCCTGCCAAGAGCGCAGACAATTCTCGAACCTTGGCTGAGGTGCGCGACGAGCACAACTCAGGGGCTAAAGCCCACTTTGATTTTGCGGCATTTACGGCACAACTCAAGTCGTGCCCTTTCAGAACCCGGACCCAATCCGCCGGTTTTGCCGCCCAAGGGTCCGTCTTGGATTGTTGCGGCTTCACTGCGCGGCCCGTGTGAGCGCAAGCAGGTCGGCCAGCGAAGAGGCGCAAGCCTCCGGCCGGAGTTCCAGCAGCGCGTCAAAGCTGAAATTGCCTGTGGCTACGGCGATCACGGGCAGAGAATTAGCGTGAGCCGCCTCGATGTCGCGCGGTGTGTCACCGACCACGCAGACGCAAGCGGCGGCGCCGGCCAGCTCTCTGGCCTTGCGCGCCGCGTGGCCGATTAGCTCGGCGCGAACGGGAAAGTGGTCGCTGAAGCCGCCGAAGCGGAACCATTCGCGCAAACCGGCCACCTCCATCTTGATCCACCCGATCGCCTCCAGGTTGCCGGTTGCAACGCCAAGCAGCGCTCCCTTCCGCGTCAGGTGACGCAGAGCATCTTCCACGCCCGGCATCAGTATCAGTTTCGTCTTCATTGCATTCCGCTGCTCGTCGACCGCTTCGCGCATGGCATCAAAAATCGCCCCAAGCTGCGGTTCCAGAATCTCGGCGGAGATGCCCGCCCGAGTGCAGGCTTCGCGCAGAATCGCGGTATCGGTGTTGCCCTGGACCGGGACGCCCTCCAGCGTTACTTCGAATCCAGTAACCCGCCGGATGCTGGGGACGAATGAATCCATGTGGATGCGGCCGATGTCGCGCAACAGTGTGCCGTCGATGTCGAAGAGATAGGCGTCCTGCCCATCCCAGGCAAAGCCCGGCTCGATGGCGATACGCGCTTCTTTGGTAGGTGGAGTTGTCAGCATGTCCTCGGGTGAATCGTCAGCCTTGGCGGTAGATCGGCCGCACCGCGCTGAATACAGGACGCTCGCTGCGCGGCGGACGCTTGAGCCCCGCGCGTACCTCGGACAGGTCCAGTCCCAGCTCTGCCATCGTGCGGCTCAGCGTGTTGCGGTGCATCCCCAACTCTTCGGCCGCCTTGCACTGGTTGCCCTTGTGCGCTATCAGCACCTCGCGCAGATACTGCCTCTTGAAATCGCGCACGGCGTCTTCATAGCGAATGCCGCTGGAATGCATTTGCGTCACCAGGCTGTCCAGTTCTCGTCTCACGTGCACCTCTTGCTGCTTGAATGCTTAGACCTTTTTGCTTATCACAAACTACTACTTCAACCTGTACTCAACCGTGATTCGGATGCATCCACCGGGGCGACTCTTCCTCAAGAGTTCTTAGCCCCTCGCGCACGCGCCTTGCCAGTCCTTCCGGGCTCATGTGCGTACTCAAATGGCAGGCCCCAAAAAACTGCTTGGGCAGCCTGCCCTCCGTCAGCCAGGGCGCTTTCGGAAAGAAAGCCACGGCCACCCAAATGAACAACGTCACCAACAACGCGCCCTGAAACAAGCCGAAGGCTGCCCCGGCGATCCTGTCCAGGCAGCCCAGCCCGATCTGGTGCAGGGCCTTTGCCAGGATTGAGCCAACGAGCCCAACCAGCCCCATCACCACCAGCGCGATCACCAGGAAGCCTATAGTATCCGCCACAGACTCGATGCGCACAAGGGGCTTCAGAAGCGCCGCGACCCGAGCATAGTTCCAGGCCGCCAGCACCAGGCCCAGCACCAGACCGCCGAGCGAGCAGACGGAACGGAAGAACCCCTGCTGAAGTCCTGCCAGCACCGACAGCGCCAGCACGATCACAATGGCCCAATCGATCCACGTCATCTCTCACTCCGGGTCGTCCGGCGCTGCGGCCAGTCTCGGTAATCGGGCCCTACAAACTGAGTTCCCGCCCTGTCAAGCGGCGGAATGCTTCAAGATACTTGGCTTGCGTGCGCTCGACCACTTCGCCGGGAAGACCGGGCGCGGGCGCCTGCTTGTTCCAATGGATCTCTTCAAGATAGTCGCGTACAAACTGTTTGTCGAACGAGGCCTGTGCGCCGCCGGGTTTCCATGCCGAACCCTCCCAGAAACGCGAGGAATCAGGCGTCAAAACTTCGTCGGCAAGAATGATTTCCTGTCCGATTCTGCCAAACTCAAACTTTGTGTCGGCCAGGATCAAACCGCGGGACTCCGCGTGATCCGCGGCTTTCTTATAGATGGCCAGAGTCAAGCGCTTCAATTCCGCCGCATCGGCCACGCCAATAGCTGCTTCAGTGGCTGCGAAGCTGATGTTCTCATCGTGCGTGCCGGCCTCGCCCTTGGTCGAGGGAGTGTACAACGGTTCCGGAAGCCGCGATCCGTCCAGCAGGCCCGCCGGAAGCGGAATGCCGCAAACGGTTCCGCTCGCGCGATACTCCTTCAAGCCCGATCCGGCCAGGTAGCCGCGCGCCACGCACTCAACAGGAAACATGGCCGCCCGCTTGACCAGCATCGAGCGACCTTCCAGTTGGCCGGCGTACGGATGCAGCGCGGCAGGAAACTTGCTGACGTCGGCAGCGATGAGGTGATTGGGGACAAGGCTCGAAAGCAGGTCGAACCAGAAGAGCGAAATCTGCGTAAGAATCTTTCCCTTGCCCGGAATGCCGGTGGCAAGCACGTGGTCGAAGGCAGAGATGCGGTCGGTTGCCACCAGAAGCAAAGCGTCGCCGACAGCGTACAGATCGCGCACTTTGCCCCGGCCAAGCAGGGGCGTTTCGCCCAGATTCGTCGTCAAGAGAGCTGTCACGGGAAGGCCTTACCTCGGAGGGAACTGAGCTTCAATTTTCCGGCGGTGACACGGGTTTGTCAACAAGGAGTTTGGCGGCTTGAGGTCTCAGGCGCCGGCGCTCAGTGGTCAAAATTGACCAGTAAAGCAAGCCTGAAGGTGATTGACTTTGAGCGCCCAAAACAATTTCAAATGATACGCACCTGTGTGACGGTCATCACGGAACTGAGTTGTTGGATGAGAGACACTCCAGTTGTCAACATGGTTCAGAGAGTTCAAAAGAAGACTCTCTTAGAGCCGGGCGACACGAAGTAGCCGTGGAAAGGGGAAGCCGCAGCTAGCTTCGTTTGTATAGGGATCACCAGTAGCCGCGCGCTACCGACCTCCAGCGCCGGCTACTGGTCCCCGTCTAACTTGTGTAAAACAAGCGCCTCCGAAGTGAAGACTTCCGTCGGGGGCGATTTTTTTTGCGCCAAATACCGAAAATTCCCAAACAAACCCTTAGCCCGCATTTCTCACAGGTGCCGATTTCGAAGCGCATTGTAGCGGCAGATGAGTTGCTGCCGGTAAATTTGGGCGGTGGGATTGTCTTGCGATTGTGGTTTCGTACAGACCATCGACTCT